>Ga0180438_10003771_pt1 | contig 22491 bp, 18 predicted proteins | sample SS_ome_12_FD_132455 | JGI IMG/M metagenome (GOLD analysis project Ga0180438, IMG submission 132455) | Hypersaline lake sediment archaeal communities from the Salton Sea, California, USA - SS_3_D_2 metaG | ecosystem: Environmental > Aquatic > Non-marine Saline and Alkaline > Hypersaline >...
TAAGAGTACATCTTTGAAGCTTCCCTCCTCACCCAGCTCATATGAGCTGGCCTCGTCGTTCATCTCCAAATCTGTATTCTTAAAAGAACTTCTTATGAGGAGATTTGGTGGCAATCACGGGTTCAACAGAGAGATCTTACCTTCTCAAGAGCTGGTGTTAATCTAAATCACAAGACTTCCACCGGTGAGATAGTGGAAAAAGAGGTAGTCAGTGAGTTCTTCATTCCCGTCTAGCTCGATTGAAACCGTATGTATTTGTCCGTATCTTTGAACCTCCAGGCTAATATTGGTGCCGGGTTTGAGCACATACATGTAGTTCCTCAAAGATTCTTCTGAGCCGATGGGACACCCATTGATCGAGAGCAGTCGATCGCCTTCTCGTAAATTGGCTCGGCTCGCTGGAGAATTATCAAAAATAGTTCCAATCGTCAGCTCATCCTTTTTATTAAAGACAAAATAATCAAACACAACTTCTCGAGATGCTTCCAGCTCAATGCCAAGAAACCCTTGGGATACCCTTCCATTTTTTATCAACTGGTCAACCACAAGCGCTGCTGTGTTGCTCGGGATCGCAAAGTTGAGGTTTTCAGCAACTCCAGGATATGACAAGCTCCATGAGTTGATGCCAATCACTTCTCCGTTTAAGTTGAGAAGGGGGCCTCCAGAGTTTCCACCGCTGATGGGGGTGTCTGTTTGAATGTGTCCTTCGATTTCATAGGGAGAGTAGAAGTTGCGATCTAACCCACTTACGACTCCGCTGGTAAAGCTGAGTGCAAGCTGTTCATCCATCGGGTTTCCTATCGCAGCTACTTGTTGGCCAACAGAAATTGAGTGGGAGTTTCCAAACTTTAAGAATGAGAAAGAGTTGCTCTGTGTATTTTCAATTTTAAGGACGGCAAGATCTGTTCTAAAATCAGTGCCCACAACTTTCGCTTTGTAGATCTCATTTCCTTGACTCGGAACGCAGACAAACACTTCTTGAGCCTCAGCCACCACATGAAAATTCGTGACAATGTACCCATCTTGATCGATGAAAAAGCCTGATCCGTGGGCATATCCAGGGGGCCATATCCACTCGTAGAATGGACGTACACACCATTCGTAAAAAGTAGGAAAAGTGGAGTAGTAACTTGCTGGATTGGTTGCGTATAGACTTTCAAAGTGATCGATTTTTACCCCGACGAAGACAACGGCAGGAGTTGCTTTTTCAGCAAGCGACTCCAGAGGGCTCTTAGATTTTTGGTTTGCAGCTAGAGGTCCAAGAGTAATAGTAAAAACAAAAAGTAGAATGTAAATAAGTTTCTTTTTCATACAGAAAAGGGCTCCTTTTCCTAAGAGGATGAGGGTTTTTTCTAATTTAATCAAGAGCTAGATATATTTACTTTTTTCTGATACAGGGCAAAGTATGAGAAAAAGTTGGATCTTCCTGTGGTGAGGGATAATATTTTGATCTCCCTTGCTCGAGCCTGTATTGCCTCTTGGGATGCGACGGGGCTAGCCTTGGTAGCCACGTGTGTTCTTTTTCTACTTGCGCAGGATATTCAGCGGCGCTTGGCATGCGCACAACCATGTCTTCGCCGAGACGAAAGCTTCGATTGTCCCAGCCGTTATTTTCAAAGGGCCGAATGGATAGATCCTTCCATTTTGGGAACTGGGAGGCGATGAGGCGGCTTGCTAGGGAATCATTGATTTGCACTTCTGAACACCATGATTGTATTTTGGAGCCAATTGGCTCGAGCGTTTTCTCGCAAAAAGGTTTCTGCTTCAACATCATTGATCAAGCCATGCTTTTTCATGACTTTTTTAATATATCGATTGCTGCGCTCGTTGAAGTGACCCTGTCCTCCCTGCCCCTTAAGGGCCCAGCTTAATACGATTCCAGATTGGCAATGTTTGATTAGGTTCTCGATAAATATACGCTCGTATTTTTTCGGAATATGCTCTCCCACTTCCAAGCTCAAAACCCAATTGAATTTTCTTTTGAGCTCGAGCGGCACACTGAGGTCAGCAACTTGTGCAAACCCCTCGGACAACTCGGGAGTATTGGGGTTCCCATCATACCCCTCGCAATAGAGTCCTGATGCTTTGAGGTATTTGACATACTCACCCATACCGCAGCCAAAGTCTACGATGCTTGAGCAGCTTTCTTTTTTGAAAAAATCTACCAGAGCTGGGGCTAAGCCAACATCAAAAAAGTGGTCAGAAGAAACGTCTCCTATCCAGTATCCACGCTCATGGGTATTGGGGGGCAATTTAATGGATAAAAAACGATTAAACAGGTTCAACTGCTATCCTTTTTTTTCAATTGAACAATGCACTCGACATGGGAGGTTTGAGGGAACATGTCGAAAGGTTGAATCTTAGTGGCCTGGTATCCCTTTTCGGAAAGAAAGCTCACATCTCGCGCCATCGTTGCGGGGTCGCATGAAACATACACAATCGTCTTGGGATCAAGCTTAGCAAGTGTTTCTAGGAAGATGGGCTCGCAGCCTTTTCTTGGGGGATTCACCACAGCAACATCAGCGCTTTCAAGATTGGGTATAAAATGTTCAGCTCGGTCGCAATAAAATTCACAGTTCTTAATGTTGTTGCGCATCGCATTTGCTTTGGCATCATCAATGGCCTCTGGAACTGACTCTACCCCAATGACTTTTTTTGCGCCTTTGGACAGGATGAGAGACAGCGTTCCAACGCCGCAATAGCTATCTAAGACAATCTCATCTCCCGAAAGCTGTGCAAACTCAATCACTTGGGCGTATAGGTTTTCTGCTTGGGAGGGATTCACCTGGAAAAAAGAAGCTGCTGAGATGCGAAATTTCAGTCCCTGCAAAACCTCTTCGATCCAAGCTCTTCCCCATAGGGTGTGAAATTCTGAGCCAAGGATACGGTTGCCTTTGGATCGTTTGATGCATTGAACGATCCCCTTTACCTCTGGAGGGATATCATCGGGGACAAAGGGATCTTCTGTGACAAATACAAGAAGCACCTCGCTTGTTTTCACTGCTGTGCGAATGAGCAGGTGCCTAAACTGTTGGACTTGTTGGAACTTTCGGATCCATGCGTAGATTTTTTCACCAAGCGAGCAATGAATATAGCATTTCTCGACATCAATGATGTCGTGAGATCCTTTGGCATAGAGTCCGATATTTCCATCTTTGACGGGAAGCTGGATCTTGTTGCGATAGCCAAGAGGGTTAGGGGAGGCCATGCAGGGGAGAACATCAATAGTTAGCTTCCCAATCCTTTCAAGGGCATCTAAGATGCGTTGTCGTTTTGCCTTAAGCTGTTTTTCATATTGCAGATGCATGATCTGGCATCCGCCACAGTGGCCAAATAGGGGACAGACGGGCTCTACTCGATGATTAGAACGATGGAGGATTTCCGATATTCTGGCACGCCCAAAGTTTTTGCGCACCTCGGTAACGACTCCGAGGATCGTTTCGCCGGGGAGAGCTCCATCGACAAAGAGGGTAAACCCTTCGAAGTCGCCCACCCCTTCGCCATTGATCCCAAGCCGGTGGATGGGAACTTCAATTTTTTGATCGATCTGAATAGGCATATGGACCAAGGTATCATATTATTCCCTGTGTTTGCTACCAAATCTTTTATGGTTTTATTGACAACTGACTTCTTGATATTCTACTGTTTTATGGTATGAAAAAGACGTTCCCTTTCCTTCTTATCCTAGCGACCGCCCTTTTCTTTCTTCCTCCCTATGTAGGAAAAGCAAAAATCATCGCAAAATGCCGAAAGTCAGCAACTTCGTATCTAGCTGAGGGAGCTTCTGACACAAGAAAGTGCAGAGAAGCAATTGCTAAGAAAGGAGTCAGAGCTCTTGTCCCTCCAAGAAAAAATGGACGATGCGCTACCGGGTATTGAGAAATTTGGTCCTGAATAACGAACGAAAGCTTGAAGAACCTTTTCGAGGAGAGAAGGGGCAAAGGCCCAAGAAATAGCTGAGATAGGGAAGCTAGCTGAAAAAGGGGGCGGACAACCGGCCCCATGAAGAGAGGTGTACAAGGTTCAGATATTTTACTGAGAGATTTGGCCTTGAGCACGAAGGGAAGCTTGAACGAGCTTTTCGAGGAGTGAATGGGGAAAGGTCCAAGAAAATAGCCAAGATTGGTGGTCTAATTGAAATGGGGGCGGTTGGACTCGAACCAACGGAGACGTAAAGTCGAGGGATTTACAGTCCCTTGCAATTGCCACTATGCGACACCCCCAAGAAGTTGCTGGCGAAAGGAATCGAACCCTCAACCGTCCGATTACAAGTCGGGTGCTCTACCAATTGAGCTACGCCAGCAAGAAGAAGGCTTTATTCTAGCAAACAGGTTATTTAGGCCTCAACCATTTTCAGCATTTCACCCATCTTAGGTACCTACCCAGTCCCCATGCTATCTACTTTGCTTATCGACCATATCAAAATATATGGCTTTGTGCGCAAATCCTAGATCTAAAAAGCTGGCTAACGCCTAGGAAGAGTATGGGAAGCAAACTTGGGTTTGAACCAAGAAGTTTTTTAAACTCCACTTCCTTTTTCTGTGACAGCTACACCCTCTTAGCGAATTCCTAGGGTATCAAGGGCAGGCACCTGGCTTTTCGCTACCTGCACGCTTCTCTCGATCATACACCGGTTCTCATAGGGGATATCGAGGTTGATCAGATCATATGTGTGTTGGAACCCTTTCACCGGAACAACCCGATCTCCTTGGGTCCATTCGCAAAGTGCTTTTTGGTTAAAGGCATAAATCAGTTCCCATTTTGATCCATCCGTGAGAGTCACTTCGCTTCGGTTGCTGCTAATATCCACAATCGCAGGAAATAGAGGGTAGGAATTAAAGCTCAAGGAAACAGTAGGCATATAGTGGGGGCGCTCTAAGTTCTGAAGAATAAATCCAGGATGGTTGGCTGTTCGAATCACAATTCGATCGCCTTCGGCCCATTTCCTTAATAGATTTTCACTATATGCATCGGGAGCCCATTTCCAAACTGAGTCATCAGAGAGCTTGATCAATGCCACCATCATCCCAGCTTGGGAGCGGTAGGTAATCGACTCTAAGGTTCGTTCGTACTCCTCGCTTCCAAAGAGACTGGTAGATAGAATGCATAGTAAAAGAAAAGTCGTCTTCATGGGATACCCTTTTACATAGAAATATATGCTAGAACTTGTTTTTTTACTAGGGTTAATTACTTGATTTTTGCAAATTCCTTGAGCGCTTTGTTTTTTGCTTCCGTATGGTCAACAATGGGAAAGGGATAGTCTTTGCCCAGTTTAATATTGGCTTGTTCAAGTACTTCATCCGGTGCATCCCAAGGGCAATGGATCCACTTATCAGGCAAGGCTATCAGCTCAGGAACATATTGGCGAATGTAATGCCCATGCGCATCAAATTTCTGTGACTGAAGCGTGGGATTGAAAACGCGGAAATAGGGTGCTGCATCTGGGCCGCTGCCAGCTGTCCATTGCCAGCCTAACGTATTGTTTGCCTTATCAGCATCGACAAGGTACTCCCAAAACCACTTCTCGCCTTCTCTCCAATCGATGAGCAGGTCCTTTGTGAGAAAGGAGGCGACGATCATACGGACCCGATTATGCATCCAACCAGTCTCAAGAAGCTGCCGCATTCCAGCATCGACAATGGGATATCCCGTTTTCCCTTGCGCCCATGTATGGAAAAGAGTTCGATCTTTGACCCATTTAAACTTGTCAAACTTTCGATTCCAATTCTCTTTTGCCGTATCTGGAAAATGAAAAAGGAAATAGGCTCCAAATTCTCTCCAAAAAAGCTGTCTTTGAAACGAGTTTGATTTTGAGGTTTTATTCCAAAGCTCGCGTGCGGAAAGGATTCCAAAGTGAAGATAGGAAGAAAGCTTAGAAGTGGACTTGTCAATGAGAAAATCTCGGCCTTTTGCATATTGACCTAGGCTTTTCGAAGAAAACCGAACCAACTGTTTTTTCGCTCCTTCGCGTGATGGATCCCAATAGGTGTTGAGCCTTTTCTCAAAATCATCACCTGACAAGAGTTCAAAAGAGCTCAATTTCTTACTAGAGACTTTGGGGGTAAAGATTTTTTTCGGTTTTTGAGGAATCGAAAACGAGTCTACTTCTTTTAAGGCTGTTTTATAGAAAGGGGTAAAGACGGCATAGGGCTTGTTTGATTGGTTGAGGACCTGTCTTGGATCGATCAGGTGATTGTCATTGAAAAGGTGTACTGGAAGGTCTTGCTTTTCAAAGAGGCGTTTTGCTTTTTCTTGGATTGCGTAAAGCTCTGGCTCATAACTCTGATTCCAGTAAATGGCTTGCGCTTTTGCTTCTTTAACCACGCCTTTCAAAAGGGTGAGGGGGTCTCCTTGAAAAAGGGTGAGCTGTCCACCTATTTCTTTGTAGTCCAAAGCAAGGTTTTCTAACGCATAGTGGAGAAACCATCGACTCGCCTTTCCAAGTTTGATTTTTGAAAAGGGGTATATGTAGATTGGAAGTACCCGATCATGTTCTTTTGCAGCTTGTGATAGTGCTGAGTTAGCCTCTACTCTCAAGTCTACAAAATGCCACACTATGGCTGTGGTTTGTTCTTTCATTTTAATTATTTTCCCTTTTGGACCCATTTATTGCCAAGCCCCTTAAATACCCATAGATGGATGGGGTAAAGAACCAGCCAGTAAAAGCGACCTCGCAACCCTTTGGGACGGTAGGTGAGAGTTTGGTGTAACATCCAATTGTTCTTTTCGGGCAAGATCTTAAAATCAAGCCAAACTTCTCCGGGGACTTTCAGTCTACCAAAGAGAAGGAGGCGTCTTTTTTTCTCTTCAATAAGGACAACTTCCCAAAAGTGTATGCGACTTCCTCGTTTGAGCTTTTCTTCATCTGCTCCAGTTTTCGCATAGCCTTGTCCTCCGAAAAGACGATCGATTTTACCTCGCGCTTTCCAAACCCAATTCATATAGTACCCCTTTTTGCCCCCCAGTGCAAAAATGTGATACATCACAAGGTCGGGATCGTGAGAAAAGGGGTATTGGTTGTGAATTGAGTACGACCCAAATGTAGGCACTTGTATATTCGAACTTTCATCTGTCGAGAGATCGGTCGTTGTTTTGATCTCTTTCCAGTTTGAGACCATCGGGTTTTGAGAAATTTTTTGTAGAGCTCGATCAAGAGATTCTTCATAGCTAAGGCAGTCTTTTGGAAAGAGGGCATCGATCGATGTATCTTCTTTATACGAATCGCTTTTGAGACTATCAACAAGAGAGCGGGCAAGAGAGTAGTTCGTAGAGGTGATGAAGATGAGCCAATAGGATGAGAGCTTTGGAGTGAGGACAGGGACAGTGAAGATTTTCCGTTTGAGTCCACGATGTTTTGCATATCGTAAAAGAAGGTTCTGGTATTCAATGATCTCAGGACCTCCGATTTCAAAAGTTTTATTGAAACATCGAGAGTCTAGGAGGCAAAGGGTGAGGTAGTCTAGGACATCTATGATTGCAATCGGCTGGCATTTTTGCTTCACCCAGCGAGGTGCGATCATGATCGGTAGCTTTTCTGTTAAATCTCGGATGATTTCAAAAGAAGCACTCCCTTCGCCAACAATGATACTTGAGCGGAGACTGGTGACGGGGATGCCACCCCCTTGCAGTAGCTGTTCAACTTCAAGCCGAGAAGAGAGGTGTTTAGAAGGCTTTTCTCCTCTAATCAGACCACTTAGGTAGATGATTTGTTTGCATTGAGTTTGTAAAAGAGCTTCTCGGAAATAAAGAGCGGCTTGTCGATCTTTTTCTGAAAAAAAATTGGGGTCATCTCTCATCGCATGGATAAGGTAGTATGCGGCATCGATCTGTTTAGGCAGGTTCTTTAACGAATCGAGGTTTGTCACATCACCTTCGTAGATGGTCACATACTTTGCTACCTCATCCGGAAGGTGTATTTTTTTTCGATTTCGTACAAGGGCCAAGACGTGGTGCCCTCCCATAACAAGTCGATAGAGAAGTCTAGATCCAATGTAGCCGGTAGCTCCGGTCAAAAGAATGTTCATATTTTTCATTGTATTGGATTCCTTTATATTGTAATAGGAAAGAAGAGTCATATCTGGGATATTTTATGAAAGAAGACCCGATTTTCAAAGAGCGGTTTGGGATTTCCACTCCGATTAAGTATTTGCCTAATCTTGTTGTTGACCCTAAGTGGAGTGAGCAGTACAAGAAGGCGTGGAAAAAGTTTCAGGATGAGACCGAGCCATGTGGTAGCGCTCTTCGCAGAAAGCGGTTCGATCATCTTCTTCGAAAGATTGAAAAGTTAGGGGATGATCTTCCTTACTGCAAGCGGGTGGAGATCCGATACATCAATGAAGATGTGGGTTACGGCGTTTTTGCAAAAGAAAACATTCCAGCCTATAGCATCTTAAATCACTATGCAGGGATCTTAAAGCTAGATAAAAAGATCCCTTCTTCCAATGACAGCACGTTTATGTTTTCTGATTTTGAAAAGTTTTCTATTGATGCGCACAGCGCAGGAAATTGGGGCCGATTTATGAATCACAGCCCCGAGAAAAATAAGAAGACCAATGTCCTTGCCTGGGAACACTACTCAGACTGGGGTCCCCGGATCATTTTCACTGCATGCCGCCATGGCATCAAAAAAGGAGACCAGCTTCTCTATAGCTATGGGGATAGCTACTGGGAAGAAGATGGCTTCCTCGATCTCTAACTTCTAGAAATCAAATCTTGCGCGGATGACTAGACCACCCATCATGAGATCGGTGCGAGTTGCATTTGAGTTAACAACAAATCCGAAAATTGGGATAGGCTGCTGTCTTTGGTTATACCCAAGCCAGATATGATGCTCCCAGCCAAGATCTAGACTTGTTTTGTAGCGATCGCAGCACCAGTTTTCTTCCCAACGAATTCCTATGCCAAGATCAATTGCGGTATGCATACCAAAAGGGTTTAATTTTATATTTGTGGCTAATCGATCGGCAATATTAGGATCATCGAAATCTCCCGAAATTATACCGATTTCTTTGTTCTCAAACTCTCCCCAAAGAAGCGCAATATCAAGGTTGGAGTAGAGAATGAAGTTCGTACAGAAATGCCAATTGGGTTGAATCCCTGTTAAAAAGCCAACTCCCCAAGTGGTATTGGTAATAGTGTCTTTTAAAAGAAAATCAGATGTTGCGCCAGCCTGAGAATCTAAAATGCTCCCGAACTCTTGTTCAAAATTGAGTGTTGTTTTTATCCACGCCCCCCGCAATCCGGCATAAGTTCTTAGTGAGAAGCAACGACTTAGCCAGTATTTTCTTCCCAGTTCTAGCTCGGCTTGATTAAAAGTGAGTTGCCACTTTGCTAAGAGCGATTCATATGCTAAAGAACTGGACTGTTGTTCAGAAAGAAGCGCCAGTGGGTTATAAGCTGTGGCCCAACTAGGTTGAAAAAAAGAATTTTTTATAGCGTCTTCAGAAAAGTATAAAGATTCAGAGCGATCGTTTTTCATATAGGTCCAATCAAACAAAAGATCCCATCCATCGCAACTTGAATTATATCCTATCCCTGCACGCACTCCTGGCTCCCAGCTAGTTCCAAAATTTTTGACGTCAATTACAGTAGGAGGAAAACCGGAAGATTCACTGGAAGATTCAAAGTCTAGAAAATTAAGTACATTTGCGTAGTTTAGAGCAGACTCTCTTGCGTACCAGTAGAGGAAGTCAGCAAAGAAAAAGATTCCACAATCACACTGAAGGTCATAGTAGGCGGGAGTGTAGCACTCGCAGTCGATGCATGGTTTTTGCTCTGGTATGCAACATTGTTCAACACAGCATCCACTCTGGGCATCTAAGAGGGCTGTTGCTCCGACTCCAGAGAGTAGGGCTAAAGAGAAGAGTTGTGATTTCATGTGACTTCCTTGGATATTGGATAAAGGACCAGTATAATAACATTTTTTATGATTTGTAAAGAATAATTAGAAATCGAGGCGAATGCGGACTCGAAGACCACCGATCACAAGATCTGAAGGGACCTGATCATAGCTGCTAAATCCGGTAAAGAAAAGATCTCCTTCAATAGAATAAGATCCCTCTACTGTTGGTCGATACACATAGTCGAGCCAAACATGGTGCTCCCATCCTATATCTGCGAGTAGGCGAAATCTGTTGGAACACCACGACTCTTCAAAGCGCAGGCCAATGGTTAAATCAAATGCAGATGACAAAGCGTTGAACTGCCCCTTGGACGATTGGCTTGTCAAATAAATGGGAAGCTGCGGATCTGCTTGCGTTTCGAAGAACTGATAATTTTCTCTTTTTTCAATTTGGCATTGGCCCCAAACTAAAGAGGCGTCTATGTTTGCGAATAGAGAAAAGTTGGGACAGAAAAACCAGTTTGGCCCAAAACCTGCAACGATTCCAACCCCATCATTTTTATGTGTATATGAGTCAATAAAGGTGCCGCCAAACGCCTCAGAAGAATTTTGAAAACTTTTTGAGGATGTTGTTTCGAAGTCGGTTTTAATCCAAGTAGCGCGAACACCAACAAAAGGGCGAACAGAGAACTTTTTCGAGAGCCAATACTGACGGCCAAGCTCTGCATCAATTTGGCGAAAACGCAGTTTCCAGGTTGCTGCAATTTGATCAAAGTAGAAGGGCGCAGGGGCAGCTGGATCAAAGGCAATTCCAGCATTAAACCAAGGATTTAATAAAGTTTGTTGTTCATAACTGGTGGGGAGGAAGTTATCGAGAACGGGGGTAGCTGCTTTGTTTGACTGTGCATTTTTGTAACTTGTCCAAGTCACAGTAAAATCCCAGCCATCGCAAAAGGCAGTAGTCCCAACGCCTATTCGATATCCCCCACTCCATTTCGAGCTGAGGTAGTCAAAACTACTTGCTGCAAAAGTCAGATTAGCATTGGGAAGATCATCGACCGGCTTTGCTTCTAACTCCACTGCAAAGCTAAGATTATTTTCTCGGGCAAACCAGTAAAGGAATTCACCAGAAATAAAATAGCCAACGTTGTCTTTCCATTGATAATAAGGGGTGGTCACACATTCTAACTCTTCATACAAGCAGTCTTCATAGTAGCATGGATCAGCAAAAGCGTGTTCTGTTGCTATTTGAGTAAGAGCAGCTGCACCAACAAAAAGAAGATCTGTGGGTATAAGTACTTTTTTCATCTAGAAATCAAATTGCCCCCGAATGATAAATCCTCCTAGCATGAGATTGCTTACAACCTGATCATACGATTCAAACCCAGTCCCAAGATTTATACCATCAAATTGGGCTCGGTATTTATTTCGTTTATTTAGATCAAATAAGATGTGTTGCTCCCATCCGAGATCAATTGCAGTTCGAAACTCATCACAGCACCAGCATACTTCCCACCGGAGGCCTGCTTGTAAATCTATTCCTGCAAGCATCCTTTGCTCATTGCTACTAAAAGAGTGATTATAGATAAGGTCAAAGTCTGGTTCATTTTGATCTAAACTATATTGCTCCGCTTTTTTTTCGGTAAATCTACCCCATAGAAGGGAGCCTTCAAAACTTCCAAAGACAGCAAAGTTTGGGGTTAAATAGAAATTGGGCTGCATCCCAGAAATGAGTCCGGCTGCTTTTGTTTTATTCGTCAACTTGTCTTGGTATTTTGAAAAGGTGTCTGCTCCGTATGTTCCAGATGAAACTGTCTCGAACTTGGTCTTTGTAGAAAGAGCGCGAGCCCCCGCAAAAAGGCGAAGAGCAAACCACTGACTTAACCAATATTTACGACCCATTTCAAGGTTCAATTGATGGATATACATCTTATATTCGGCGTCCACCTGCTGAAAATAGAGTGGGATGTTGAGGTTTGTCTGACTTTGATTGACCCATTGATTGATCAGAACATCTTGAAAGGCAGAAGGGAAGAATATGCCGTCAGGCTCAATGAGAGGGTTCCCAAAAGTAGGGACAGAGCTACATTCGGTTTTTTTTGTTCTAAAGTAGGTCCAATTCAGGTTACTATCCCACCCATCACAGCTTGAATGGCGACCAATTCCAATTCGCAGTCCCGAGTCCCATCTGTTCCCGATTTGATGATATTTCACAGGTGAGAGAAATAGAGCCGTATCAGCTGACTCTGGCTCAGCGGGCTTTGCTGTTGCAGTTAGCGCATAGGACAGATCGGGCTCGCCGCTAGACCAATAAAGGTATTCGAGGCGAAGGAATCTGCCTGACCCGCACAACTGATCGTAGAAGGGGGGCATATAACATTCATATTCGACAGGACAATGGTTGATAGGAAGGTCGCAATCTTCCATTTGATCACATGCAGGCAGATCTATGAGGCAAGTATCTTGTGGAAGCAAAGGGCTGCATAAAAGGAGAAAAGGAGCTGTCTTTTTCAATGTGATCATTACTTTTCCTTAAAAATCCAAACGAAAGCGAGCTACCGCTCCTCCAAGCATAAGATCGGTAGTGATCCGATCCACGTGGTCAAAAGAGTAGATGTTGGCGCCGATACTTTTTCGATTTGAAAAAGTGGTCCTCTGGTCAAAATCGAGCCAAATGTGTTGTTCCCAACTTACATCTAAAGAGGTGCGAAATCGGTCGCAGCACCATGTATTTTCCCATCGAAATCCAGCTGCAAGGTCCCAAACCGTTTGCATCGTGTAAAACACGCTGCGGAAGCTGTTGCTGTAGTTAATGGGCTCTTCTAGCTCTGGAGCTTGGTAGCGCTCTTTTTTGCTTCCATTGAATCGTTGCCAAAGAAGAGCGCATTGAAAATTGGCAAAGAAGACAAACGTATTGCATATGTACCAGTTAGGCTGAAATCCTCCTATGATCCCCGCTCCAAGAGTTTTTGTGGAGAACGTGTCTTTGAACGTTATGAGTTCTGGATCGGTGTCGGGATCGAGAGTGAAGTCTCGCAGGGCCTTCACTCGAAACTTTGTCGTTATCCATCCAGCGCGAGCTCCTGCATAAGGGCGGAGCGTGAAAGCGCTACTAAGCCAGTATTTTCGCCCAAATTCAAGATCAACTTGGTTGAATTGCAGGTGCCATTTTGCTGACATCTTATCAAAGATGAGGGGAGTTCCATCAAAGGTGAAACCAGGATTTGTCCAGGGGTTAATTAGGGCAGTAAACTCTGGAAGTTCGTCGGAGATGAAGAAAAAGTCGGTGTTTGTTGAGTCTTTCTTTTGATTGCGTGTATAGGTCCAAGTCGCCAGGCCATCCCACCCATCGCAGGCAGAGTTCCAACCGGATCCGATCCGAAGGCCTGGACGGAATTTTGTTCCTAGGTATTCATACTCATCGGGGGAGTAGCTAAGGCCCATTTCAGTAGCAGCTAAAGAGGCATCCACTTCAAGGGTATATGCAAGGTTGTTTTCCTTTGCATACCACCAGAGAAATTCAGCCTGAAACGATCTGCCGCAGTCTCCCGACAAGTTGTAGTAGGGGGGAGTGTAGCACCTGATATCTACACAGTCGGGATCAAATGCGCAGCAAGGGTTGCATTCGCAGCAGACCGGTTGCTCGCAACACTCATCCCCAAAGCAAGGGGACGTATATACAAGCAGAGTTGTACTAAGAAGAATGGCAACTTCACCTTTTCTCTTCACTCGTTGTTCTAACCTCTTTATTCCCTATCCTTTTCATAGGTAAAAATAAGTTTAGAGGGAAGAAAAAAAGAATTTTTTAGAAGTCGAACTTAAGCCGAAGGGTCAAACCACCCATCATCAGATCGCTGATCACCTCATTAAAGGATGAGAATCCCTGCACACTTCCTGAAGAAAAATGGCCTTGAGTTTGGTAGTGGTGGTCAAAATCAAACCACATGTGGTGCTCCCATCCCAGGTCGAGCGCCGTGCGATACCGGTTGCAGCACCAAGTGCGCTCCCAGCGAAGGCCAAGACTTAAGTCGAGAATAGCCTGCATATCGGAAAAACAGCTCTTCGACTGGCTGCTCGTATTGAACTGCGGTACGGGGACTCCTCCGGCACTGCGCTGATCGAGATACATTTCCCGCTTTTTTGTATCGAAATCACCCCAAATCAGGGCTCCGTCGAAATTGGAGTAGAGCATAAAGGAATTCGAAAAGTGCCATGCAGGTTGGAAGCCGACGAGAAAACCCACGCCCCAGTATTTCGACTTGAATCGATCTTTGAACGTAAACTGCACATTTTCAGAGTTTGCTGAATCGAAAGTGGTACGTGACGAGGTTGTATTGAACTTGGTTTTCACCCACGCGCCTCGAAGGGCTGCATAGGGGCGCATTGAAAAACAAGGACTGACCCATGAGCGTCTTCCCAGCTCGAGATCGATCTGGTTTAAGTAGAGATCCCATTGAGCGACTACCTTATCGAAAAGGCGTGCCGAGCTTTCTGAAGTATCATTGAAGTGGAAGCTTGCATTGATCCAAGGGTTAATGAGCGCCTCTTGTCCACTAGAGGGGAGGTAAAAGTCAGTGGCTTGTCCAAAGTCGGGGACAGAGGTCGAGCTCTTGCTCGAGTTATTGTAGTAGGTCCAGTTGAGGTATAGATCCCATCCGTCGTGGCACATATTCCATCCCAGCCCCACTCGAAATCCCGGATCCCACTCACCGTCCAGAGACTTATAGGTGGAGGTGCTTACAGTTGTGGCGTCTCCTGTTTGAACTGCTTTGATCTTAGATGCATAGGAGAGGTTTGACTCTTTAGCATACCAGTAGAGGAAGTCGACGGTAATGAAGGCTCCCCAGTCGCACTCGAGGTCATAGTAGGCAGGAAGGTAGCCGTAGCGGGGGCAGCAGCATTTTTTTGGCTCGCAGCACGTTTTTTCACAAGCAGCTTCTTCCACCTGGCTCTCTATAGGAGGAGAAGAGGGCGCTTGCTCCTCTGCAATGAGGGGGAGGGTTGCAATGAGGCTCAATGCCAAAAGGCTCTGCTTCATAAATCGCTCTCTATTATGTAAATCCATCTCTTAATTAATATTAGTAATAATTATTATAATTAATCAAACTAAATGTAAAAATTATTGCTTAATTGTAATGCAGAGCGTTGAAAGATAAGGGGATGGAAAAAAGGCACCCGACTGGGTGCCTTTATAAATAGAGTGCTAAAGCGAGAAGCGATTAGAAATCGACTCTTAGGCGGATAACAAGTCCTCCCATGCCGAGGTTTCCTGTTGCTTCGTCAATTCCACCAACTCCAGTTGCTTCAGTAAATGGATCAGTACTATCTGTCACTACATAAGCACGGTCCGTTTTTTCTCTATGATTGACATCTATCCAAACGTGGTGTTCCCAGCCGATGTCTAGAGCTGTTTTGTATCGATCACAGCACCAGTTTTCTTCCCACCGGAAACCGATAGCAAAGTCTAAGACGGGATACATTTGGTAGAATCTATCAGAGGAAGAGCTAGACCATGTGCTTAAAGCTGAAGGCTGAGTTGAAGTCTCAGGAGCTCTGACAGTCGCAGAATAGTTTTCACTTCTCTTTCTTTCAAATTCACCCCAGAGCAAACCTCCTTCAAGGTTTGAGAAGAGAATGAAGTTTGAGCAGAAATGCCAGTTCGGTTGTAAGCCTCCAATCAACCCAACTCCCCAGAAACGGTTTGTGAAGTTTACGTCTACAGAGTAGTTTGCATCAGCAATGCCAACAATGCTTTCTAGATCACTAAGATCTCGAGTTGAAGTTGTGTTGAAGGTTGTCTTTACCCATCCGCCTCTGAGGCCTCCATAAGGGCGCAATGTGAAGCATCTGCTCAGCCAATATTTGCGGCCAAACTCAAGATCGATCACATTATACTGCATCTTCCACTTAGCACTGATTTTAGTGAACATTGGAGGAATGTAGTTGAGATCGGTTCCGAGTTTAGTTTCTCGAAATAGAAGACCTGCATTGATCCAAGGGTTAATCAGAGCCTGTTGGCCTGCACCAGGGATGGCAACGGTCTCACCTGTGAAGAGATCGGTATCAGAAAATTGATCAGTACTTGTTGAGTCTGATCTTGTATTGCGCATGTAGGTCCACGTAAGATAAGCATCCCAACCGTCACAGTCTGTATTCCAACCAAGGCCGATGCGGAAACCTGGTTTCCAATTCACGTTCTGATACTGGGTTGAAGTAGGAGAGATGATGTTGTGGTCAAGGGCTACAGGTTGATCGTCATTGGTAAAAGCATTCTCGACAGGAGTGGCTGTGACTCTAGCAGAGTAAGCAAGGTTTGTCTCTCTTGCATACCAGTAGAGGAAGTCTCCGCTTAGGGAAAAGCCCCAGTCGCACTGAAGGTCGTAATAGGCTGGAGTGTAGCACTCGCAGTCGATGCATTTTTTTGGCTGTGGTACGCAGCAAGGTTTGCAGCAGCATGGAGTTTGGCAGCAGGTCCCGCATTGTCCCTGTGAATAAGAGTTTGCTTTTGCTCCAGCATCGTCATAATCGGCCATGAGCCCTGGAGTCGCTAGTAAGCTAAGAGCTAACAACTGTTTCTTCATTTTTTTCCCTGTTTTTGGTTGGTGAATGAAAAATTGAGGTTAACAGATCGAAATTTTTCTCGTATAGAAAAAAATAAAAGCCTGCTCAAAAAGTTATCTGAGCAGGCTTTTAGAATTGGTAAAGGGTGCTAAGGAGTTTAGAAATCGACTCTTAGGCGGATGACAAGTCCTCCCATGCCGAGGTCTCCACTTTCTTCTTCAACATTGCCAACAATGTTGATTTGACCGGCGCTGATTCCTGATTCTGCGGCAAAGATAGAGGAAATATTCGTGGTTTTTTCTCGATTATTTACACCTAGAAGAGAGTGGTGCTCCCAGCCAATGTCTAGAGCTGTTTTGTATCGATCGCAGCACCAATTTTCTTCCCAACGAAGACCAATTGCTACATCAAAAACAGGGGTCATTTGGTAGAACTTGCTTGAAGTGGAATTCGACCATGTACTTATGAATTCATCTGGAGATCCCGCCGATAATTTGAAAACATCCGCTGTATAACTCTCGCTTTTTTTCGTTTTAAACTCTCCATAGATCAGGCCAGTATCAAAGTTTGAGTAGAGGATGAAATTCGAGCAAAAATGCCAGTTTGGTTGGAGTCCTCCAACCAGTCCAACACCCCAGTATCGATTCGTAAAGTCAGCACTTGCGCCGTAGCTTGTGGTTGTTAAGTCAGGAAAGGTAGCTGATAGGTCGAAAAGATCTCTCGACCCGTTCGTATTGAATGTGGTTTTAAACCAGGCTCCTCTTAACGCGCCATAGGGACGAAGAGTAAAGCACGGGCTCAGCCAGTATTTTCTTCCAATTTCTAAATCAATTTGGTTGTATTGGAGCTTCCATTGACCGCTCACTTTTGTAAATAAGAGAGGTGCCTCCACAGTCAGGTCTGCTACAGGGAAGACGAGAGCTCCATTTAGCCAGGGGTTGATAAGGGCTACTTGATTTGTGCCAGGTGCAACTTCTGTAGGATATGATGGGAGAGTATCCAAATCGAAAAACTGATCTACGCTTGTTGAGTCGGAACGTTTATTATACATGTAGGTCCAGTTCAAGTAAAAATCCCACCCATCGCAGTCTGAGTTCCAGCCGAGGCCTATTCGAAAGCCTGGCTTCCAATTGGTATCTAGATACTCTGTTGAAGAGGGAACGACCAGGTTAAAGCCCAGAGCTAGAGTAGTACTACCACTGTCTTCAAGAACAAAAGCATTCTGTACGGGGGTGCCTTTTACCTGAGCTGCATAGGCAAGGTTTGTCTCACGTGCATACCAGTAAAGAAAGTCCACGCTTAAGAAAGCGCCCCAGTCACACTGAAGGTCGTAGTAGGCTGGCGTGTAGCACTCACAGTCGATGCATTTTTTGGGTTGTGGTACGCAGCAAGGCTCGCATGGCTTGCAGCAGCACGGCGTTTTGCAGCAAGTGCCGCACTGTCCCTGTGAATATGTGTTTGGCTGCGCTCCAGCATCATCATATTCGGCCATGAGTCCTGGAGACATTGTGAGTAAGCTAATAGCTAACAACTGTTTCTTCATTTTTTTCCCTGCTTTAGGTTTTGGTGGATACAAATTTCTACGTAACAAAAAAAATATTGTTTTGCAAAAAAAATATGCTTTTTTTTCTTTGCGCATTTGCATGTTCGTATGGCAATCTAGTCGCACTAAAGTGGAGGTTTTCGCATGATCAAAAACGCTGTTGAAGATGAAGTGTTTGTTCCGAAAAAGTGGAAGATTCTGTTTCAGCTTCTGCGCAAAAAACAAAGGCGGACGCGCCTATTTCGGAGTGATCTTTTTTTTCAGGAGGTGATGAAAAACTCTCCCATTCCCTGTCGAGCGCTGGATACAATCGTAGCTAAGTCTTCCAAAATTGGGCTCGAAGATTTCTTTTCTAGAAACGGAAATCTATCTCCGTACGAAATCATTGCGATCTCATCCATTGTGGCTGATAGAGCGCCGATGCGGCTTTTAGAAATTGGCACGTTTGATGGCAATACAACGCTACAAATGGCGCTAAACGCACCTAGAGAAGCGATTATTCATACGCTTGACCTTCCCCAAGGAGAGGTGGAGACGGCGCAGCCGGTGCTCGAAAGCGACTATCAGTTCATTGAAGATGCAGCAAAAGAAGAGCGCAAGTTTTTAAAAAGCTCTGTATCTCATAAAGTGCAGCAGCACTTTGGCGACTCGACAAAACTCGACTTTGAGCTGTTTACAGAAGACGGTCCTCTCGATCTGATTTTTATTGATGGGGGGCACAGCTTTGAATGTGTGAAAAGTGATACAGAAAAGGCGCTGAAGGTGATCTCAGAAAACGGGGTGATTTTATGGCACGACTTCACCCCTCATTTTGCGGGCGTCTATTCTTTTCTTTGTGAGCTATCCAAAACGTTGGAGCTAGTTCACATTGCCGGCACCAACCTTGTCCTCCTGGACAGGTTGACTAAATAGCTTGGTGAGCTTTGCAGTCACACGCTCTTTTTCCTGGCTGCCATCGACGGTGTGAAGCTTTCCCTGTTTCCCATAGTAGCCGATCAAAGGGGCTGTCAGCTCATGGTAGACTTTCAGGCGGCTTTTCACAACTTCTTCGGTGTCGTCACTGCGTTGGTAAAGCTCCCCATTGCATCGGTCGCAAACATCCTTTACTTTTGGGGGAGAGAAGGTGAGGTTATAGGGAGTTTGACACTCTTTGCAAATCTGCCTTTTTGTGATCCGTTCCACTAGAGTCGCATCTGGTACTTCGAGGTTGATCGCCATCACATTGCACTCATCATTAAGCCGTTTTTGAAAAGTTTTTGCCTGCTCTAAATTCCGGGGGAAGCCATCGAGAATATACCCCTTGGCGCAGTCTGGCGCTGCGACCCGCTCAAAAAGCATGGAAAAGATCAAGTCATCGGGGACAAGATCTCCTTTTTCCATGTACGACTTTGCCTTTTTCCCAAGCTCTGTTTGCTGCTTGATGTTGTTGCGCAAAAGATCGCCAGTCGAAATATGAGCCAGCTCAACTTTTTCCTTGAGGAGGGTTGCCTGGGAGCCTTTGCCTGAACCTGGGGGGCCGAGCAGGATCACTACCTGTGTCTGCGTTGGCGTCTGTGTAGCTTGGAGATTTCCCATAAATAATAAGAGGGTTAAAATGTATTTCATCATAGAGCTACCATTGTATCACAAACTCCTATTTCCATAAAATCCCTACCTTGTGGTAGATTCGGGAGTTATGAAAAAATTCTTTTTAGTTTTCCTGATTTTCCCCTTTGCTCTTTTTGCACAGGTCGATTTTTCCCACTTTGATTCGTATCAGAATCAATTGACCCAAAAGGAGATCCAAGAGCGACTAGACTCTTTTGCGGGAAGGGGGAATGACGCTCGACGCTATCTTTCCATTACCGAAGAAGCTCTCATTCTCTATAATGCTCCAGCTGGAAAAGTAGAGAGGAAGATTGAATATGAGCTAACGCTTGCACCAAAGGCAAAAAAGCAAAAGAAGGTTTCTCCTCGCAAGAGCCTCATAGGAGCGAAGGTGGCAATCGACCCCGGCCACTTCGGAGGAGACTATGCTCATTTAGAGGAGAGGTACATCGATATACCCCCTTCTCTTGAGCGAGAAGATACCATCCAGTTTGATGAGGGCACACTCAGCTTTCTCACGGCGGCTTATTTAAAGATTTTGCTTGAGAAAGAGGGAGCCATTGTGATGCTTACTCGAGATCAGGTGGGGAAAGGAGCTTACCGCGAAGGTTTTTTTGATTGGCTCAAAAAACACCCCTACCTCTGGTCAGGGGAGGTGGCGCTCAACAAGCTTTTTCGCAGACACTACAATCGGCTCGACTTGCGTGCGCGCTGCGAGAAGATCAACGCGTTTGGACCCGACCTCTCCGTGATGATCCACTATAACTCCCATGCGGGAAGAGATGAGGTCTCTTCAAATCACGATGTCGTTTCCAATAATTTTAACCTAGTCTTTGTTGGGGGGGCTTTTTGTTCTAATGAGCTGATTGATCCAGAGAGCCGCTATGAATTTTTTCGCCTTCTTGTGTCGGATGACTTTTCCCGTTCTGTGAAGCTTTCTCGCTCTATTTTAGATAAATTTGTTTCAAAGCTTAAAGTTCCTGTCGTTTCTGCGGCAGACGGCTCTCGCTACCTAGAGAGTGTTTGCCATGAGGTAGAACCGGGTGTCTACGCAAGAAACCTCGCCCTCACCAGACTTGTCCATGGGCCGATTTGCTATGGGGAGTCGCTCGTTCAAAATAATATTGATGAGTGTCTCAACCTAGCTCGGAAAGATTTTGTGATCAATGGTCTCCACTGCTCCTCACGGATCAAAGAGGTGGCAGAGGCCTATTTTGAGGGGATCAAAGAGTATCTGCTCGATTGACGACTTTATCCAAAGTTGATAGAATATCCCGTAAACACAGGGGTGCCGACTCTATTTTAGGGGAGGCTGAGAGGGCGATCGATCGCCTAACTCTGAGGGACCTTGTCTCTCATGCTTGATCCGGGTCATACCGGCGTAAGTAGTGTCTCAAATAGCTATTGCTATTAAGGACACCCCCTGTCTCCAAATAGAGAGGGGAGATGTCATCACAATCTAAAGTTTCAAAACCGTTTTTTTTCGCCGGAATTCTCGGCAATATCTTTGAGCATTACGACACGGCCCTCTTTGGTCTGCTCGCTCCATTTATTGCGCCCCTTTTTTTTCCGACTCATTCAGCTTTATCTGCCCTCATTCTTACCTATGGAATGCTCATTTTGGGGATTGCAAGTAAGCCGCTAGGAGCACTTGTTTTTGGCTCTATCGGTGATCGGTTTGGCAGAAAAAAAGCTCTTTCTCTGACTCTTTTTGGAATGGCTCTTGTGACGTGTTTCATGGGGTTTCTTCCCACCTATGCACAAGCGGGAGGGATGGCTCCAGTTCTTCTATGCCTTTGCCGAGTCTCCCAGAGTTTTTTTGCAGCGGGAGAGACAACCGGTGGGGCGATCCTTGTCTTGGAAAAGGCAGGGGAGAAGCAACGTAGTTTCTTGAGCGGTCTTTACGGAAGCTCATCCATTATTGGCATCTTTTTAGCTTCTTTTGTCGTGATGATTGTGGCTCGATTTGAAGAGAGCTTCTCTTACTTTTGGCGCCTTCCCTTTTTCTTGGGGAGTGTTTGTGGAGTGTGTGGGATCTATCTTCGTCTCCAAATAGAGGAGCCTCTTCAGCCAACTTCAAAAACTTCCATCAAGACTCACCTGTCTGAATTGATCAAGTATCGAGCTGCTTTTTTCCCCATCATGTTTGCCTCAGGGTTCTCCTACTGTACTTACACGTTTTCTTGCACGTTAATGAACGGGTTTCTTCCATTTGTCTCCCCCATATCGAAGCAGCAAGCGTGCTCGATGAATACGACCTTGCTCGTTTTAGACTGTCTTCTCCTCCCCGTATTTGGCTTGCTTGCCAGGCGCTTTTCAAAAGAGAAGCTAATGAGCATCGCCGCTTTTTCGCTTGTGCTCTTTGCTATTCCTCTCTTTACCCTTCTGGAGGGAGCTAACTGGCCCATTGCTTTTTTCGTTCGCTCGGTGATCATGACCTTGGGGGTTGCGTTTGCTGCGCCGTATTATCATTGGGCTTTTGAGCAGGCTCCCCCTTCGATGCGTTACACCAATATGGCTGTCGCCGCTGCAGTAGGCACCCAGCTTATCGGCGTACCAAGCACTTCCCTGTCTCTTTTGCTTTATCAAAAGACAGGGTGGGTGGGAGCTCCTGCTCTTTACTTGATGGCAGTCGCTGCGTATGCTGGAGTCTCTGTGTTGGATGTGCTTTCTAGCTCCATCAGGAAAATCTGATGGGGACAAACAGAGCAACAACTCCGATCACAGCAAAAAAGAAGGCAAAATAGGAAGCTCAAACCCCAGGCCCATGTCATGATGCGCATCGACGGCGTATTGGTGAGTTGATCGTAGATAACAAAGATGAGCGAGCCTAGGGTTAAACCCGTGTTTGCTACCAAATCTTTGATTTAGCGCGACAGATTTAGACGAGATTTTTCAGATTTTTTTGAGCAGATATCTGAAGATATCTGCGATGAAAAAGATGGAAAAGATCGACTAA
>Ga0180438_10003772_pt1 | contig 22491 bp, 19 predicted proteins | sample SS_ome_12_FD_132455 | JGI IMG/M metagenome (GOLD analysis project Ga0180438, IMG submission 132455) | Hypersaline lake sediment archaeal communities from the Salton Sea, California, USA - SS_3_D_2 metaG | ecosystem: Environmental > Aquatic > Non-marine Saline and Alkaline > Hypersaline >...
TTCATCTTTTGATATCTCCTTTAAATTAATTTCCTCATAACAATTTCTGAGCTCCGATATTTTTCCCAAAGTGATAAAAACTTCTTTAAAGTCTCATCATTATCAAATATTTTATCTCTCGCTGTCCTTTTAGCCTTTAATACTCTTAGAAATTTTTTATCTAATAATCTTTCATATTGAGTTCCTAATTTATCAAGCCTATCTTTTGATTCACATGATTTAATAGACTCTATAGCAAATTGACCAGACATCATAGCATATGGGATTCCTTTTCCACTTATTGGATCCACAATTCCTCCAGCGTCTCCCACTGCAAATACATTCTCTTTATAAAGTTGAGACCTTAAACCTACAGGAATCAAATGTGGTTTAAATATTTCAATTGCTGAATTTTTTAGAGCGGTTTGTACAAAGGGGAGAGCTACAAATTTTTTAAACTCTTCCCTTGAATTCTTTATCAGGTTAATTTGGTTTCCCCAGCCCACTGTTATAAATTCTTTTTTTGGAAATAACCAGGCATAACCAATTGGAATTAGGTTTTTAATTCCGAAAAATAAATGAACTACATCAGATCCCAGAATACTATTAATATAGGATTTTGAAGTTTTCATTTCTTTGGTTATTGTCAAAATGAGATTCGATTTTTCGAAAAATGGCCATTTAAGTGCTTTCAGAGTGGATGATGTAACACCATCAGCGGCGATTACATACTTTGTAGAATATTTTTCATTTTTTGTGATAATTTGATATGAATCCCCAATCTTAACTATACTTATGAGCCTTTCTCTATCTTTTAATATCGCTCCGCTAGCAACAGCCATATCAGATAAAAATTTGTCAAATACGCTGCGCCAGATTACAGCTCCTTTACCTTTTTTTGAAAAATCGTAACCATCAACATGGTGTAATTCTAGAGATTCTATAATTCTTCCAATCATATTCTCGGGATAATCAATTTCTTCTACTAACTCCCATGCTATTGCCCCACCACAAGCTTTATACCTTCCACCTTCATTAAGGCTCTCTTTTTCAAGTAAACATACAGAATATCCATTTTCTGCAGCAGTTTTAGCAGCGATTGAGCCTCCAGGTCCAGCTCCAACAACAATTATATCAAAATTTTGCATGTAACTTCAATCTTTAATTAATTTTAGAACTAAGTAAAAAGATAATGGTTCTATAAAAAGAGTATCACATAAACAATATTCTTAATAATAGAGAACATAAAATATGCTGAATCGCCTTTTATTCAATAATAGAATATGATCAATAAATTACAGAAGTTTCAAATCATTTGTCTCAGCTGATAATTTATCTAAAAAATCTATCATTTCTTTCTTTCTATTATTACCAATTTCTTTAGCTTTAACTGAATATAATTTTTGAGGTAATTCATTACAAAATTTTCTAACTATTTTTAATGCACTTGCTAAATCTGGGGTCCAGTCATCAACACCAACTATAGATAATATTCTTGTAATCCCAATTATACCCATAAAGTCTAATGTATCAGCATCATGAAACAATATTGACTCAATATTATTCGAAGGATTATTATAAAACATATGACTACTGATTATCTCTTTTACTTTTGGAATTTTAACTTGAGGGAAACCTAACTCTTGAAGAATCTTATCACAATTCTGGACAGCCACCTCACCATGATCTTTCCCTTCTTGTTTATACGGCTTAAAAGCTCCTATATCATGTAAATATGCTGCAGCAAATATACAATCCTCATCTATAATTCTTTCTTGATGCGCTGCTAGTTCAATTGTTAATTCATAGATACGCCTGAAATGGGAAAATCCCCACGCGGGATGTACTAAATTTTTTGCGAAATTTATTATTTTCTCTCTCCACATAAAAAGCACATATTACGTATATAATTAAAAATTTAGTGATATTTAATTAGATTACAAAACGAGTTATAAAAATTTTTACAAAAATTTAAATTAGTTCACCCAACTTTTTTTTTATGACATATACACCATTTGAACTTCGCGTTTTACCATTATTTCTTTATTATTTTGCGCTTTCAATATTCAGTATTTTCCTAACAGTTAAGATGTATTTGAAATGGCGCGAAAGAAAAGTACCTCCCCCTCTTTATTTGACATATACGTTTATATTTTTTGCTCTCGCAATAGTAATGCTTACGATTGGTTTATCTGAGGCAGTAATAACGGGATTCTATAAAGAGATATATCGATTTTCTTTACCTTTTGCATATGCTATGGTAGTTCTTGCAGATATAGCACTCTTTAAATTCGTTAGCTTTCTCACCAATAGCGGAAAAAAAATTTTTATTCCATTAGTCATAATAGGATTTGCAGTAATTATTGTTTTGTTTTTACCATGGAATTGGTGGGGAGTGCCTCCTGAAGATTACGCAGGAATGCTTAATATTAGATTATATTCTACCCTTAGCTTAGTCATTTATTCATATTTTATATATATTCAAATAGCAATTACTAGCAAAAAGGGTATGGGTGCAACAAAAGATAAAATTACTCATATGGGCCTCAAACTACTATTTTATGCTATGATCTCAATGATTCTCTTCTTTCTAATGTTTATTGGGGACACATTAATGATTGCTTTATTCGATCATCCAGGATATTCTGAATTTGTATATGTTGCCTGGATTTTTGCTATTTTAGCATATATTCTTATGTATTTATCCTTGGTTATGCCAAAATGGTTAGTGAATCGAATTCAAAAATAAAAATCTGTTTTTTATTTTTTTTTTATTGTAATTCGAAATGTTGCTATTACATGCGAATCTAATGAAATTTTAAAACTACATCGATTAGCCGAAATTATCTTAGCCTTGATTGGATTAATAGGTTTTTCTTCTAATAAGTTTACAAGCTCAACTTTTTCTATTATTAAACCATCATAAAGTGATACATTTGCTTCTTCATATGTAGGTGAAATATTATAGACTCTCAATATAAGATTATTTCCTTCTTCAGACCTTTTTAAAGCACTTAATACAATCTTATTATTATTAATTTCTATAAAACTAAGCTTTTCGGGCAAATATGGTTCCAAATCTAACGTTTTCGTAGCTCCGAAGTAAGATAATATCCCGAAAGGTAATAATACAACCCTATCTGAAACGCGAAGTGAGGTTCGAGCCATAAATGGAAAAATAATTTTTAGAGGATTATTAAATTCTTTTGCCCTTCCGTGAATATTGCATTCTATCCAATTTGGTTTATTACTCTCTATAACTAAAGACAACTCAAATGTATGCTTTCCTAAGCATTGAGCTTCAGGAGTATTTAGATCAGGACCTGCATTAGATCTTCTCGTATTTACATCATGTCGCGATAACCATTCGATACATCGTAACAATGTTATTGCTATAATAATAGTATTATCTTCATTTTTAATAGCCTCATATTCAGGTAAACCTTTATTAAACACCGCAAAAGTTCGCATGTTATCATTAATACTAACAAAATCCTTCTGATGATTTGTAGGTAAGGCTTTTTGTGCCCACCCTTCTGAGTTTGGTAATTCAATATCTCTTGATATGACATAAAAATGCCCGTCTGCTTCAACTTGATTTGAAATGATCATTGACGGAAAAAGCACTCTTATTCTATGATCTTTACTATTATTCTCCAAATCTATTCTAAAATCTATCCTTTTAATATCATTATAAAGACTAATAAAAATATCAATTGGATTAGATACTAAATAGGTATCTCTATTATAACGGTCTTCTGAGAAAGACACTGGTAAATTTAGATTTGCTTTAATTAGTAAGGTTTTATGGGTTGGTCCATCAAAATAGGATTGAATTGAGAGAATATTGAGATCTTCAGATGTGAACCTAAGGTCAGTTTGGCTATCATTTGGTCCAGAAAAATCATATTCATCCCCCCAATCCCCTACATCTTCAAAAAAGCATATTTTTTCGTACCAAACTTTACATTCTTTGTCAAAGACACTTATATCTCCTTTTAATGAAACTTTAACTTTATAAAATTGGTTTTCAACCATTCTAATATCTAAATGAAAAGTTTCGGGAGTTTTTTTAAAAACAGAGGGTTTCTTTTCAGGAATAATATAATATGTAGAATAACCACAAGCAGGAACATCAGCAATGAAAGTACACAAGGCACTCTTACCTTCTACTTGAGTATACCGTGGCTTTTCTTTAATTGGAATAATTTGGTATTCAACTTCTTCATCCTCAGTATTAATTATTTTGAAAATGTCAGAAGTTTTTAATCCCACACTCTTTATATTTGAAATTATATTAAATTGAACAATATCATTTCTTTTCCAAGGAAGAGGGTTATAAATAATAAGCGGAATAATACTATTTTCATCTTTTAATTTTACTAGATTTGACAAATGGATAATAGAGTCCTTAAATATTTCCTCTCCTATTTGTTCTGCCCAATCAAATCGTGTGGTCATTTCTCTGTGTACTTGATCAATACTACAGCCACAAATTGAGTCATGTGGATGATTCTTTAAAAGCCACTTCAAACCAGTAAGTATGTATGAGTTAGGATAATTAAATTTTTCATATTTATCAAGTACCCACGTTATTGTTGATATAGGTTCAGTATATTTTTCATATAAATATTCTATCTGTGTATTTCTCTGCTTAATCCACATCCTCGCTGAAAGTACTCCTGAAAGTAGGTGGGCATATTTTCCACCTCTAAGTTCTCCTTGAAATGATTTTAGAGTGGGTTTACAGTGCAATACTTTATATGAATAATCCTCAAAATCATTTTGCTCCATTCTTATATCGGGATACATCTCATTCCATTCTCTTATAATTTCAGGTATTTCTGGTTTTGCTTCATGATGATCTGATCCACTATTAAGAAGCACAATCGGAGTGGCAATATATTTTTCAAAATTATTAATAACTCGTTTAATTTTATGTAATGCTAATTTATATTTTCCGCTTTTTTTTGAAAGATTTAAATCAGCTACAGAACCATAACTCATTATGAGATGAATTGCTAAAATTGAAGCCACTTTCCCAGGAGCATTCCATTGAAACTCTATGTTTAAATTGTTTTTTTCAAATTCATTACCAAAACCACGCCAAAATATTATTGAAGGGAGCTCAAAACCGCTCAAAATTTGGGGTAATTGAGCAATATGGCCAAATGGATCTGGAATATATCCCGCTTTCATCACCCTTCCAAATTTTTTTGCTATCTGATGCCCTATTAATAAATTTCTAATTGTAGATTCTCCACTAACTAAGAATTCATCAGGCAAAATGTACATCGGACCTATCGAAAGTCTTTTCTGTTTTACAAAATTCTCAATTTCTTCCCTCTTTTCTGGTCTTACCTCTAAATAATCTTCTAAAGGTATTGTTTGACCATCTAATGTGAAATTAGTATAAGTAGGATCATTATTAAGAATCTCTAAAAGTTTATCCATCATTAACACTAATTTCGCTCTGTACTCTTGAAAGGGGAGATACCATTCTCTATCCCAGTGAGTTTCAGGGACAATAATAACATATTTCGCTTTCATCTTTATCGTAATTTTCCTATAATATAATAATTCTTCTACATCTTGCAGAAAAAAAATTCATTTATTAAATTCTTTTTTATAAGAATATGAAAAAAAAGTTATGAATTCTTAATATTTTAGTTATGATTTTTGAAAGTCAAAAGGATTTTCTAAAGGCTTTTCAATTCCAAGCTTTTTGGCAAATTTTAGGATGAATCTTCGCCTAGATTCTAAATTTAAATCTAAAATTATTAAAGTAGGCAAACAAAAAATTGATAGTAGGATGGGCATGATCCAAAGAGAAACAGCAGCAGAAATAAATCCACCATCAAGTGGATTATTAAATTCTCTCAAAATGTTGATAACATAGATTATATAGGAAACAACTACACCGATCCCTGCATACCCTTTTAAAAGGTAATGGTACCAGCCTCCGATGCTTCTTACTTCAATTGGCTCAATTTTATCTTTAACTTTAGTTTTATTTGTAAATACAATCCCTGAATCTAGAAGAAACCAAACTGGAGAGAATAATCCCATTGAAATTCCACTCATTAATGGAAGTGATACTATAAAACCGATTAATGGCGCTAACCCTGGGTTGTTTGTTGCATAATCTGATCTTACAATCAGATCAATTCCAAATTGAGATGTGCCAATCATTAATGCAAAATTTATAGCCATAAAAGCAGGGAAAATGCCCTTCCATGTTTGCATAAAAATCTTTGGTTTTAGTCTTGTTTGTATGCCAAAATCCATTTGTATTCCAATAGTTTTCTTATAAAATAAAAGAAATAATGGTCCCAAAAAATATCCAGTAAATAATCCACCAATCAAAGTAGTTATAGGAATTAAAATAAAAATAAATGTGGCTTGGAGCATCATGTTATTAGTTGGTAATAGATTCGTAAACCCAGGTTCGTTCACTATGAGAGAAAATAGACCAAATGACAAAACTGCTAGAAGAAATAGAACAAAAAATAACACTATTTGTTTTTTATAACGTGAATTTACCATAATATCCCATTATATAGAAAATTATATGTTTATAATACTAAGACGTAATTATATTTAATAAAATTATATATTTAGTTTGTTAGTCGGTTATATAACCGATTTTCCCACTACAGATTTGTCAGATTTTACTCCTAATAATTCTAATAATGATGGAACCATATCTGTTGTTTTACAATAACTTAGTTCTTTTTGAGGGATATTTGAGGCCCCTCCAATAATAAATGGAACAACCATCGAAGATCTAGTTCCAATATCATGAGAATATGGGGATGAGCCCATAGTTTTACCATGTTCATAATTAAAACTATATTCCCCCAAAGTGGAAATAATAATATCACAGGAACGTGGATTTTTAAAATATCGAGGGAGTTGGTCTATTATTATTGGGAAATCAATTTCATTAGTAGCATTTAGCCATTCATCAATTGTAAATTTTCCGTTATTAACTAATTTCGCAGATTTTTCATGATCCTCATAACCATAAACATCCAAATTTTCATAGATATATCGCGATTTTTGTTCCTTTCCAGCACCTTCATATTCAATTTTGGCATTTAAAATTTTTCCTGATTTTTCCTCTAATCGTTTAATATGGATGATTCCTTTGTTCGGGTCATTATTATCGTCTCTGTAATACATATACTTCACTCCAGAAATCTTCCATAGCTCGTTAAAAACATTAATTTGAATTTTTTTAGGACCACTACTATGTAAATTTTCAAGTTGAGTAATTGTCGGATGATGATACCATGTTTCTCCAGGGAAGTTAAAAAATCCTAGTGAGCCAATATTGGCATCAAAATCGCCCTTACCTGTATCAGGATTATAAGGAATTAATCCAAGTTTATTAAAAAATGGTTTTAAATCAATAACATTTTTCGCTTTATAGTTCCCGTGATCTGTAATTATTCCAATAGCAGTCTCATCATAATAACCTAACTGTTTAAGAGTTTTCATTAAAGAACCAATATATTTATCACATTCAATAATTAAATTTTGAAAATCAGGATGATCAAATCCTTTTGCATGCATTATATCATCTGTATGAGAGACATAGCCTACTGTAATTTTGGGGATCTCCCTATTTGGGAAAAAAGAGCCAGGATTTCTAAAAGCATTTTCGATATTTTTAAATATGGGCGCTACATCAAAAAAGTTTTCAGCAAGAGCGAAAAAATTAGCACCTCGATATAAAAAACTCGTTGCACTTAATGAGTTCCCCTCATTAGCTTGTTCAAAAATTGTTTTAACATTAAATCCAATATCTCTATTAATTTTAAGTAATTGGGCTCTATCACCATAATTTCGAATAAAGGGAGGCTTTTTTTTCTCCTTTGGCGGATCGGTTCTATCAAGCCAATGATAAAGTGGAACACCATTACCTTCTTTAGGAAAATAACCAGAATATGATCCTGTAATAATATTGCCATAACAAGGAAAAGTTATGGCTGGGTATGAAGTTATACAATTAGTACATTTAATTCCATTATTCGCAATAATACTTATATTAGGTAACTTACCTTCGTTTATAAGATTAAAAAGCTGAGACGCTCGAATATCATCAAATATTATTAAAATTACTTGATTTACTTTTCTATCATGTACCATATATACAATCTATTATTTTTTACATATTAATTTTATCAGAAGGATGAAATTTATTATTCTTTTATGAGTTTGATGAAATTATATCTTCTTATATTTTCCTAACATAAAGTTTTTGTTCTATTAAATATTCAATATTTCAAATGAGTGAGTCTTCAGAACGTAATTTTATTGTAGGAATTTTTGGGGAAAATTTAGAAATAAATAATCGTATTGGACAAGCGATCGGATCCCCTGGAACTAAATCGGATATTCAATTTTATAATAGACTTGACTCAGAGTTAAATCAGATTTTTTGTGCTTTAACTCCATTAGATTATCCAGATAAGATCAAATCATTTCTTCAATCTCTAACTTTAACAAATATTCATCTTTTAATTGTTGATTTAAATTTAGGTTTAAATGCTGTATTAGGAGAGATGATTATAGCTCTTGATTTATTTCACCAATTATATAATACTGAAATTTTAGTTGTACTTGATGGAATAGATTCTAAAAATGAATGGAAATTGCCAGATTTGAAGAAGAGACTTTCACATATTCTTGGAACGACCAGTTTGAAAAACAGTGAATTATTTGAAATAAGGGAAAAAGAAGATTATCACCTAATGAAACGTAAAATCATTGAGCTAGGTTTAAAAGTCTTAGGAAAAGAACCTCAAGATGATAATCACACAAAAATTTTAATCGATCATGCTTTTCCAGTTAAAGGAATAGGGACAGTAATTTTAGGGATTGTAAAAGAAGGGAAGGTAAATGCTGGACAGATGTTAGATTTATCTGGTTATGATGGACCGAGTAAGAAGGTTATTATCCGGAGCATTCAAAAACATGATAGGGATTTTAAAACAGCTTTTCAAGGAGATAGGGTTGGACTTGCTTTGAAAGGAAATATTTCACCAAAAGAAATAAGTAGAGATAATTTTTTAATATCTCATGGAATTTATAAACCTGAAACAGATATTAAAGCAAAGGTCTATATTAATGATTTCTTTAAACCTAAAGATAATTATATCAAACCTGGAAATGGCATACAGTATAATGCTTTAGTAAATGTTAAGTTATCTCCTGTTAAGTTTATATCAGGTGAAGTTCTTTACCCTGGAAAAAATGGAGAGGTAATTTTGAAATTTGATAAATATCTATACCACAATGGTGCTGGTCTAAAAGGAATTATAACTGATCTTAATAAGTTTGAAAACAAACTTAGAATAATTGGTTATTTCACTCAAATTCTCAACTAAAAATTTAAATAAGTCTTTAAGGCTTATTATAAGCAATAGAATGAAGATTGAAGAACCTATTATCTATTTTAAATCTTCTGAAAATATGGATGAGTTGATTGATAATTCAATTCAGCTTATAATAACATCACCTCCATACGGTAAAATTAAAGATTATGGAAATCATAATCAAATAGGGTTTTCTGATTCATTTGATATATATTTCAAAAGACTCCAACAAGTCTGGAAAGAATGTTATCGTGTATTAGAGCCACAGTGTCGTATGGTTGTTAATATAGGAGATCAATATTTAAGGACAGCAAAATTCGGGCGCTATCGAATCATATCAATTGCGAGTCAAATTATTAATGATTGTAGTAATATTGGGTTTGATTTCTTAGGTGACATTATCTGGCAGAAAGTAAGTACTACAAATACCACTGGAGGTTGTTCATTCATGGGTTCCATTTTTTATCCTCGAAATGGATTATTAACTTATGATTATGAACATATATTAATTTTTAAAAAATATAAAGGAAAAAATAAGCGAACTATTGAATTAAGATGGAAAGAATTATCAAAAATTTCATTATGCGAATGGAAGAAATGGTTTGTTGGTCATTGGAAAATACCAGGCGTTCTACAAAAGGAACACATTGCGATGTTTCCGGATGAAATTCCTTATAGAATTATTAGAATGTTTTCTTTTATTGGTGATAGGGTTTTAGATCCATTTCTTGGATCAGGAACCTCATTAAAAGTCGCAAAATCACTATTACGTAAAGGGATTGGATATGAAATTAATCCAGAATTTAAGCAAACCATAGATATTAAAATAAAGCAAGCGAAGTTAGGTTATTTTGAAGACTATCAATTCTTATCATATATTATTTTTATTAAAGCTCAAGAACAAGGTTATGAAATAAATTTTAATTCTCAAAAGCAGAAAAGTATAATCATATTAAAAGATAAATTTAGCAATGAAATTTTAATTGATTACTTATTAATTGATGAGGATTCTATAAATAAAGAATCGCTAATAAATGAATTAGGTGCAAAATTTGAAGAAAATACCTTTAAAAATTATCTAAATGAATTGCCAAAATGGGAAAGTTATCAACATTATATTATTATAATTAACGCCAAACCAAAAATCAAAGAATTTAAATCCGTAATAGATGAGATGTTAAAATCCTTAAGCTTAAAAAAACCGGTTTCCATTTTATTTATGAAAACTGTAATTTCTGAAACCTTTCAGTTAGCAGATTTTTTTATATAATGTCTTTTGTTATTAAAATAATGCGGGAAGGGAGATTCGAACTCCCGAACCCCTACGGGACTGGATTCTGAGTCCAGCGCCTTTGTCCAGACTTGGCAATTCCCGCGAGTAATTAAAAAAATATTAGAATAGGTTTTGAAATAAATAAGATGGGAAAAATAATTCCACGATATTTTTATATCTTATTACAAAATCTAATAAAATCACTTTTATCAACGTTCTTAACAATAAAAAGCTAAAATTCAAATAACTTTTTAATTTATTGAAAAGAAAACAAATCTAAAAATATTTACATCCAATGCCCTTAATAAAAATAAATAACTTTGACATTTTCTATGAAATTCATGGACAAGGGTATCCTTTAGTTATGATACTTGGATTAGGAGCAAATATTAATTGGTGGGGTAAATATTTTTTAAAAGAATTGGCAAAAGAATTTACCATCATTATTTATGATAATCGAGGAACTGGAAAATCACAAGATCCAGATGAAGATTTTACTATTAAAATACTTGCTGAGGATGTAAAATTTTTAATCGAAAAATTAGAACTTAAACAAGTTAATGTGTTTGGGCACTCTATGGGAGGGAGTATTGCCCAAGAATTAGCATTAAACTATAACTTAGTTAAAAAGCTTGTATTATGTTCTTCTTCTTGTGGAGGGAAAATGTCTATAGCCGCTTCAAGAGAAGTATTAAATATGGTAGAAAGATCCCGGAAAGGAAGGATGGTAGAAGAGATTGCTAAAGATAATTTATTTCTTTTCTTTTCTGAGGAATTTTTGGCTAAGAATCCAAAATTAATGGAATATGCTATAATAAATATGTCAGAAAGCCCAATTTCCAGCAAAAATTATATTAGGCAACAAAATGCTATAACACATTTTAATACTTGTAATCGATTAAAACAATTAGAAATTGAGACCCTAATCATCCACGGAAAAAAAGATATTTTAGTTCCTCCTGAAAACAGCAAGATTCTAAATGAGCTTATTCCTAATTCGAAATTAAGATTTTTTGAAAAAAGCGCTCATGCTCCGTTCACAGAAGAACCAAATGAAGTACTAAAGACTTTAATTGAATTTTTAAAATAATCTCTGGTCATGCCATCTATTTTTAAATCAGTAACAATAATATTATATTAATAAAACCAATTAAGATATAAATAAAACAAATAACCCTCAAAAAAATGCCAAATAATGAACCCCCAGATGAGAAAAAAGCACCAAAAAGAGAAGAGCTACATATTACAGTATATCAATTCAACGATCAAATTGGAGATTTTGAAGAATTAATAATTGATCCCGACGTTACATTATCTGATTTATTAGACGATGATTTTATACTACTTTTTGTTGATCCTCAGCATTATAGAGTTTGGTTATGGCATGGTTTTAATACTACTACTAGAATGAAGTTTATCGCTGCCAAAATGGCAGCCCCAATAAGAGATAGGCATGGAATTGCCTTTAAGATCACGGCCGTGGATCAGGATAATGAATCCCATGCTTTTAGAGTAATGATAGGTTTAGAGGAAGCAATAGATTATGAAACCTCTCAAACAGGTCCAGCTTATGAAGGAACAGAAAAAGATCTTGAATTACTTGAGGAACTTTCAAGAGAGAAAATATTATATATTCTTGAAAAAACAGATATCCCCGAGGGTTATGAAAGAAAGATGGTTATCGTTAAAAATAAAATCTATGGATACAGAGAATATGAAAGGAATTATTTAGGTTCTGTAATAAAAGAAAAGAAATTATTTCCTCTAAAGGAGGAAATTGAAGATGGTACATATCTCGCAGAAGAATATATCCCTCGAATGCTTTTTTCTTACAACAATGTTGTACTTACAGAATTACTACAGAAAGTAGAAATTGACGACAGTATTAAGAAAGAACCTCTTAAAGGAGTAAATGTTTAAAATGACACCACCAAATCGTAATAAATATCAAAAAGGAAGAACCTATTCTTCTAAAAAAGAAAGAAGGAGAACAACATTTGCCCTCCTAATAATTTCTTTATTTGCAATTTCAATTATTGCAAGCGTTATCATCACAATTTATTCGATGCCATAAAATTTTACACTATTAATAATTAAAATTATGTATTTTTACTCAAATTAACGTAATAATCATTCTCTATTCTAATGCGGATTAAAAGAATTGATTTAATTTTCATGATTATTATGGTTATTATTACTATAATCTCCATAGATTTCATAATTAATGAATCTCATAGAGAAATCATCGAAAATATTTCACGATACCCTCCATTTCAAAACTTAGCTTTAGGGCTCTTAATTACATTTCTTGTTTGCTTAATGGGAAATTTAATTCCTTTTCCAACACCCTATACATTCTTACTGTGTTATAGCAGCCTTCCATTTTTGAATTTAAATTTTTTTATTCCCTTCATAATAGCTTTGATAGCTAGTTTAGGAAGTCTAATTGGAGAATTAGGAGGATATTTTTTAGGAATGGGTATTTCCGAATTAATTTCTGACGAGACATACCGAAATTTAAAAAATTACCAACAATATCTTGTTAATCATCCAAGGTTAGCACCTATATTGATTTTTATTTTTGGGTTAACACCATTAAATGATGATTTAATAACAGTTCCTTTAGGGATAATAAGATATAGCTTAAAAAAAACCATTTTTTGGTGTTGGTTAGGAAAATTAGGCTTAATGTTAATTTTTTCTTACAATTTGATAAATATCTGCTCTCTATTAGGCGGTGAAAATTGGATATTAAGTATTATAACCCTTTATTTATTAGCAATCTTTATGTATCTATTAATTAAAATCGATATTCTTGAATATTTTAAGAAAAAATTCAGATTCAAATCTAAGAAGAATCTTTAATAACCATCTATTGGTAGCTAATATAACTTACTTTTATTCTTTAATTTCAATACCATCTGGTAAAGTTACACTATCAACCATCATACCTTCAGCTTTCCGATAATCATCGAAAGTTCTCGCTCCAACGTGTTTCATATATTCAAGTAGTGTATTTTCCACATCTTTATCAATGTCAGTAGGTTGATGCTCTTTAAGAATCTGATCAACTTTTTCACGAGCTCGTTCTATGATATCCTTTCCCCCTTTCTTAAACCAAGAAGAACGTCTGGCTCTATCGGCTAATCTAGGCATATACAATTCTGATTTCATATACTTCCGAGTATGACTCTCTGCGAGAAAGTTAACTCCTTTAATATCACTCGTTGCTACTTTCTTAATTATATCGAAACCGATCGTATCTTCATTGACTTTTATCCCTTCTAAGGCTCTTTTTACGATCCCTGCTAAATCATCATCTATAACAAGTAGCTCTAATGCTTCTACTAAAGTGGCTTCATATGTACCTGCGCATGTAATATAATTTACTCCTGCTTGAGCTGCTAGCATTAGAGTTTGAAGGCGTTCATATCCATTCTGTAAATCCAAAACTTTAGAATCAGTACCTCCTCCTGGACCCCTTGATGGAATATTATAAAACCGGGCTAGTTGTGCTATCCCTGCCGTAATAAGCCCCATTTCCACAGATCCCATAGCAGAGTTACCTGTTCGCATATCAGTTATATGTGACACAGTCCCAAAGAATACAGGCGCTCCACGATTAAGAATCTGCGACAAGACAACACTTCCAATGATTTCCGCATTTGTTTGAGTAATTAAGCCTGCCAGAGTCACAGGAGCAGAAGCTCCTGCTAGTGCTTCTGGTGCAATTATAGTCGGTTGCTTATATTTGGTAAAAATTGAAAATCCATTTGTCATTAATTGCGGAAGATGAAGTGGACTTGTAGGATTCATAAAACCAACGAATCGTGGCTTCTTAATTAATTCATCGTCCCCTCCTACTATAATAGAGGCCATATTCATCATATCCTGGGAAGCTAATCGTCCAAGACATCCCAAACCATAAGGTTTTTCTGTGTTTTTAACCCATTGATAGATACATTGGGCGTGAATAGTTATATATGAAACGTCATTAGGCCATACATCGATATGAGAACAAACAATATTTTCTAAACTATCAACAATTTTAATCTGCTGAATAGTATCAGATAATAATGTTTTACGAACACCTGCTTTTTTACTTTCATCTTTTATTTTTACAGGAGTCCCAATGGTGGCAAATTGGGTGCTAGTTGTATTCACTTCAAATTTAAACGTACCGTCTGGTCCATACAGATTAAATGAATTAGGTGTAGATTTTATTTTTTCTTTAACAAGAGATTCAGGAAATCTAACAAAATGCGTTTCTTCATCAACAATAGCACCATAATCTCTTAAAAGGGCTCTAGTATCTTGAGCATCAATTTTCAATCCTACATTAGCTAATAATTGCATAGAAGTTGAATGAATTAATTCTAACTCGTCTTTAGAAAAAACTTCTAGATATTTTAATTTCAATTTATGCACTCCGTAGCTTTATTTGCATAATTGTTGTACTTTTTGTACTGCTTCTATTGCATCATCTGCATGTGCATCAGCCCCGATTTGATCTGCCCACTCTTCTGTGGTGGGAGCGCCCCCTACAATTACTTTATATTTCTCTCTTAATCCTCTCTTTTTTAATTCCTCAATTACTTGTTTTTGAAAATCCATTGACATCGTTAATAAAGAAGAAAGACCAATAATATTTGCCCCTACTTCTTCCGCTTTTGAAATAAATTGATCAGCTGTCACTTCAACACCTAAATTATAAACTTCAAAACCATTTGAAAATAGAAAGGATGCAACAAGATCCTTTCCAATACTATGGACATCACTTTCTACAGTCCCTATTACTACTTTTCCTAAAGATTTCTTCTCTCCACCTGAAGCTCTAATAGCAGGATCTAATACATCATTAATTGCTTTCTTTACTACTTCTGCAGAGCCTATTAAGTCTGGCAAAAATATTTCTTCACTCTCAAACTGATCTCCAACAAATTTCATAACTTTTCCGATTATCTTTAATAATTCTTCAGCAGTAGCTTCTTTGTTCTCTAAAGTAAAGAGACATAATTTAATTAATCCTTCTTCATCCCATTCAACAATAAGATTTTTCACTTTTTCTTCTAAAGCCATTTTCTTCTCTCTAAATAAATTTCGAAATATAATTTTAATTTAGTACTACTCAGTATAAAAGAAAAAGTTTATCAAAAAATTGATAAATAAATGACTTCTTGTTAGTAAATATTGAAACCGATTTTTATAACACGATTTTAGAATGAATTTAAGCAAAATAGAACTATTTTCTAAAGAAGAAATTGAACAGATTCATCAAGCATCAATAGAGTTATTAATGGATGTTGGAGTAAAGATTGAGTCTGAAGAAGCATTAAATTTATTGAAAAATCATGGCGTTATTGTGGATTTAAAAACAAAATTTGCTAAATTTCCAGAAGAGTTGATAAAAAATCAATTAAGTTATGTCCCAAATTCCTTTAAATTGTATGGGAGAGATGGTACCTTTCAGTTTGAAGTAAACACAAGTAGCACTCAATTTGCCACCGTTGGCACACCTGTAAAGATTTATGATCCCTCTGATAAAAAAAAAGTACGAAAGACAGTTCTTGCTGATACCATTAGTCAGATACGTATCGTTGATAGTTTGAAAAACATTATGTGTTCTCATGTGGATGTGTGGCCAAATGATGTTCCGTATCTAGAAACTCATTATCATGCAATAAGAGCATGGGCTGAAAATAGTTTAAAACCATATGGTCTGGGATGTTATGGAAGACTAGCAAGCACTGATATGATGAAGTTAACATCAATCGTAGTTGGTGGAGAAGAAGAATTAAAGAAACACCCAAGATTGATTGGATTTTTCAATCCTACTAGCCCATTAACACTCACAAAAATAATGTTAAACGGCCTTTTTGTTTTTGCTGAATGGAATCAGCCTACCATTATTGCACCAGCTGCAAGTGCAGGTTCAACTGCCCCTGTAACTTTGGCAGGGTTACTTGTCCAAACTAATGCAGAAGTACTTTCTTCTATAGTATTAACCCAATTAATAAAGCAAGGTACTCCTGTATTTTATTCTACCATGAATTGCCCTATGGATCCCCCAACTGGCAATGTTGCTTGGGGATCAGTTGAAACTGGATTAATCACCGCAGCAGTGGCTCAGATGGCACATTATTATAACATTCCTTCTCGAGGTCCAGGTGCAGTTACAGAATCTAAATGTTTTGATATCCAAAATGGCTTTGAACGTTTTATGACATTATTTTATGCTGCCAATTCAGGTATTAATTATATAACATGTGCCGGAACATATGAATCATCATTAGCAGAAGCCTTAGAGTTATTGGTCATCGATGATGAATTAATAGATATAATGAAGCGGGGGATGGAAGGAATCAGGGTAAATGATGAAACCTTGGCTAAAGAAGAAATTAAACGGGTAATTACTGAAGGAAAAAATTATTTAATGTTAAAGCACACTGCTAAAAATATAAGAAAAGAGATATTTGTTCCAAAGCTAGTAGATCGAGAACGGAGAGGTATTTGGATACGAAATGGTTCTAAAGATATTGTAATGCGAGCAAGAGAGAAAGTAAATGAAATTTTAAGTAAACAACAAGGACTTGGGATCACTATAGATGAAGATAAAAAATTTCAGGATTTCTTCAAAATTATTTCAGCGAGGAGTTATGATGATTTCCGTAAAGCTGAGGGAATGGATGAATTAGATTCAACTTCTGGATTATCTGGAGTTGAGGGATAAACGATGGAAGAAAAAGAAAGAAAAACACAAGATCAGATTAATAAAGAATTAAGAGAAGAATGGGACAAATTAGAGTTTGCTACGCAAGAAGTGCGAGCCGGAGAGGATCCCTATCCAAGCACCAATAATAGTTTGAGAATTCCTATTTATGCTACTAAATCTTATGTCTATCCTACGATGACTGATATGCTTAAACATCATTATTTTTATTCAAGAACTGAAAATCCTACTCTATATGCTTTAGATAAGAAACTAGCAACTTTACATGAAGGTGAGGATGCCATATCAGTAGCGTCAGGAATGGGGGCAATACATCTTGCTTGTTCAAGTATCCTTCAAAAACGATTGAAGCGTATAAAGCCACATAAATTAGGAAAGTTCCTTCCTCAGACTAACTCTGAGGAGATTCCCAACTTCGTTGTTCATAAAAATCAATATACTGGAACCTATCGTTTATTTTTAAATTTATACCCCCAAATGGGTTTTATGCCTCGTATCGTCGATTTACGAGATATAAATGCTTTAAAAATGGCAATAGATTCTCATACAAGATTTATATTTTTTGAAACTCCGGCAAATCCATCAATTGATGTAATCGATATTGAAAAATGTGCAGATTTGATACATGAAGTAAACGGAAGATGTATTGTAGATAATACTTTTGCAAGTCCAGCGTTGCAAAAACCCTTACAATTAGGTGCAGATATGGTAATCGAAAGCTTAACCAAGTATATTAATGGGCATGGAGACGCAATGGGTGGGGTAATTGTCGGTCCTAAAACTGATCTCCTCAATATTAGATATTTTTGGTTAGAGTTAGAGGGCCAAGTAATGAGTCCTTTTAGTGCTTGGCTCATTTTAAGAGGTTGTAGAACTCTAAGCATTCGAATGGATAAGCATTCCTCAACTGCAATGCAAGTTGCTGAATTTTTGGAGAAGCATCCAAAAGTAGCTAAAGTGATTTATCCTGGATTAAAATCACATCCTGCGCACGAAGTTGCTAAAAAGCAAATGAGCAATTTTGGAGGGATGATTGGGTTTGAACTAAATTCTATGGAAGAAAGTTATAGTTTTATTGATAATTTAAAAACCATAAAAGTAGGCGTTTCTTTAGGCGATACAACATCATTAATGGAATACACTTCGATTATGACAGGAATCGATTTAGCATCATGGGAAAAAAAATTGATGGAAATGTCTGATACACATTTTCGTTTTTCTGTCGGTTTAGAAGATCCCCAAGATTTAATTATAGATTTAGAACAAGCGCTAAATAAAATATAAAAAAATAGAAATTTAAGTAGATTTAACTTTATCCATTTTCTCTTGATGAAGCTCTTTAAGTTTCACCTTCATCTCAAGTACCTTTTGCTTTGTAAAAGGAAAGAAATACAAACTTATCAAAGATACTCCTAAGGCTATACCCGGAACCCATACAAACAAAAATCGTAATCCAAACTCAACATTTGGGATGTTTGGAACATATTCTTCCCAACCAGTTTGAGTAAAGACTATGCCAACTATTATTATTGATAGAATCATTGATAATCTCATAAAGAAGTTTGCAATCCCGAAGAAAATCCCTTCTCGCCTAACACCAGTTTTCAACTCATCATCATCAATAACATCCGCAACGATGTACCAAATAAAGTAAAGCATTCCTCCAAAGCCAATCCCCATGAAAATTACAACTATAATTGCATCCATATATGAGGAAATGAATAGCATTGGCAAAGAAGCAATGAAATACAAAATCACTGATAAACCATATCCGATTCGACTACCCAATTTAATGTCAAGTTTTTTCCAAAGAAACATAGTGACAATTCCAACAATATAAAGAAGACCCATCAAGATAGAAGTTTCAAATGAGCTCGTAGTTCCTAAAATCTCCGCCGAGAATAATGGAACGATTGTAGCCAATAATAAAAGGATGAACTCATATAAGAAAAACATTATAATATAGAGTACAAATCCCTTATTCCTAAATGTAATACCTAATGCTTTAATATAAGAAAATTGTTTTTGATAATCAAGTTTAAATTCTTCTCGTTCCTTAGCGCCCCATATTAAGAAAATTATTAAGGAAACTCCCACAATAATCGTCGTAGCAATGCCATTCAATAAATACCCATCTCTTACATTAGTTTCTCCAATAAATATTCCTGGTATTAAAGCTGCTAGTATCAATCCTACAGCGGCAAAGATTTGTCTTATAGCGTTCACTTGTGTTCGTTCTTCGACAGATGTGTAAAGTTCGGGGAAAAGAGAGTCAGTAGGAAGAGCAATGAGAGTATAAGCAGTATCGTAAAGTAATAACATCATCAAAAGATAATAGAATTGGGTTATTTCTCCACTTAAAGGTGGGAGCCAAATTAAAATTTCCAACGCCAAAACAGGAATAAAACCTATCATGATATATATTCGACGACGGCCAAACCTTGAATGCGTTCTATCTGAGAGGTAACCAATCAAAGGATCATTGAAAGCATTCCAAATAGTCCATATGATATATGCCGTCATTATATAACCTATACTCAATTTAACAGCAGAAAAGTAAAATGTAAACACCCAAAGGTTAAACGCACTGTTGATAAACCATTCTACACCATTGCCTAATGAAAATGCATATTTCTGACTTTTACTAAATCGTATACTCATCTTAATTCACTTAAGATTGAAAAAATTAATAATTAGCATTAAGAATCTTTTTTAATATTTAAATGGATATAGTTAAGATTAGAAGCCTATAAATATGAAAAGGCAAAATAATCTAGACTTATTCTCTTGAATACTTTTCTATAATATATTGTTGAAGCGACCAGACATATTTTTCAAGATTAAGAATGAGGATGTTTTGTTGGAGTTCTCTCAAATAGGGTACATCTAAATTATTGAAAAGGCTTTTTAAATGATCAATGATATTGAATATATTCACGATGATATTCCAATCGTGCGCCCATTCCTTATCTTGAACAACAACTTGTTCCATTTTTTTGATCCCCCATTATCTACTTTAAACTATTTAATATTTATTTATCTAAGATTCCTATAAAGTTCTAAATTAAAAAATGTTTAGATTATTTCAAATTAGTAATTTTTTATAAATATAATTCAAAATTCTGTTCTATAATCTTTTTTGTATCCTTGAACTCCGAAATATTAATTATACGGTTTAAATCCTGAATTTCAGCTAATTCAAGTATATAAGTATTTTTAAAATTAATTGAAAATTTTTTAATGAGATCTTCAATAATACTATTTTTTCTATTAGTTATTACAACTACTGCATACCCGTAATCATCTTCATACTTAACTACTATTTCAGCGCTTTTAGTTTGAATTAAATCTATTTTATCAGTCTTATCGATAAATTCACTGAGAATATGATTTAGTCCAATCAAAATATTACCCCAGATTGCAGCATCCATCTCAAATTTTTTCCCAAAATTATAACTATATAACATAACTCCGGATTTATGATAAATATTAATAGAATAGATTTCGTTAGGTAGTATAAAGAACATTTCAGGCTCTTTAATAAGCATTATATATAAGCCAAAAATAGTAATCCATAATAATATGATATCTAATTCTCTAAAAATAGTCAATTGAAAAATTATGTAAGTGATAAACATCAGTATAGGTATTAAAAAGATAAAGGAATTAATTAGCAGAGGAAAAATTCTTTCCCTTTTTCTTGTTCTTAAATAAATCATCATTGAATTATAGATAAAATAAATTGAAATAAAGCTATACAAAATAATTATGATTAATCCGGTAACGATATTAAAATGATAATGGATATTTGAGGGTGCAATAATTGTAAAAGAATTAGGAATCGGTAAGGCGTATTCAATTACAACAGAGTTTGGAATTATTAATATACCGATCAATAAACCATATAAAACTGAAAGTAAAATAAATGGACCAAGTGGAATTTTTTTGTATTCCCTAAAAAAATAATAAATAACAAGGGTTAATGTTACAGAAACGAAACCACTAATTATTGAAAGTTTCCATAATAGGAGATTTATTTCCAATGAGAAAAAAAAGACAACGGAACACATGAATAAGGATGAATAAATGAATCCAGAGTTAAGAATTATTACTGAAATTAAACAAGCAATTAATTCTGTTCCATACCTCTTTCTATTCTTATAAACGTAAAGGATAGTTATACCACTCAACAAAAGGAACAAAAAATATCCTGTTATGAGGGAAATTGAAGTTACATTTAGCATTGGGAATTCCTTTATTTATTCATAGGTTACATTTTTTTACTAATCAAAATGATATTATATTTTAAATATAGCTAAATTTTAATCATGCTAGAATATAATGCTTAAAATGGCGATTAATATATTCTTTTGCATCTTCAAATCCAGAAATATCTATCAATCCATTCAATTTGCTTAGTTTTTCTTTATGTGCTTGAGAAAAGTCATTCATAAATGTATTAATTGATTTTTCTAATATTGAATTTTTATGTTTAGCAACCAATAATACTGCAAATCCAAGTTGTTTGTTAAAATTAAATACGATAGCTTTATCCTTCATTTTAATATATGTCAATTGATTTTCAATATTGGACAAATTTGCCATTATATGACTAATTCCAATTAAAATACTACCTTTTAAAGATTTTTCTTCGACTTCCTTACCAGTCTGAAAATTGTAGGAATATAATAATATTCCGGATTTGTGAAATATAATAAAATCATAAACTCTATTAGTATACACCAGAAATAAACTCGGTTTTTTAATAATTATATAGATAATAATCAAAAATCCTATAAGATAAAAAGTAAGATGCAAGATTCTAAGAATTTCATTCATTGAAATTAGATAAAAAATGTAAAGCAAGGTAGTAGTGGAGAAAAGAATGATATAATAGTTATTAAATTGGGCTAAGTCCTTGTCACTAAAATTTTTAAAGCCTTTTATTTGAGTTATCCATAATATCACTATTGAAACTGTATAAAATAGAAATAAAAATACTAATAATGGAAGAGAATTGAAATTATAAACATAATTCACACCCGATATCATGATCTTGAAGGAACTAGGATCAAGAATTAGACTTGAAATTAAACCAAATAAGAATAAATATAGAATTAATGGAA
>Ga0180438_10003773_pt1 | contig 22489 bp, 19 predicted proteins | sample SS_ome_12_FD_132455 | JGI IMG/M metagenome (GOLD analysis project Ga0180438, IMG submission 132455) | Hypersaline lake sediment archaeal communities from the Salton Sea, California, USA - SS_3_D_2 metaG | ecosystem: Environmental > Aquatic > Non-marine Saline and Alkaline > Hypersaline >...
ACGTACGGCCGGGCCGAGGGAGACCCACTTCTCGCGTCGATCATGCGAGATCTGTCGTAGATACTCCCGGAGACCCTGCCCCGCAGGAGGTAATCAAGATGAACACGAGAAAAGCTTCAAGGCTGTGCCTCGCGCTGGCGACGGCCAGCGCCGCACTCGTTGGCCTGGTCGTGGCACTCTCCGTCCAGTCCGCCCACGCCCAGGCGGGGGATGATATCTACGTGGACAAACAACTGGGCCGGGCCGACCCGGTCGTCCACGTCGGCGAGTACCTCACCTTCACCATCCTGATCCGAAACGACAGCGCGTTCACGGTCACCACGCTGCCCCTTTCCGATACGTACGACGCGGCCGTCCTGGACTACGCCGACGCCGTGCCTGCGCCTGACGCCGTCGACGAGGGGGCGGGCAAGCTCGACTGGACCGATCTGACCATGTTCTTTGGCGACCTTCTCCCAGGCCAGCAAATCCTCGTCGTCGTCGGTTTCATCGCAGAGCACCCCGAGACGGCGGTCGTCAACGCGGCCGAGGTCCACGACGCGCTGGGCGCCGGCGGCGCGCTGAGCGGCACCACGACCGTTGACGACGGCACCGAATCCGTCGGCGGCAGCAGCCCGGTTGACAAAGAGATGCTTGCCGGGTTGGAGCCGCAGGTCGGCCATCCGCTCACCTTCACCATCGTCATCACCAACGACGGCTTCACCACGATGACCGTCGTGCCGTTGGTCGACACCTACAACCCATCCTGGCTGGCGTTCAGCCACGCCGAGCCCCCGCCCGACATCGTCGACGAGGTGAACGGAACCCTGACCTGGGACGATCTGACCGTCTGGACCGGCGACGTCCCGGCCCACGCCCATATCTCCGTGACGACGGTCTTCACCGCTTTGGCCACGGCCGACGGCGCGATGAACCGCGCCGAGGTCGCCGGCGCCAGCGACTGGTACGGCAACGACATGGCCGGCGGGGCGGACGACGTTCCGATCACCATCGTCGGCCCGTCGCCCACGCCGACCGCCACCCCCAAGCCCAAGAAAAAGGATAAGGACGAAGACCAGCCAGCGCCGACACCGACCTCGACGCAGGTCGTCGCCACGCCGACACCCACGGCGACACCGGTCGCTCCGCTCCTGCCCGAGACCGGGCCGGCCGGACCGGCGGGCGCCGGCCCGGTGGCGATCCTGCTGGCACTGAGTATAGGGACAGCGCTCCTCATCCGTGCCCGTCGCAGGGCGCCCAGCAAGGATCAGGACGTCGCCGATGAAGCCGCATAACGACGGACCGCGTCGCCCCCTGACGCGGATCGGTGGCATTGGGCTGGTGAACCTGGCCACGCTCACCTGGGCCACCAACATGGCACTTGGGCGCTGGCTGCGGAACGACGTCGGGCCGCTGACACTCGCCGCGGCCCGGTACAGCGTGGCAGCGCTGGTGCTTGCCGTCCTGCTGCAGCGACAACCGCCCAGCGGCCGTGTGGGCCGTGGCAGCCGTGCTCGCTGGCTGGGGCCAGACCGCTGGCTCCTGTTGGGTATGGCCCTCAGCGGCGTCGTTATCTTCACCCCCACGCTGTACCTCGGTCTGCGCCTGACGACGGCGGTCAACGCCACGCTGATCAACGGTATGGGGCCGCTGGTCACCGGCGTCCTGGCCGCACTGATGATCCGGGAACCGATGTCCCGGCGTCAGGTTGTCGGCGCCGTCATCGGCCTGGCCGGCGTGGCCGTTCTCATCCCCGGAGGCTTCCCCTCATCGGGCCAGGCGATACGAGTCAACTGGGGAGACCTGATCGTGCTCGCCGCCGTCACATTGTGGGGTGTCTATTCGGTCCTGGGCCGTCGAGTTATGCGCCAACGGTCACCCCTCTCCGCCACCGCCTTGTCCGTCTTCCTGGGACTGCCTTTCCTGTTGATCGCCGCTATCTGGGAGATACACACGACCCCAATCGACCTGGACCCCATCCACATTCTAGCCCTGGTGTATATCGGCATCGCCCCGGGCGTGATCGGCTTCCTCTCCTGGAACGCAGGGGTCCGGCGCCTCGGCCCCAGCGGCGCGATGGTGTTTTACAACACCCTGCCCCTGTACGGGGCACTGCTTGGGTACCTGGCCCTGGGCGAACCCATAGGGCCCAACCACCTGCTGGGAGGGGCACTCATCGTCGGTGGTGGTCTGTGGGCCGCGGAGTGTTTCACGTGAAACATTCCGCGGCACCCAGCCGCTTGAATCCGTGAACGAGCGGGAACCCCAGCAGCGCAGGATGGCCCAGTTGTGCTTTTCGCCCACTGATGCTAACATGCCAGGCATACAAATTCCATTCTCCCAAGGTACCGGTTTTCTGATCCACCAGCCTGATCGGGTTTCCCGACCCGCCAATGCAAGGAGGTCTTGTTATGCAACGGCTGAAGCGCTTCTGGAATGCCTTCAAGGATATTGCCATCCTGTTCTCCTTCGTCGTGAATTTCGTCCTCGTGCTCCTGTTGCTCGTGCTCACCGTGCCGGCGCTGCGCACCGTCTTTGTCCTCAAGACAGGGCTGGTCGAGCCGCTGCTCGATGACCTGGACGCCGCTTTCGTCGGGTTGGGCGAGGCCACCATCGATACGTCCGTTCAGATCGAGGAGCCCATCCCGATCCAGTTCACGCTCCCGCTCAGCCAGCCGCTGACCATCGACTTCCCGTTGGTGATCCAGCAGCCGACGGTCGTCGTCTTGACCTCGCAGGTGCCCCTCCAACTGCCGGCGCGGTTCAACCTGCCCGGCGGCGGAGGCACGATCAACGGCTCCGTGGCGCTCTCCCTGCCGGCCGGCACCCGCCTGCCGATCCAGCTCGACATGACCGTCCCGGTTCAACAGACTGTCCCCGTGATCCTGGACGTGCCGGTCGACGAGATGGTGCCCATCGCGATGACGGTGCCCGTGCAGATCCAGCTCGGAGAGGCAGGGCTCGATCCGGTCGTCGATGATCTCCGCGAATCGATCCGCCCGGTGAAGGAGCAGATCGAAAACCTGCCCGACGGGATCGTGTTTCGCTGATTCAGCGAGGAGGCCATGAATAGCCCGACCAATCCATACATCGCCGGCAACCCCATCACCGGCACGGAGATGTTCTTTGGCCGCCAGGACGTCTTCCGTTTCGTGCGTGAGACGCTGGTGGGACGCTACCAGGACAACGCCATCGTCCTGTACGGCGGGCGCCGCACAGGCAAGACCTCAGTACTCTATCAGATGGAGCGCCACCTGGATCCACGCTACGTGCCCGTCTTCGTCGATCTGCAGGGGATTTCGCTGGAAGGCCTGGGTGAGATGCTTTGGGGGATCGCCCGCCAGGCGGCCCGGGCACTCCACCGCCAGAAGGGGATCAGGATCACCATCCCGGCCCGCGACGCGTTCCGGGACGACCCGGAGGGCTGCTTTCGCGAGGGCTTCCTCGACCCCGCCCTCCAGGCATTGGGCGACGACCACCTGCTGCTGATGCTGGACGAGGCCGCACGGCTGTACGAGCAGGTACAGGCCGGCCGCCTGGAACCCCGCGCTTTCGACCTGCTGCGCAGCTTGATCCAATACCACCCCCACCTCAATTTCATCTTCTCCATCGGCAGCGGCCTGGAGGAGATGCGGCAGGAGTACACGCTTCTCTTCAACCTGTGCCAGTACAAGAAAATCACTTTTCTCGATCGGGACTCGGCCGAGGCGCTCATCACCCAGCCGGTGGCAGAACACTATCGATACACGCTCGAAGCCGTGGAGCGCATTCTGGAGGTCACCCACGGGCAGCCGTACTACACCCAACTGGTGTGCAACCGGCTGTTCGCCCGCTGGGCCCGCCAGGGCAGCGCGGAGGTGACCGTCTCCGACGTCGAGGTGGTCCTCGGCGATGCAGCCGAGCAGGGTATGGCCAGCTTACAGTACACCTGGGAAGAGGCATCCGACGCGGCCAAGATCGTCCTGGCCGCGCTGGCCGATCTCATGGCCGACGGCAACCAGCCCGTGAACAGACACGACCTGCAGGCGTCCATCGTCGAGCAAGACATCTCCCTCTCCCGTCGCGCCGCCGGCAGAGCGCTGCGGGAACTGGTCGCGCGGGAGGTGCTGCGTCCCACCGACAGTGGCACGATGTTCACCGTGGACCTGCTGCGTCTCTGGGTCCAACAGTACCAGCGGATCGAGTGGGTGAAAGACAAGTTCGCACCGCCCGAAGAAGTCCGTCTGCCCGCCGGGCAGGACTGGGTGCGCAAGACGCTCGTCGGCATTTCCGGCGGCCTGTTCTTCCTGCTGATCGGCCTGAGCATCATCGTTCTGAACAGCGTGCAGAAATCCAGGGAAAGCAGGTGGGCCGAGGCGACGGCGATGTCAGGCACAATCTCGGCCCTGGAGACCGCCCTGGCGACCACTGCTGGCGGCGCAGAGGAGCCACGACGGACGCTCGAGGCCCAACTGGCCGTGTTTCAAACCCTGAGCGCCCAGGATCAAGCGACCCAGCGCATCCCAACCTCGACGCCCCGGCCGACCGACACGTCCACGCCGACGCACACGCCCTCCCCAACCAATACACCGACGGCGACATCAACGAATACACCGACGCCGACGAGTACGTCGACGCCTACAAATACACCTACACCGGTACCCCCCACCGCAGCGCTCACAGCGACGCTGCCCCTCTCCGCATATCCCCCACCCGATCTGATGGGGGCCGATGTCTTGGGATGCAACGTCACCTTTCGTTGGAGTTGGCCCGGAGCATTGGCCCAGGACGAGTGGTTCGCGGTGAGAGCCGGTAGAGAGGGAATCGACACAACCATTTCTCTAGCATGGCTGAAGGAACAGGAGCTTACAGTCCCACTCACGGAAGCAGGTGAGTATACCTGGCAAATCGCCATCTGTCGCGGCGACCCCGCGTCCGCTACCTGTGAGCTATTGGCGCTTAGCGAGCCGGGCCTCTTCTCGTTTGCCGGATGCGAGGTAGACGAAACAGCGCCTGCTACTCCCGAACCCACCCCCTCAGATTGAGGCGGCGGCGGTGACTGGCTGATCTTCACAGAATAGGAGAGGTAGGGAGAACGAAATGTCCACCAACCCATTTACCTATGGCAACCCCATCTCCGATCCGGCCCGCTTTTTTGGCCGGCGGGCCGAGGTCGAGCAGATCTACACCCGGCTGCTCAACGCCGAGTTCGAGAGCAGCTCCATCGTCGGCGAGCGGCGCACGGGCAAAACCTCGCTCCTCTACTACATCGCGCACCCTTCCATCGTCAGCGCCCATGGGCTCGACCCGGCCCGCTATCGCTTCGTCTACGCCGACCTGCAGATGGTCGACCAGCAGACCACGCCCACGCGCTTCTGGGCCCGCATACTGCGCCGCGTCGCCCGCACAATCGACGACCCGGAACTCCAGGCCGAGTTCCTGCAAGCCGGCGCTCAGGCGGAGATCGACAACTACACGCTGGATGACCTGTTCGACCTGGCCGACGAGCATGATCTCCACTTCGTCCTGTTGCTCGACGAGTTCGAGAACGTCACCGAGAACGCCAACTTCGGCACCGATTTCTTCTACGGGCTGCGCGCCTTGGCGATCCACCACAACCTGGCGCTGATCACCGCCAGCCGGCAGGAGCTGATCGCGCTATGTCACTCCGACGCGGTGCGCGCATCTCCCTTCTTCAACATCTTCGCCAACATCAACCTGCCCGCTTTCGAGGAGGAGGACGCCCGGACGCTGATCGACCGGTCGCTGGAGGGAACCGAGGTCCAATTCATCCCCGGCGAACTGACGCTGTTGTTCGACATCGCCGGCACCCACCCCTATTTCCTACAGGCCGCCGCCCACTTTCTCTTTGCAGCCTACGGGAGAGGATTGACCGAGCCGCACAGAAAGCATTATCTATTGCGCGAATATAGCCAAGAGGCAATTCCAAGCCTGGCCGACTACTGGCATCATTCGGACGACGGCGAGAAGATTGCCCTCACCGTGCTGGCACTGCTGACGCACCGGGGAAAGGCGGGGGAACGCCGGTTCTCGCTCAGCAGTTTGAAACAGCTCTACGATCGCTCCGACCTGACCCTTTCGCGCCTGGAGAAGCGCGCGCTGGTCAAGGCGGAGGGGGAAGAATATACACTCTTCTCCACGGTGTTCGGCGATTGGATCATCGCCGAGTTGACAGACGTGATGGCCGACGCCCAGTCGTACGAGGAATGGCTGGAGTCGAACCAAGGTGCCGTGCAGCGCCTCTCCCGGTCCGCGCGCGCGGAGGCCCGCGAGATCCTGCCGCAGGTCAAGGCCACCTACCGCCAGTTCATCGTGGATTGGCTCTCCAACCCCCAGACACTGATCAACGCAGCCCAACTCCTGCGAAGTGTCCTATAAGGACGCATGATACTGAATAAGAAGGCCATATGACCCATCGTCCTATCTGTGACTACGAAGGCTCCGCCTACCGCACCGAGTTCTGGGGACAGGGGCGGGAGTACGAAGACGCTGTCGAGCGGGTGGCGCTGCGGCACCTCCTGCCCCCTACCGGACGTCGCCTGGTCGAAATCGGCGGCGGCTACGGCCGCCTGGCCGATCTATACAGCGGCTACGAAGAAGTCATCGTCTTCGACTATGCTCTCTCGCAACTACGACAGGCCCAGGAACTGTGGGGCGACGCTGGCGCCGGCGGTCACCCCCGCTACGTCTACGTCGCCGGGGACTTCTACAACCTTCCCTTTGTCCCTGGTCTGTTTGACACAGTAACGATGATACGCACCCTCCACCACGCCGCCGATGCGCCAGCAGTGCTGCGCGGCGTGAGCCAGATTCTGGCCCCGGATGGCACGTTCGTGCTCGAGTTCGCCAACAAGCACAACATGAAGGCGATCCTGCGATACCTGTTACACCGGCAGGAGTGGTCCCCCTTTGAGCGGGAGCCGGTCGAGTTCGTCAAGCTGAACTTCGATTTCCACCCCGCCTGGATGCGAGAGAGGCTGTCCGAGGTCGGGCTCCAGGTGCAACAGCTTCGCACCGTCTCTCACTTCCGGATCGGCTTCCTCAAGCGCGCCGTGCCCACGCGATTGCTCGTCGCACTCGATCGCCTGCTGCAACCAACAGGGGCAATGTGGCAACTGGCGCCCAGCGTCCTGGCCCGCTGCAAGGGAGCTAGCGACAAACCAACAGCACCGCCGGGCGCGTTCTTCCGCTGCACGGTCTGCGGTTCGACGATGCTGGTGGAAGAGGGTGAGACGCTGTCCTGCACCGATTGCGGCGCTCGCTTTGCAATCCACGATGGGATCTACGACTTCAAACCCTCACCCTGAGCAGAGGGGGAAGATCGAGGGATTTCCAAGATGAGCCCTGACACAAGCAATCCGGTTCGACGGGCGTTGTTTGCCGACCTGGTTTTCAACGAAGAAGAACAGCCAGCCAAAGTCGTCACCATCGGCAACGTGCCCCATTACGCCGTGCCTGACGGCGACTTTCTGCGCCACGTCGAAGCCGAGTACGTCGATCGCCAGATCGTGAAGGCCATTCAGGAGCGCGTCCGGTCAATGCGCGATATCGTGACCGAGGGTGTGATCCACATGCTCGGCGAGGAGGATCTGTTCACGCGGCCATCGATCGAACACGCCATCGAGCACATGGACCGCATCCTCGAGCCGGGCGCCGTGGACGTCGACGAACTGCGCGCCGCCCTGTGGATGACCGGCTTCCGTGCTACGGTCGACGTGCACGGTGATCTGGTGCATCTGGAGATGCCCGGCTTCGACGGCGAGCAGTAGCCAAGGGGCTTCTGAGCCCCCAGACTTCTCAGCCCCCAGACTCCGAAAGCCTCCGCTCAAAGCACCAAGGGCAGAACCAGCCCATCCCTCTACTTCCAGGCCCCAAAAGCCACTGGAAAGCACGCCTTCTAGAACTCCAAAGTTAGGCTCTCAGATACCTGTTGGTTTACATAAGAATCCGAAATCCTCGCTCAAAACCACGAAAATATCAGGTTTTGGGGTTGACAAACCCGCTGGATTGTAGTATACTATAGATGTATCACAGATATATCTATCTCCACATTTTTCCATCCCATAGAAGACCAGCAAGGAGATCATGTGCGGCTAGCCAGTGAGGAAGCCTACCACCAGATCAAAGAGAAAATCATCACGCTGGATCTTGCCCCATCCTCAGTTATCAACGAACAAGCCCTGATGAAAAACCTTGGCCTGGGGCGTACACCTATCCGCGAGGCCCTGCAACGGTTGGATGCCGAGGGGCTGGTGCACATCGTCCCCCGGCGAGGGATGTTCGTTACCGACATCAGCATCACCGATCTACAGGAAATCTTTGAGGTGCGTATCGTCATGGCGGGCTTCTGCGCTCGCCTGGCGGCCCGGCGCATCACCCCCGAGCAAATCGCACAGTTGGAGGCCGTGCTCCGAGACCTGGAGCAGGTGCAGGGTGGTGATTCCATTGCCTTGATGGAAATCGATAAGCGTTTCCAGCGTGTATTGTACCAGGCCGCGGGCAACAAGTTCCTGACCGACGCACTGGAACGCCTGTACGATTCAGGGCTGCGCCTCTGGCACCTTGTTCTACACCGCCTTGGTGACGTACGAGATGCAATAGAGCAACATCGTGAAGTACTTGAAGCACTGAAAGCACGGGACGAGAAAATGGCAGAATCGCTCATACAACAACACATCGCCGACTTTCAAAATGCGATTAAGGCCGTGTTGTAATCGTGAGGGCGGGGTAGACGCCCTCCCCAGGAGTCTGTACTCGCGCATCCTACAGGACAATCAACCAATTGAATAATGGCGAGGGTGCCCCTCGGCTGTACAAGCAAAGCCTTAGGGGCTGAAAAGGGGAAGCCCGGTGAAAGTCCGGCGCTGTCCCGCAACTGTGATCCTGGCCGACGATGGGCGAGTCCGTGACCTGAGAGATGATATACCCCATCCATCTTGGACCGGGAAAGCCAGATCGCCTGCCTTTGCCTCAACCTTGATACTTAGTACCTCCGAGGAGAGGGGAGCAGACCGCACACGCGGGTCGCACCATGCGACTGCTCCCCCTTTTGTTATCAGTCACCCCATTGAAAGGAGGTGGTTCGCACATCTAGCGGTTCACGTACGTTCTATGAGGAAGTGAGAAAGTCCGCCCATCTGTACGTTGTATATAGCCATAAGACAGGAAAGGAACACACAATGAATAAGGTAAGCCGTATTCTTTGGGCTCTGCTGGTGATCGCAGGGCTCGTCTTGGCCATCGCTGGCTGTCAGCCGGCGACGCCAGAGCCTGTGGCGACCGAGGAACCGGCCGAAGAGGAGGAGGCCGCTCCAGAGGAAGCCGCAGCGGAAGAGGTCTTCAAGCTGGGTGTCCTGGGGCCGTTCAGCGGGCCCAGCGCCCGCACTGGCGACGAGTTCAAGGCCGCGGTGAACATGGCCTTCGAAGGCATCGACTGGACAATCGGCCACTACAAGATCGAGCCCGTATGGGTCGACTCCCAGTCCGATCCAGCCAAGGCCTCCCAGGCCTACGAGCAGGCCGTCGTCCAGGACGAGATCGATGCTGGGCTCATCAACTGGCACAGCTCGGTGGCCGTCTCCTGCATGGAGGTCGCCGCCAAGCACCAGATCCCCCACTTCTGCCCCTACGGGGCCACCGAGGTGGTGAACGAGACCTGGCAGTCCGACCCCGATAAGTACTTCTACTGGGTCAATAAGTGGTGGCCTACCCCCAAGAAGCTGAGTATCTCCTACGTCCAGGCGCTGGAGGATGCTATCGCCGAGGGGCTGTGGGAGCCCGAGGCCAAGACGGTCGCCATCTACGGCGAGGACACCGACTGGGGCCGCAGCTTCGGCGCTGCCATCAAGGAGCAGCTTGAGGCAGCCGGTTGGGAGACGGTGGCTGAGGAGTATTTCAGCATCGACCAGACCGAGTTCTACCCCCTGCTCAACAAGTTCGTTGATCTGAACCCAGCCGTCATCGCCGGGACGAGCACGGCTCTTCCCTCCTATTCCGCGCTGATCAAGCAGGCGGATGAGGTAGGATTGGAGAGCCTGATCATCGCCGACGGCCTCGGCTGGTTCGGCGAGTGGTATGAAACGACTGGCGCTTCCTCCAACTACGTCCTCGACCAGATCCCCGGTTGGGCCACCGATGAGGGCAAGCAGTTTGCCGAGGACTTCGAAACACAGAACGGCTTCCCACCCAGCCCATCGGCCGCCGGTTTGGCGTACGATGGCGCCAACTTCTTCATCCAGGCTGCCCAGCAGGTCTATGACAATACGGGCGAGCTGAGCAAGGAGACGCTGGCCGACTTCGCCAAGAACGAGGTCCAAACCGGAAACTGGTCCTTCACCGACGGCATCGTGATGGAGGAGTACAAGTACACACCGGAGACCGTGCCTGACCCCATCGTGGGTAAGGGCTACTACATCTTCCCCGTCCTCCAGTACTTCGACGGCGAGGGCAAGGTCGTCTACCCGCCCGAGTGGGCCGAGCAGACGCTGGCGCCCAAGGGTGGTGAGGCCGCAGCGGTCGAACAACCCGCGGCGGAGGAGGCCACCGAGGTCTTCAAACTGGGCATCCTGGGGCCGTTCAGTGGACCCAGCGCCCGGACCGGCGAGGAGTTCAAGGCCTCGGCCACAACGGCTATGGAGGAGATTGACTACCAGATCGGCAAGTACAAGATCGAGCCGGTGTGGATCGACTCCCAGTCGGATCCGGCCAAAGCCTCGCAGGCCTATGAGCAAGCCGTCGTCCAGGATGGTATCCAGGCCGGCGTCCTCAACTGGCACAGTTCAGTGGCCGTCTCCTGCATGGAGATCACGGCCAAGCACAAGGTACCGCACTTCTTCGGCTTCGGCGCCACCGAGGTGGTCAACGAGACGTTTGCCTCCGATCCGGATAAGTATGGGTACTGGATGTTCAAGGGCTGGCCCACGCCGAAGAAACTGAGCGTCTCCTATGTGCAGGCCCTCGAGGATGCCATCGCTGAGGGCATCTGGGAGCCCGAGGCCAAGACGGTCGCCATCTACGGTGAGGACACCGACTGGGGCCGCAGCTTCGGCGCTGCCATCAAGGAGCAGTTGGAGGCGGAAGGCTGGGAGACGGTGGCCGAGGAGTACTTCGCCATCGACCAGACCGAGTTCTACCCCCTGCTCAACAAGCTGGTGGATCTAGACCCGGCTGTCATCGCCGGTACCAGCACGGCCGCACCCTCCTTCTCCGCCTTCATCAAGCAGGCAGACGAGGTGGGGCTGGAGAGCCTGATCATCGCCGACGGCCTTGGCTGGGTCGGCGAGTGGTATGATCTGACCGGATCGGCCTCCAACTACGTGCTCGACCAGATCCCTGGTTGGGCCACTGCAGAAGGCCAGGAGTACGCCGAAAAGTTTGAAGAGCGCTGGGGCATCGCGCCCAGCCCATCGTCCGGCGGTCTGTCCTATGACGGCACCAAGTTCTTCCTCGCCGTTGCCCAGGATGCCTACGAAGAGTACGGCGAACTGAGCAGCGACGTGATCTACAACTTCGTCAAGGACAACGTCTGGACCGGCGAGTGGACGTTCACCGACGGCATCGTGATGCAGCAATACAAGACGACGCCGGAGGAGAAGCCCGATCCCGTCGTCGGCAAAGGCTTCTACATCTTCCCCGTCCTCCAGTACTTCGACGGCGAGGGGAAGGTCATCTACCCGCCTGAGTGGGCTGTGCAGGAGTTGCAACCCAAGTAAGAGTAGTCTTTCGTTACCCAATCGGGTAGACTAGCAACCTAGGGGTGGCGGGCGTGACCGAAGGCTTCCCGCCGCCGCCCGCCCCCCCTTATTGCGGTCGTACACGCTACATAGGGAGGTGATCGTAGATGGCACTTCAAGATACAGTTCTTCATACGGACAAGGTGATCAAGAACTTCGGCGGCCTGACGGCAGTCAACCGCGTGTCCATGGAGGTGAAAGAAGGCCAGATCTTCGGGTTGATCGGACCGAACGGCGCCGGTAAGACCACGTTCCTGAACTGCGTCGCCGGGGCCTATGCGCCTAGCGATGGGAAGGTCCACTTCCTGGGGCGGGAGACGACAGGCCAATCGGCCGACGTCATGTGCAAGCGGGGCATGTCGAGGACGTTCCAGATCCCTCTGCCCTTCCCCAAGCTGACCGTGCAGGAAAACGTCATGGTCGGCGCAGTCTTTGGCGCAGGCACCGGCAGCGACAAACCACCGGAGCAACGGGCGCTGGAGGCCCTCGAGTTCGTCGAATTCCCGATGGATCCCAGCACGCCTGCCCAGCAGTTAAACGCGGTACAGCTCAAGCGGCTCGACCTGGCCCGCGCGCTGGCCTGTGGACCCAAACTCTTGCTGTTGGACGAGCTGGCAGCAGGCCTGACCCCCGGCGAACTCGATGACATGATGGACATCATCCGCGCGATCAGAGATCGAGGCATCACCATCATCGTCGTAGAGCACATTATGCGCGTCATCCAGGGAATATGCGATCGCGTCATGGTCATCGAGTACGGATCCCAGATCGCCGAGGGCACGCCGGACGAAGTCTTGAACAACCCGCGGGTCATCAAGGCCTATCTGGGAGAAGGGCACTAGGCCCGAGAGATAGCGGTAGCAGTCAGGATGTCGGACCGATCGCTACCACCAATTGAGAAGTAAGAGAGGAGGATCCGTTGCTTCAGCTAAAGAATCTCGACGCCAGCTATGGCTTTCTCCAGATCCTGTGGGGCGTCTCCCTCCACGTCGGCGAGGGGGAGTTCGTAGGACTGGTGGGACCCAACGGCGCTGGCAAGACGACGACGTTGAGGACCATCGCCGGACTGCTGGCCCCTACCGGCGGTGAGGTACTGTTCAAAGACCAATCGATGAACCACGTACCGGCCCATCAGACCACCCGGAGAGGCATCAGCTATATCTCGGAGGATCTCAACCTATTCGTTGATATGTCCGTGCGCGAGAATCTGCTGATGGGGGCGTACATCGTCCGGGAGCGGGAGAAGCAGTTGGAGACGTTAGACTTCGTGTATCAGCTCTTCCCCCGGTTGAAGGAACGAGAGAACCAGTTGGCCGGCACGATGAGCGGCGGCGAGCGAAAGATGCTGGCCATCGCCCGCGGCATGATGTCAAACCCCGAGCTCCTGTTGGTGGACGAGCCTTCATTGGGCCTGGCCCCTCACCTGGTCACGGACGTGTTTAACTCGTTGCAGACGTTGCAGAAAGCGGGCGTCACCATCCTGCTCGTGGAGCAGCGCGTCAACGCCACGTTGGAGATCACGGACAGGGCCTACGTCCTGGAGCACGGCAGGGTCGTGATGGAAGGTCCCAGCAACGAACTTATGCAGAACGATCACATCAGGCAAGCCTACCTAGGCATCTGAGCCCGGCAGCTTAGCCCAGCAGCTTAGCCCAGCAACGTTGGGCCAGGTTTCTGGACAGTGCGTGCCGAAAGCTCATATGGAGCTTCTGCATATCAGCTCTCGTTGGTTCTTAACAGAGGAACGACTCTCTCATTGCAAGGGCACCGCTTGGTCTCATCCGAAGATTCTACGGTGCGACACGTATCATAAAGAGAGGTAACTATGAAAGAGAAGGCGAGTCGCTCAATTATGGAAAGGATCACTGACAACTTAGCGGCTTCCATCGTGATCATCAGTACCGTGGTGCTGGCTGCGGTGATCGGCCTGGTCGCCGGCCCATCCCAGGTCGTCAACAGCATCGTGACCGGCGGCATGTGGGCGCTGCTGGCGGTAGGATTGGCGTTGGTTTTCGGCGTGATGAACGTCCCCCACTTCGCCCATGGGGAGTCCTTTATGGTCGGCGCTTACGTCGCCTACTTCGTGTTCGACCCGATCCGCCAATCGCTGCAGGAGACCCCCAATCCATTCCTATCTTCTGTCGCGCCCTTTATCGCTATATTGGCGGCCGGCGTTGTCGGTCTGATCCTGGGCGTGATTCTGGAAAGGCTGCTTTTCTACCCATTGAGAGTGCGGACAAAGTCTGGATGGGTGATGAATGCCTTCCTGCTGACCGTCGGGATCTCATTCATCATGACCAACGGGACTACCCTGACACTGGGCCCCAACTTCCGCGGCATCCCGCGCTATTGGGACGTGGATCCGCTGGAGTTCCTGGGTGTGCGCGTCGCCGTCGACCGGATTGTGGCCTTCTTCATCGCGATCGTGGCCATCGGTGCCCTCTGGTTCTTCCTCCGCCGCACGCGCACCGGGCGGGCAATTCGGGCAGTCTCCCAGGACGAAACTGGCGCCCAGATGATGGGCATCAACCTCGACTTCATCTATCCCCTGACGTTCGCCCTGGCTACCGCGATGGCCGCCATGTCGGGAGCAAGCTTGCTGTTTATGTTCCAGGCATATCCGACCGTGGGACTCAAGCCGCTCTACTTCGCCTGGTACGTGGTCATGATGGCGGGTCTGGGGAACGTGTTCGGCGCCATCGTTGGCGGCTTCATCGTGGCCGTGCTTCAGACGGCGACACAGCAGTTCGTCGGCATCGCCTGGGAGGACGTGATCCCAACCGCCGTCATGATTATCGTGCTGCTCGTCGTCCCCTCGGGTATCTTTGGCTCTGAGGTCAAAGGGGTCCAGGAGCAGTAGCAGTCGTTGAGGAGGATGAAATGAATATAGAGCAAAAAAACAACGTCGGGGCCTGGGGAGCGATCAAATCCGCGTTAGGGACGATCGGGTTCTCCCCGTTGGGCCTTTTACTCCTGGTGATCGCCGCCATCCTGCCCCTGATCCCACCCTTTAACCAGGAACATATGATCCGCTGGCTCATCATGGGTGCATTTCTCGCCGCCCAGTCCGTGGCCTTCGACTTCACGTCAGGGTATATCAACGTGGTGAACTTCGGATTCGCCGCGGTCCTGGGGCTGGGGGCCTACACCTCGGCGATCCTGGCCAACACGTCGCCCGTCTTGATGGTCCAGCCTGGGATATCTCCATGGGTCGGCATCTGGATCGGCGCGCTACTGGCCGGTCTGGTAGGACTTGGCCTGGGGTGGTTGACGCTGCGCCTGCGCGGTATCTTCGCCGCCGTCATGGCCTGGTTCGTGGGTATCGCGCTGATGGGGGTGGTGCGTAACCTGACCGACCTGACCCGTGGCCCGCTCGGTATGAACCCGCAGAGTTTGCTGGACACGACCGCCAACCGCCCCTACTACTACATCATCTTGACCATGATGCTGGTGGTCTACATCGCCCTGCGGCTCGTGACGCGCTCCAACCTCGGGCTGGCTTTCAAGGCCATTGGACAGAACATCGAGGCCGCGCGCGCCTCCGGCATCAACCCCACCAGGTATCGCGTGCTCAACTTCGCGCTGTCCTGCATGTTCGCCGGGTGGCTGGGCGGGTTCTACGCCCACTACTTCGGCTCCTTGACGCCACAGACGCTGATGCACACATCCAAGACCGTCGAGGTGCTGGCCCTGGCCTACATCGGAGGTCGGGGGAGCATGTGGGGGGGGATGTTTGTCGCGTTCCCCTTCGTCTTCCTGATCGAGTTCCTCAGATCCAATCTGACGGAACTGCCGGGATTGCACCTGGTGCTCTACGGTGCGCTGATGGTGCTGGTGATGATCTTCTATCCCGACGGCGTGGCAGGCCTGTACGGATGGGTCGTCAGCAAGATACGATCGGCCCGCTCGAAGGGCAAATAGGGACATCACGTGGGCAAGACATTCATCCCCAGCGATGAGACGTTCCCTGATACGGCCGATGCCGTCGTCATCGGCGGCGGCATTGTCGGCGTGGCCACGGCCTTCTGGCTCTCACGCGCCGGACTAGACACGGTGCTGGTCGAGATGCGGGACGGCCTGTCCACGCTGACGACGGCCGAGTCGATCGAGAGCTTCCGCCTCCAGTTCACCGAACCGGCCATGTCCGCGCTGGCCCAGCCCAGCATCGACATGTTCGAGAACTTCGCCGACGTCATCGGCATCCCCGGCTACGACATCGCCATCCGCCACCAAGGATACCTGTTCATCGCCGACGACCCCGATCTGGTAGAGCCGGTCAAAGCCGCGGTGGAGAAGCATCACAGCCTGGGGGTAACCGACTCCGAGTTCCTTACTGGCGACGAGGCACGAGCCCGCTTCCCCTTCCTCGCGGAGAGCGTGGTGGCCGCCACCTTCCGCCAGCGCGACGGCTGGTTATCGTGCCACGAGACAACCCAGGGCTTCGCCAAGGGGAGTGATGCCTGCTTCCTGCTGCGCACCAGGGCAACCGATATCCTGCAGGATGCGCAGGGGGTATGTGGAGTAGAGACCGATCGTGGCACCATCGCCACCCGTGTCGTCGTCAACGCCGCAGGGCCTTTTGCCGGCGTTGTCGGCCGCATGGCCGGGCTCGACCTGCCGCTGGAGCCGGTGCGCCGCCAGAAGGCCTTCATATCGGCCAAGCCGCAGATCCCGCAGGACGCGCCGCTGGTCATGGACGTCGTTCGCGATACCTACTGGCGGCCCGAGGTGGGCGGGGCGTACATCGCGTGGGTGAATCCCGACGAGCCGGTCAGCGAACCGACCGAAGATGTGCCGACCGACCGGTATCGGGCCGCGATCGTGCTGGAGAAGCTGATTCAAGTCTGTCCTTTCTGGGAAGAAGTGGCCATGGGTCTCAAGAAGGCCGACGTTCATCCCAGCGCCGGACAGTACGTCTACACACCCGACAATCAGCCGCTCATCGGCCCGATGTCCGAGCTACCCGGTTTCTATCTCAACTGCGGGTACTGGGCCGGCGTGATGCTCTCGGCAGGGGCAGGCAAGTGGGTGGCCGACCTGGTCACCGATGAGATGGACCCCATGGACAACCCCCTGCGTTTCAGTCGCTACGAAGAGGGTATCGTCGTCGAGGGCGACAGCTTCCTACGAGGACGCCATTAGAGGGAGTTCAAGCGTGGCCCGAGAGCTGAATGGTCTTTGGTCTTACACGGGACGCCCCCAAGACGAGGGCTGGGAGCTTTCTATATGCGGGTGTGATCCCGCTCCGCACCCGCCAAAGGAGTAGGCTATGCTTCGCAACTGGACCGAGTTCCTCTCGCCTGCTGACGTAGAAGAGATCCACCAAACCAGTATGAAGCTGCTGGCCAACGTTGGCGTACGGTTTCCGCACGACGAGGCAATCGCCGCCTTCGAACGACACGGCGTCAAGACGGAGGGCCAGACTGTCTATCTGGATGAGAAACACGTGATGCAGGCCCTGGAGACGGCGCCGGTGCAGTTCACCATCCATGCTCGAAACACGGAAAAGAGTGTGACCGTCGGAGATGGAGTGCCGGTGTTCGCGCCGGGCTACGGCGCACCGTTCGTCGTAGACGCCGAGGTCGGGAAGCGCGACGGCACACTGCAGGACTACGAGAACCTGGTGCAACTAGCTCACGCCCTCCCCAACCAAGACCTGAGCGGGCATCTGCTCGTGAGCCCCGGCGACGTGCCGGCGCAGACCGCCCATCTGCACATGCTGTATGCCAACATGGTCCACTCCGACAAGCCCTTCATCGGCAGCACCGAGGGAGCAACCGGCGCGCGCCACACGATGGAGATGAGCGCGATCCTCTTCGATGGGCTGCCAGGACATCCCGTGACGATCGGGCTGATCAACTCGCTGAGCCCACTGGGCTACGCCGCCGAGATGGTCGAGGCACTGATCACCTACGCCCGCGCGCGCCAGCCTGTCGTCATCGCCGCGATGGCCCTGGCCGGCTCCACGGCTCCGATCACCCTGGCCGGCCTGCTGGCCCTGAAGAACGCCGAACTATTGGCAGGCGTGGCCCTCACCCAGATCATCAACCCAGGCACCCCAGTCATCTACGGCTCCACCTCGACCAACCTGCACATGAAGACCGGGAGCCCATCCATCGGCAGCCCAGAGCTGGCGCTGGTCCTGACGGCCACCGCCCAGTTGGCGCGCCACTACGGGCTACCCAGCCGGGGCGGCGGCTCGCTGACCGACGCGAACAACCCCGATGCCCAGGCTGGCTTCGAGTCAATGATGAGCCTGCTGACGACCATCAACAGTGGTATAGATTTTGTCCTGCACGCAGGGGGCATCGTCAGTTCATATCTCGCCTTCTCCTACGAGAAATTCGTGCTCGACGACGAGATGTGCGGCATGATGCGTCGCTACCGACGAGGGATCGCCGTCACACCCGGCACGTTGGCCTACGACTTGATGGCCAAGCTGGGACCTGGCGGTAACTTCATGATGGAGCGACACACCGTCCAGCGCTGCCGCACCGAGTTCTGGCAGCCAGAGATTGCATCGCGGGTCGACCTGGCCGCCTGGCAGGAACATGGACGCCCACAGGTGGCGGAGAACGCCCACCGGCGCTGGCAGCGACTCCTGGCCGAGCACCAGGACCCACCCCTGGACACGACCACGGCCCGCCAACTCAAATCGTTCGTGGATCAACACACATAGTGATCGGACGTTGGTAGGTTGGTAGATTGGTAGATTGGTAGGATGGTAAATTCGTAGATTCGTACATTCGTGAATTCGTACATTCGTAGATTCGCACATTCGCAACAGGAGGATATTCCCATGTTAGTTGGCAGAAGAATGACAGGCAACCCGATCACCATCAAACCTGGCGTCCCAATCGCGGAGGCGATGGAATGGATGCGCCGTGAAAACGTTCGTCGCTTCCCGGTCGTCGATGATAAGGGCAAGCTGGTCGGTATTGTCACCTACGGTGACCTGCTTCACGCTTCACCGTCGTCGGTCACGTCTCTGAACGTGTGGGAGGTGACCTACCTGTTGTCCCAGGTAAAGGTGAAAGACGTGATGACCAAAGAGGTGATCACGATCTGTGAGGACTGCCCCGTAGAAGAGGCGGCCCGCATCATGGCCGACAACAAGATCAGTGGTCTCCCGGTGATGCGTGACGGCCTGTTGGTAGGCATCATCACCGAGTCTGATATATTCAAGGTCTTCCTTGAGACCTTTGGCGCGCGGGAGAAGGGCGTGCGTATGACGCTACTGGCACCCAACGTCAAAGGTTCGCTGGCCCAGATCAGCTCCACCATCACGGAGCATGGGGGGTACATCGTGTCCCTTAACGTATCCCTGGGTGAAGATCCCACGAACTGGGTCTGCACGCTCAAGGTGTCCGACATCACCAAGGACGAACTGGTCAAAGTACTCGAACCGGCCGTCATCGAAATCGTCGACGTTCGCGAGATGTAGGGCAAAGATATCCACTCAAGACGGAGGACATGTATGGCGCATTAGGTGAATCCACCATCCCAATCAAGCGAAATGCTTGTTCTGAATCAGAATACAAATCAAAAGACTATGTGAACTAGGAGGTAAATCTGCAATGAGCGAAATCCTGGAACAAATCTCCACGGCAGTCATCGAGGGCGATCTAGACGAGATCATGGACCTGACCGAGGACGCCCTGGACGAAGACCTGAGCGCCCAAGAAATCCTGGACAACGGGCTAATGGCAGGCATGGACTACGTCGGCGTCGAGTTCAAGGCCGGCAATATGTTCGTGCCCGAGGTGCTGCGCTCCGCCAAGACCATGCAGATGTCGATGGACATCCTCAAGCCCTTGCTGGCTGATGCTGGCGCGAAGATGGTCGGCAAGGTGCTCTTGGGCACGGTCAAAGGCGACCTGCACGACATCGGCAAGAACCTGGTCGGTATGATGTGCGAGGGTGCGGGCTTCGAGGTCAAGGACATCGGCAAAGACGTCGATCCCGAGGGCTTCCTTGAGGCGGTCAAGGATTTCGAGCCCGATATCGTGGGCATGTCCGCGCTGCTGACAACAACGATGCGCACGATGGAAAGCACCATCAAGGCGCTGGAAGAAGCCGGCCTACGCGACAGGGTGAAGGTGATGGTCGGCGGCGCGCCGGTGACGCAGGCGTTCGCCGATCAGATTGGCGCCGATGGCTATGCCTCGAACGCTGCCTCGGCCGCCGATCTGGCCAAGCAGTTCGTCGCTACGGCCTAGAGACCTGTCTGCAATCACTAGAGAGAGAATAAGGAGGCCCTCTATGAATATGAAGAGGACAAACTACCGAGTCAATTCAGGCGTGCGCTTTCGCATGCTCTCCGACGACCAATTGCAGGAGCTCTTCGACGGCGTGCTTCACGTGTTGGAGTATACCGGCCTCGAAGTGCACCATGCGGAGTCGCGGGAAATTCTCAAGAAAGCCGGGGCCTGGGTGGACGGCAAGCGGGTGCGTATCCCCAGGTGGCTGGTGAAGAAATCGTTGGACATGGCGCCGCGCAGCTTCACCCTGTTCGCCCGCGACGGCAATCGCAAGCACGACATCCACATCGGCCCGGGCCGGGGGCACTTCGGCCCTGGCCCCACCTGCCCCAACTTCATCGACGTGGAGACACTGGAACGCCGGCCGTACGTCAAGAGCGACGTGCCCCTCGTGGCCAAGGTCGTGGACGCGCTGCCCAACATCGACTTCTGCGAGTCGCTGGGCACCGTAAACGACGTGCACCACGATCTGGGCGCGCTCTACGAGTTCGCCGGTATGTTCCCCAACACCAGCAAGCCCATCGTGGCCTGGTCCTACGACAAGTTCGATTCGGAGGCTATCCACAAGATCGCCATCACCGAGGCCGGAGGCCAGGAGGCGTTCGAGAGGCGGCCCAACTACGTCCACTACTGTGAGCCACTGTCCCCGTTGGTCAGCACCTTCGAGGCGCTGGATAAGCTGGTCTTCGCCGCCCGGCGCCGTATTCCGCTGGTCTTCACCCCCTGCCCCATCGCCGGTGGCACCGCGCCGGTGACTGCCGCTGGCATTATCACCCAGGGTGCGGCCGAGTCTTGGATGGGTCTGACCATCGCCCAGGCGATTCAGCCCGGTCTGCCCTTCATTATGGGTGGGGTGTTCTCCGTGATGGATATGAACTCGATGATCCTGGCCTACGGCGCGCCGGAGTTGCCGCTGATGATGGCCGGGCTCACTGAGTTGGCCCACTACGCCGGCCTGCCGCTGTGGCAGACGGGCGGCTGCACCGACTCCAAGACGTTCGACGAGCAGGCGATCATCGAGGGCTCCATGTCGGTCTTCTTCTCCGCCCTCACCGCCGGCGACCTGTGCCACGACGTAGGATACACGGAGAGCGCCATGACCGGTTCCGTGTTCCAGTTGGCGGCTATGGACGAGGCCATCGGCTACTCGCGGCGCATCACGCGGGGCATCGAGGTCAACGATGACTCGCTGGCCGTGGACGTGATCCACGACGTAGGTCCCAACGGCCACTACCTGCGCGAGGCCCACACCCGCCGCTACTACAAGAACGAGTTCTGGTACCCGAACCTGTGCAACCGGCGCAACTACGAGGAGTGGGAGATGATGGGCAAGAAGACCTTCAAAGACCAAACCATCGCCCGCGTGCACGACATTCTAGCGACCCATCAGCCCTCATCGATCAAGCCGGAAACCCAGAAGGTTATCCAGGAAGTATTGGAGAAGGCGGAAGACCGCGTACTGTCGGACGAGTGGATCAATCGGACCCACGCCGACTGAGCGGGAAGCGCCCGCTACAGTCAGCGATGTCCGTCCCTTATAGAATGGAGCGGACGCAGACGTCCGTTTTCTAGAATTGTGTGGAGGAAGAATTACTATGAGTAGGCTTTACGAACGACTATCAACTGCCGTGTTGGAGGGAGATGCCGAAAAGGCCGCCAAGCTGACGCAGAAGGCCCTGGAACAGGAACTGCCGGCCCAGGAGATTCTGGACAACGGCTTGGTGCTGGGGATGAACGAGGTAGGTGTCCGCTTCAAGCGTGGTGATATGTTTGTACCTGAGGTTCTGATGTCTGCCGACGCGATGGCGGCCGGGATGACGCACTTGCGCCCGGAACTGGCCGCCAGCGGTGCGAAAATGGCCGGCAAGATCCTGCTGGGCACGGTGAAGGGTGACCTGCACGACATCGGCAAGAACCTGGTCGGCATGATGTGCGAGGGGGGCGGCTTCGAGGTCATTGACATCGGCTTCGACGTTGAGCCAGAGAAATTCATCGCAGCCATCAAGGAGCACCAGCCCGACATCGTGGGTATGTCGGCGATGCTGACGACCACGATGCGCGCTATGGGGCACACGATCAAGGCCATCGAAGAGGCCGGTCTACGCGACCAGATCAAGGTTATTGTCGGCGGCGCGCCGGTGGATGCCGAGTTTGCCAAGCGCATTGGGGCTGACGGATATGGCTCCAATGCTCCGTCTGGCGCTGAGTTGGCCCAAGAGCTCGCTGGCATCGCCTAGCTGAGGGGAGGAGCCGCTTCGCTTCCCTTTTCACGGGGAGGAGCCGCTTCGCTTCCCTTTTCACGGGGAGGAGCCGCTTGGCTTCCCTTGTGTTGGAAAAAGGAGATCAGACCATGCAAGTAAGAAAAACGAACTACACAGTGAACGCCACACCTACCTTCCAGCTGCTCACTGAAGAAGAGATCGAGGCCATCTACTACGCGGCGCTGACCGTGCTATATGAGACAGGCGTCCGGGTGTACGAACCGGCGGGCGTCGAGCTTCCCTACTCAGGTGACGC
>Ga0180438_10003775_pt1 | contig 22481 bp, 18 predicted proteins | sample SS_ome_12_FD_132455 | JGI IMG/M metagenome (GOLD analysis project Ga0180438, IMG submission 132455) | Hypersaline lake sediment archaeal communities from the Salton Sea, California, USA - SS_3_D_2 metaG | ecosystem: Environmental > Aquatic > Non-marine Saline and Alkaline > Hypersaline >...
CGGTCGCTTCTCTGACAGGTCGCGTACTCTCTTTTTCTTATTTCGATACGCACTCCATTTATGCGAGAGTGCTGCTCCACCATGAACCTGACGGGAATCCCCTTGTTTATTCTGAGCACCTCACTTAGAAGTTCAACATGAAGCTCATCATTGTCCTTATTCTTGGGATTATATCCATCAAGTTCGGGAATATAGGCTGGATAAACTGGAAGGACTCTAAACTGCCTCTTCATTCTTGGATCCAGTGCCCAGTTGACCTCCACAACAGCCTCTACAGTGTACTCAATCCATCCATAGTATCCTGAGTAGGTCGGTGGTAGTCCTTCGTCTAGCCAGAATTTGAATGGAAACTCACTCTTTCCCTGCTGGACTTCGTGGGCATCACATAGAAGTATCTCTCCGTCTGCATGAAGAACCTCATCTGTTATCCTAGTGTCCCCTGAGCCCATCTCTGTTCTTTCTCTACCTCTTACCTTCAGGATTATCCTGTTACAATTGAAGCACTCATCAGCATGCACGACAACGACACCACTGATACTCCCTCCAGGTTGAGCACTTCGTTGTGAGAATTTTATGTCGACAAACCTCATTCCTTTTTCCGACCGTCGTGCAAGAATACTCCTGAGCACAAATATCCTTTGGCAGAAAAATTGAGAGTCTGGGTTCCACTAGTCATAGTCCTGGTAGGTCCAGCATTTTTAGTGCATGGTCAATTCACTCTGTGTTGCTCTCTTCGTATGGAGGAGTTTGCTTCCTTCTAGAATCGATTTGAGGTGTTAATGACCTTGCTCTTAGCTCATCTATGAGACAGTCAATATAGCACATCTTGTTGTCACCTTTCATCATGAATCTGTGAAACCTAAGGTTTCAAAGAGTGTATGGAATGAGCATATACTATTTTGTCGGTCTACGCGAGAGTGCCTATTGGAGGACTATTGGTAGCGTTTTCCCAGCAATGTGTAGTAGGGTGTCTGCTCCTGAAACTGTGACAGCAAGACCTCCCAGATAGGGCTCTCGATCAGCAGGAGTCAGTGGTCTGTTAAGCAGAATCCGTTTTGAACTCATTAAGGCAAGATCATGAGTCACATGAACATCCAAGACATTCTCATTCTGAGAAATCAGTCTCTTCACTGTGTCTCCGAGTAATCTCTCCTGATAGTTTGCAAATTGCTCCATCCGTACACCAAAACCACCACTTACCCAAGTGTTCACAAAGTCTGTTACATTCCTGCCGTCAGGATGAAGGTTACTCCATACCTCTCTCTCGATGATCTGCGGTCCAACGAGGGTCGGTAGTGGGTCGATGTCAATGACCTCTCCGCCCTCGTGGGAGAAGCCCTCTGCAATGGCCTCTGCGGTTTCAGAGCATCTGGGAACGAAGCTTGTGAAGATGTGCATCTTTCCCTGCCAAGGGATTCGCCTTCCTAGTTCAAAGGACATCCTCTTTCCTAGCTCAGTCAGCCCTCCACTCACCATCTCGTCATGATTCTGAAGAGTCTCTCGGTGTGAGTGTCTAATAAGTAACATCAGTGGTTGCTGCCTGTCTACGGTCTTAATCCATTCTAGTATTCTCTTTGCACTATAGAGCCACTCTTGATTGTCCCAAGTTCCATTATCGGTCATCGAATTTCATCCTATAAATTAGATATTTTCACGCACACCAGTTTGAATCATTCTATAGCAATTTGGACACGAGAACTCACTGGAACCAATCCACTCCACCCTGTCCAACTCAAGCTTGTTCTGACAATGAGGACAATATACTGGAATGACATATACAGCACCTGTGGAGATGCTCTCATAAGTGGGAAATGTTGGCTCAAGATACGACTGTAATGACAGTTGCTGGTCACTAGTACTTTCATTTCCTACCCTGCATGCAAACCCTAAGATGACCATCACCAGTATCATTATCCCAAAGGTCGTAGACAGAATTGGAAATAGTATAGGCCAGACCACATCTCCTATTCCCAGTGCCTCAAACAATATGAAGATGAAGAAAAAAGTGCCACCAAACGCTATTATCATTGGGAGGACTACTCTGGTCCAGATGAAATTGCTCAACTGAAATCACTAACTGGTTCTCTTTCTAGTAGCCTATAAAGATTCAGAGGATATTGGTATCATTTTTGCCCGTACCATATACAGTTGAGCATACTCGGTCTTCCCGAGCTGTACTGATATATCGACCTTGTCTGTGGTGGACTGATGTCCCACCTGATAGTTTCGACCACCTCCCTCAGGTCATGTAATCCACTAGGAAGTACTGATGAGCTCAATAAGATCCTAGTAATTGTGTCTTTGAAGAATGAGCATCGAGGCGTGGCAGGTACCGTAAAGGTTACTTACAGTCAGGTGTGCGGTCCGATGAGAGGCTGGAGCAGATGAGTGACTTCGAACTAGTAGCACCATTCAAGCCCACTGGTGATCAACCTCAAGCCATCAAGAAACTGGTGGAGGGTCTCGAGAGTGGACTTCAGCATCAGACACTTCTTGGAGTCACAGGCTCTGGTAAGACCTTCACCATAGCTAATGTCATTGAGACATATAACAAGCCCACTCTGGTCATCTCTCACAACAAGACACTTGCTGCTCAACTAGCCTCAGAGTACAAGCAGTTCTTCCCTGAAGCTGGTGTGGAATATTTTGTTTCATATTATGATTACTATCAACCTGAAGCGTATGTTCCTAGTAAGGACATGTACATTGAGAAGGAAACTGACATCAATAAAGAGATTGAACGACTTCGCCACTCAACAACACACTCGCTGCGCTCCCGAAACGATGTCGTAGTGGTGGCTTCTGTGTCCTGCATCTACGGTGTTGGAAACCCGAGTGAGTACGACTATTTCAGGATGTATATCGAACGGGGCGGGCAGATTGACCGACGTGAGATTCTCGAGCGTCTCGTGGCCATGCAGTACGAACGAAATGACATGGAAATCAAACCGGGGGTCTTCAGGGTCCGAGGAGATGTCATTGACGTCTACCCAGCAGCCTCTGAAAACAGCTATAGGATTGAGTTAGATGGAGACAGAGTGGACAGACTCACCATGCTAGAGGGTCTGACTGCTCGCAAGATATTCGAACCTGACTGGATTGAGCTGTACCCCGCAAAGCATCACATAGCACAGCATGACACTGTCATCAAGGCGCTAGAGCCCATTGAGCAAGAGATGCGTGAGCGAGTCGAATGGTTCAAGAAACAGGGTAAGCTGGTTGAGGCTGACCGGCTCAAGCGAAGAACACTCTATGACATTGAGATGTTAAGAGAGGTCGGTATGTGTTCTGGGATTGAGAACTACTCACGGTTCATTGATGGGAGAAAGAAGGGGGAGAAGCCCTACACGCTCCTGGATTATCTCCCAGAGGACTTCCTCATGATCATTGATGAGAGTCATATGACCATCCCCCAGATCAGGGGGATGCACAACGGAGACCTGTCACGGAAGCAGAATCTGGTTGATTATGGCTTCCGACTCCCCTCTGCCATTGACAACAGACCTCTCAAGTTCCATGAGTTTGAGGGGTACATGAAGCATGTCATCTATACGAGTGCCACGCCTGGACCATACGAACGCGAGGTCAGTCAACAGGTTGTGGAGCAGCTCCTCAGACCTACCGGTCTCCTTGACCCTGCAGTCACAGTTCGCCCGGTAGTGGGGCAGGTGGACCATCTCCTCGGTGAGATCAATGCCACTATAGAAAATGGTGACAGAGTCCTTGTGACTACCCTAACTAAGAAGACTGCTGAGATGTTGAGTGAGTATCTTGTTGAGGCAGGTGTGAAGGCGAGATATCTCCACTCTGACATTGGGACTGTGGAGCGGATTGAGATTGTCCGTCAGCTTCGTCAGGGGAGGTTCGATGTCCTTGTAGGAATCAACCTGCTCAGGGAGGGACTGGACCTTCCCGAGGTCGGTCTTGTCGCCATCCTTGACGCTGACAAGGAAGGATTTCTCAGAACTGACTGGGCTCTCATCCAGACGATGGGCCGTGCAGCACGAAATGTCAACGGACGGGTTCTGCTCTATGGTGATCATGTTTCTACTGCTATGCAGACCGCCATCGATGAGACAAATCGACGACGTATATATCAGTTGAAGTATAACAAGGAGCATGGCATACAGCCTGAGTCGATAGTCAAGTCCATCCGTGACATCGCAGAGGGGATCAAGACTCCAGAGAGGACATCTCAGACAAAGCTCGAGGACTTTGATCCCTTTGAGGTCGATGAACTGACAGACTACATCATAGACCTGGAAGAGCAGATGAAAGAGGCTGCGAGGAATCTTGAGTTCGAGAAGGCAGCAAAGCTCCGCGATAGGATAGCAGGTCTCAGAAAGAGAATCGAGGTTATTGAGGAGTGAACTCAGCAGCAAAGAACAACACTGGAGCCATTGAGGCAGAAATAGATGGCCCTAGGTCCATCATCGTAATGGGCGCTGCTGAACATAACCTGAAGCACATTGATGTGACAATCCCAAAGAACACACTTACGGTTGTGACTGGATTATCCGGATCAGGGAAGAGCTCGCTTGTCTTTGATACCATCTATAGCGAGGGTCAGCGACGGTTCGTCGAGTCTCTCTCTCCCTACGCTCGCCAGTTTCTGGGGATGCTTGAGAAACCCAAGGTCGACCTCATGACAGGTCTCTCGCCCTCGATATCCATCGACCAGAAGAGCGTGAGTAGGAACCCTCGGTCGAGTGTCGGGACCATCACAGAGATTTACGATTATCTTCGTCTCTTGTTTGCAAGGGTGGGAGAACCACACTGTCCACAGTGTAAGAAGAAGATAGAGCCCCAGACCTCTCAACAGATTGTTGACCGTGTGTTGAGCCTCAAGGAAGGCTCCCGAATCATGATCCTAGCTCCCATTGTGAGAGGGAGAAAGGGGGAGTACAGGAAGGAGTTTCGTGACCTCCTCAAGAAGGGATTTGTGAGAGCTCGTATCGATGGGAAGCTCACAGAACTTGAGGAGGGGATGTCACTTGACAGGTACTTCGAGCACACAATCGAGGTTATCATCGATAGGCTCGCAGTGAAGGGTTCTGAGCGGAGTCGTATCTCAGAGGCTGTGGAGACCGCCCTCAACATGGCTGAGAACGTGGTCACGATCGTCACCCCTGATGGGGACATCACACTCTCAGAGCAGTTCGCCTGTGTTGACTGCGGCATCAGTCTTCCTGAGATGGAGCCACGTATCTTCAGCTGGAACACCCCTCAGGGGGCTTGTCCCCACTGCACAGGAATCGGTGTAATCCGTGAGTTCGATTCTGACCTGTTCATTGCAGACCCGAACCGTTCACTGAACAGCGGTCTCTTCGAAATAGACCAGTGGAAAATCAAACGGGTCTTCACAAAGAACATTGTGGAGAAGTATGGGTTCACCATGGACACTCCATGGAAGGACATGACCAAGAAACAGCAGGACCTCCTCCTCTATGGATCGGGGAGTAAGAAGTTCGAAGCCACTTGGGAGGGTGATAATCCAGAGTTCGAGGTCCAATTCAAGGGGACCTTTCAGAGACCCTTTGAGGGCTGGGTCGAACGGGCGAAACGGCTGTACAAGACGACCAAGTCAGACTATGGAAGAGGAATCCTGGAGAAATACATGTCCGCACAGACCTGCCCAGTATGCCTTGGTGGACGGCTGAGATCCGAGTCACAGGCAGTCACGTTCAATGGTAGGTCCATCACAGAGGTAAACAGCCTCTCAATCAAGGCCCTTCGGGAGTTCTTCGAGAACACTGAGGTGGAGCCTCGAATCAGACCAGTGGCAGAGCCCATCCTTCGCGAGATCATGGGACGCATTGGCTTCCTTGAGGACGTCGGACTTGAGTATCTCACCCTTGAACGGTCCGCCCCGAGTTTGGCTGGGGGTGAGGCACAGCGCATTCCTCTTGCCAGTCAGATCGGGTCGAACCTTGTCGGTGTCACCTATGTGTGCGACGAGCCATCAATTGGACTCCATAGTCGCGATAACATCCGCCTCCTAAAGTCCCTACTACGCCTTAGAGACCTCGGAAACAATGTTCTCGTGGTCGAGCACGATGAGGAGACCATCCGTACAGCTGATTACATCGTTGATCTGGGGCCAGGGGCAGGCTCAGAGGGTGGTGAGGTCGTAGTGGCAGGCACGCTTGAGGAAGTTCTGAAATCGAAGAAGTCCATCACAGCCAGGTATCTCAGAGGGGACGAGATGATCCTAGTGCCTGAACATCGGAGGAAACCAAATGGTCGCTTCATTGAACTCCGTGGCTGTAAGCACAACAATCTCAAAGACCTGAACATTCGAATCCCTCTCGGGATGTTCATTGCGACGACGGGGGTCTCTGGATCCGGGAAGTCTTCCCTGATTGTCGAAACGCTCCAACGAGAGCTTGCACGACGATTCCACAATGCTGAGGCCAAGCCTGGTAAGTTCGATGAGATTGTGGGTGTGGAGCAACTGGACAAGGTCATTGTCATTGACCAGAGCCCCATTGGAAGGACACCCCGGAGTAATCCTGCCACCTATGTGGGTCTGTGGTCTCCATTACGAGACCTCTTCTCGAGCCTTCCTGAGTCATTGATACGCGGGTATAAAAAAGGACGATTCAGCTTCAACGTGAAAGGTGGGCGGTGTGAGACCTGCAAGGGGGCAGGAGTAGAGGTCATTGAGATGCAGTTCTTGCCCCCAGTTCAGGTCACGTGTAGTGAGTGTAAGGGTAGGCGCTATAACAAAGAGACCCTTCAGGTGCGATTCAAGGGGAAGAACATTGCTGACATTCTCGACATGCGTATCGATGAGGCTGTGCAGTTCTTCGAGGGTATTCCGTCAGTGCATCGGAGGCTTGAGACCCTGTGCGAGGTGGGCATGGGGTATGTCAAGTTGGGACAACCAGCAACCACCTTGTCTGGCGGAGAAGCCCAACGTATCAAGCTGAGCAAGTTTCTCTCAAGACCAGCCACCGGACAAACGCTCATTCTGTTAGACGAGCCTACAACTGGTTTACACTTCGCTGACATCAAGAAGCTGCTTGAGGTCCTCCATCGCCTTGTAGACCTTGGCAATACCGTTCTGGTCATCGAGCACCAGTTGGATGTCGTCAAGACAGCTGACTGGGTGATTGACTTGGGTCCCGAGGGAGGCGACGATGGTGGATATCTTGTTGCAGAGGGAACCCCTGAAGACATCGTAGCCTGTGACGACTCCTATACTGGTCAATACCTCCGCCACCTGCTAGAACCTGTCAATCCAAACAAGTTATCGTCCACAAAGCAGTCAGCTCAACCGATTACTAGTGAGGGGAGGTCGAAGAAATGACCGGCTACATCAGCGTTCGGAAGGCTGAGGAGCACAACCTCAAGTCGATTGATGTAGACATACCTCGAGACCGTCTGGTGGTGGTCACGGGTCCGAGTGGGTCTGGAAAGTCAACCCTTGTCTTGGATACAATCTTCGCAGAGGGACAGAGGAGGTATGTTGAGAGCCTTAGCTCCTATGCTCGACGGTTCCTCGGACGACTTGACAAGCCAAAGGTCGAGAAGATCACCGGTCTCCCACCCGCCATTTCAATTGAGCAGAAGGGTCGTACAAAGAACCCACGGTCAACGGTCTCCACAAGCACAGAGATTCATGATTATCTCAGACTCCTCTATGCGAACATCGGGATTGCTCACTGTGTGGAGTGCGGTCTCCCCATGGAGCAGCTAACTGCTGAGTCTGCTGCTCGTCTTCTCCTCGATGAGAATGGCGGACAGCGAATCCACATACTCGCACCGGTTGTCTGCGGCGAGGTCGGGAAACATGAGGAATGCTTGGAGGGACTGCACAAGAATGGGTTCGTTCGTGTACGTGTTGATGGAGAGATCATGGACATCGACCAGGTGGATCTGGATGCTAGGAAGAAGCACGACATCGATGTGGTCGTTGACAGGCTTGAGCTGAATCAGAAGAATCGAGAGCGTCTGATTGGTTCTCTTGAGACCGCACTAGAGACTGGCGATGGCAGAGCGATCATCGCACGAGAGGGGGCGGAAGACCTCACCTTTGCTGAGCAACTGATGTGCCCGAAGTGTGGAATTCAGTATGAGAAACTAGGTCCGAAGGCGTTCTCATTCAATAGACCTGATGGTGCATGCCCTGTCTGTAATGGTCTTGGAGTGACAATGTCCATTGATCCAGACCTCATCATCCCGGACAAGAGCATGACAATCCATGATATCAGTCGACGAATCAATGCAGGAGAACGACCTTGGTGGACTGAGAGAATTGAAGCGCTGGGAGAGATGCTTGGCTTCTCCGTAGAAGACCGATTCAGGGATCTGGATGCTTCTCAAACAGAGGCTCTCATATGGGGACGCCCAGAATACACTCTTCATTATATCCATCAGGGCGCTGACTCGACATGGGAAATAACAAGGAAATGGTATGGTATTGTCCCCTGGCTTGAGCGTATGTTTGACCGAGGGAAGAGTAGCGATAAAGCATACCATCGCTGGTGGGCTAATCGTATTGCCAATGAGTTCTCTCGAAAGACTGCCTGCGAGGCTTGTAATGGAAGGAAACTCAAACCAGAGAGCCTTGCTGTGACAGTGGCGGGGAAACCAATTGATGAGATTACTTCAATGACCATTGAGAAGGCAGTCGAGTTCTTCAAGAACATATCACTCACCGAACGAGAGTTTAAGATTGCTGAGCTCGTGCTGAAAGAGATACGGTCACGACTCAATTTCCTTCTTGCTGTGGGACTTGACTACCTGAGTCTTGACAGAGCATCCATGACACTTTCGGGTGGAGAAAGTCAGAGAATCCGTCTGGCGACACAGATAGGCTCTGCGCTCACGGGGGTGCTCTACTGTCTGGACGAGCCCTCAATAGGTCTTCACCCTCGGGACATCGGCAAGCTCATTGACACCTTTTACCACTTGAGGTCTCTTGGCAACACGGTGGTGGTCATCGAGCATGATCGGGACACAATAACCGCAGCTGACCATTTAATCGACCTTGGTCCCCTCGCGGGAGTGAATGGGGGAAGCCTCGTGGCTGAAGGACCACCATCGAAGGTCCTTGCTGACCCGAAGTCCCTGACGGCTCAATACCTTGCTGGAGCGAAGCAGATACCCATTCCTGAGAGGAGGCGCCCAGGGAATGGACAGAACCTCACGATTCATGGTGCTCGCGCTAACAACCTCAAGAACATCGATGTGGACTTTCCACTTGGGACTCTCATTTGCGTGTCAGGAGTGTCTGGTGCTGGTAAGAGCTCCCTAACCTATGAGACCCTCTACAAGGCTCTGGCACAGAAGATAAACAATGCAAGCACGGTTCCGGGCGACCATGATTCAATTGATGGTATCGAGCACATTGACCGTATGATTCTCGTGGACCAGTCGCCTATAGGAAGAACACCCCGGAGCAACCCCGCGACCTATACTAAGACCTTTGGTGAGATTCGTGAGATGTTTGCCAAGATGCCAGAGGCAAAGGCAAGAGGCTTTGGTCCTGGACGGTTCAGCTTCAATACTAGGGATGGTCGATGCGAGAAATGCAAGGGCAGCGGAGTTCTCCAGGTCGAGATGCACTTCATGTCGGACGTGTTCATGACCTGCGATGTCTGTAAGGGTGACCGCTTTGACAGGGAGACCCTTGAGGTGACGTACAAGGGAAAGAACATCACTGAGGTACTCGAGCTGACAATCGATGAGGCTCTAGAGTTCTTTGGTGATATCCCTAAGATTGCAGATCGACTCCAGACTCTGGTCGATGTCGGACTCGGTTACCTGGAGCTTGGGCAGCCCGCGACCACCTTGTCTGGCGGAGAAGCCCAACGCATGAAGCTGGCTGCTGAGCTCGCACGGAAAGCCACTGGAAACACCCTATACATCATGGATGAACCCTCAACAGGGCTATCAGCCTCAGATGTCCACGTCCTCCTTGGAGTGGTGAACCGTCTGGTCGATGCAGGTAACACGATTGTGATTGTCGAACACAACCTTGAGATTGTCAAGACAGCTGACTGGGTGATTGACCTAGGTCCAGATGGTGGTGATGGTGGCGGAGAGGTCGTTGCGAAGGGGACGCCAGAGCAGATTAGCGAGATCTGGAAGTCCTATACAGGGAACCATCTCCGAGCTGCTCTCTTTGGTCCGAATGTGCGCTATGGTCCACTCAACTAACTGTAAAATAAAGAGAGAATGGCTGACACGTACTGATGCCCGCCTTTGAGGTTACCAACTATTTTGCAGGTCGACGTTTTAGATATACGATTACGACTATGACAACGACCACCGCCGCTCCACCCAGAATGAGGATGAGGGTCATGTCTCCAACCCCTTCCTGCACAAGTATCGACCCTTGAGCAATGCTCCAAGTGTTCCCATTACTGAGCATGAAGATGGTGTAGTTGAGCAATCCAACAGATGTGGGAGTCCATGTGTACGAGAACGTGTCACCATCTGCAGTCATGGTTTGGTTTCCTCCGTCAAAATCTATACCTACCCAGTAGAGGCCTAAGGGGTATGTTATATTGAGCGACAACGTCAGTTGCTCGTTAACTATCGCCGGGTCTGGTGTCGTTACAGCAGCTGAGTATGCTGGGACACTGGAGAGGACCTCATACTTGAAGGCATGTGTTGCCCAATCGCTCCAGATTCCAGCACTGTCACAGGTTCGCACTCGCCAATAGTAGTGAGTCGCGTTGACCAGAGTGATACAATCTTCCAGGGGAACTCCATCTTCACTGTTGACGAAGTCGATGAACAGGTTATATCCAGCTGTACTAGCGCCTCTGTTGAAATCTTCCATATAGTGCACATCCCAGGCTCCATAGGAAGATGTCATAGGATCATCATATAGCACTCGGCACTCTCCGCTCACCAGCGAGCCCCACTGGATGTCAATCAGTAGGTCGCGAGTGTTTGTGTAGTAGAAGGTGTTATCAAAATCTAGTACAAGGCAGTTTCCCAGATTCCTGACAGTGTATAGATCTGCGTCAATGACAATGGTTGGTGTTGCGCCTCCATAGTTTTCCACCCATGTGCCATTTTCGATTGGCCCTTGGACAGGTGACTCAACTACTGTGACAGTAAAGTCCTCAAAAACAACATCCGTATCAATTTGATCTACCCTCATGAATACCCTGTCAATATATCCCGCCTGATGGATCCATGTCTGATTGTACTTGATCTGGAATCTTCCCGAATAGCCTGGGGTTGTTCCAAAGGGGAATGCATTGTCTGCTAATGGGTCTCCGACAAAGACCTGTGAGGTCAAGAATCCAATCTTGAGGTCATAGGTTCTAGTTGCTGTATAATCTGCAGTGTTTCCAAAGTAGCTTCCAGATCCCCAGCACGTGGCTACACTCCCAGGACCTCCTGTCGTGGTCCTAGCGAGAGTTATCAGGTCCCCGGTGTTATTTCTCAGACGAATCTCAATAATGAGGTTTAGGTCTTCATTGAGGAAGAAGATGTCCTCAACATCGATTTCAAGAGTATGGTCAATGACCGCAGCCTCATAGTGGTCTCTAGAGAGTACAACTGTCGGTGTTCTTCCTCCATAGTTTGAATTAAGATCCCCAGTGAGGTACGCACTACTTGGCACAGCTAGTAAAGAGACCTCTAGGTCTTCAATTTGTAGGAGAGCTGAGTCTTGAATGGCTGTAAAGTAGAGCTTGTCCACGATGCCAGAACTCGGTAATATTGAGCCTGGAAACTTCATCTGAAGTCTGAATTCTTCATCGAGTCCAAATGGATGTGTTTCTCCTGTGACTACACCACTCTGATGGATTGTCCAGACTCGCTCATGTGCCGCCTGCCAGAGCATCGTGTCATTGTAGTATGTGTTATTCCAGACTTCGACATCATAGTCCTTCTGAAAATCATTGAGGTCCGGATCTGAGAATGTCCAACCCAAGTTTGGACAGGGATTTCGAATATAATCAAGAAGTATCCCTGATGATATCCCCTCCACCGTCAAATCATCGGTTGTTGGTGTGGTATATTCTATCTCAAGATAGGTTGAATTGAGGGGTGCGTGTGAAGATTTCCTCAACATTAGAAACGAATTCTGCGTACCAACTTCTACGGTGAATTTCAAAATTTCCGTGAGTATCTTATCTCCAGTCAAACTCATTCTTACGTCCGAGGTCACCTCCCATGAATACCAATTACCGGGGATGAACATATCAGGGCTTGCAGGAGAGTTGATCACAAAAGTGGGTGTGGCTGAAAAAGTAGGTTGATTGTTCCAAGTGATTGTCATCTGTTCCCAGCTATCATCGTCGCAATAGTAAATTCCAATAGGTTCATCCGCACCATCTGTAGATGCAAAATCACCCTCGATATTAACCTTCAACGTTGCCTTCTGAACACTTAACTCTCTTGACAAATGTGTAAAATCGAACTTAAACCATGAACGTGCACAGAACCACTCTGTCGTAAATGCTGTTCCTAAATATAAAATTGAGTCAGCACCATAATTGGTATCAGGATTTGTTCCGTTAACAACACTAACATCTTCACTCACTGGGATCTTCAGGGTTCCTGTGTCAGTTGTGGCTGCTTCACTAAATGATGTGACCATCTCAGATTGTGCGAGTGAATGAGCTGGACCTGATGGAATAACTGCGACTCCTACCAACAGGAGGAAGATTACCAAGACCACTCTACTCTTGATCAATTCCCAATCTCCTTGTATTGAGGTCTACCAACTAGTGTTAACTTACGATAGTCAAAGAGGTCTCAATCTATCGAAATGATGGTTGGTATTTCCTCTTGTTTACCCAACCCAGCATAGACTCGCATTCAACGCCTTATTATTATTCTGAGTGTCGACTTCAAAAATTCCTAAAAGTTAGAAGCGCGCCTTCTCCTTTCGATTTGTCGACCGATGTTTCAGATTATGCTCAACCATATCAGAGAATTGGCATATGAATAGAACTTTATAATTTACTTTTCATAATACTAAGACTTATACCATCCAATACAGCCTCTATCAACCTCTATCAGTTCCTAAATCTCTCAAAAAGAGATGATAGACTTTCTTTTGATGGTCAGAATTCTGGAGACCCCAATACACATACGGTATATAACAGTTCTCGAGGCAAAAGTTACTGGTTGTTGCTAACTGATAACCGGTTCGCACTGTCCGCCGGGAGGACATTGGCACAGATGATACAAAGAGACAAGTCGTCTGACTCTACACCAATAGCTGCGTCGAATACGCGAACTCATAGCACATTGTACGAAGCAGACCTCCGAACAAGGATTGCCACATTTCCGAGAGATGTTCTTGCCTGGTTTGCTCTAGGTAGGTATCTCCGGTCAGTGGGCAGATTGAAGGAGGCAGAGGACGCTCTTCGAAAGGCTGTTTCAATCAATCCAGGGCCAGTTCCAATCTGGGAGGAGCTGGCCTTGACACTTGTGGATTTAGGACGAATTGATGAGGCATACGCCATATGTGATCAAAATCTGCGTCAGAACGACGACTCGATCAAGAAGCGTGTTGCTGAACTAAAAAAGCTGGAGAGGTCGGCTGACTCTGAGTATCCTGAAGAGACCTCTCCTTGCATTGCATGTCCTGAGTATACATACTATGGATGTTCACGAGGGTCTGACTGTGATGCGATTGTCCGTTGGCGTTCAGCTATGGCCAATTTGATGCCTAGCATGAGAGACCGCACTTGAGTTGCTAGTCATAGCTCGGTGGTACCTTCCGAATCACTGATTTATGGGAGTTTCATCAAAAGAGTAGAGTCCATTCATGGTTGATACTTGATGTCCGATCTCATGTCCTTGGTCAAAGACCTTCCAAATACTCCAGGGGTCTACCTTTGGAAGAATGCGAAAGGTCGCATCCTCTACATTGGAAAGGCCAAGTACTTGAGGAAACGCGTTAGCTCATATATGAGGAAGCGAGGGCTCTATCGTCGAATCTGGGATATGATGCAGGAGGCGAGAGACCTCGAAACCATCCTCACCAATACTGAGCGTGAGGCTCTGGTCCTCGAACAGACACTCATCAAGAAGCATCAGCCAAAATACAACTTGGCCTTGAAGGATGACAGACGACACGCATGGGTCAGAGTGGACCTCTCAAAGGCGATTCCCACCTTTGAGATAACCAGAGAGGCTGAGAAGGATGGAGCAAACTACTACGGACCCTATGGAAGCACAAAGCGGTTAGAACGGTTCCTAGACACAATTCGGAAGATTATCCCCATTGCCATGTGCAAAGAGCCAGCCAAGGTGAAACGCGAGTGCATGGACTATCATCTTGACCGGTGCTCAGGACCATGTAAGGAACACATTCCACTAGATGAGTATCACTCACTTGTGAAGCAGATGTGTTACTATCTTGAGGGAAGACCTGAGGACTTGACAAGGATTCTCAAGGACGATATGACCCAAGCATCGAAGGAGATGAAGTTCGAGAAGGCTGCTGAGATTCGAGACCGACTCAATGACCTTGAGATTCTGATGAGCAGACAGAAGGTTGTCGAGTTTGAAGGTGCGAATAGAGACATAATTGGCATCTCTCGGACAGAGCAAGCTGCACTCATTGAGATGCTCATTGTTCGAAATGGCCGATTGATTGGTCATGACAACTTCTACTTTGAAGTGGACTTGGACACACCCGATGCTGAGGTTCTTACTGTATTCATAGAGCAGTTTTATTTCACAATCCCACGCCTGCCTGATGAGATAGTTCTTCCCTCCGATATACCAGAGTCAAAACAACTCGGTGTTTGGTTGAGTGAGATGAACGGACACCCTGTTAGCATAATGCTTCCTGAGGATGACAGAGGGAAGGACCTCGTAGAGATGGCGAATAAGAACGCCCATAGAGCACTACGCAAGATGCTTATCCTTGGAGAGAGCGAGGACGAGATTGTCGATGCTGGTGTAAAAGACCTGAAGGAAGCTCTTGGATTAGCACAGGCTCCACTGCGAATTGAGGGGTTTGACATCGCCAATATACAGGGTACTGACCCAACTGGTTCGTGTGTTGTCTTCAAGAATGGAGCGCCATACAACAAACGATACAGGATGTTCAAGGTCCGGGTCAAAGAGAGTCCTGATGATTATGCGATGATGCGAGAGGTCATCTATCGTCGGTACTTTGGCGTGTTGGAACGACGTGATGTTCTCCCAGACCTGATTCTTGTTGATGGGGGGAAGGGACAGCTCAGAATGGCTCTTGAAGCGCTAGAAGAACTTGGTCTTGACTATATTCCAGTTGTTGCACTAGCAAAACGAGAGGAAACCATGTTCACACGCGAACACACAGAAGGAATCCAACTTGATCCTGATTCAGCAGGTCTTCACTTGGTCCAGAGAATTCGCGACGAGGCACACCGTTTTGCGCAGAGGTATCATCACAAGCTACGAGAAAAGCGATTTACGGGTTCGATACTGGAGGATGCTCCAGGCATAGGTCCAAAGAGGCGTTCTGCCCTTCTTCAAGTGTTTGGTAGCTTTGAAAAAGTGAAGGCAGCAAGTGTAGAGGAGCTCGCCCATGTTGACGGGATGAATGAGAAGACTGCCCGTTTACTCAGAGAGTGGCTAGATAATGATGGCGAAAACTGAAATTTTTCGCTAGCCGACAAAATGATATACAAGCATGATATTATACTGTTAAGAACCAATCAACGAAAAATCTCTGTCGGAGCGCGTACAGATGCCCATCAAAGTCTTCCTCGCAGTTGTTACAAAACCTGGCAAGGCGAAGGAGGTTCAGAAGAACCTACGGGCAATTGATGAGGTCACTTTAGCCTGTTCTGTTTCTGATGGTCTTTATCATGTGGTGGCTATGATTGAGGTCCCAACACTTGATGAATATCGTACCTTCTCCATTGACAAAGTGAGTGCTGTACCAAACATTCTTGATTACACCTCATTCATCATCATGGATCAATGATTCCATTCTCACCATGCAACCAATACCTTGCATAAATTGGAAGAAGCCATACACCCCGAAGTTTAAATGCGATAACACTCCGACAAAACAACGGCGGACTTGTAAAGTCCACAAGGACAGAGTGATCACAATGATCTGGAAAGTCAACGATAACTGTACTGCATGCGGTACCTGTGCCGACGTTTGCCCTGTTGATCCTACTCTATATGTGGTCAACGACAAAGCTGTATATCAGGTAGATCGTGCAGACGAGTGCACTGAGTGCTATGCCTGTGTTGATAGTTGCCCAGAAGGCGCTATTGAGGAATAGTACTCACAAATAGCGACCCAATCTTACGATGTAAGTGAGGGGTGGTCCGACAGGGGCGTCTTGAAAAGGATGCTCCTGTCAGAGACATTCTTTTAGACTATTTTACCTTGTAAGGCTGACCGAGTACTGAGTCGAAGAACTCCTTTAGTGATTCGTCATTGAGATTGACTCGAACATGTGCAAATTTATCCTCACTTGGATCAAATGTGCCCATAACCCTCTCAATCTGTGACATGTCATCAAGCATTAGGATTGTTCGGGCTTCGTCTACTTCCTCATGCATTCCAAATCGTTCTCGTATTTTCTCCATACATGAACGATAATTGTCGGGACTCACTTTGTAAAACAGTTTCATGTACCTGGACTCCAGAGATTTCTGCAGTTTGATATTACAAGGGAAGGTATAAGTGATTCAGTATAGACCTGTGACTAGACAAGTCGGGAGGACTTAGACTTGAGGAATAACCACCACAAAATAATCAGTTTATTTATGATCACTCTTATGCTGTCTGGAGTCATACCTCTCTTGGTATCTCCGGACGCCTTCATGGTCGAGCCGCAGAGAACATATACGCCCTCTGTATTCACATGGCAGACCTTCAATCGGAACATGAACGTGACTACCTTTGTATCGCCAGATGGAAGCCATGATGTACTCTGGCACTTCCTTAATAGTGCAGAAGAGAGCATTTACGTCGAGATTTTTGGTATCAATAATCCATATCTGCTCGACTTGATTCACGAATTGCATACTACAAAACCCACCCTTGAGATGAAGTTTCTCCTAGGTGAGGGTAGCCTTGGTTACTACAGTCAGAATGACTATGTTGCTAACAATCTTACACTCTTGGGTTATCCTGTTAGGTGGACTAGCGAAACGGAGTTTCGATATGCACATCAAAAATTCGTTATCATAGACAACAAGACCACCATTGTTCACTCTGGAAATTGGGCGAAAACGAGTTTTCCTGAAGATGGCAAGAAAGCCAACCGAGAATGGAGTATTGCAATGACTGATACGGTGATCACAGACTACTTCCGGGACGTCTTTGACTACGACTGGAGGAATGGATTTGATTATGATGCTGGTCGTGATGGTACAGGCACTGCGTTAAGCTATTCTGAAACTGGGAGCACATATCCACGACCCTTTGCAACACCAGGTGAGTTCTCTGGCCCAATGAATGTCACACCAATTTTCAGTCCTGATACAAGCCTTCAAGGTATCCTCTATTGTATCAATACCGCACAAGTGACTCTGGACATCCAGATTCCATATTTCACAAACTGGAATGAAACAGGTAGTGTAGAGCAGATCCTAGATGCAATTGTTGCTGCAAACAATCGGGGTGTTACTGTTCGAGTGATATCTGAAGAAGACTATGATTACGAGGAGGTCGCGAACCTCTTCCACATGAATGGTATTGAGATTGGTTGGCAATACGCAACATGGTTTTCTGCCCTTCACAATAAAGGAATCATAGTCGATGGAAGAATCGTTCTTATCAGTAGCATTAACTATAGCGACACCAGCATTGAGGATAACCGTGAAGCTGGAGTCATCATTGAAAATGAGGACATTGCTCAATGGTATCTTCAAGTATTCAATTATGACTGGGACCTAGCTTCGTTTGATGAGGTGCCAACTACGACACCTACTACAACACCTGCTCCACTTGATCCAGTTATTGCTGAACTCATACCCTATATTGCAATGGCTATTGTCGCAGTGATTGCTGCAATCTTTTTCAAGAAACGCAAGTAAATTTTGAATTTAAAAGGCCCCTAAAGGGCCTTTCTAATTTCTTTCTACAATTTCATACAGGTCTATTCAGAATTCTCAGCCATCTCCGCAAATTTGAAACAGCTCTCTGCATCTTGATTCTCTCCGCGTTTCTGGTGAAGGCTTCCTGCTATTCTATACGCTCGAGCAACAGCTGCCCAATCCTGACGGGCATCCAGGCAGAGGGCAAGCGCTTTCCAAGTTTTAGGATTATTGGAATCATATTTGATTGCTTCATTGTATGCCACTATTGCTTCGTCAATCAACATCAAGCTCTCCAATGCTCGTGCCTTCTTAGCCCAAAGCTCTGCATTAGTTGGAGCAATCTCGAGACCCTCCTCTGCGCTCTTTCGAGCCTCTTCGAACGAGCCAAGTGTCAGGTACGCCTCTGTTTTATTCGAATGGGCTCTATAGTCCGTTTCTGTGATACTGATTGCAAGGTCAAAAGCGACTATCGCTTCCATCTGTTCTCCAATGTGTATGTGAGCTAGACCCATCTCATTCAGTGCATCAAGGCTGTCTGGACTGAGCTGCAACGCATTTCTATATGCCTCGATTGCTTTCTTGTTCTGACCCTGTTGCCTGAGTGTTCTTGCTCTGGCCATCCACTGGTCATAGGTCTGCCCATCCAGCGACATAGATAGCTCTCAACGACTTCTTGTTTTAATCATATTTCAGGCAGATGCATCAATCCGCAGTAGACGTAAGGATTTTAACAGGGCCACTCACTCTCCAGTCCATCCCTAATCCAGAGGAATCATGAATGAACAGCGATGATGACACATTCTTCGAGGATGAAGAATTTGAAGAAGAAGAGGAAGATGACTTTCCTGATGAAGAGTATGAGGAAGATGAAGAACTCGACTTCGAACCTGAAGATGTCTTATACAGATCACCTGGCGAAAGGCTTTCGAAATTCGCAGAAGACCCATGGCCAAAAACGACATTCATTCTAGTCCTCATTGGACTTGCGATGGTCTTGCTAACTCCTCCAGACATTTGGGCTTTATGGAACTACTTCCTAATCGCTGACTATTTCATGATCATCATTGGTGGCGCTGCAATAGCATACTCCCTTGTTACTTGGAATCGAGCTGGTAAACATAGACTGAGATGGGCTGCAGTGACGAACCTGGTCTTAGTCCTCGTTCTGATAATCATCGCAACCCTAGACACGTTCAGCTGGGTGGCATTCCTGCAATCTATAATTCCCGGCGTCGATACTCCAATAATCAGCCTAGCACTGGTGCTTGCAGTCTTCTCGATATACTCTCTATGGGTAATTCAGAGGAATTTTGCCCAGCCTAAACGTTAGGATTGGTGTTTGAAGTGAGTGATGGCGTTCCAACGCTAGATGAACTCATAGTTCTCATCCGTAAGTTTGTACAAGAAAGAAATTGGGAGCAATACAACAAACCATCTGCCTTGGCAGTTTCAGCCTCCATTGAAATGGGAGAACTTCTTGAGTTATTCCAGTGGAAGTCCGATGAGGAAATAATGGAATATCTAAAGGATGGTGCATTCAAATCAGCGCTTGCTGGTGAAGTCGCTGATGTGATGATATACCTACTTCGAATCTGCGATAAAGCAGATATTGAACCAACTGAAGCAATTGTTGAGAAAATGAAGCTCAACTTTGAAAAGTATCCTGTTGAGAAGTGGGAAGGCAAAGCTCCAAGCAAACTTAATCGGTCTGAGTGATCCTTAGGTAGAGTTCTGGCTTGCGATCATTGATAATATGATTCCGCTCTGTAATCATCTTATCATCAGCCTTTCGAGGATCGATATCAGTAAACGTGAGCCCCGCTTGGTTTCCAGTCAAGGTTGCTAAACGTGTTCCGTCAACATCAGTGATTTGCGAGTTGCCTGAGAATGTCACGTTTCTCTCCGTACCAATTCGATTTGCCGTCGCTGTGAACACAGAATTCTCAATGGATCTTGTGACCATAGCATCCTGACAATAGGGGAGGACAAGGTTTGCTGGGTGGAGGATCACTTGCGCTCCTTTAATGGTCAGAACTCGAGCAACTTCAGGAAAGATCCAATCAAAACATACCATCAAGCCAAATCTTGCACTCTTGAACTCGACAATAGGTGGCTCTTCATCACCAGGCTTGAACCAGTCTTTCTCATTTAGGAATAGATGGAGTTTCCGATAGGTTATGAGGTGCTCCCCATTTGCAAATGCTGCCGCTGAATTATAGAGTCCATTCGCTGTCTTTTCGCAAAATCCTGCAACAACAAGATGGTTCTCTTTTGACCATGAAAGAAGTTCTCTAGAGAATTCACCCGATGGTATCTCCTCCGATACAGAAGTTGCCTCTTCCAGACTTTCAAAGACATACCCTGAGTTACACAGCTCAGGTAGAACAAGGACTTCCACTTCATTCATTGTGGCCTCGTTGAGTAAAGCTCTCACCCTCTTGAGGTTCTCGACGCGATCCATGAGCACTGGTTCCATCTGGCCAACAGCTATTCTCATGATGTTATCACCCTATTCTTATGATGGACGGTCTGCTTTGTTTCCTTCGGTCTTCTACTGATATGAGAGAAGAAAATGCTAGAATAGACCACCCTTCATTGCAGTCTGGCAATCGCAACTTGCATCCTTTGGGATGTTCGATATCATCTCGAAGGTGAGCTTCCTGACCCTCTCAACATTCTCTGACATTGTCTTCAGGACCATCGCATGTGTGACAGGTTCTCCAAGATGAACATCATAGTCTGTTGGCATCGAAATATTCACAAAACAGATTCCAGCTTCACGAGCAAGTGCAGCCTCGGGATATGCAGTCATCCCAATGACATCCCAGTCCTGGTTATGATAGAACATTGATTCTGCTCTGGTAGAGAATCTTGGTCCGTTGATACAGACATATGTTCCCTTGTCATGAACTTTGTATTTCATTTCAGCAGCTGTATCAACAGCTACTTTTCGAAGCTCTGGACAGAATGGTTCTGCAAAAGGAAGATGTGCAATCGTTCCCTCCTCGAAGAATGTATCTTTTCGAACACCGAAGGTTCTATCGAAGAGTTGGTCTGCAATCACAAACTCACCCAGTTTGATTCTCTTCGGTTGAAGACTACCACATGCTGCTGGACTGATAATTCGCTTCACACCAAGAGCTTTCATACCCCATATGTTTGCTCTGTAATTGATCATGTGTGGTGCTATTGTATGACCTCTTGCATGTCTGGCAAGAAACGCGAATGACCTGCCTTTGACAGTCCCAAGAATGAAATTATCAGAAGTGGCTCCATATGGTGTGAATACCTTGACCTCGATGGGATTCTCAATAACATCTGAGTCATAATTACCAGAACCACCAAACATACCAATCTCAATGGGTAGTAGTTTTTTGAGATCCTCTAATTGGCTCCTGTCTACTGGAACAGCAGATAGCTTTGCTTCGAATGCCATGTTTCCTCACTCCTTTAGTTTCCACGCTTTGTCAAGTGGATACTGGATCACTTCAAGGTAGCCCATATGTGCCTTGATCTTTGAGAGCTGCTCATCAGAGAGTACTACGTTATTGTACTCACGAAGATGTTTCTTCACTTCCATGGTAGAAAGCTCATTCACCTTCTCTCCTTCGAAGATTTTCTTGATGAGCGCAGTTAAGTCCTCATAGAAGTTCCAGGGGAATATCTCCCATGCCCATGTCACTTCCACGCCATAGAAGTCTGGGACGAACTTGGAACCTGCAATGTGCATGAGTGTCGCACTCCTCACCTCAGCTGGACCGCACTCCTTTACATGTTCAACAGCCATGGTCAAGCTCTCGCCTGTGTCTGTTATGTCATCTACCACCAGGACCTTCTTACCTGTGACATCACCTGTGAGAGGACAGGTCAATTTAGCTTTCCCATCTTTAGTCGCTGTGACTCCCCAATGATCTATCTTGACTGAGAACAGTTCCTTCACACCAAGAAGATCGCACTGGATTCTTGCATGTATCCACCCACCTCTCGCAATCCCAACAATTACCTCTGGCTGGAAATCTGACTCTTTGATTTTAGCTGCTGTCTGGTGAGCGTAGTTATAGATATCATCAAAATCAAGCACATAACATAAGGCACCTTTAAGCTCCATAATTATCAGTCACCAAGGTCACGTCTTCTTGCGGACTATGATAAAAATATGTTCATACCTGATTTACAGGAAATCATCTGGTCAATTCATAGAACCTCAACTGATAGGGAGTCATACTTTCCTGGGTGATAGACTATTCTGATTGAGAACGAGTCTCCAGCCTCGAGATCCACAGGGGTTGATAGTGGAAGAAAGAGCTGTTTCCATCCATCTTCCATATGTAGATAGATATCATCATAGAGCCTTGATTCAAACACTCCCACAAGTCCATGAATTGTACCACCCTCAATGGTTCTGAAATGCAAGGTCCTATCAACTGGTCCCTTCAGGCTTTGTCTTTGGACATCAAAGGTTTCTAGCATCTTCATATTAGCGAGGTCTCGTGTTA
>Ga0180438_10003777_pt1 | contig 22467 bp, 24 predicted proteins | sample SS_ome_12_FD_132455 | JGI IMG/M metagenome (GOLD analysis project Ga0180438, IMG submission 132455) | Hypersaline lake sediment archaeal communities from the Salton Sea, California, USA - SS_3_D_2 metaG | ecosystem: Environmental > Aquatic > Non-marine Saline and Alkaline > Hypersaline >...
GGAATCAAGCTGCTGCTGGTATGCTCGCCAGAGCACGTCGTGCATGTCCAGCACGCTGGGGGTCGCTCGTTCGCGAAATACGGAGGCGCTCCTGTGAGCGTGCCAGTATTCATAAATTACGCCATCGAACTTTTTACCCGCTGTAAGATCCACCACACGCGCAGGTGTATATTCGACCTCACCGATGATGTAGTTTGAAAATTTCAACCCGGTCCACAAGCAGTATATCGAGCCTGATGCCCGGTAAAAGAATTTTGAAATTATCCCGCGTTCATAGCGGGAGGGCAGGACCAGGATTGAAACTCCCATTTCCTCCAGCCTTGATTTTATGTCCGGTACCTGGTCCGGGGCTGAAACAGTCAGGAAGGTAATCTCAAACCGCTCGCGCAGCGCTTCCAATTTGTAGCGCACCCGCTGCTGCTGCCCGGCGGTCCCGGGGTAAGGCAGCACATTCGATATTACCAGCAGGCTGGGTTTCTTGGGGGCAGTATTACTGGTAGCCAAGTTTTTCCATCAGCGGTCCGTTCCCGGCCCTGATGATCTCCATTTCCTCTTCAGCCAGGCGTGCTGACTGGAAGCGGTTGATGCCCGCCTCCAGGAACTCCCCGAGCCGGTCGGTTATTATCCAGTAATGGCGCCCGGTCTCCAGGTCGGACCGGCGGCTTCCGTCGGCGTGCAGGTAGGGTTTCGCCTTGAGGCGCACTTTCCGGCGGGGGTCGAAATCCAGGCCCGCCTTTAAATACAGGTCCCGGATGAAGCCGGCCGGGTCCTCAAGCAGGTCTTCAAAGCGCGCCAGGTGGCAGTCAGGGCGGTTTTCCGAATCATGAACCATCCTTTCGCAGACTGTGCGGTAGAAGCGGGCAAAATCGAGCGGGTCGCTGAAGATTTTATGGCGCCGGTGCCCGTCGTAGAGGGCATATGGATGCCGGACCAGGTTAAAAAAGATTGCCTGCGGGTAAATCGCGGCCAGGGTTTCGCTCAGAAAAACCAGCCCGTTGTTGTTCTTTGCCGCCATCCGGCAGGTCTGGACCTCAACCCGGGTATAGATTTTGGACTCGCTTTTAAATTTCATCTCAGGGTCGTCCAGGGTTTTAAGTACCCAGCGCTGAAAAGTGCGGTCAATGTAATCCCGGGCACCGGCAGAGATGGGCTTGCGGGGGGTCAGGTTCCACTGGTCGAACAGGCGCGGCTGGCGGCTGAGCAGGGCGGTGATGAAGCCTTCCAGGCTGGCGTGGCGGGAAAACGCCCCGAATATCTGGAGGGTCTCCCTGACCGGTGAACACACCCCCGGGTGGGAGAGGAAAAGGTTCCAGAGGATATTGCTGCCGCCGCGCGAAAAACAGTTCAGGAAGATCGGTTTGTTTATCCGCAAGGATTCGTTTTACCCTTTTTATTCACGAATATATGCCTGGGGTATTCCCTGATTGCGGATTTGTCTGATGGAATTGGTGAGACTGTATACCCATTATCCATGAAAACTGGCAGTATGTTATCCTCAATAAACTTGGAGTGGATTTCAATTATCCATGCGGGAGGCTTTTCGCTGCGGATCAGGCCCAGCGCGCCTTTGATCACCAGCTCTTCAGCCCCTTCGACGTCAATTTTTACAAGGTCAGGTTTGCGGTTGTTATCTGCAAAGTGATCAAGAGTGGTCGTACATATCTCAATCCATTCGGTATATTCCGAAGCCATCAGGGTAGTATCTGCATGACCCTCGCCCGGACTGATAAAAAGTTTTGTCCGGGATATCTCATCTGCGACCCCCAGTTGGATAATTTCAAAATTACCTAAATGATTTGATTCCAGGTTTTTTTACAGGGACCGGATATTTGCGGGGTGAGGCTCAAAGCAGTATATCCAGCCCGTGGGACCGATTAATTTGCCTCCCACAAGGCTTAAAAAACCATTATTAGCGCCAATGTCATAAAATACACTGCCCCGCGAAAGGAAATCTAACAGAGTGAGCTGGATTGACCGCTCGTAAATTCCCAATTTCTGAGCCAACCCTCCCGAAAAGGTCAGACCTCTCATCGGCCCGGTCAATATCCTGTTATAACGATTGAGCAGACGCCGGGTGCAGAATTCAAAAGGCCTCCGGAAAGGACTCCACCAGAGGCTTGCCGCCAGGGATTGGATTGGATATCCCATAAAAAATGTTTCAGGTCAATCCGTTATTGAGGCATTACGGTTGTTTTGGGCCAGTTCGAGCAGCTTATCCGCCACTCTTACCCCGGACCTGCCGTCCAGGGTATCCCCGAACATATCCCGGATGAACTGCCGGCGGGCGGGGCTGTCCGCAGCCGGTTCGCGCAGGCTGCGCTCAACCATATCAAAAAGATCCTCCATCGAGCGGGCGACCATCACACCCCCGCTTTCGGCGACCGGCTGGTAATGCTCGTATTCCACGTGGCGGCTGAAGCGGGTCCATTCCGCCAGGCTGCTGCCGGGCGGCTCAAAGCCCAGGTTGACTACCGGCTTGTCGAGCATCATCAGCTCCAGGGATACAGTCGAGGCGGCGTTGACCCCCAGGCTGGCATGGCGCAGCAGGCTGGTGTACAGCAGCTGGTCTTCCGGATGGGGCAGGGAGAACTGCCCGTCCCACAATACCGGCGGAAAAAAAACATCCTTAAAATCCCGCTGGGAAAGGGCTTTCAATTCATCTGTGTCACTGTAAATGAACGTGCGCACGACCAGCTCCGGTTTCGGGTCAAGGCTGCACTCACCCAACCAGTCGATCAGGCCTTCCAGGATGCGGTGCTCCCCAGGTAAGTCTTTCGAAAAACCGGTTGTGTAGAGTATATAAGGCCGCCCTGGGTCGGCACCAATCCGGCTGCACAATTCTTCCCGCCCCAGCTGGTATTCGGGCTTGAAATGGAAATCAAACTGGGGTGTGCCGGTGACATACACCCGCTCAGAAGCGATATCCGGGTAGAGTCCCAGCAAGTGGTTCCGGATAGAGTCTGTCCAGACCAGGTAGAAATTGTATGGAACAAAAATTCGACTGCGGGAGGTAAGGTTATCCCAGGAGTAGATAAAAGCCGCGGTCGGGATACCCATCCGGTAGGCGGCCCGCATGGGCAGGTCAGCCTGCTGCCCGTGGATGTGGGAGCAGTTGAAGACCAGGTCGGGTTTCAATCCGGCGAACAGGCGTTCAAAGTCGCGGGTCGGCCGCAGATGCCAGGAGAGCTCGTTTTCCAATCCTGTCAGGTACTTAAGGACGGTCCGGTTGGCGAGCGGAAGAGCCAGCCCCTTGAGCAGCAGCAGTTTCAGTTTTCGTCTGGTTGTGGATGCCCGGATGTAATCAGCTTTCCAGTGGTACTGGCAGGCTCTGCTCCACAGCCAGCGGTTGTGAGCCATGCTGATGGTGTAGCGGAAATCGGCCGGGAGTTTTTTTTCCGTGTATCTGGTAAGCCGGATAACCTGGTCGGCTTTTTCTTCGTACGGTTTCAGGTAATCGTGCCCCTTGAAGGGGGTCAGCAGGGTGACACGGGCATTGTCTACAAGGGTTGAAAAAAAATCGTTATACAGGAAATTGCGCACCGTACCGCCGCGCGCCAGCACTAGCATGATGTGTGGTCTTTCAGTAAATGCCATTCGTTAACGGGATCGGAAATACTGTGTATTACTCGGAATAAAACACAAGTTTCCTGTTTTGCTGATTAAATTGTTGGCACAGGATGAAGTATTTTGCGAGCAGGTATTAATGCAGGATGAATAGTCGATCAATAAACATTAGCAATCAATATTTATTCTTAATGATCAAGAGGTAAGCTAAACTCAATCACCAATTGCGCTAATTTGACTACGGAATTTATATAATAGTTGAAATCCCAAAATTATAATAAAAAATACAAATAGATCTGAAGGAGTCCTATGCCTAGGATTACCCACATCAACCATGGATGAAATAAACATAGTATATAGCACAATCGTAAGAGGAATCAGAAAAGCTAAGATTACAATTTCAGGTTGTTCTATTTCAGGCTGCAGTCGCTTTCTTAATTTAACTGGCAGGTTTTGAATAATAATAAATATACTAAATAGTAGTGTAAGTACAAGAATAAGTGCAGCAACTACAGCAAAGTGGATAACACTCCAGATAAGTTGTAAATTTCGCGAATTGAAGTTTGACATCTGGGGAGAAAAAGGAAACCAATAGGTAGCGATTGAGCGTGAGACCTCTGCAAGGTATTCAAGCGGTGATTGTTTAATTAACAATAAATTTAGTTTTAGCATAAAGAATGAAAGCTCTGGTTTCTCCAGATTGGTTAATTTCTGTAAATCAGTCAATGCACTCCATATATACATATAACCTTTATGTGAACTTTGATTTTTCACAAGGTCTTCATCGCGATATTTGAGTAAGATCTCTCTAACATTTGAAAATTCATCCGGTAGTTCCTCAATTACATTAATTGTTCGAGTGCTTAAATTAAAACCAAGCAACGGTGTTATTCCAAAAAAACCATGTCTAAGATAATTATTGACATAAAAAGCACCAATTATCACTAGTGACATTGAAAAAATCGTCACTGCAGCAAAAAGAAAATCCCGATTTTTCCGGTCGATCAGGTAAAAAACAATCAGTATGGATGAGACTACGAAGAAAATGAGTTGGTATGTAGGCCGGACGAGAGCGGAAATACCGAAAGCGAAACCCGATATTATGATTAAGAGGAATCTGGCGCGTTTTAATTCAAGCAGAAACCAGAATAAAAGGCTCACTACACCTGTGACTAGCAAACTGAGCGTTAATGATTCAGAAAGGATGAAGGTGGTGACAACAATTCCACTGGGAATGAGCGATAAGATTACAAATATCCATATAGCCCCATTCCGCACTCCCAAATGGTTGAGAAGAATAGATAGGAGAAATACGGATGTCAGATATCCTACAATTTGGGCAATAAATAATGTTCGATTAGTTTTACCAATCCTGGAATTTGTTATTAATAACAAAAGTGGATAACCAGGTGTTCTGTCATGTAAATTATCTAATGAGCCATCTTTAAGGTCCTCCATAACTTCAAAGTAGCTAATGGAATCGTTTGCATATACGGGAGCATTTCTCCAAACTGAAATGTAAATCAATCCGGAAAAAGTAATTGTTATTAATAACGCTATGATGAAATTCGGCTTAATCTTTCCCACAATTTATATTTTAGTTGTCACCCTATAGCTGAAAAATCTCGGTTTGATGTATATTAAATTATTATTTTATTATAGAAGGAATTGGATAGTATTTTCTCGTATGTGCCTTGTATATGAATGTCAAGTGGTTGGGATTGTTTGTTATTCAATCACCTTTTCCGAGTAGACAATGTTTCCAGGCTTTTATGTAGCTGTATTCTTTAATAAATGTTGGATATGCAAAAATAACCTGAATAAGGGCAAAAGCGGATTTCACCATTTTGTCCCCAGCATTCGCATAAGCCAGGTACCCTTTAGCAACCCGGTAACGCGCCATCCACTCCCTTTTACGGTCATTTTCACGGTCCCCGGTGCGGCTTTCGAGGTAGATTCGGGCAAATTCGTCCGCGAAGGGCAGGACCTGGCTGGCGCTCTTGCTGTTTTTATGTTTTCGGAAGGCGCCGTATGGCATATCTACTGTGAGAATTGGAAAATTCCGGCACACCCTGTAAAGCAGCTCGCGGTCCATCACAAACTGCAGGTCCTCCCTAACATGCCTGCCTACCGTATCCAGTGCGGATTTTGTATAGAAGGTCGCAACCTGGTGCAGGCGGTAGGCGCCCGGGGGCCCAAGGGTCAGGTCCAGGGGAGCCGGCTGGTGAAGATATGGGGGGATGACCCTTTCATCCAGCCTGGATTGGGCGTTCATAAACTGGAAAGCCCCGATAACCGCCCCGCAGCCTTCGGCTTTGCCCCAGCGGATGGCGAGGTCCTGGAAGGCGCCGGGCAGGTATTTATCGTCGCTGCCCAGGAATGTGATGATATCGCCGCTCGCTTTTTTTAACCCTTTGTTGACGGCGTGGCTCTGGCCGCGGTCCGGCTCGCTGACAAAGTAGGCGAGCTCCCCTTCGTATTTCCGGATAATCTCCTGGCTGCCGTCCTGGCTGCCGCCGTCGATCACAATCAGTTCCAGGTTGGGGTATTCCTGCCCCAGGACCGATTGGATTGCCTCCTCCAGGTAGCTGCCCTGGTTGTATGAGGGGATGATGATGCTGATGCGGGGATATTCGGATTTCAAATGAACTCTATATCCGGATTTGCCAAGTCAATTATCAAACATCAATCAGAAGATACGGTTCCCAGAAAGTTCGGTCCCATTTCGACCAGGCGTGGCAGCCGAACGGCAGGCGGCGCCCATTCCGCTTGTAGCAGTAGCGCGGGAACATTTCGAAAGAAAATTTCAAGCCGTATTTGACCGGGGCGATGTTAAATTCAGGGTAAAAAAGCTTTGCCCGGTCGGACCAGAACAGGTCTTCGTTCAGGGTGTAATTTTGGATGTACATTTTGACCCCCAGACGGGCATCCCGGAAAACCTTAAAGGTTTTGATAAAACGTTTGATCAAAGGCAGGTGTTTCAAATCCGGCAAACCGGCTTTAAAGACCTCCCCCAATCTAGGCACCCGCCTGGAGTTGAGAACTTTCAGAAAACTGGAGACTTTCCTTTGGGAGAAACCCCCGTTGCCCACCCGCGAAAAGCCTTTGTTCGGGTCAGATTTATCCCAGAAGAATGGCGCCCCAATGTAATCATAACCAGATTTGTACCAGAATTCGAGCTGTTCTGAGAAAATGAGGCAGTCCAGCTGGTATATCAAAATGAAAGGATAATCTGAAAATTCCTTATAAAATCTTGAACTCAAGAGAAGCTGGCTGTACGACCCAGGGTTGGTGAAAAAAACCTCATCAAAATATTTTACCGGGTAAGGACTGGAAATATTCTTGAGATTTTTGGGTGAAAGTATGTATTTATCTGCGTTGGCTAAAAAATGTTCGAGATGCCTTATTGACAATTTTTCTGGGGGTGATTGGGCTGAGTTATATATAGGGATCAATACTGCAGTATTGCATGACATAATCGAGCCTTGTTATTTACGAGGAGTAATTTCTCTCCGAATTTTGTCTACCAGCGCGGGTAATCTTAAGAGTGGATTCCTTCTGGTTTTTGATAAATGTTTTATTTGCCTCAATGTCCCAAGATCAAAATTTTTCTGCCAGTATATTTTCTCGGGGTGTGAAAGAGGGAATCTCATTTGGTGGGTCTTCAAACCCGCCAGCTTACTTTTTGGGTTCCTGGTGTGAGTTGCTTCTTGGTGGAACCCGATATTGGAGACCATATTTTTTTTTGGAATAATCGTAAGCCCGTCATTAAACCATACAGAATAAGTCCATTGGTAATCCCAGATTTCCAACCCACCTTGATATACATCGTCAAATTTTGATTTCCATTCATCCGCTATCTTTTGATTTCCCCATAGGCCCAAAACCCAGCCAGAAGCGCGTAATTCTGGCCAATTTTTCATTTCTAAATCCATTTCCTTCCACCTGTCACGCCATGTCGCCCAACCCCAGATAAGAGTTAAACGTGAGAAATAGTAACTGTAAGGGTAGGTGAAATCGCTTGGAAGAAAACTCTGTCCGCTGATCATCTTAATACGACTGTTCTCCCTGTAATTCTTAAGTAGGATTTCGCAGTATTTGAAAAATGTCGGATCGGGTACGCAATCGTCTTCGAGGATGATAGCTTGTTTGCATTTATCAAACAGCCAATTTAACCCGGATGTGACTCTTTCCTTACATCCTAAATTAATATCAGAAAAATTCCTGATGATTTCGCAGTCCCATCCGGGGTTATCAAAAATCTCTCTGGTATTTCTGCAACGTTCCTGCTCCTTCTCGGAGCTAGGGCCGTCCGCGATCACAAAAAGTTTTTCCGGTTTAGCATGCTGAATACAGGCGAGTACCTTCCTGGTTTGTTCGGGTCGGTTGTAAACAATTAAAGCGATTGGTGTTTTCAAATTTACTTTACACCAAAAGCTAGTGATTTTACATAACCAATTCTGCTCAACTTATTCTTGATGCATTTTTCCCATGCCCTTTTCACCCCTGGCCAGGAACCGATTACATCGTGAAGGGCGATTATTCCCCCATCGATAACATGCGGGTAATAAGTTTTAAAATCTGCCAGCACGTCATCATACTGGTGGGACCCATCGATAAATAACAAATGTATTGGCGCAAGCCAATCCTTCCCGATTTCAGTTGAGAGTCCAACAAGTGGTTCAATATATTGTTCCAAATCCAGCCTTTTTATGTTAGAAATAAATTCGGGATAGAAATTCTTGGAGATAAAATCAACTTCATTTCCCTTGAATGTATCAATCGCGTACACACGTTTCTGATGCCCCCGGCATCCAAAGGCGAGGCAGCAGGTTGAACGGCCTTTATAACTTCCAATCTCAACGATGTTGCTATTATTCGGCAGTGAACGGGCAGTTTTGAATAACCACTTTTCCTGGTGGGGGGATACTAACAGCCCTTCGAGTGAGTCGATTTCTGGCCAGACTTTTTGGAATTCGTGTTCTGAAGGTTCGAATCTTGAGGCTGCTTTCTCTATATGTTTACTCAGTTTTGCCTTTAATCTGTATAGCCTAACTCTCATGAGATGACCCTATTCTTCATAAAGCAGCCGGTAAGTGACCGAATTAGCCTTCTTCAATTGATTACGGAAGAACTTGATTTTGAGTAGACGTGTGGATATTGGGTTGGGTAGGTTTCGTTTTAATGTTGAAGAATCTGGTTTAACCGGTTGTTTGACTGGTACCGCAAGCCAATGCAGTTCTTTGTTTACATCCGGCAGTTTATTGCCCATGTGGTGGACCAGGTAGTCGTTTGTCGAAAAACCCTCGTAACCAGCCTTGTTCAGTCTTGCTTCCAGAATGGGCGAATATATTGGATCATGGTATAAATCACCCTCTTGAAGGGTTAATGGCATAAAAGGTAAAACCAGCTCCCTGCGTGTCGTGAACTGAAAATCTGCGCCTCCTAAATATGCCCGAATGCCGTCCATTTCTAAGCGGCAGTCTACTCTGTCTTTAAGGATAGGATAGTTATTATAAGACCTGCCCAAACTTTCCATGTGAGCCTGAATATATTCCATTGGGATCAAGTCGCCTGTTTCGATCTTAATTTTATTGTTATTTTTTATTTGTTCCAGGTACTTTGCTCTCTGCTTTGGTACGTTCCCCGCGGCAAGAGGCAGGGCAGTCACCGTGCCGGCTTTCGGGAAGGTTGATAATACCGATATGGATTCCCTCAGCCAGCCTTTCAAGAAATACACATCGCTGTCCGTATAAGAAATAAATTCGCCTGGAGCGACCGAAAGAAGAAAGTTTAAGGCTCCCAGCTTTTTGAGATTTTTTTCGGAGAAAACCAGGTACTGGATGCTTCCAATTTTTTGTAATTGGATAAGGAAATCTCTCACCTCTCCGCAGGAATTGTTATCGAATACCATCAAATCAAAACCTGGCTCTGTGTTGTTAATCAGGCTCCAGAAAAACAGTTTGAGCACTTCAAGACTCTCCCGCCAGTAGCTTTCCAGGGCGGGGATATGAGTGATGGTGGTGACGGTTATCTCTTTGTGCTGGGGGTCGCTCTTCAGGCTGGCGGTCTTTAAAGGGTGTCGTCCGGTTCTGGGCATCAATATTAACCTTGAATGTAAAATAATCAAATATTCTTAGTATTACAGGCTTGAATTTAAATATTCTCCAAGTTGTTTAGCTTCAACATCTCTGGAATAATATTTTTCATAAAGTATTCTTCCGTTTTTAGCTAAATATCCAAGTATTTTTGGATTATCAATAATTTGAATAATTTCTTTGGCGAATTGTTTGGCATCGTTTGCAAGAAGAATATTTTCTCCAGTTACAATTCCAATGATACCCTTGGCGGATTCCTCCGTTGATAGAACCGGAAGACCATATGCAAAGGATTCAATAATGCGTGTGCGTAAACCTGTGGCATCGTTAGATCCCACTAAATGAACATCAGAATTTTGGTAATAGGGCTTGAGATCATTAACGTATCCTAGAAATTCAACCTGATCATAATTTTTTGCCATTTCTTTAATTATTCCTGAATAGCGGCTATTCTTAATCTCTCCTGCTATCTTAAATTCAATTCTATGCAAAATTTCATTTGGTAATATCGGAAAAACTTCTCCAAGAATAAATTTTAAAGAGTGAAATCCAATGAAAGCATCGATACAACCTAGATGAAATAGTCGAAGTTTTTCACCTTTTCCCCAATTGGTCTTGCTCTTTATTAGGGTTTCATCAGGCCAGCTTAGCGGTAACAAATATATATTTTGGGATCCACTTCTTTTCTGTAATTCTTTTGTGTCTTCATTCGAAATGGTTAGAACAAGCTTGCACTTCTTAACAAGTTTGTCTTCGATGTATTTTAAATATCTTTGTTTTAATCGGATTTTGCGTTTATTGTGTTTTATCCCAATTAGTTCACGGAAGGCAAGAATTTTTGGGTATCGTATTGACTGAATGTCGTGACAGCTCCAGATAAAATTTCCATGTAAACCAATTATTGAATTCGCTGTTGATAGATATTCAAAATGGTGGATAGCATCGGGTGTTTTAGCTTCTTTTCTATTAATTTCATCTTGGATTTTTATGCGTTCAGGATAAATATAGTTGAGGGCTTGCTTGTTAAGAAACCCCAGGTTGAAGGATAATCGATTAATGAATGGTGAATGTCTTTTTTTAAGCTGTATATTTGATATTTTTACAGGCAGATCAATTTTTTGATTATTTAGATTAAATTTATCGTTCGGGTTAACAAGGTGGACAATTTCCACCGTAAATCCTAAATCAAGATAGGCGCGGGCAGTGGTGTATATTCGTATTTTTGCACCACTATCGTATGGAAAAGGGAATTGCCCGGTATAAATATAGACGGGTTTATTCAATAAAATCGATAGATCCGTCATTGATTGTAATTTTCAATCGGATTTTCTATTACGTATAATTTTAATCAGATATGAATAAATGCTTCAAATTGGCGGAAAAAATTATCCCTGGAAAATCTTTTGTTTAAAAGCTGAACACCTGAAAGGCAGTAATCATATAAAAACCTGTTTGAGAGGAGTTCTTCAATTTTCCCAGAGAGGTTTTCCGGGGAAGGGTGGGTACACGTAACCCCACATTCATAATCACCAATGAACCGGACTATGGTGCTACTCACAGGTCCAAAAGCTACCATTGGTATTTGAGCTTGGATATAGGAATTGATTTTCAATGGGAATGATGTTTTACTGGCCTCAGCATATAAAGGTTCAAATGACCAGTTGAGAAATCCTACATCCATTCTTGATAGATGACGTTGAAAATCTTCTTCAGGAACCCACCCGGTGACCTCAGTATATTTCGGAATGTGGAAGTCTCCAGTTAAGTCCCCAATATGAAGTATTTGAAATTTTCCTTTCCCAAATTTTTCATTTAAAATACTGACAGCATCAATTAGTTTGTTCCAATTCTGAAAAGAATTCATACTACCAACCGATCCGATGGTTATAGGGGTTTTGTTTAAATCAATTTCTTTTTGTGGTAAGCACTTATCTGGCTCCACACCTATAAATAATGTTGTTGTATTTATTTTGTACTTTTCTTGATATATATCTCCCATGTAATCACAGATAACGCCGCACCTTTGTGCACTTTTGATTGTCTTTGAGAAATCTGATTCATGAAGCTTTAGCAACCATTGTGGGTAGCCTTTGATTTTTAACCTTTCGACCGGGTCGTCATGAATTGATACCAGTAAAGGGACGTTCAATTTTTCAGCAGCCACCCTTCCAGCGACCACAGCTTCAAACGCTAGATCGGCGAAAATGACATCAACATTCTGCCGGCGTCCAAAGTCAGCAGCCTGCTTACCCAGATACCTCGCCCAGGGCTTCAGATTTAAATAATTCCTGAGCCAGGAAATCCTTGCGGGGCGAGTGAGCTTCGGAGCGAACCCGTAAGGTATCTTGTATGGATTTTCGGAGTTTGTACTCGGAACCCGGAGGGAGAACCAGGAAAATTGGTCAGCATATCTTTCCAGCAGCACATCAAAAAACATCATTGAGGCTGAGCGTGGTTTTTGGAGTGGTAAGCATGTTGTAAACAGAATTCGGGGAATCATAAAAAAAAATAAAAGTTATGGTTTTATCACATCATCGTAAAACGCCCAGAGCTGGTAAAGAAAATTTTTCCGATAATATGTGTGCCAAAGCTTTTTTATATATTGTTCCTCATAATCAACATTTCTTGAAATTGAATCCGGATGGGTTAAGGGGAGTTCGATTGAACTTGTTCCAACTTTGGATATGGGGTGTTCAGGATCCCGGGTGTGAGTTGCGCTCTCATTGAATCCAATATTCTTAATTAAATTTCGGTGAGGAACGACCGAATACTTCCGATTTTTTAACCCGGCATATATCCAGTAATAATCCCAGGCATCCACATTTTTTTCTGTCAGGTCATCATAGGTACTGCGCCAATTCTTAACCCATTTCCAGTCAAAATCAACCATGGAAGACCGCAGTCTTGAATATAAAAACCAATTCTTATTGATTTTTGACCATTCTTTAAGGTTGTAATCGATTATTAAAGCGCTGCGTCTCCATGTCGCCCAACCTACTGGGTTCATGAATTGGCTGAAAGAATAAGATATGTGGCAATCAGTAATATAACCATAGTTGAAGCCACTTATAGTTAAGATTTTTAAGTTATTTTGATAATATGATAATAATTCCTCACAATATTTAAAAAATGTCAGATCAGGTAAACAATCATCTTCGAGTACAATCCCTTCTTCAACATGCTTAAAAAACCAATTTATAGCTGCGAGTGGTCCAAATTTACAACCTAAATTCTCTTCTTGAAAAAGAGTATAAAGTTCACAGGACCAATCCACCTTATCTACAATTGAGCGCGCCTTTTTACATAATTGTTCTTCGCCTGGTTTATCCGATCGCCATCCATCAGCTGCAATAAAAAGCTGATTTGGACGAGCCTTTTTTATTCTTTCAAAAACCCGATAAGTCAAATCGGGTCGATTAAAAATAACAAATAAAACTGGTGGGCAATTTAATTCATATTCTTGTTTTACTTCAAAAGTGGTTATCATTGGTCAATTGTGATTTTTTTGTAAATGTAAAGTAATGGCTATTGATTGTATTAATTTATTATGATATTCAAAATTGGATCAACAATTCGCGAAATTTATTCCTACAAGACGGATATAAAACTATTTTGGAAAGACATTAATTAATAATGCAGAAAAGCGACCAAATTCATCCTTTGTAGTACTAATTAAATTCGCACTTCTGAAATAAAAGTTTTGTAAAACTTGTTTTACTCGTTTTTCATAAGTAGAAAATTGCATATCATCAAGAATAATGACATTTCTTTTTGGATTAGCAAACCCAAGTACCATGGGTAGTACCTTTTCTCGAAATACCATAGTACCTATGTCATTAAAAATTAGATCAAAATGATGATATTCATTACTTATAAAACTTTTCCAAAGAATTAAATTATTGGAGGATAAATTTTGATATTTTAAGAAATCTCTTGTCATTCCTAGCCAATAAGAATCATCATCAATTGAATAAACTGTAACTTTACCGTTTTGTAAAGAAGAATATTTTCTAAAAACATATGAACTAAAACCTGATCCTAAATCGAGAATTCTAGATGGAGCAATATATTCACATATTATAAAAAGTGTCGAAGCAGTTTCTAGGGAGACTGTCATAACAGGATTTGATACATGCTTAATATAATATTGATATACAGGCAAAAGACTTTTGATAGTATTACTGCGATAAGTATTTGATTGAAGAAGCGGGAAATATTCTGAGAGGAAGTTTCGCTCCAAAGTCTTTAGTCTGGCTTTTACAATTGGATTAATCAACCTCTCATAAAAATTTCTTCTAATTTTACTTATTTTTTTATTGAGGTAATTGAGATATAAATATTCGATCTTATTCAAGTGATAATATTAAAATTAATGCATGAAAATAAATCATCTTCTAGAGAATTTATTTTTATTCCATGCGATTGAAAGGTTTTCTCATCAACTTTTTGGTTTACTTTTTTAGATCTATTCCTTAAGTAATAAAGCCACACAAGAAAATTTAGGTAATAAAGGTCCAGTTCTCTAAGTAGGTATAAAAATTTAGAAATTTTAGATAAATCTTCAATAGATATAAGAACAACGCGAGCATTTTTAGCTTTAAGTAATTCCCCATAGATTTTTTGACGTCGTTCTATTTCCAAACAGTACCAAAGACATAATTGATAATCATGGAAATTATTCCAATTTGGTAAATATAGAACTCCTGGATCCTCAGGACTTAATAAATAAATCAACCCCTTTTTTGTTCTTCCGGGAATTACTTTGAGTTTGAATAAACTTTTCGCAACCTCTCGGCATGATCTTTTTAATATAATTAGATCTGGAATAATATTCAAATCAAGAAGAGGTTGTAAAAAACCTTTACAGAACATGTGACTTGTTTCAATGTAAGTGAATGTATTGCATTGTTCTATAAACGGCAATTTTTTTTCAATCCAAAAATCATATGCAATTTTTTTATTTGTTTGAGAATAACGCATTACTTCAGAAAAATTTGGATCTGGTTCATGAAAACATGTAACATTTGGAAGATATTTCAAAAGAATAGATAAATATTTAGTTCCACTACGACCTGGGGTTACTGTGAAAACAAGTCGTTTATTTTTTATATTTGAGGAAACCATATTAGTTAATCTGTAATTTTCCACTTAATAATTTATATTAATAAAGGGAATAATATTTGGGGATTAAAGATTTATTAATGAAATTCAACAAAAAAATTCTTATAGCACAAACAACAATTTTCAAAAATTTATTAATTACGTGTAATCGAAATCCCAATTACATAGAAAATATACATAGCCAGAATGTGAAGGAGGCAGTTTTCCAGTTGAATAGATATTTGCATACAAAATTTCAAATTTTATAGCATTTGGGATAGTCTCGATCTGTTGACCAGATTCAGAAATACCAGCTGTTATATAATAAATACCAGGTAATAAATTTAATTTTTCTATTGATAAGTAAATTTTTCCTCCAGTTTTTGAATTTGGTAAAGTCCCATATGTTTCCTTTGTAATTATTCGTGATATTGGTTGGCCTGTTGGACCTTGAATTTCAATTCCAAAACTTGGATTTACTAAAGGAGGTTGACAAACTTCAAAATTTAATTCTATTTTGATAGCTTGATTCATTGTAATACTATTAGTTGGAACACCTTGTATTGATAAGATACGTATGTTTCTGTAGAAAGCTTTTTTGAATTTTTTAGATATAGTTGCTAATGGTGCTGAATAAACTGCACTTCTGTCTTTATTTTTTTCTAAATAGTATTCAATTGTTTTTTGCGTTGAGTTAAGTAATAAAATCTTTCCTTGAACAAGCAGAAGACTTTTATTGCATAAATGTTCAATAGAATTCATATTATGGCTTACAAACAATACCGTCCTTCCCTCCTGGGCTACATCCCCCATCTTTCCCAGGCACTTCTTCTGGAACTCAGCGTCCCCCACCGCCAGGACCTCGTCCACCAGCAGGATTTCGGGGTCCAGGTGGGCGGCGACCGCGAACGCCAGGCGGACGTACATCCCGGAGGAGTAGCGCTTGACGGGGGTGTCGATGAACTGCTCGATCCCAGCGAAGTCGACGATCTCGGCGAACTTGCGGGTCACTTCATCCCGGGTCATTCCAAGGATGGCGCCGTTCAGGTAGATGTTTTCCCGCCCGGTCAGCTCGGGGTGGAAGCCTGTGCCGACCTCCAGCAGGGAGCCTACCCGCCCTTTCAACCTGGCGGTCCCGCTGGTGGGGGCGGTGATGCGCGAGAGGATTTTAAGCAGGGTGCTCTTGCCGGCGCCGTTTTTGCCGATGATGCCGAGCACCTCGCCCTGCTCGACCTCGAAGGAGACATCCCGCAGCGCCCAGATGGTCTCGCCCCGGTGGTCGCCAAGGTCCTCCTGGCCGATCCGCAGGGATGGGTCGGGGTTGCCCCTGAAGCGCGCCCACCAGCGGCTCAGGTCTCCTGAGAGGGTTCCGCCGCCGATCTGGCCAAGGCGGTACTGTTTGCTGAGGTTTTCGACTTTAATTACCGGTGTCATTATTATTCTATTTCGAATTTCGAATTCATCTGTATTTTTGTTTGCTGGTTTTTCCAATACCCGTAAAAATCGCCAGAAGCTCGCTCACTTCAAGTATCAAGTTCCGGCGCTCTTCGAATTCGCCGAAATCCATTGATTTAAATAATTCCAGCCAATACTGCGTTTCTGCGGCTTCTTTTTCTATGATTGAGATTTTGTGAATAAAATCAGCTTTTGATTCAGCCCGGTTTGTTTCATGATAATTTGTTCCAATCGAAGTCCCACATTTTAGAAGTTGATATGGCATCACGTCGTTTGCCTTATTTATTGGTAAATTGGAAACGAATTGAATAATATCGATAGCGATATCTTTTGTTCTTTCCAATAAGGCATTTTTATCCATCAATTAATATTTCCACAATCCGAAATCCGAAATTTAAAATTCCAAATTCGATATTCTCAAACAGTATCCATAAAGGTCGCTTCAACCCTATTAAACAGCAGCAGCCCGGCGACCAGGACCACCAGGGTGAAGGCGGAGCTGTAGAGGAGGCTGGCGGGGCTGACAGTGCCGGAACCCAGGTAGGCGTAGCGGAAGCTCTCCACCACCGGGGTGAGCGGGTTGAGCCGGATGATCCATTGGAGCCCCTCGGGGACCGCCGAGACCGGGTAGATGACCGGGGTGGCGTACATCCAGAGCTGGACCCCGAAGCCCACCAGGAAGCGGAGGTCGCGGTAGCGGGTGGTCAGGGAGGAGACGATGATCCCGAATCCGAGCCCCATGCTCGCCATCAGGAACAGCAGCAGGGGGGTGAGCAGTACCCACAGGTTGGGCTCGATCTGGGCGCCTCTCAGCCAGAAATAGACCATAAAAGCCAGGAAGAGCAGGAACTGGATAATAAAGGCGACCAGGCTGGAGATGACGATGCTGATTGGGACTGCCAGGCGCGGGAAGTAGACCTTGCCGAACAGGCTGGCGTTGCTCACAAAGGTGAGGGAGGTCTTGTTCAGGCAGTCGGCGAAATAGGTCCAGATCACGATGCCGGACAGGTAGAACAGGAAGGGCGGCAGCCCGTCGGTCGGCAGGCCTGCCAGGCGCCCGAAGATGACTGTGAAGACCAGGGTGGTCAGCAGTGGCTGGATCAGGTACCAGAGCGGGCCCAGGATGGTCTGCTTGTAGACTGAGACAAAATCGCGCCGGACAAACAGAGCCACCAGATCGCGGTAAGCCCACAGCTCCCCCAGGTGCAGGTCAAGCCAGCCGCGCTGCGGGCGGATGACCGTGTCCCAGCCGGGTTCGTTCTGGTTAATCTGGGTTATTCGCCTCATTGAAAATTCCTTGCCGATTCAGAGTATTCGAAGTTAGAATCCGCATCAGTTATGATCGATTGGATGGACCTGTTTGGAAACGCGCTGTGGATCACGGGGCTGGCTGGCGCCTTAGCTGTGCTGGGCTACGCCAGTTGGGAGGCTTCGGCGCGGGGGAAGAAAACGATGGAGGTGCTCGACCGCCGTTCATACTCGCTCGGATTTTCGCTGTCCGGGCTGCTGTTCACAGGCGGGCTGGCGATAAGCAGCCTGGGGGGGTGGCGGGCTTTGTTGTGGGGGGTAATTGCAGCCGGATTTGTGGCTTTGACTTTATATTTCATGTGGGATATGACCAGAAGATAGGCGCGCTCCGCCTTTCCGACACAGCCGGATTTTTTAAATTATCCCCACCATTTGGATGGTTAATTCGCCGTTAATAATTATAATTGAAAACCATTAACCAGCTTGCAATGAAAATTAGTAAGGGGGAAGGGAAGATTTATCCAAGAATCAAGTGAATTGAGGTGGTGAAGGGGGATGGTTTGGGTTTTGGTGCCGATCCAGCTGTTTAAGCCGGATTATCCATCCAGGGACTGGATTAACTTATCCATCAGAATCCTGAATTTGGGCGGGTCAATCGCATGTCCGCTGCCCCGACCCGCGGGCAGCTGGACCGGCAGCACCTCATCCGGGCTTACCTGGAAATAACGGATGTTATCCAGGTCCTTAATTTTTAACGCAAGCGGGAAATAGCGCAGCAGGTCGAACAGCCCCAGGTCGGTCTGGACGGTGCTGCGGTACTCCCTGTACCAGCCAGGCAGCTTCGCCAGGTTTTCGAAACGGACGGTCTGCTGGATGACTGCTTTTAACAGTCTGAGCATCCTGAGACTACGGTCAAATTCCCCGGAGGTCCTGATCTCGCGCACGTAGCACAGGGCGCTTGCGCCGTCCAGCAGAACTGAGCCGGCAGGGATCCCGCCGCAGTCATCCGGAAGGGGATTTTTGACTTCGAGGGTCACGCCGCCCTGGTCGTCCACAAATTCGATAAAACTGTCAAAATGGATCAGGGCCCACTTACTGGGCGAGAAACCGTGGTTGTATTCGGTTGTATTCTTAAAGCGGTCCGGCCCGCCCTCTTTGAACTGTTCGTTTAACTTCCCCACCTGCCCGTCAGGCTGGGAGACAACCAGGTCCGCCGGGTAGGAAAGCAGGGCGGCAGTCCCGTTTGGCCTGTTCAGGAAAAGGAACAGGATGGTATCTGTTTGCTGGATTAGAGGAAAGGCGCTGTCGGAGCCGAGCAGTGCAACGATCTCCGTACCGGGCGGCAGTTCAAAGGGGGTTTCTACTCTTGGAAAGGTTGTGCCCGGGTTTTCCGCGTTTCCCGACCCGGGTTGCGCTGGTGTGGGGATTGGGCCTGGGAGCGGTATTTCTGCCTGAGTTTCTTCAACTTGCTGGGCTTTAATGATGCCGGCCGTTCTTTCATCAACGGGCTCGATTACGAATGGGGTCTCAGCAGGGGAACCAGCCTGGCAGCTCACCAGAAAAAAGGCTGCGACCAGAATTATTTGGGAATATTTCTGCATCCGGAAAATCCTCCATTCAAGGCATCCATTCAGCCAGGAAAACAATCCAACAGACGAATATTCACCGTTATCCTTTTCGCCCGCCAGACTAGAAGAAAAATATCAGGATCGTCAACCCAAAAGCCAGCAGGTAGCTGAGCGGGTAAGCCACGTCCGCAATGCGGTCAATGCGCTCAGCCTGCTCGCGCCTTTCGGTGGATTCCAGCCATTTCAGATAAACGTTATAGATCACCACCAGGGTATTGATTATAAAGGTGATCGCCATGATGGCATCCAGGAAGGTCAGGTAGCCCATGCGGGGGTAGTCTTCAGCCAGGCTCCAGCTGAAAGCGATGAAGAGCAGGACGTTGCCGGTTGCCACCTCGATGCGCCGGGTGAAATCCTTTAAGAAGAAAGTGATGTAGGAGATCAGGATGATCAGCAGAACCGGGATGAAGATGCGGAAGAGATAGTACATCAGGTAGCGCGGGGCGTTGAAATGGAATGTGAAGCGCGAAACCGGGTAGGCGCGGCTCGAAATAACGCTGCTGACTGAAGTATCGAAACCAGTCAGGATGAACTCGTCCTCGCCGTGTTCAGGGTCGATCTCGCTGAACCCCTCTGTGGGAACCATTACATAGCGGTCTTCCGGGTAAACCAGGTCGGCGTAAATGTAAAAATCCTCGACATCAAACGGGTATTTGCTGAAGTCAAAGTTAAGTTGGAAGTCAGTTGAAAAGCGCTCCAGGTAGGTGACGCTGCCGTCCGGCAGAACCTGCACGACCCGGCTCAGCGTCCAGCGGTTGCCCTGCTGGTTGAAGAAGGTAAAATCAGGCCAATCGCCGCCGGTATCTTCAAGGAACTGGTTAAATTCATTCTCAGTGTACTCTTTCACCTCGCAGTTGCACTCATCCGGGCTGAAAGCAAGCTTTTGGTCATTCCAGGACAGCTGGATCGTTCCGACCGCTCTCATGATCTCGTTTGACTGGTCGATCATCACAATCTGCTGGAGCTTGAGACCGGTCTGTACTTCAACAGGCGTGCGCAGCACCCGCTGGCTGTTCTGCTCAGCCTGTCCGGTGAGCACTTCCGGGGCGTCCACGCCAGCCAGCAGGCGGAAATCCCCAGATGTGGGCTCCCCGCCGATGGGAGTGGAGTAAATATCCAGGCTGTAGGCCTGACCGCCCTGCGGCAGTTCATATTCCAGGGATGCCTGGCTGTTTGTGCCCTGCAGGTTAGCCACACCCACTGGCTTATCGCCAAAATCCCGCAGCACCAGGATCGGCTTCAGGTTCCCGCTGGTGGCGACGACAAAAGCGTAGAGTGTAGTGCCCGGGTCGAAATCATAAAGGGGCAGGGTGACCAAAGGTTCACCGTCAGTCAGGCTGCCGCTATATTTCTGGACCCGGCCTGGCATTCCCAGCAGTTCGTCATTCTGAAATGCGAGGAACACCTCGCCGGGGACCGCCTCACCGCTCAGCACTTCCGGCGCATCCAGCCCGATAAGCAGGCGGTAAACGCCTGAAGTTTCCCTCCCGGCTGACGAAAGGGCTCCCGAAGCGCCCAGGATGTAATCGCCGTCCTGCGGGATTTTGAACTCCAGGGCGGTGTTGTAACCCTCCCCGCTGTCATCGTCCCATGCCAGGAAGGTCCGGTCAGCCAGAGCTGGTAACTCAGCGAGCGGATATTCCGACGAATCGAGCAGGCGCTGCACCTCGGCGAGGTAGCCACCTATTAGAGCATTCAGGTCAACCTCTGCAGGCGCCAAGTATATGACTGGGTCCAGGTTGCCGGAGATGTGTTCCATCGAAACGTAGAGCGTCTGGCCTTCCTTCAGGCCTGGGACCATAAAAATGTCAAGCCCGCCGGGGTTGATAGTGCCCGTGATTTCCTGGACAGCAGGCCCCTGGGCAAACGCTGGCACAGCCGTCAGCAGGCAGAAGCAAAGCAGCGCAGCCAGGACGGCGATAGCGGGAAAACGATGGGAGTTTATTTTATTATGCATTGTTGCTCCTGTTGGCCGGTTATGGCCTGGATGATTATTGAGGATGGTGCCGCCCTGTTTTGCGGTCGGTATCCTGAAGAACAGCGCCGGGTCCACTCCCGCGGGAACTCCGGCAGGGGAATTGACCTGGAAACGCCCGGAGCGGACCAGTCGGCTAATCAGGGAGCCGAAAAGGGGCTTCCCGGTGTATCATCCGTTAATTTTAATGCATATTATTCCGGTTTTTGAACAATTACATTCAAGGCGGCGGGCAGAACCCCCGCGCTTACCGGGGTATCGTCCACCATTTCACCCCTGCTCAAGGGGTTCCGCGATAAGAACATCCTGTAGTTTTGCGCCTGCAGATGCGGCGATATTGGGGGCTTGCAGAAGGTTGCTGAAATGCTGTATAAGCAGGATCAGTGAGGCGAAAGTCCCAACCATTAAAAGCAGTCCCATCGTGGCTGTTATTTGAGGTCCTTCCATCTCGAGGTCCTCAGGGTGGATGGATATGGTAGCTGTGAGACAATAGACAAATGTAGCCGTAAACATGCCGAGAACGAAATGGGTGGTGCGGTCGCGCATGAAGACGTGCAGCAAGCGAGAGCCGTACTAGGTCGCTACGGTCAAAAGCGGCAATGTAAGCAGAGTGAAGACCACCCCGGCGGTTGTCAGGATAGTTCCGGCAATGCTTATCAGGCTGCTGCGCAGTTCATCGGGGGAGCCATCCAGGATCAGGCGGCTAGTTTCAAGTATTTCGTTGGGGATCTTTAAATCTATCGAATACATCAACGAAGCCAGCGGGATTGCTAACAGCGACATGACCAGCGGTATGAACCATAAACTCACCCTGATGCGGTCCCATTTATGTCGCGCTGTGACACTTCTAAATAATTGAATTTTCAACGAACACCTTTTAAAGGCGAAATTGGGTGATGGTCAATAAAATAGGAAAGGACCTTCACCATACGTGGGTGAGCGACCTGGTAGCGCGGCAGTTGCGGTTGGTGAAATTTATTTTGTTGAAGAAATTTATGGTGGACAGACAAATTAGTAAAACAATTTGCCGGAAATGATTCTACTATATTTATCTCGTTGAAAAGACACTGGAAACCAGGATGCAGGTGGGAAAATATCCCTGAATTGCTGTCCACGAAATATACTTCTGTGCGATGAAAGATTTGTGGTTCTATTTCCTAAGATAAAACAAAAAAAGCATATCGTGATGCGATATAGTTCGCTAAAGGAAGAAGGGACAGTATTGGAATCGCGCAGCATCTCGTCAGAGACTGGGAGGAAAGCAAAAAGACGCCCGAGTGAGCGCCTTTGATCAGGTAGCGGGGCCAAGATTGGAATCGCGCAGCATCTCGTCAGAGACTGGAACCTTAAGTAAAAAGACGCTCAAGTGAGCGCCTTTGATCAGGTAGCGGGGCCAAGA
>Ga0180438_10003779_pt1 | contig 22462 bp, 20 predicted proteins | sample SS_ome_12_FD_132455 | JGI IMG/M metagenome (GOLD analysis project Ga0180438, IMG submission 132455) | Hypersaline lake sediment archaeal communities from the Salton Sea, California, USA - SS_3_D_2 metaG | ecosystem: Environmental > Aquatic > Non-marine Saline and Alkaline > Hypersaline >...
GTCTCTGTTCTAACGGACGAACATTTCTTCGGGGGCGGCTTTGCGGATTTGAGCGCGGTTCGTTCGGCCGTGAGCCTTCCGATTCTCCGAAAAGATTTCATTGTCGATCCTTGCCAGATCGCTCGTTCGGCAGGGGCGGAGGGGCCGGACTGCCTCCTGTTGATTGCAGCGGCCCTCAATGTGAGCGAACTACGCGCGCTCCGAGAGCTGGCGGCGCGATGCGGCCAAGCGTGCTTGGTAGAGGTGCATAACGAAGCTGAGCTGGACCGGGCGTTGGAGGGTGGGGCTGAGCTCATCGGGATCAACAACCGCGACCTAAAGACATTCGAAGTATCGCTCGATACGACCATCGCGCTTCGCCCACACGTGCCGGAAGGCGTCCCGGTGGTCGCCGAAAGCGGTATCCACACTGCAGATGACGTTCGCCGGCTTGTGGATGCCGGGGTGGACGCGATGCTCGTAGGTGAGGCATTGATGGCCGCTGAAGATCCAGCGCACAAAATCGAGGAGCTACTGGGCGAACGATGACGCGCATCAAGATCTGTGGGATCACTAATGAAGAGGACGCTCGATGGGCGGCAGAGTGCGGCGCTGATGCCGTGGGATTTGTATTTGCGGAGAGCCCGCGGATGATGGCGCCGGATCGAGTGTCCGAGATCATGGCGGAGGTGGAGCCCTTCGTGGTCGGCGTCGGCGTATTCGTCGATACCCCTGCGCGGAAGGTGAAGAACATACTTGCTTCGACCGGTTGTAGTGTCGCTCAACTCCATGGCGATGAGTCGGAAAATGACATCGACATGCTCGCGCCCTATGCGGTCGTGAAGGTGGCGCGGGTGCGAGATCAGCTTGACGAAGCGAGTCTGCGCGGTTATAAGAAGGCAAAGGCGATTCTGCTGGATACCTATGTTCCAGGGAAGGCGGGCGGTACGGGGCAGCGGTTCGATCTGTCGGTGGCCGTCGAGCTTGTCGAGAAGGGCTGGCGTGTGATTGTAGCGGGCGGATTGACGCCCGAGAACGTGAGTGAAGTGGTGAAATCAGTGCGACCCTATGGAGTGGATGTGAGCAGTGGAGTGGAGGTGGAGCCGGGCAGGAAAGACCCAGAGAAGGTGGCGGGCTTCATCGCAGCGGTGAGAGCGGCCGACCGGGAGATGTGTTGAGATGGCCGCCAGTGATGAGACGTTTCGACCTTTTGACGACGCACGTTTTGGGCCGTTCGGGGGTATTTTCGTTCCCGAAACGATCATGGGGCCGCTCCTCGATGTAGCGGCCGCCTACGAAGATGCTCGGGTCGATGCAGAGTTTCAGGCGAAGTTTGGACAGATGCTCCGCGACTATGTGGGCCGGCCGACACCGCTCTACTTCTGCCGCCGACTGACCGAGAAGTGCGGTGGGGCGCGAATTTATCTCAAGCGCGAGGATCTTTGTCATACTGGCTCTCACAAGCTCAACAATGCTGTGGGTCAGGCGCTGCTGGCGGAACGGATGGGGCGCCGGAGATTGATGGCCGAGACGGGTGCCGGGCAACACGGTGTGGCGACGGCCACGGTTGCGGCGCTCTTCGGGATGGAGTGCGATGTCTATATGGGCGAGGAAGACGTTCGACGGCAGGCATTGAACGTCTATCGGATGCGATTGCTCGGGGCCAATTTGATCGAGGTTGCCTCCGGCAGCCGAACGCTGAAGGATGCAATAAACGAGGCGTTCAGGGTGTGGATGGCAACCGCCGACACGACGTATTATCTTTTCGGGACGGCGGCGGGGCCGCATCCCTACCCGAGAATGGTGAGGGATTTCCAGTCAGTCGTAGGTCGAGAGGCGAGAAGTCAGATTCTCAAACGCGAGGGACGACTGCCGGATTGTCTCGTCGCGTGCGTCGGTGGTGGAAGCAATGCCATCGGTCTGTTTCATGCGTTCCTCGAAGATGAGAAAGTGCGCATTATTGGCGTCGAGGCGGCCGGACGAGGTATTGCCACGGGGGAGCACGCGGCCTCACTTGCAGCCGGCTCTGAGGGCGTTCTTCACGGCGCGCGCAGCAAGATACTCCAGACTCCCGAAGGTCAGATCAGGACAACGCACTCGGTGGCCGCGGGGCTCGATTATCCGGGCGTTGGTCCCGAGCACGCTGAACTTCAGGCCAAGGGACGCGCTGAGTATGTCGGTGCGACGGACGATGAAGCGTTGGACGCGTTCGAGATGTTAACCCAACTCGAAGGGATTATGCCGGCGTTGGAGAGCGCTCATGCGGTGGCGCACGCTATGAAGGTGGCGGCCGAGCTTGGGCCGGACTCCATTGTGCTCGCGAATTTGTCGGGACGAGGGGATAAGGATGTCGCTGAGGTGCGGCGGCTGCTGGAGGAGCGCAAACCATGAGTCGGATCGAGGATCGTTTTCGGATTCTTCGGGAGCGTAGTGAGGGCGCATTGATTGTCTTCACGGTGGCAGGGCATCCAAATCCGGTGCTGAGCGCTTCGGTGCTGCGCGCCATTGCGGAAGGTGGCGCGGACATCATTGAGTTGGGAATTCCTTTTTCCGACCCGCTCGCCGATGGGCCGGTGATCCAGGCGGCGTCTCAGTCGGCTCTGGGACAGAATGTGACTCCCGCGGATGTGCTCGGCATGTCGACTGCGCTTCGCTCGGTCAGCGATGTCCCTATCGTGTTGATGACGTGCTACAATCCAATTTGTCAGTTTGGGCTCGATCGGTTTGCGGCTGAAAGTGCTGCCGCCGGTGTGGACGGGATTATCGTGACCGATCTTCCGCCGGAGGAGTCGGACGAGTGGGTTCGAACGGCCCGTGAACATGGAATAGATACGGTGTTTTTGATTGCGCCCAACAGCCCAAACGCGCGTGTGAAAAAAGTGGTTGATATTGTCGGTGGTTTTGTGTACTGTGTTTCTCGGATGGGAGTGACCGGCGCGCGGGCCGAACTCCCCTCAAACCTAAAGAAGTTGATCGCCCGCATCCGAAATGAAACTAGGAAGCCTGTCGCAGTGGGCTTCGGAATCTCTGAACCGGAGCATGTATTCGAAGTCTGTCGAATGGCGGATGGCGCCGTCGTCGGAAGCGCCCTGGTGTCGCTTATCGAGCGAGAGCGGAGTTCGGCGGGACTCGTTGCGGAGGTGACCGAGTTTGTGGGTGAACTGAAGGCGGCGACGAGGATACGGGGCGCTACGCAAATCTGATGAGCAGTACAAGGTAGCCGGAGGTTCGAGCGGCGGAAGCTGGGAAGGGGAGCAGTATGTTCTCGAGAATCGCCCTGGCGAAGATGATCGATCACTCTGTCCTGCATCCTGACGCCACTGAGGACGACATTCTCCGGTCGTGCGATGAGGCGATTGAGTACCATTTTGCGTGTGTTGTGGTGCTCCCGTATTGGTGTCATGTAGCGGAGCGTCGCCTTCGAGGCACGGACATCAAGGTTGGGACCGTTATCTCATATCCATTTGGGACGGTCCCGACGTGTGTTAAGGTGTACGAAGCTCGACAGGCGATGAATGCCGGCGCTTCGGAGTTGGATATCGTAGTGAACCTTGGCGCTGTGAAATCTCACGACTGGGCTTTTGTCCAGCGGGACATGGAAGAAGTCGTAACCGTTTCGAATCTCGCCGGCCTCACTGAGGACGGCGACGATATTTTGACGAAGGTCATCATCGAGGTGGGGCTGACGACGCGGGAGGAACAAGCCCGATTGTGTCGGATCGCGAAGGCCGTGCGAGCGGATTTTATAAAGACCTGTACGGGACGGGGCCCTCGGGCCGTTACGTTGAACGACATCAAGCACATCCGCAATTCCGTTGGCCGGGAGATGGGAGTGAAGGCGGCAGGGGGAATCCGTACGATCGATCAGGCGACGACGCTGATCAACGCCGGTGCGAACCGAATCGGGACGAGCACCGGGGTGGCTATCGTGGATGCCTACGACCAGTCTCAGGGAACGCTCACGGAAGAAGTTTTACACTAGCTCAATCCTTCGTGGTGGGGAGATCGCAGGAGCGGGTGCCGTCGTGAGGCGAACTCGCCTATACCGTGTTTTTTCGGTTGTTATACGCCAACGCGATCTTGGCGAGGCAGACCGCATTCTCTCCTTGTACACACGAGAACGGGGGAAGCTTTCGGCCGTGGCAAAGGGGATTAAGCGGCCGCGAAGCAAACTCGCAGGAAGCCTTCAGTCCTTCTCCTATGCGGTCGTGCAGCTTGCCGCGGGGCGGTCGCTGGAGGTTGTGACTCAGGCGCGGGCGATCGATGGCCATTATCGACTGCGAGAGGATATGAATCGCTATGCGCATGCTTCGTATGTGGCTGAGTTGCTCGATGCGTTAACCGATGAGGGAATGGGCGATGAGGAAACTTTCGACCTCTTACTCTCCACCTTGGTCGCCCTTAACCAAGGGGAAGATTCGGCGACTGTGGTTCGGGCGTTCGAGCTGAAGCTGCTGGGAGGACTGGGATACGGGCCGGAGATGGAGTCGTGTGCGGTTTGCGGAGGCGATGTTGATGCCAATCCGCTCTTTTCTGTGGGGCAAGGAGGCATCGTCTGTCAGCAGTGTGGAACTGGTGGGGGGATCAATATTTCGGGCGCCGGACTGCGGGCGCTGCGAAATCTGCGGCGCATGAAAATGGACGATCTTTTGGGAAGGCGGTTATCTGAGGGGGTGCAACGAGAGGTGGGATGTGTGATGCGGGCATTCGTCGATTCGCATCTGGATCGGCCGCTTAGAAGCGCGGCATTTTTGACCGACGAAGGTTGACCGCGGGGATATCTATGGATAACGCGCAAATTGCGCAGAGGTTGGGCGAAATAGCGTTGATCCTCGAGATCAAGGGCGAAAGCGTCTTCAAGATCCGGGCCTACCAGCGCGCATCGGAGGCGATTTCGAGTTTGGCTCAGACACTCGATCAGGTGAGGGGCGAGAAGGGCGGATTGCGCGCGCTGCCTGGGGTCGGCGCCGCCATCGCGCTGAAGATCGAGGAGATGCTGGACACGGGCGATCTTGCCTATTATCGAGATCTGCTGGACGAAGTCCCGTCGACTGTCCTCGATATGCTTCGGATACCGGGTGTCGGCCCAAAGAAGGTGAAGGTGTTCATGGAGCGGCAGGGGATTGTGTCGGTTGACCAACTGGAAGAAGCCGCGCGAGAGGGACGCCTTCGAAGACTTCCCGGGATGGGGGAGAAGACGGAACAGGATATTCTGCGCGGAATCCTACGGCTGCGCGAGTATGGTAAGAGAACCGATCTCGGGCTGGCTTGGGAGATTGCCGGCAATATCATGGGGCAGCTTCGCGAAGGCGTTTCTGTAAGGGCGATTGAGGCCGCCGGAAGCCTCCGCCGGATGAAGGAGACGATCGGCGATATCGATATACTGGTTACGTCGGAGGATCCGGATGCCGTCATGGAACGGTTCGTGAACCTTCAGCTCGTCTCGGAGGTGATTGCAAAGGGTCCGACGAAATCGACGATTCGAACTTCGGCGGGGATCCAGGCTGACTTGCGAGTCGTTCCACCGGAGTCGTTTGGGGCGGCGATGCAGTATTTCACCGGATCGAAACGGCACAATGTGAAACTGCGCGACTTCGCCGTTCGCAAGAAGCTCAAGTTGAACGAATATGGTGTGTTTCAGGTCGAGGGGGAATCGGAGAAACGGCTGGGCGGTCGCACGGAAGAGGAGATGTACGAAACTGTGGGATTGCCGCTTATCGCGCCGGAACTTCGCGAAGATCAAGGCGAAATCGAGGCGGCGCGAGAGGGGCGTCTGCCGGAGTTGGTCAGGCTGGAAGATATCGCAGGAGACCTTCACGTCCACACCAATTGGAGCGACGGGCACAATAGCATTGGGGAAATGGTGCGAGCGGCGAAAGACGCAGGCTACGAATACATTGCCTTGACGGATCACTCGCCGTCTCAGACTGTGGCGAATGGGCTGAAGATCGACCGGCTTCGACAGCGACGGGAGGAGATCGAGGCTGTACGGAAGGCCGTGCCTGGGATTGCGGTGCTCGAAGGCACTGAGGTGGATATCAAAAGGGATGGAAGTCTCGATTATCCGGACGAGGTGCTGGCCGAATTGGATTTTGTGGTGGCATCGGTCCATTCGGGCTGGAAGATGGATCGCGACGCGATGACCGATCGAATATTGAAGGCCATGGAGAATCCATGGGTGGATTGCATCGGCCATCCGACGGGACGTCTGATTGGGCAGCGGGAGCCGTACGAGGTGGATATCGATGCGGTGCTGGAAGGCGCGGCTCGGCTCGGGGTGGCGATGGAGATTAGCTCCGACCCAAATCGATTGGACTTGCGAGATACCCATGCTCGGCGGGCGAAGGAACTGGGCGTGAAATTGATGATCGTCACAGATGCTCATTGGGCGACGCAATTCTCGCTCATTCGCTTTGGGGTGGCGCAGGCGCGTCGGGGGTGGATCGAAGCAAGGGATGTGATGAACTGCCGTTCGTTTTCGGAATTGCGGAACGAATTGCGACGCTCTCGATCAAAGAGCACAGGCGCGCGAAAGCGATAGTGAAGAGGAAAAAACAAGGTTGTTCACTGGGCGATCTTGCCGGTGGGAAGGACTTGTCGCCCGATTCAACGAAAGTTTTGCCGCCGGATGGATAAAGATACGAGATTTGGCGGGAGGGAAAGCGGTGACGAAAGCGGACCTCATTGACGAGGTGGCGCGGCAGGTCGGGATGACGAAGAAAGAAGTAACGGCCGTCGTTGAGTCAACATTTGCGGTTATGTCGGCCGCGCTGCGAAAGCATGAGAAGCTGCAGATTGTTGGATTCGGAACGTTCGAGCCGCGGCGGCGGAATGCTCGGAGCGGACGGGACCCCAGAACGCAGGAAGTGATCCAAATTCCCGAATCATGGTCTCTGAATTTTCGTCCGGGAAGGCAGCTTAGGGACGCCGTGAGCGGGAAGCGGAAGGGCGGCCGGGGACGTCGGGCAGAAGGCGGGATATGACATCTTCGTTGACAGGCTTTGGGTGGGTGCTATAATGACGTAGAAAGCCTTTTCGGTCGGGGCGTGGCGCAATTTGGTAGCGCACCGGTATGGGGTGCCGGTGGTTGTCGGTTCGAGTCCGGCCGCCCCGACCATTTGCTATCCTCAGTTGTTGTTGAATACTCACCGCAGCGTTCACCGAATGATTGTCTCAGTCTGTGAGTTGTGGTATCATTTAAGTCGAGCGGACAATTCGCCCTGCGGTGTGCGTGTTGTCCTTAGAAGCTTTGAGCCAACACCATCTCACCGGGAGCCTGAGTCTGGCGCCCAAGTAGTATCCCGGTTTCGGGATCACGCGGACGGCCAGCGCGGCACCCACCTGCCTCGGCAGGTTCAAAAGCTTATAGGACTCACGGCATTCGCGGGGCTTGATTCTGCGAGGATGTCTTCTCAACTTTGGGCGGGCCCGTTTGGCCCGCCTGTCCCTTTAGAGTATCGAAAGGTGAAAGGCTTTGGTCGGTCGTATTCGGCGCACGATGGGAATGTCCGCGCACGTTGCGGATGTTCCTGCTGGTGCAGGATGTTTGCTCGCAGAGGTATAAGGTGATTAGCAGTCCGAAGTAGGGCGCGGGGGTAGCACGTGGAAGCGGTAGCGGCTTCGTCCGACGCTGGCGCAGGCACTGAGAAACCGAGCATACTGCTGGTTGCGCCGCCCGCTCGAGGGGGGCTGGCGACACACGTGATCTTCCTATTGGCGGCGCTGCAGCGGGAGGGGTATCGTGTGGCCGTCGCGAGCGATCGGGGCGGACGCATCGCGGAGGCGGCGGGCGAGCGAGGAGTGACGACGTACGAAGTGACGTGTACGGCACGCTCAGGAGCGTCTCGGACCGCACTCCGGGCCGTTCGACTGGCGCAGGTGATTCGGGAATTCCGTCCCCACATCATCCACGCGCATTCCTTCAGCGCGAGCACGGTCGCAGCAGTGGCATACGCGATTGCGGGGCTCGGGTCGCTCGTATTGACGATTCACAACTATCCGCCGGGGACCTCGACGATGATCCCGGAAATGCCGGCGCATCGGTGGGCATTCCGGTTTGCCGTGCATCGGGCGCGGCGATTGATCGCCGTCTCTGACGCGTTGCGTCGCGATCTCGTGGTCGCACATCCGGGGTGTATAGAGCGATGCGTGACCATCTACAACGGTGTGGAGATCGAACGCTCGGCTAAACGAGATCCGGAGCATCTGCGATGGGATCTCGGCGTTAGCGCGGAAGCGACGCTCGTGGGGATGGTCGCTCGTCTTGCACCGCAAAAGGGGATTCGGGAGTTCATTCGGGCGGCGTATTCGGTGGTCGAATCGTCTCCTTCAGTACAGTTCGTGGTAGTCGGCGATGGCCCTCTGATGGAGGATGCTCAGGCCCTGCGGGGTGAGCTCGGGCTCGATGATCATCTGCGTTTGGTTGGCGAGGTCGGATGGGCGCGTGACCTAATTTCGTCATTCGACATCCTCGTGGTCGCATCTCTGTCTGAAGGCTCATCGGTGGCGGCCATGGAGGCGATGGTCGCAGGCAAGCCGGTTGTCGCCACCAACGTTGGCGGCGTGCCCGAGGTTGTAGCCGATGGGGAAACAGGGGTCATCGTCGAACCAGGCGATCCTGCGGCGCTGGCCAGTGCCATATTGAGGCTCGCGGGAGACCCGCAGAAGGCAGCGGAGATGGGCGACAAGGGCCGGCAGCGCGCAGCGGCGAAGTTCAGTATCGACGATATGATCGAGCGGACCAAGGGCGTCTATGCTGACTGCCTGAGGGAACAGATCGAGGCGGAGGGGAGCGGAGAGTGAGAGCAATCGTCGGCTGGGTCACGGCGGTGTTATGGATAGTGGCGGCAACCGCCAGCGCGTGGGGGGCGGAGCCACGGTTGGTGGTCGTCGTCATCGATAAGGTTACCTGGGGCGATTTGCTCGACGACGAGGTCAATGCCCCGACGATACGAAGCCTCTCCGAGCGGGGGGGCGTCGGGATGATGTGTGTCCGTAGCGGGCGAGGATATGGGGGGGAGTATGTCACGATTGGAGCGGCCTCTCGTGCAGGTTCGTTGTTCGACTCGCGGATGGGCAACGGCGCCGAGGCGCTCGCTTTCGACGCCCGGGAACGTGTGTCCGGTGTGCTGGCATCTGAAGTATTTCTTGCTCGCACTGGATGGTCCAGGGGTGAAAGCGCTGTTGTGCATTTGGGCATCGGCCCATTGTTACGGGAGAATGCGAACGCCGCATATCCTCTGCGGATCGGACTGCTCGGCGAAACATTGAGGGAGGCAGGGATTCGGATTGCCTGTATCGGGAATGGTGACACTTCGACTGAACTCCACCGGGAGGCCGTTTCGATTGTCATGGATGAGCGCGGTCTCGTCGCACTCGGTCAAGTCGGCAAGTCGATGCTGCGGCCCGATCCACACGAAGTTCATGGCGTGAGCCTCAACGCGGACCAGCTGGTTTCCTCATTCGTGCGGTTCGCTGGGGCGGCCGATCTTGTGATCGTCGACCCTGGGGAGACGACAAGGGTTGAGGTGTGCGCTGACGCGATGACGCCATCCCAACTAAAGGCGGCTCGAAGGCAGGCCGTCGAGGTGACGGACCGAGTGCTGGCTCGTATTTTGGCTGCTGCGCCTCGATCGTCGATTCTCATATTGACACCGTCTCTAAGGGGGCAGCAGCCAGGGGAAAACTTTGCCGCTCTAACCCCCATTATCTGGCGGCCGGCCGAAATCGATGGCGGGCTTCTCACTTCACCTTCGACACGACGACCGGGGATCGTCGTGAATACGGACGTTGCGCCGACTATATTGAGGCAGTTCGGGATCGTAGCGCCTGTCGATGCTATTGGCAGATCGATGGTCGTCGAACCCGGTGAGGTTGGCGGTCCTGCACTCCTTGCGCGCGATATGTGGCGGCACGATCAGGTCGAGCGGGCGCGCCGAGTTGTCTTCAGGTCTATTCCGATTGCGGCGGCGTTGATGCTATTTCTGTCAGCGTTTTTCCTCTGGGTGGGCGAACGAGTTCCCTCAGCGGGGCGTTCGATCCTACGGGGTCTTATGACGGTCCTCATGGCGATGCCTGCGGCGCTCCTTCTGGTGGCGCTCCGCCCGATGTCGGCGACTGAGATGGCTCTCGCCGGGACGGGCCTGGCGGTCGCAATCGCGCTGGCGGGTGGCTGGCTGACGGGATGGCGTTCGACACATGTTCTTCCCGCTCTGCTGACGGTCGGTCTCCTCGCTTACGATATGCTCAGAGGACAGCAAATGCTGTACTGGTCTCCATTGAGCTATTCACCCGCGGCCGGCGCTCGCTTCTATGGATTGGGCAATGAATATGCAGGAGCTTTATTCGGCGCTGCATTGGTGTCTGCTTCGGCGGTGCTCTCGCCGCGCGAGCGATCGGGCATTGGGGAACGGATCGTTGTCGCATTTGGACTCATCGCGCTTGCGATCATCACGGGGCTGCCGCGATTCGGGGCGAATCTCGGCATGTCGATGGCGTTTGGTTTCGGCGCCGCTGTTTTCATTCTCTATATGTGGAGGGAGGATATCGGTTGGCCGGAGACGATCGCCGCGGGGCTGGCTGCGATTGTTCTCTTGGCGGCCGCTATCGTCATCGACTTCATTTTCCTCGGTCCCGAAGCCTCGCACATAGGCCGATGGATAATGGATGTTCGGGCTACGGGATGGGAGGCCGCCGCCGAGGCGTTATCCCGCAAGGCCGCGATGAACTGGCAACTCGTGCGGGTTTCGTTGTGGACGGATGCCGCGTTCGCAGCGCTGGCGGTCCTGGCCGTGGCGGCGGCCGTGCGTCCACCAAAGGTGTTGGCGGCTGCACGAGAACGCGACTGGCTGGCCCCCTCAGTCATCGCGTGCGTCGTAGGTGCCACTGCCGCGTTTGCTCTCAATGATTCCGGAATTGTCTCCGCAGCACTGGCGCTCATGTACGGCGCCGGGGCGCTGGTCTACGTCTCGCTGGGCGATGTCGGGCTGGAATTCTGAGGAAGGGGGGGCGGCCGGAATAGCCGCGGGCTCGTGCGGCTCGTGGACCGGACTCCTCGTACTAAAGAGGTCGATGTGACAAAGGCGAACGCGCTGGCTTGTAGTTCGCTTGCTTCGGTGCGGGCTCCTTTATAGAATGAGAGTGAGGTCCCACTATGGCACAGACCGCTGCTAAGGAGGCGATGTACTGGGAGCGAGATGAAAGTGGGCGCATCCACTGTCTTCTCTGCCCTCATGGATGTCGCCTTGGAGAGCGCGAGATCGGCCGGTGTCGGGTGCGCCAGAACCTCGACGGAGCGCTCCGGACGCTGAACTATGGTCGAGTCTCAGCGCTGAACTGGGATCCGGTCGAAAAGAAGCCGATTTTTCACTTCCACCCTGGTCGGTTGATACTCTCACTCGGAACGGTGGGGTGCAACCTCGCGTGCGCCTTCTGCCAAAACTGGAGCATTTCGCAAGGAACGGCCGGCACCCGGCGGATGGAGCCTGAGGATGCCGTCCGGTTGGCGGAGAGCGAGCCCGATAATTTGGGCATAGCCTATACCTATAACGAGCCTTTCGTCTGGTATGAGTTCGTGCTCGAGACGTCTCGCAGGATCAAGGATGAGGGGCTGTGCAATATATTGGTCACGAACGGTTACATCCAGGAAGAGCCGCTTCGCGAATTGCTCCCGCTCATTGACGCGATGAATGTGGATATTAAAGCCATGGACAAGGCATTCTACCGAGAGCTGTGTCGGGGACGACCCGAGCCGCCTCAGCGTACGGTCGAGATTGCCTACGAAGCCGGCTGTCTCGTAGAGGTGACGAATCTGGTCATCCCAAACTGGAATGACGACGACGAGGATATCAAGGCGCTGGTCGATTGGCTCTCGGGGGTTTACCGCGGTATTCCGCTCCACTTTTCTCGCTATCACCCGGACCATAAGCTAACGGAACCACCGACGCCGGTCGAAACTCTCTTGCGGGCGCGCGAGATTGCTTCGGAGAAACTCGATTACGTGTACGTGGGGAACGTCTGGGGTCAAGGGGAGGACACGATTTGCCCGAGCTGTAAGAAAATAGTCGTCGCTCGACGAGGTTTTAGCGTTTCGGAGGTGCGGGTGACGGATGGGCGTTGCGAGTACTGTGGGGGCGAGGTTGCCGTTGTTGGATGATGATCCGAGCTTTGGAGGTGCAAAATATGAGCAGTGAGATGAAAATTGGTTCGTGGAGGGAGTTGTTTGAGAAGACGATAGAGTTGGGGCTGGGCGCGGCGCTTCTTACGAAGGAGTCTGCCACGAAGCTGGCCGACGATTTGGTGCAACGCGGCGCGGTTAGCCGGGAGGAGGGAAAGAAGCTCGTCTCCGACATGATGGAAAAGGGCAAGGGGCAGAAGAAGCGGATGGAAGATTTCGTCGGGGAGATCGTCGAGCGGTCCCTCGAACGGGCCGACGTGGCGCGGAGGTCCCAGATCCAAGATCTCGAACGTCGAGTCAGCGCGCTGGAAGAGATGATGAAGCAGTCCGGCCCGAACGAATAGGGGCTGAGCGAAACGTTGCGCCAGCGATGAACCTTGGCTTCGGATTGAGACATCTCGGCCGCGTGCGCCAAATCTTGTCCGTGCTCGTTTTTGAGTATGGATTTAGATCTGTCTTCGATCAGCTCGGGATCGCGCGGCACTTTCCTCTTGGTCGGCGACGCCGCCCCTCGCCGGAGTATGCGGGGCTTCCAGGTCCTCGACGATTGCGTCTGGCCCTCGCCGAATTGGGGCCTACTTTCATCAAATTGGGCCAGATTCTCGGGGCGCGAGGTGACCTTCTGTCACCGGCCGTCGTAAGCGAACTGCGTCGCCTCCAAGATGAGGGGCCGGAGGTTTCCTTCGACCAAATTCGTCGCGTGATCGAACGGGAACTCGGGCGGCCGATAGAGCAATGCTATGCGCGGATCGACGAGCGGCCGCTCTCGGTTGCTTCGCTCGGCCAGGTTCATGCAGCGGAACTCCCGGATGGGCGCGAGGTGACCGTGAAGGTGCTTAGGCCTGGAGTGCGCTCGATCGTGGAAACCGACTTGCAGATCCTCGCCGATGCGGCCGCGATCCTCACGCGTCAGGTGCCGTCTTTGGGGCGGTACACCCTCCCCGGCTTCGCTCGGCAGTTCGCCACGCAAATGGAAGACGAGATGAACTATACGATCGAGGCGTATAACGCCGGTCGCCTCGGTCAGAGTATGCAGCAGGCGGGAATAGGGGCTCGCGTGCCGGAGGTTATATGGGGGCTCACGACGCGGGAAGTATTGACAACGGAACGTCTTTACGGCCACCGTGTCGATCGCATGGGGCCGGAGACGGAGCAAATCGACCGGAAGGCTGTTGCCAAGGCGATCGGCCAGGCCGTGCTTCACCAGATATTCGTCGATGGTTTTTTTCATGGTGACCCGCATCATGGGAATGTGCTCGTGGCAAATGACGGGCAGATTGTCTTCCTCGACTTCGGGATTGTAGGATATCTCGATCCTAGGATGCGTCGTTTGCTCGGCGAGGCGGTGCGACGAGTATACGAGCAAGATATCGAAGGGCTCATGGGCGCGATGTCAGAACTTGGAACGCTGACCGGAGAAACGGACATGCATTCCTTACGGAATGAGCTTGCGCGGATCGTCAGCCGATTTATGGTGCTGCCGAGAACTCAGTTCCCTATGGGCGAGGTGCTGATGCGAACCTTGCGCGCATTGTGGCTCAACAGCGTGCGAGTGCCGCCACAACTATCCTTGACTGCGAAGGCGCTTCTCCTGGCGGAGGCGGTGGCTACGGATCTCGATCCCGATTTTGATTTTCGGGATACCGCTACGCCGGTGCTCGATCGGGCTTGGGAGCGAGAAATGCTGCCGGGAGCATTGGCGGATCGAGCGATTCGTTCGCTCGAGTCGACCGCGCGACGACTTGGACGACTCCCGGCACAGTTGGACCGCGTCCTGACGCTCATCGAGCATGGCGGCATCCGATTCCGGGTCGACGAGAGCGATATCGATGCCCGCTGGGGTCGATTGAGTCGAGCCTGGAATCGAATGGCCATGAGTATGCTTGCGGCTGGGCTCTTTATCTCTGGAACGGTGTTCCTCGTTGCAGGGGATAATGCCACCCATATGGGCGTGGGCATGGCCGCTCTCGTGATTGCTCTCGTTGCAGGTTTGATTGTCGTCATCCGGGCCTTGAGTCCCAGTCAGATGTGACATGTTGATTCTCGCGTCACGGTCGCCAAGGCGTCAGGCGTTGTTGCGAGCGGCAGGCATCGATTTCCGGGTGGTTATGCCCGATATGCTGGATGAAATCCCCGCAATGCCGGGGGCTCGATACGGTTATATCGCGCGGCGGGTGGCCCTTACTAAGGCGTTGGATGTTGCCAAGCGAGCTGACGGTATAATTCTTGCGGCTGATACCATTGTAGTCTGCGGCTATGAAATTATGGGAAAACCCCGTGATGAGGATGATGCGCGACGCACGTTGAAGAAGCTAAGCGATTGTTGGCACTCGGTCTATACAGGAGTTGCCTTAGTGCTCGATGACAGAAGACTTCTTGGTCACGAGCGTACGGAGGTGGCATTTCGGCGTCTGTCGAATAAAGAAATAGAGGCATACATCGCGACTGGAGAGAGCATGGATAAGGCCGGCTCTTATGCCATACAAGGCGACGGAGCGGCCTTTGTTCGCGCCATACGGGGGTGTTACACGAACGTGATCGGGCTGCCGCTACCGAAGGTGCTGAGCATGCTGGCTGAGTTTTGCCCAGGAGATTTTCGCGCATGATCTGGCGTCAACTCTGGGCCAAATATGCGCGGGATATGGGAATCGATCTCGGAACGGCGAATACCCTCGTGCACGTCGTCGGAGGGGGAATTGTTCTGAATGAGCCGTCCGTGGTGGCGGTCGATCGCACGAACGGCCAGGTGCTCGCGATCGGCGCTTATGCAAAGCAAATGCTCGGCCGCACTCCGGCGAATATCGAAGCCGTTCGACCCTTGAAGGATGGCGTCATTGCCGACTTCGAGATGTCAGAGGAGATGTTGCGATACTTCATCCATCGCGTCCACCGGCGGCGAGCGCTGGCACATCCGCGAGTTGTGATCGGCATTCCATCCGGGGTTACGGAGGTGGAACGGCGCGCGGTGCGGGATGCGACCCTGCACGCTGGTGCGAGGGAAGCCTTTCTGGTGGAGGAGCCAATGGCGGCGGCTATTGGAGCGGGGCTTCATGTATGGGAGCCTGAGGGGAACATGGTCGTTGACATCGGCGGCGGTACATCTGAGGTCGCGGTGATCTCGCTCAACAATGTCGTGGCCGGCAAATCCATTCGCGTCGCCGGCGATGAGATCGACGAGGCCATCGTGACCTTTATGCACCACGAGCGTAGTTTGGCCATCGGCGTCCCGACCGCTGAGCGAATCAAGATGGAGATCGGCTCGGCATACTCATCTGACGGGGACGACGAACGAGTCTCTGTGGCGGCGGGGCGTGACCTCCTGACCGGGCTCCCTCGCTCGTTCGAGGTTTCGGCGGCGGAGATTCGAGAGGCGATCGCTGAACCAATGGGTGGGATTGTGGATGCCGTCAGGCAGACCCTTGAGGGGACGCCGGCAGAACTTACCTCCGATATAATGGCGCGCGGAATAGTTGTCACAGGCGGCGGTGCGTTGGTGCGGGGTATCGCTCGATTTATTGAGGAAAAAATAGAAATGCCGGTCAGGGTGGCCGAGAGCCCCATCACCTGCGTCTGTGTGGGGGCGGGAAGAATGCTCGAACACCCCGAGCGCTATGCGGAGGCTTTTGTGAAGCTCTAGGAGGAGCGATGATCGCACGTCTCGATAGCCCTCGCAGCCGTACGATATTGTTGCTCGTCGGTCTGACGGCGCTGGCAGTCGGCCTCGATCTGTGGCAGCGTTTGGCGCAGCGCGCTGGAGGAACGAGCTGGTTCGATGGTAGCGTGTGCGCCGTCTCGCGGCCGCTTCAAGCAATTCTCATCTCTGGCAGTGACTTCTTGGAGAACGAATGGAAGGCCGCCGTTTATGCGCGGGACCTTGTGGATGAAAACGAACAGTTGCTCCAGGAGACGGCCGCGCTGGAGGCTCGACTGGCGGAAATTGAAGAGAAGCGGTCGGAGGCGGCTCGTGCCGACGCTCTTCGATCAGTCCAACGGATCCAAAGCAGAGGCCGAATTGCGATGGTCATTGGGGTGGGCGAGAGTGCTTGGTCGAACTACCTCACCGTTGACCGAGGAAGCGCGGATGGGGTTAGAGCAAGGGATGTAGCTGTTGCTGCAGAGGGGGTTGTTGGACAGGTGTATGCAGTCGCGGCCCATTCTTCACGGGTGATGCCCCTAACTGAGGCCGAAAGCGCAATAGCCGTGCGTATCCAACGGTCTCGAGAGACGGGTATTCTCAAAGGGTTGCGGAAGTGGCGCTGTCAGATTCTGTACCTCCACCCTGAGGCCGATGTGCGCCCAGGCGATCTCGTTATCACGTCTGGTCTGGGAGGAGTCTTCCCTAAGGGTTTGCGAGTCGGAAATGTTATCTCCGTGTCATCAGATACGATAACGCCTGGGAAGGTTGCGGAAGTCGATCCCGCTGTGAAGTTGCGAAAGGTCGAGAGTGTGGTTCTTTTGAGAGAGGATGATCTGATCGCCGGGATCACAGACCGATGACGATGATATAGCCGGTTTCTTCGCCTCCGGTATCTCGTACGATGAACTCGCCCGTGCGGGGGCGGCCGCTTCGACGCCATACCTCATAGCCGACGCGAAGATCCTCTGTGTCGGGAAGGGGCTCCGGTTCACTTACGTTGACCTTCGTTGGAGGGTCGGCCGCCAACTCTTGTTCGAGAAACAAGGCCGCCTGCTTCCGCGAGCCGTACTTGTCGATGAGTGCCGGATAGTACACTGAGGCGCCTTCATATTTCTCTGCGATGATTTGCCCCCAAAAACCGCGCACTGCTTCCTGAGGGCTTACCGCGGGTGGGGGAAGTGGTTCCGGCCAGAGGGCGATGGCGGTACTTACAATGGCAGCGATCGCAATGACGCCGATAACAATCCACCGAGCCGGGCTCGGACGGGCTCGACGAGAGGGGGCCGCTCGCTCCTGGGCAATTTGGCGCTCTCGGATAGCCTCGACTGCGCCTTGGACTTCGTTCCTGGAGCGGCGGTGGTCCGCTTCCCGTTCCCGCTCCTGTCTGCGGCGCTCGAGATCCTGCTCACTGGGTCGCCGTGCGCCGGCTTCGGCCGGCTTTTTCTGCTGTCGCTCGAGCTGACGCAACGCCTCAGCGAGGTCGTCTTGTGCGTCGTCGCCGTCGAGGTCGATTCGTGACATTTTCGTACTATGTTCCTTAAGGGCCGAATTCGTCGCGGTTGAGCAGGCTCCTGCCTCGGTTGACGCAACCCCTGCCTGCTGTTAGACTCAGCACGACGCTAATTGGTTCGGAGCCCCCGTAGCTCAGGTGGATAGAGCAGGGCCCTCCTAAGGCCCGTGCCGCGCGTTCGAGTCGCGCCGGGGGCCCCAGCAGTCGGGGATTGGGCCGCGCCAAAGGTATTATTCCTCTCCTCGCCGAATTCATCGCACGCCATGAAGATCATAGTCGGGCTCGGTAACCCTGGGATTAAGTATCGGCGAACCAGACACAATATTGGGTTCATGGTCGTTGGTGAGCTTGCCAAGCGACGCGCGATGAAGTTCCGGCGCGGTCGGTTTCAATCGACCCAGGCTCGCGGCAAGATTGGCAAAGAGGAAGTGTTTCTCGTGCGCCCCATGACATTTATGAACCGCAGTGGTATCACCGCTGCCGGCATTGCCAAACAGCATGGCTGCGCACTGGATGATCTGCTGGTCGTCTGTGACGACGTAAATCTCGAACTTGGAAGGCTTCGGCTTCGGCGTTCGGGAAGTGATGGAGGACATAAGGGGCTGAAATCGGTCATTCAACACCTCGACGGCCAAAAGTTTCCGCGACTCCGTTTGGGCATCGACCGACCGCCGGGCGACATGGATATAATGACCTATGTGTTGGGGGTGTTCCGTAGGGGGGAATGGCCGGCTGTACGCGATATGGTGGAACGCGGCGCTCAGGCCGTTGAGACGTGGATATACCACGGAATCGATGAGGCGATGAATCGTTACAATGAGTCCCGGTTCCGTGAGATTGACAACCTCTGAGCACTTCGATCATAATCCAAACCCTGAGACGATTTGAATTTTTGTAGCAAGGAGGAATTGAACCTTGAACGAGAAGCAGCTCCTGATGATTCCCGGACCCACGGCCGTGCCTCAGTCAATTCTGCTGGCCGGGGCCGCCCCTATGATCAACCATCGCGGGCCCGAGTTCAAAGCCGCGCTCGATGAATGCACGCAGGGGCTGAAGAACATTTTCCAGACCTCTGCCGATATGTACATTCTGACATCATCGGGCACCGGAGGTCTCGAGGCCGCCGTCGTCAATATGCTTTCACCGGGCGATCGCGTGCTATCGGTTAGCATCGGTGTGTTCGGCGATCGGTTTGCGGACATCGCCGAAACCTATGGTGCGAATGTCGAAAAGATGGACTTCGAGATGGGAATGGCGGCTGATCCCGAGAAAATTCGCGCTCGCCTTGTCGAGGATACGGCGAAAGAGATCAAAGCCGTTCTCGTCACTCAGAACGAAACTTCGACCGGCGTTACGAACGACTTGAAGACCATTGCGGGCGTCGTGCAAGAGCATGGCGCGCTGCTTCTCGTCGATGGTATCAGCTCCCTCGTCGCCATGGACTGCCAGATGGATAATTGGGGGCTCGATGTCGTCGTCGCGGGATCGCAGAAGGCATTCATGGTCCCGCCCGGCTTGTGCTTTATTGCTATTGACGAGAGAGCCAGCGCAGCCATGAAGCAGGCAAAAATGCCGCGCTTCTACTTCGATCTTGGCAAGGCGAAGTCATATCTCGATCAGGGGCAGACTCCATGGACCCCGGCCGTCCCACAGGTCTTCCAGCTTCAGCAGGCGCTTCGACTCCTCGAGAAGGAAGGACTCCAGAACTTATTTGCCCGACACGCCAGGCTGGCGAAGTCCGTGCGCGAGGGCGTGAAGGCGTTGGGGCTAAAACTGCTGGCAGATGAGTCGTGTGCCAGCAATGCTGTGACCTCGGTTCGACGTCCGGAAGGAATCGAAGTCGCCGCTATCCGCAAACTTATGCTGGAGAAATATGGAGTGGTGCTCGCCGGTGGGCAGCGCAACTTGAAGAATGAGATCTTCCGCATCGGACATTTGGGATATGTGAGCGATGCAGAAGTCATCGCGACGCTCGGCCTGCTCGGGTTGGGGCTTCGTGAACTCGGCATGCAGATCGATCCCACGGCCGGCGTGAGCGCCTGCCTGCAATCGCTGGGAGGTTAATCCGTGACTACTCCCACGAAGAAATGGCGGGTGTTGGTTTCGGATAAGCTAGCCGATGAGGGGCTTGCGCCTCTTCGGGAGAATCCGTCAGTCGAGCTCGTCGTCAAGACGGGGTTGAGCCCGGATGAGTTGAAGCGGGAAATCGCCGATGCGGACGCGCTTCTCGTTCGAAGCGCCACGAAGGTGACCGCTGAGGTCATGGAAGCGGCGCCGAAGCTCATAGCGATCGGCCGCGCTGGAGTCGGCGTCGACAACATCGACGTCGAAGCGGCAACGACGCGAGGCATCGTCGTATGCAATTCCCCTGAGGGCAATACTGTGGCCGCCGCGGAGCATACGCTCGCCCTCATGTTGTCCCTGGCCCGGAATATCCCCGGAGCGAGCGCCTCCGTGAAGGCGGGGGAATGGAAGCGAAGCGCCTTCGTCGGTGTGGAACTGCTGAATAAGACGCTTGGTGTTGTCGGGCTGGGGAAGATAGGAAGCGAGGTGGCCGTTCGTGCGGCCGGATTTGGAATGAAGGTCATCGGCTTCGATCCGTTCATTGCCGCAGACCGCGCCGAGCGTCTGGGGATCGAGGTGGTGGAATTGCCCGAGTTGTTCGAGCGGTCGGATTTCATCACGATCCACGTGCCGTTGACGAAGGACACGCATCATCTGATTGGCGAGAAAACCCTCGCTCAAATCAAGTCGGGCGTTCGAATCATCAATTGTTCCCGCGGAGCCGTGATCGACGAAGCCGCGCTGGCCAAGGCGATTCAGGACAACCGAGTCGCTGGAGCGGGGCTCGATGTTTTCGAGAAGGAGCCGCCTACCGAGAGTCCGCTGCTGGCGATTGACAATGTAGTGCTGACTCCCCATCTTGGAGCATCCACGGCCGAAGCACAGCGCAAGGTGGCCGTAGACGTCGCGCAACAAGTGGTCGATGTACTCGAAGACAGACCGGCGCGAAGCGCTGTGAACGTCATACCGGTGAGCCCTGAAGGTCTTCGGGCTATCGAGGCATATCTCCCGCTCGCCGAGAAGATGGGATGTCTCCAGGGCCAGCTTGCGGATCAGCCCATCAGGTCCGTCGAGATAACGTATGCCGGCCAGCTTGCAGAGGAGGATTCGAGACTCCTTACGCGATCTTTCCTGAAGGGCCTTCTGTCGCCGATCGTGGATGAGCAAGTGAATCTGGTCAACGCCTCGATTGTCGCTCAAGAACGAGGCTTGCGCGTTGTTGAATCCCGAAGTCGTGAGCAAGAGGACTACGTGAGTCTGATCACCGCAAAAGTGTCCGCGAACGGAGATGAGCGGAGTATTTCGGGAACCTTATTCGGTCGGAATGAACCGCGGATTGTCCGTATCGACGGCTATCGCGTGGACTTCGCTCCTTTGGGATATATGCTCGTCTCCATGCATATCGACCAACCTGGCATGATTGGTCGTGTCGGTATGGTTTTGGGCGAACACGATATCAACATCGCCGGAATGCATGTCGGTCGCAGCAAGCCGAAGCCCGGTGGCCTTTCTGTCATGGTTCTCGCACTCGACGGACCTGTGCCGGCCGACGTCATGGGACAACTTCAAGAGGTCGATGGGATCGAAAGCGTTCGGCTCGTCGAACTCTGAGTGGCGTGTCAATGAGGATTCTCATCACCAATGATGATGGCATTCACGCCTCCGGTCTGAATGCCCTCCATGGAGCGCTTCGGGATATCGGTACAGTCGTTGCCATTGCGCCCGAACGGCCGCGCAGCGCGTGCGGACATGCCATTACGCTTCACAAACCACTCCGATTGCGCCGTGTTGAAATGCCGGGAGGGACGGTCGGGTATGCAAGCAATGGCACCCCGGCGGACTGCGTTGCCCTCGGCGTCAGCGACCACTTAGGGGGCCATCCCGACCTGGTTGTTTCGGGTATCAATCTCGGTCCAAATCTCGGGGTGGATATGACGTACTCCGGAACCGTTGCAGCCGCCATGGAAGCGGCGATCTGCGGCATCCCCAGTTTTGCCATCAGCGTTGCCAGCTACGAGCGGGCGGATTTTGAGCCGGCAGCGGAATTCGCAGCCTATTTGGCCCAGCGAATTGGCGACCATGGAATGGGTGGGGCGAGCTTCCTGAACGTCAATGTTCCGGCTGTCGCACGGAGCGAGATCGTTGGAGTTCGAATCACCCGCCAGGGCCGACTTCGCTACAGCAATCGCATAGAACGACGAACCGATCCTCGGGGCGGGGTTTACTACTGGCTCACGGGGGAGCGGGTTGGTCGATCAGCCCAGGCGGGCGGCGATGTCGACGCGGTCGAGGCGAACATCATATCGGTGACCCCGGTTCGTCTGGACTTGACAGATGACCAATTGCTGGATGAACTGACAAGCTGGAATCTCCACTGGCCAGAGTAGAGGCGCACCGTCGATAGACCACGTGGGATAGGGTTAGGAGTCAGTCTCCTCGAACCAATGGTGGCCAACCACTCTCATCCTGCTTATGTCCGTCTGGGGGCTGAAACGGTGGCCAAACGGGCCGCCGAACTGCAGGCGATGATGCATTCCTGTCGTCTCTGTCCCCACGAGTGCAACGTGAATCGCTTGGGTGGCGAAATCGGTTTGTGCCGAGTTGGAGACAGCCCCAAAGTCTCAAGCTTTGGACCTCATTTTGGAGAAGAGACGCCGCTCGTTGGGCGATGCGGGTCGGGAACGATATTTCTCACGTGTTGTAATCTCCGCTGCCTCTTCTGTCAGAACTACGATATTTCGCAACTCGACCGTGGAGATGAGGTGACTACAGAACGTCTGGCCGAGATGATGCTGAATCTGCAGACTCAGGGCTGCCATAATATCAACTGGGTGACGCCAACGCATCAGGTGCCAGTGCTGGTCGAGGGGACAAGGATTGCATTGGAGAGAGGGCTAAATCTTCCCATTGTCTACAACTGCGGCGGCTACGAGTCGGTGGAGACGCTCGGGCTGCTCGATGGTATCGTCGATATCTACATGCCCGATGCCAAATATGGAGACAGCGAGGTGGGAGCAAAGCTTTCGGGCGCGAAGTTCTACTGGGAGAGGTGTCGCGAGGCACTGGCGGAGATGCATCGGCAGGTCGGCGACCTGGA
>Ga0180438_10003780_pt1 | contig 22459 bp, 20 predicted proteins | sample SS_ome_12_FD_132455 | JGI IMG/M metagenome (GOLD analysis project Ga0180438, IMG submission 132455) | Hypersaline lake sediment archaeal communities from the Salton Sea, California, USA - SS_3_D_2 metaG | ecosystem: Environmental > Aquatic > Non-marine Saline and Alkaline > Hypersaline >...
ACGGACAGTGAACGTACCTTGACGTTTTTTACCTCCAGCTTGCTCACTCCTAGTAGGCCGCCTTCCCCCCGAGCACTTTCTTGATGCCCCTTATGGCAGACATCCCCGAGCTACCGGCAAAGGGATTCTGCGCACCCGACCCTCCTACCTTTACGGCGGTATCAGTCCCTCGAGCTTGCTTGTTCTTCGCCGTTTTGACCGCGGGTGCTACCCCAAACAACCCCGCCATAAAGTTCTCCTCGGCGTTAACCGAAGCATCCTTTTCTTCCGCTACCGCTGCTTCCTCCTCCTCTTCTTCTTCTTCGTCCTCTTCTTGATCAAGCATGCCCTGAGCTTTAAGCTTGCTGAGTTCGAGATCGAGCATGCGCTTCCTGAGAGTGACCATGTCCTTCTTATCCCAGGTGTTCTCATTCTGGCGACTAGCAATCCGGCGCTCGATGTCCGCAGCCTCAGCTTGAAGTTCTTCCTCCTCTAGAGCGACGGCCTGCTCGTAGAGAGGGGTTCCCTGAAATTGCGTCAACCACTTGTGGCCGTCACCGCTGAGGTGACACGCTTGCTTCGGATTCACGCTACTGACCACTGTGGCAACCTTGGGGATTTCTTCCAAAGGAAACCTCTTGAACATCTCGGTCAGCTCGTCTTCAGCCGACGCCTTCTTCTCGTTCTCGTAGAGAGCCTCCAAAAATTCGTGCAACATGTCTAGTCTCCTACCTGAGATTGCCGACTAACCTTCCAATGTTCCGCTCTAAGCCGCCACCTACGATGGCGCCTCGGATCGCTCCAGCAGCACCTTGACGCAGTGCTGCTTGATGCGGGTGCTGTACTGCCAGTTCGGTATCTGCCATAGACTTCTTAGCCTTGGCCAGCTCTGCGGCTCTGGCGTACGTCCCGTCTTGCGTCTGCTGCAGCTGAGTGATCTTCCCCTGTAGCTGTTGTGGGTTGACCCCTGCTGACGTATAGGCCCCATGTACCCCCTGAGCTCCGCCGACCAGCGCACCAAGGCCACTACCGATTGCGGAACTCATCTTCATCTGAGGCTGAGCGGCGGCCATCTCAGGAGGGGGCCCAGGAGGGCCTCCTGCCGGTCCTGCCATATCGGGAGCTCCCGCAGGGGGAGCTGCGCCGGGAGCCGCCTGAGGGGCTGGAGCCTGCCCTGCTGGACCCTGTGGGGGAGCAGCGGGGTCTGCCGTAGGTGCCTCACCGGGCTGCGGAGGCTGTGCCTGCGCTGCGCCCACGGACTGCTCCAACTCCTGCCCGGCAATACCTGCGGGATCTTGGCTAGCGACCTGAAGCATCTGAGCGCGCATTTTCTGCATACCCATCCGCATGTTAGCGGCGGTCTGCGTCTGCTTCAACGCCTCATCGTGAGCTTGAACAGCCTGCTGCGTAGTCTGTTGAACCTGCTGCTGAGCAGCTTGGGCCTCTTGCTGCACCTGCATCAGCTGCTGCTGCGCCATCTGCATCTGCTGCCCCAGCTGCGCCACCTGCTGCTCCATCTGCTTCTTTTGAGCCTTGTGGTACTCAGCCTCACTCTGATCTTGAAGCTGCCTACCAATGGCTTCTGCCTGCAAGTAGTTGGTTGGTGCCAACTCCTGCTGGTCCGTGGGACTTGCCATGGGCGCCTCTGCAGGGATCGGAGCATCCTGCGCCAACTTGACCCGCATGGCCATCCGTGCTGCAGCCTGCTTGACCTCTTGAGGACTACTGAGCGCCTGATCGATCTTACGCCCGAGGTACCCCCCGGCCTGACCACCGTAGTAACCCCCGGCCAATGAACCCGCAGCGCCAGTACCAACGGCGACTGGACCGAGTCCAGCGCCCAAAGCCCCACCGATCCCGGCGCCAGCGATGCTGCCGCCCAGTCCACCGCCAAGGGTTCCTATGGTTTCACCCCAACCAGTGCCCTTCTGCTTGTCCATGGCTGCGCCGGTACCCATGGCGCCGCCAGCTATCGACAGCGCTCGAGCAGTCTTGGCCATATGCGCAGCCAGCTCTTCTATAGAGGCGTTGGCCACTTTCTCTGGCTGCTCGACGCCTACGGCTTGCTCAGCGGCCTCGAACTCAGGCGATTCCTGAGCTTCCTGCTCTGGCGTCTCCTGCTCCTCATGTTCAGCCAACCCGCCCCCAGTACCCATCTCAGGAACCGGAGCTCCCACCACAGGGCAGTCAGGGAGAGCCTTCCGGTATACACCAATGTGCTCTTGAGCACGACCCATGTACTTACTGACGGTACCCTTGAGAGGGTTTTGCCCCACTACCGCCTCGAGCTCATGGAGAGCCTGGATGGTCTCCTGCTCGGCTCGGATCATGCGCTTGGCAACCTCTATTGGCTGCGTACTAACGGGAGGCATCTCCGGCTCAGGGATGTGCGGAGCCCCCATGAGCGTGGTCATTTTGGCGACCATGTTCTCGAAAGCTCCCTTGTTGTCCCAGTCAGCACCACTAAGGGCGTTTGAGACACAAAAAGCATGAGGACCTCTTATGGTGTTCTGGTAGATGTCGCCGGCAATCATCAAGCGCAAGTAGTGATTGGCTACGCGCCCCATGATCTCTACGACGTTGGCCACCGGAGCGTCGAACTTACCCTCCAGCTCACCCGTCTCATCTGGTGGATCTTGCCATCCAGCAGCCTTGTCCATGTCTCCCGTGGGAGCGTCAGGGAACCGCTTCACTGCGATGAAGAAGTTGGCAGCCTCGTGCAGAGGAATGCCAGGTCCGTTGAGGTAGTCGTCGAAGTGAGACATCATTCCTCCACAAGAACCAGAATGGCGTTGGAAACGTCGGAGCCACCCAAACTGAGAACTCTGGGTGCGACGCCATCGTAGGGGTTGTAGAACGTACCGACCGTATCAACCTGCGTACTGAACCCAAGCAGCGTATTGGCCGTACCGGTCTTGTCGACGTCGATGCCATTAGCTGGAGACGCCTCGACGAGAGCCATGTAGCCGTTGAGGTTGAGCACCTTGACCGCGTTCGTCGTCTGCGTCTCGATGGCACTGACGATGTCTGGCCACGACAAGGGCTCTTGAAGAGATCCAGTTGCATTGAACGTCACGGTCACAGCCGCCGGCTGATTGAAGATCAGGGTCAGGGTGTTGACGTAGAGCTTTGGCTGGATCTTACCGCCAGTTACACCCCCCTTCATGAACAGTGACGCTTCTTCGGTATTGGGGAACTTGCGAACGTTGAGTGAGGCCATGTTAGTAACTCAGGTAGCTGGCGTTGATCGACCACAATTCAGAGTGTATCCCGGGATTACCTGAACCCAGAATCTGCTCGATGTTCATCGAGACTTTGACCCGCTGCTTCATCTGCTCCGTACTGCTCTTGAAGTATTGTAACCAGTTCATGATGAGCGGCGTCTTGTCGTTCACACCGACGTTGATCCCACCATTGGAGTAGTTGATGTGGTTACGGGTCTGAAGCAGGCCCACGGACTCTAGAAGTACGATGACCGTGAGCCTGCGCATCAGGGCATGCTGGTTACGCTGAAGCAGCGTATCCAGACTGTGCGTGCCGATGAAGGGGGGAGTGCCATTGAAGTCGGACAAGGCGTCCATGACCGCCCACATGATCATCCTATCGCTGCTCTCTTCGCCTGCAACTAGGCGGTTGAGTTGAGGAAAGTCACGTAGGTACAGCCGTACCGTCTGCACGAACGACTGAAGCGTAGCGCTCGGTGCCTGGACGCCTTCCAACTCGGACACTACTTCCTCCTACGACTGGTCTTCTTGAACCAGGGTTTCTCCGCGACGACCTCTTCCACCGGCGGAGGAGGAGGAGGCTCCTCGACCTTCATCGGCTCGAGCTCCGGCTCCGGCGGAGGAGGTTCGGGCTTGAGCTCCGGCTTCGGAGGCGGAGCAGCCTTGGGAGCCTCCGGCTCCTTCTTCTTGCCATCGACGTCGCCGGTAGTCGTGACCTTCATGAGGCCCTTGGCCACCAACGCCTCGATCTCGCGCTGGAGCTTCTTGTAGATGTCCTCTCGAATGGGAAGGGGACGACCACGCATGACGCGCAGCATTCCGCCGCCCAAGAAAAGGTTCTTTCGGCTTCTCTCGGGACCGACCAACTGCTTTCGTGCATCACGCTTGGTGGGATCACGAGTAAGATTGTGTAGATAGTACGTTTTAGGCATCGTTTCTCCTTTAAGAGAAAAGGGCACCAGCGCCCGGCGCTAGTGCCCTCTTCCCAGGCCCAACAAGAAGGGGGACGCAGGTTAGTTGTTCACGACCTGCGGGAACTTGAGACCCTGATCGACTCGGTTGTTCACCGCGCCGAGAGCAGTCTCAGCCACTGGGATGAAGTTACTGAGCAGCGAGTCAGCATCGTTCGCGGTAGCGTCAGCCGAGTAGAGCTCGATCTTCCGCACGCTGGCGATGTTGATCACCGACATTCCGATGTCTTCCCACGCCTGGAACGTGATCTTGTTCGCCACCTTGTCGATGTAGAACTTGGTCTGGTTCAGGACGTAGAACTTGCCGAAGAACTCCGGAGAGGTGAAGAAGTAGATGTTGCCCGGACGGAGAATGTCCGTCTTGATGGTACGGATATACGGGCGCCCCAGAAGGGTGTTGTACTTGTACCCATCCACCGTGGTCTCCGACTGGATCCGGTCGCCCTGATCCTCGACGGTCCAGGACAGAACGTCGTCGAAGTCCACCTCGGTCACCAGACCACGCTCGGCGCGCAGACGGTTCCCGTCGAGCAGCTTGAAGCCCTCCACGAAGTCCTGCCGCTGAACGGGTCGGACCGTGGCATCGTCCGTCGAGGCGACGCGAGCCAGCTGACCCTTACGGACACTGAACTCCACGACGCTGCCGATGGCCGACGCATTGAGGGTGGGAGCCGACGCAGCACTGTTGGCCTCAGCCTGCAGCGCCTGAACGGCAGCCTCGATGTGAAGAACGAACTCGCGGTCCTCGATCTCCTGAATGTCCTTCACCGAGTTCTCCTCGATGATCTTCGTCAGGGGCATCTCGTAAGCGAGAAGTTCCTGCTCGGTCTTCTGGAAGATTTCCGAGCTGATGGTGAAGAACCCAACCTCGGCACGGGGGCCACGGATGAAGTTCGCACTGGGCTTGCCGCGGAAGTTGAGGACCATGGCCCTCGACTTGGGCTCGACGTCCACGATCTTGACCAACGTGTCGTGCTTCGTCGACCGCTGACAGTCGTTGCGAGTGACCTGCTCCGGAGGAAGAATCTTCCGTACGAAGCTCACTTCGCGCAGCTTGTCGCGGATGTAGCTACCACCCAACTGAGCGAGCTTCTCCTTGCCACCGGGCTCACTCAGACGGGTGTTGAAGAGGCTATTGAACCTGCTGCCCGACATGGTATCTCCTTCTGTTCCTTCTATTGAACCTGTGAGTCTAGTGTAACCTCGAGGTACTAGTAGCCGAAGCGATTAGTAACCCGAGCCTCCACGGATGCGCAGCCAACCGCCATTGTCGGCAGGCAGACGAGTGACCCGACCCACGGTGGGGTTGGTATCCGACGAGGTAGCTCCGACGAGGCCGGAGTAGATCTTCCCGCTAATGGTGATCGAGGCCACCTTCACGAGCTGAAGCCGCGTGGTGATCGGGTCACCAAGGCCGATGTCGGCGGCGGCGTCGAAGATGAGGGTCTCGAACTCCCAGGCACCCATCCAGATGACGGTGACCAGACGCTCGGCAGTTGCCTGCACGTCGAAGCGACCACTCTCGGTCCACAGCGGGAAGCTGGGGAGAGATGCCTCGTTGCCTGCGGTTGCGACGTCGCAGGCGCGGACAAGCTTGTAGTTCGCATCGAGAGTCATCCACTCCCCGTCGATCAACGCAGCTGCGTTCGACGGGTCCGTCAGAGTCGGATCGGCGACCGGCGCACTCAGCCGCTCCAACGGCAGGATGTCCCTCACCGGTCGGAAGTTCTCAACGTACGGTACGGTGACGGCCATGGTTTCTTCTCCTGTTTCTATTCACTCAAGGGGACGTTTGGGTTGTGGTTTGAGGGACTATCCAATCGTCCCCAAGATGAAGTGCTCGAGCTCGGTCTGTCCAGCAGCACCTTCTTCTCCGCCTTCACGGAGAGAAGCACCCTTGAACATATCCGGTCCGGTCATGCTGAGAGCTTCTTGAATGACGGGAAGGCGACCGTTCTCGGCCTCCTTCTCCATCTGTGTCGCCAGCTCATCGAAGGGAACCTCGGTATGGATCCCCTTATCGTGCATGTCAGCCGCGACTTTCTCGGCTTCCATGCGACGAACCAGCGAAGCGTTCTCGCCTTCCAGCTCCGAGACTCGACTGGCGAGCTTACGGAGCGCGTTGGCCGAATCGGCCATGATGGTAGCTGCTTGTTCCTTCGTGATCATGTCTGCCTCACATCTGCGTGCTGGCGTTGAAGCCACTAGCCTGAGAAGGACTGCTAGGAGTAGCAGCCATGGATGCCGCGGGTCCCTGAGCCTTCTTCGTCTTCTTCCCACTGGGGGCACACCCAGCACCCTCTGCGAGCTTGGCGAGAACGGCTCTAGCCCTTGCGACCTTAGCGGTAGCATTGATCTCGGGCTGCGGCACCTTCTGAGCCGACGAGATCTTTGCACCCGCCTGCTCAGTGTGATCGAGAGTCTGCTGGAGAGTCTTGTCGGTACCTGCCGACAGCGCAGGCTCGGTGAGCACGTCCTTCAGGTCACTCTTGGGGTCACCCTTGGCGTCCTTCTTGGTGTAGTTGATCGCCGCCTCATTGGACGAGATCAGGTTCTTCTGGCTGTTGACGTCTGCAGGCTCGCTGGGAGCACCCTCACCAGAAGCAACTGCTCCAGGCGGAGGAGTGGCACCCTGTGCGGGAGCCTGCCCACCAGAGATCTGAGCCGGGTTGATGGCGTCTTCAGCAGTCTTGGCTTCTCCCATTCCACTAGGGTTGGTGGCCGGTGAAGCGGCAGCAGGCTGCTGCACCTGAGTGGCCTCCTTCAGCAGCGCATGTGCGCGCTTGGCCAAGATCGAACCAGCCTTTTCGACGTCATCTTCTTCGGTATTCAGAGGCTTGTTGGCCTCCATGGCTGCCAAGTAGCCCTTTCGAGCGCCGATCCCGCCGCCTACGGTCCCTCCTGCTAGGCCGCCCATTCCTGCCCCCATACCAGCACCAAGACCGGCACCAGCAAGAGCACCCCGACCCATTCGTTGTAGGCGTCCATGCGCACCACCCGCACCACCGAGGAGAGCACCCGTAGCTGCTCCACCAAGAGCGCCAGGAATCGCCCCATACATAGCGCCTCCAGCACCACCAGCGAGATGACCAAGAGCAGATCCACCGCCAGCAGCTAGCTCTGCCGCTAGCATCTGAGACGGCGCGTCAACATTCTGAGCTGCAGCCGAACCAGCACCTAGAGCGCCACCAGCAGTACTTCCTAGCCCAGAGCCCAATAGGGCCCCAAGACCCGCACCAACAGGAGCACCAACCTGACCGCCGAAGCGTTCACCGAGCTGATGACCGGCGAGGGCTCCCAGACCTAGACCGCCTATGTTGCCAATTGCTGCTCCGAGGTCGTGGCGTGCTTTGACGGCATCTGCCCTCTCTTCGAGGCTCTTCTCAGGAACAGCCTCTTCGTCCTGTGCCATCTTCTCCGCAGAAGCGGTCTTGGGAGCCTGTTGCTTAGCCAGCTGCTCTGCGCCAGCTGCACCACGGGCATGTCCTCGCATGCCTCCAGTGATCCCGCCATATGCGGCTCCACCAGCACTACCGAGAGCCGCACCAGTCCCGCCACCAATGATGCCGCCCCCCAGAGCACCCGCACCGGCTCCGAGAACAGCGCCAGCCGGGCCACCAACGGCGAGACCACCCAAGCCGCCTAGGGCAGCGCCACCCAAGCCGCCCGCAGCGGCTCCACCGAGACCACCGGCTGCAGCGCCTGCCAGGCCACCACCAGCCGCTCCACCAGCTGCCCCACCCACGGTAGAGCCGTAGCGAGCACCGAGATTGCGGGGATCGACCCAAGAGCTGTTGTTCGCCTGTTTGGTCAACATCTCGGCCACGGCCTCATTGACCGGGTAGAAGTCGACAACGCCCTGCTCATTGGCAGCCACCTTGACCAACCCTAGACTGACCAGATTGTTGATGTACGCAGCCGACGCCTTGACGTTCTCATTAGTGAGCGTCGCCTTCTCATTGGCAATGGGCTCCGTCGGCTGCTCGCCATGCATCATCGAGTCGTTGGTTTCGAGCCCCGTGCCAGGATCGGCCGAACGAGTGGGATCTTTCTGCTGCGGGGGGTTGGTCGGGGGCTGATGGTGCGCCTTGCCCTGTTCACCGGCGTCGGGCATGTCGCCTTCGCTGGTCGCGGGCATCACACCCATGGCATTGGGTCCCTTACCGGGTCCCACGGGGGCGGCGTCCATCGCCGTCTTGATGAAGTCGAGAGCATCCGCCAACTTGGTGGCATACTCGAGATCGAGCTGCTGCGGAGTGGCCGATGCGACCTTCTCCTCGCTGGTTTCGGCGATAGCCCGAGCATTCTCTCGAGAGATATCGACTTTTTCTGCGCAGGATTCCATCGCGGTCTTGATGAAGTCCTGAAGAGTGGGGCGAGCTGCGGTAGTCATTTGCTTCTCCTGAGCCAACTTGGGGAGCGATTCGAGGCCCCTAGGTACCATGCTCTTCTGAGCCATGGCTCCAGCGTCGGGGGCGGGGGGGATTCCGGTATTCACTCGAGAGTACGTGGTCCGTGGACCCAGCCCCCGGGGACCTCGCTGTCCGGGGGCTGGCTTGTTCTCGACTGCCGGTTGAGGGATGGGGGCAGCGGTCGCGGGCGCACGAGTAGGATCCGGCGGTGCCGATCCAACTGACTCTGCATGCTTCCTGACCACTGCCCATCCTGCCTTTAGCCTCCGAACACCTCTTCCCAGTTCACTGGGTAGCCAGCAGCCTCGAGGTACTCCAGGCCACGGACACTCACGGCATCGTCGTAACCGGACTGAACGGAAGCGACCTTCTCACTGCTCTGCAGATCGCCAATTCCCAGGGTGTAGACCGCGCTCACGCGCTCAGCGGCCTCTTTGACGTCCCAGCCTGCTGCTTCGGCGATCTTGATGCCGCGCTCGGCCGACAGCTCCTCGAAGGCGCTCGATTCTTTGCTCTCTTCCTTCTTGCCTTCGTCCTTCTTCTCACCCCTAGCCTTCTCGGTCAGCTTCTTGGCGCCGTACCCGATCAGGGCCATCTTGCCTGCGCCCTTGGCGACGTTCTTCGCAGCAGTCCCTAGACCAAGACCACCGCCCTTCGCGCCAGTACCGGTCCCGTGCATGAGACCCCGGACTCCGCCCTTCACACCGGCAGCAACATCGGAAACACCAGAGAGACGACCCAGCGTCTTCGCAGCCCTACCAACCATGGAACGGTTGGTCATACCAGCAGCTTCCTTGTCGGTCTCCTGCTCCTGAGCCTCTTGCTCCTGAGCAGCAGCCTGCTTGATCTCGTTGCTCTCCTGATTGAAGGCGTGAGCCATGACGCGGCCCAGCGTATCGGCCTCGGCCAGCTTCTGCTGCCACTCAGCCTGCACAGCGTACTCGGCACGAGCCGCGGCGTCCTTCTCTTCCTCTTCGCTCTTCTCTTCCTTGTCCTCTTCCTTCTTCGGAGGGACGGGGGGAGCCTTCTTCTCTTCGCCCTCTTCTTCCTCGCCATCTTCCTGAGCGAGCTTGCTGATGAAGTCGGCGTAGAGCGCTTCACGAACCTGCGGATCGAGAGCGTTCAGATCGATGCCCTCCGCCGCGGCAACCTTGGCAAACAGGTCGATAGAAGCAAGCTTGGCCTGCTCCTCAGCTGCAGCGTCAGCGACTCCGTGGGTGTTGTACATCTGAGCCAGGTAGGGATTCATACTCATTGGATTCTCCGTGGTTCTCGTTGGGGGTTTCCTCTACTCCGTCCACGTGTTCCTCGAGGGGAGTCCCCTCTCCACGCTGGCCATTGCCTAAGACAACGACGGTTCTATCACTGACCTTTCTTCAACTGAAGATACCTCATCCCAGTAAGCATCCTTGAGGTAGCTATAGGACAAGGGTGTGAATACTTCCTCCGCGTCGGCAGACGCCACCTTCTGCAACTCCTCGTCATGCGAGGTGCTCAGAACGTCTTGACTTCGGGTGACTGCGTCCATCAGTTGATCGCGGTAGGAACCATACGCAGCTCCAATCTTACGTAGGAGCTTGGAGCTATGGGAAGTAGGTGAATCTTCAGAGGAACTCTTCTTCCCACCTACTACTAGTACTCGTCGTTCTATCATCGGCGCCAAAGCCGTCCGCATGGAGAGCAGCGGAAGGAGTAGCTTTGCCAGAGATGGTACGAAATCGTCCTTTTCGATCTCTATGGAGTCGTCTTTTTCATCCACCTTCGGGAACAAGACTTTCTTCTCATCCAGTGTGTCAGCAAGTGGTTTCATACCAATGCTGACCAATGTAATCCGTTGAAACTCCTTGGGCTTGAGAACCATCCCCAGTCCAGAAGTAGTACTCAGCGCCTTACTAAGACCGGTCTTCCCCAAAAGGTCTAGGACCTCCTCAGGGATATCCGGCTCCCCCCTGGTCATCACGGGAACTGCCTTGGCGGCTAGCTGAGAAGGAACCACGTCTTTCTCGATTTCCGCCTTCTTGTTCTCTGCGCCTTTCACCAACGCCTGTACGAACCGATCTTCCGCACTGGCGCACTTCAGTAGCTCTCCTTCTTCTAACTCCCGGTAGCCCATGTCGTGGGCCACCTTGGTACTAGGGACTGAGAAGGTCTGACCGTTGCGTACGACGAAGACCATGACCTTGGCGGTCTTGTCTGCACCGATGAAGACGAAGCTGATATCGAAGAAGCGAGGGTAATCGTTGTAGACGAAAACCTTCCTGCCGTCAGGCAGGATGTGGTTCATCTTCTTCTTGCACCAGTCATCGTAGTCGTGCCTGGTAACACTGACTCCGGGGATGCCCTTGCCGTTCTTTGTCTTAAGCTTCTTGTGAAACTCTAGAACTGCCTGACCTGGGTGCTTGTGCTTCTTCGGATCGAAAGTAGCCTGAGCCTCTCGGTACAACTCCCAATCCAAGGTGATGGAGCTTGTATCGAACGGTACCTTAGCCCCCATAGAGACATCGGGGAACTGCCCCTGCTTGAGTCGATCCCAGACTGGAACTCCACCGAACTTGACGCACTTGTCGTGATCGACTCGAATGACGAGCTCGACTCGCTTCATGTGGTCGTTCCACACGACGAGCTCCACTTCACCGTAGGCGCGAGAGGGGTCTTTGTTCCTATGGTGGGCGTACGGATGGGAGTTGTAGAATGTGGGATACCCGTAAGGCCAAGACTTAGCGTGGATCTTGTCCACCATGGGGTTGCCTGTCCAGTTCTTGGGAGAATGGATCAGGGCGGCCTCTGGGAATCCATCGCCGTTTATATTCGAGCCGAAGTACTCCCATGCCCCCATCGCATTGACCAGAACGTACTGCGCATCGTTGGTCGGCCTCAGATTCTCGATGTAGGCAAGAACTGGAGGTAAGAAAGAGGCGGACGCAGTCTTCTCGAATACGGAATCGGCAGGTCCAAAGAGAGGAATTGCCGTATAGCCGATCTCGTTCTGACTGAGGAATGTGGATACCTTGAGCATTACGCCCCAGGCACCCCCATGGGCTGCATGAAGCTCATAGGATCGCTCATCTTCGGTTGTGAAGAGCGTCCCTTGATCACGCTGTCTGCATATGGCTTGGCACCGAGCTCGACGCCCCTCTGCATGGACGCCTGCAGCAAACCAGGATCGGCGCGGCCACGCATGGCTTCAGCCAAGATCCCTCCCGCCGCCTCGCGGTTGTCGACCATCCTGCGCATCATCGTACCCGCGATCAGCGGGTCAGACGCGTAATCGGGATTGGCTTTACGCAGAGACTTGAATGCCTGATTGAAGAACTTGGGGTCTTCACCACGCACCGACTCCAAGTCGGGGTTGCTCTCCATCATGCTGCTGAAGTTGCGACGCTGATTGATCGCGCCAATGACGGATTGAGCAGCGGGGATGGCACTCAACATACCAGCAGTCACACCGACGCCCACGGCAGTGCGTGCTGCATGCTCACCGAGCTCCTTAGCGCCGAAGGCACCTTTGATTCCTTGCCACGCTTTGCCCAGAGCTCCGCCCTGCGCCTGCTTCCTCATCTCCAGACACTCTTCGACGGGATTCATACTTCCTCCAACGCCTTTTCGGCCATGGTGATGAACGCGTCCAGCTTCTGCACGTTCAGAAGAACCTCTTCACGCGCTGCTCGAGCATGAGCTAGCTTCTCCACCGTATCGCACAAGGCAGAAAAGCAGCCCACCAACGGGTGCTTCTCGTTGACTAGGACGGCTCCGGCCGTCTTCTCGATGGACTCGGCCAGCATCGGGTAGGTAGGGATGACCTCTTCTTCTACCAACCTGGGGCCAATGTCCTTGAAAGCTGCTTTGACTAGCAAGGGATCTGCATCCGTTGCTGCATGCCACGCTTGGATCACGTGACCCAGGGGTACGTCGGTGGCGACTGCCTGCTTGACCTGGTTGTACAGATCTTCCCTAAGCTCCAGCAGCTCGGCTTCCAGCCCCGACATCTCTAAGGTGAGGCTGTCACAGGCCGCGGACAGCTTCTGATGAGCGTCCGTCACGTCGGATAGCGGATCGGCGTAAGGGATATCCTTTCCCTCCGTCTTGAATCCCTCTTCCAGAAGAGCGTCCATTGGGTTGCTCTCTCGGGACACCCCAGCCACCTTCTCCAGAGATGTTGAGTTGTTCCTCCGAAGCTCTACGAACGCTTGCTTGATTTCCTCGGGGGGCTGCTTGTAGTCTGCCGTCCCACGATCGAACACAGTCCCCCCACCACCGTCGTTCAAGTCCTTGAGGATCTCACTGGGATCGGCCAACCCCTTGTCGAAGTGGACGTAGTGGTGCTGCATCCCTTCTTTCTTGAACTCACTCAGGAACGCCTGAGTATTGGTGAACTCGATCACCCGACGCACTTGCTCGGGGCTGAGCCCTGCATGCTTGATGGTTTCTACGACTGCGTCGTTAAGAGACGTACACTTGCCATCATGATACAACGCAGACGCGTACTTCCCGTACGCCTCCAGCTCCTCACCGGAAACCGGGCGTGCGGAATGTTGCTGTAGAATCGTCTGAGAAGGGAGTTCGTGGACAGACATGACTATTAGAAGAAGTACCATGGTAGCAGAGGCCATGGGAAGGAAGGGGGACACGGCCTCCGAGCAAGAAGCGGCTGATATTCTTGGGGTGCACACGCGCACTTTGCAGGACTACGTGAAGAAGGGATGGGTGCGTGCACACTATCCGGAGAACTGGAGACCCGGGGATCCGAGGACCTACGCCAAGGAAGAAGTCTGTGCGCTCAAGGAGATACTAAACGAAGACTTCGACCTGGCCATGATCTACAACACGGTAGTTCATACCTACGTAGCTGGTCGTGTAAATGACCGTCGGCTAGACGCACTGGAGAGGATGCTAGGTCTGGACTCCCCCGTCGTCGAGTACGACCGTGGGAGTATTCATGCTCTGTACCTCAAGGCTAGGTATGCATCGGCCAACCCCCCAAAAGAACCAGAAGAGCTACTGGAGTGGGCAGGGATCTTCATGGCCATCCACCCCGAATACTTTCTTCTGGCCAAGCATCATCTGGAGGACCCCTCGCCGTGGAAGACGTTTCTCGAGCTCGGAGAGAAAGTAGGTATGAACCAACCAGGCGACGAGAGTAGCAGGGACATGAAACTGGCCTATGGCTACTTCCAATCCGCTCGACACCACCTACGAAGTTCGGTGGTAGCCTTTCTAGCGCTACATGGACGAAGTGAAGAAATCTCCAAAGAGTTCCCAGAGTACGAGCCGAGCCCACACTTGCGCCTGCTGAACCACCTACCTCACCCCTGATTCAGTGGGTGGTAATCACTCACGGGCATGCCAGTCGATGGGTCTTCCTTGGTCGGCGCAAGGATGTCCGGACGCGGAACCATGATCATGCTGGCAAGCCAGCAATAGACGAACGAGTGGAACGAATCGTCAGGGCTGCCCTCCAGGTGATCGTACTGAATCATGCGTAGGGCATCGTTGTACTCGCTGTAGATGTTCAAGAAGTCCTGTGCGTATGGCTTTTGAAACTCCTCCCACCGGGGAAAGCGACACTTACCCTTCTTGATGGCACTGAAGATTCCGCTCATCACCTCGGTGCGGTTTACCTTCCATCGCATGAGTCTGTTGTCGAACTGAATCTTCCCCTTCAACTGACCCAGGTACTGGTACTTGTGTACTCTCTGCGGCCCGTACTTCTTGACCAACGTATCGTTGAGCCCAAACCCGTATCCGTAGTCACACCCGATGAGTTGTACGTTGAAGCGATCGCAAATCTCTATGATTCTCTTGATCTGAATGTGCGGGTCCGACTCCTCGCCGATGAACCGGTGCATGAAGAGAACCGCGAACTTGTTGTCAATGTACGTCCCGATGGTCAGCACCGTGTACGAGTTGTCGCCAGGACCCCAATCGACTCCAGCAAAGAATGGCTGCCCCAACGACATGTGCCTCTTCTTCTCGAGGTCCAGCATGCTGTAGTTCTCGTCGCAGCAGGCCATTACGTCTGCAGAACATAAGGGGCGTAGCCCTGATTCATAACTGATCCCCAAAACCTCATTGTAGAACTTGGCGCGAGAGTAGGTCTCGTACTGATAGAGAATGTCCTGCCAATCCTCCAGCCGCCAGGGAACCATCAGCTGTGGAATACGGTAGCTCTCGAATGGGGTCTTGACGGGATCGTATTTGACCATGGTCACCCATTGCGCCCGCGGTCCTTGAGGATCTATTCCCTTGCCGCACTTTTCGCAGATGGGACCGGTCTTACCGATGTTCTTCTCCCCTAGAAGGTTCCAGTGGTTACACCCCTCACAGGGAACCGCCCACTCACCCTGTGTAGACTTGTTGGCTCGGTACTCCTCGATGACGTTGTCCAGGCTCTTGGGTGTCCCCGAGTACAAGTAACTCTTGCGTCTGGGGTCTGCGTGAGAAAGACACTGCTCCAGAACAGGGATGTTGTCTCTGAGGATATCTTGCAACTCGTCGCACTCAAGCATGTCAGCCGGAATACCTCGAGCTCGGTCGGCGTTGAGAAAGGCGTAACGAAGAGTGATCTTACTGCGGTTGATCAACTGTTTCTCGAGGATGTTCTGACTGAGCATCCTGGTCGTGTACTTCTTCAAGATCGGACTGGTCTCAATGGGATCCTTAATCCTATCGTTGCTGAATGTCTTGGTCTGAGTAGCGGACGGAGAAACGTACAGGACCTTGAATGAAGGGATGAGGCACATCCGGCATAAAGACACGTTCCCCAACGTCGTGCTGTTGTGCGTAAACACCCCATTGAGCAGAAAGTTGTGGGTCCTCTCGACCTCGATGTCAAAGCAGGGCTCCTCCCCCAACTCTTCGATGTGCTCTACCTTGTCCCAGCACAAGTCGGAGTCGAGCAACGACTCGACCGGCACGTTCTCATCAGGAAGATCTACTCCTTCACTTTTCCCGAACGCACCAATCTCCGTCAGGAACTGACGGATGCCAACTCGGGTCTCCACCCTGACACGGTAGCTCCATTTCTCCGTATCCTCGTAAGCCTTCGGTTTGTACCTCCGGAAGCTGGTGGGGATGCCGAACTTCCAGAGCAGCGCTTGTACCTGACGCACGAGCTTCAAGCTAATGCTGGTGTACTCGATGTCGTACTTGGTCTTGGTCGGATGCCCCACTGAGCCGTCACATGCCCACAACCGATTCAAGAACAACGCCGTCCTCTCGCGTGTGTAGTTGAACACCTCTTCGGGGATGGACTTGTCCTGCGCGTACAAGCCAACGTCACTGAGACCAGCAATCAGTTCATCTACGCTACGTAAATGAGGATCTCTACTCCCGAAAATCCCACCGCGTCGGATGGCACCAACGCGGGTGCCTACCGTCATTTCCTTTGCTTCCACCCAGCCTCGAGCCGTCAGCACAGGGTGCGTGTTAGCAACCCGTAGCTCATGACCTTGTCTGGTTTTCAGTAGCAGACATGGCTTCGAGCCAACTTCCCTCTTGTCTACTACACGCGCAGAACAGACCTTTCGCTTGTCCTCATCCCAGGACAGAACCCTCTGACCTACCTCGACATCGAATGCTTGAATTGGCATACCCGACGCGGCATACACACACTCGGAGCCAGTTGCAGTCTGACTAACGCACTTCTCCACTTGTCGGGCACAGAACAACAACAACCTCTGTGCGGGGGTGTTGTAGATGCGGAGGAGGTGGCGCCTTCCCTCGAAGCTGAAGTTCTCGTAGATCACGCCTTCTTTCGTCGAGGGCATCATGAACACCCTAGAGGTGAAGTCAGACGGTTTGAGCTTGGTCAACTTTCTCTGAACCGCGCGGTAGGAATTGACGTCAATGATGGGCACATCGACGTCGTCTACGGATGGCTCTGGCACCCACGGCTCTTCATCACCCCACGAGTCGTCGTACGGGTTGTCGGCGAAGTCGTATGATGTGTTCATGGATCAGGATATGGTAGATGCGCTGAAAGAAGCGTGGGAGCTGCTACGAGAGGCAGGAGACCACTTTTCGGGTGAGTGGCTTGCGCAGCCAGAAGCAGACGGACAATCCGTATCACTGCGTCTGAGAGACAAGCTACCCCCTAGCTGTAAGAAGGTGGTCAACGACATCCTCCGAGAGTGCATGAGAGACAAGGGCTTCGAGGCGGGACACTTCGTCCACTACAAAGCGCGCCTTCAGTTCTTCATGCGGAGGAAAACGGCGAGCCAGTCTCAAGAAGTCGTGCGTCGAGTTGCGCAAAAAAGCGCTGAAGATACGCAAGAGGATCTAGTAGGTGATCGTACCCTTGGGCCTTGAGCCACCAAGAAGCGACCTCTTCCGTGTACTTGGCCATGATTCGGGGGTACTCGGCGCCGAAGTATGCTTGCGCTTCCTCACTCATGATCTTGGCGAAATCGGTGTACCACCAGTTCCTGTACGCCGACGCCTGTGATGGATCAACCGACTCCGGAAGAAAGAAGTGAACGATCAAGTCCTCGTTCACCAGAGCATACTCGGCTCGAAAGTTCTCGTGGGTAGCATACGAGAACTCTATGGGCTTGGGTTCGTAGTGCCCCTGCTCTGCTGCACCGAAAGTCTTCAGATCTTCCATAGGGCTGTCAACCGACCTCACTACTACTTCGCGCTCACTCATGTCCTTCCTCCTTTGCGGGTAGATAGCTGGTCGTGTGATCCCCACCACTTACCTCGTTGATGTGAGGGACCTCTTCACCATCCGTTTGTATGGATACACCAACTACCTGCTCGACCAGCTTACCATCTTCGTCCCCTGACTCCGCAATGGATTCTTCCAACGTCTTCAGCGCACTAGCTAAGTCCCGAACCTTCATGGACTTATCCTTGTCGTTCCCCATGACAGCGTCAGCCAGAGACACGGCAATACCCAGATGTAAGGCTTTCTTCAGCTTGGACATCGTGCCCTCATCGGGCATGTACCCCAAGAGCATCTTGTTCTTGATGGCAGCAAGCTGGGGGATGGGAGACGTCGCAACCATGTACCTGGGATCTTGATAGATGGCGGAGCGCATGGCCTTGTACCTCGCCTGATTCCCTGCATCGTTGCCCTGCAGAACGGACTCGGCACGGTTCACCAAAATGGTCTTGAGGTCAGTACTATCCACCATCTTCATGTTCCAGAAGTAGTGCTTGTACGCCTTCAAGTCACGGGCGGCGCAACCGTATCCCATGGAGGCCAACCTACGACATATCAACTCGTCGGGGTCGTCGACTAGAACCATTGCCTCGATAGCCTGCTTGGCTCTAGGAGACTCAAGCAGCTCCAACGCTCGCTGCGTACTGGCATTGAGCTGAAACAACGTCAGCACCCCCTGAGACAGAAGGTACTCAGTAGAGGATAGGTGCTGCTCATTGTAGGGGTAAAAAGGCGTAGGGGGATGAAGCTTCTTACGCAAGCTGACGAGGTAGTGCGATCCCGGAAAGTCGAGCTGCCTCTCTGACAGGGCCAGGACGATATCGTCGTCCCCGTAGGTATCGGGATGAAGTAGAAGATACTTGACGTAGTACTCGGCGGGGCTTCTTCGTAGCATCCCCCTGAATGTATCAGTTGCCCTGGAAAGCCAAGATCTTCAGGCCCTCGATGGTTTCTTCCACTGAACGAATCGCACGCTCTACGGACGACGCATTGACGTTCTGCAGCCCCAGCCTGGTAGCAAGTAGAATCTCGCACAGCTTGGTTTGCGCGTCGTCGATATCAGGGAGGTACGAAACGAAAGTCATGGCGTTCTCGGAGTTGATGAAGCCCAAGGACAGAACTGTATCCACCGTAGTAGGATCTGGAAACTCCACAGCTTCCTTAACCATGTGCGCCGGTTTGATTCCTGGAACCGCCGCCAAGAGCTCCTCGGTGTTCGTCATGGCCTGTTTGACCAGATCATCCATCAAAGAGATCTCACGACCCACCTTCACCTTGACCGCTTCTCCGCTGTAAGCCTCACCCATCTTCTCGATGCAGATTTGGGGGGGAACGCCCAACCCACCTAGTAGGAACATGGCGTCGTCGACATCCAAGAAGTTCGTCTGAGCGTACCCCAGCTTCTCTACGGGAAGACCGGAAACACTGAAGACGTCTCCATCAGTTCTGAGAACGACGTGTGAGACCTTCTGTTCCTCCTCCGCTCGCGCCTTGTCCTCCTCGTCCCCCATCAGAGAAGTAGCCTCAGTGCCATCCAGGGGTAGCCACTCCCAATCATCGGGGATGAGAATCCTGCCATCACCAGTGGGGGTGGGCTCCGCAAGGTTCGGCTGCACGCTGACCTCGACGGGCCTGCCGTCGAACGTGGTGCCATTGAACACCGTCGGCTCAGCCTGCTCAGCAAAGCTGTCACTGAACTGGAAGGGGACGGTTGCGGCCAACCCGTCGTTGTTCATCTTGAAGAACAACCCGTGTTCCCCCACGGGCCCGCTGGGAAGATTGAATCCATCTCCTGCGAGCTCTCCCTGAATATCGGACTGTACAGCCACGGAAGAGCCGTTCGTGAACAAGGAGATTGGGATTGCCTTGCCGTCGATGTCAATGAGGGAGGGGATGACGATACCCACCAGCTCCTTGCCGGCGACGTCCTTGACCTTGTACAGGCCAGGCTCCTCTACGGGCTCAAGATCTAGAGACGCTTCCTCGCCAACAGGTGGGGCATCAACTGCCGTGACTGCCCCAGCAGTATCAACGTCCATGGCTAGCTTAGTACCAAACGTCCCAACGATCTCCCCGCGATCTACGACGGTCTCGATGGGCTCCCAAATTAGGTGGCTGGCATACTTGACAGCATACCCATCATCCCGCTTCTGAATCTGAGAGACGGTGGGAGGAGTGTACTGAGTCCAGGACGCGAGCTTGTAGACCACGGGGGTCTGCTCGACGACCTTACTCAAAATAGGGGTGAGTACGCCGGCATTCTTTACGAGAGCCGCGGCATTCTTATCGACCTCTTCCACGAATGACTCGTGATCTTCAGGACCGATGGTGGGCAAAACGGCGTCCAAGACCGAGGATGTCTTCTGCTGCTGCCAAGCCAAACGTCCGGCCCGTGGGTTCATTTTCACCGAACCCTTGGGGGCTGGGGCGCCACGAACGGCTGTCTCCAGCCCCTTTCCCGCCGAGCTGCCAAGAGCCAGCCCGCCGATGCCGCCAGCCGCTGCGCCCAGCACAGGAGCCCCCAGAGCCCCACCTACTGCTCCACCGAGCAGAGCGCCCCCAAGACCGCCGGTGACGGCACCGCCGACCTCACCCACGCCGAATCGATCGGAGCGGACTACGCCTCCTTCGGGGGTCATGTAGTACTCTGCCGCGGTCTTCTCGTCTTTCTCTTCAGCCCCATCAATGAACGCCCCCAGAGCAGCGCCGGATTTCCCCATACCCCCACCCGCGTTGATGGCCACGCCGCCTCCACCGAAGCCGTAGTTCTGACGATAGGGGGGATAGAGCTGACCGATCATGGACTGATCGCCTGGAGTTCGACTGGTGACATCGAACGCCTGTGGGCGGAACAGCGCCTGTCGAAGACGGTTCTCGGTAAGGGGGATGACCTTCCCCATATCGTTAACGAGAAGATCGAAGGGAGAGAGCTTCTTACTCTTGATGACGAACGGGATGCGGATGGACCTGATGCCCGCGGCCTGCTGTGCCTCTTCGCCAGCATCCGAAGGGGCCTCGGTCTGATTCTTGATCTCTACATGACCAACGCCGTACCCTTGCTCCGCATCGACGCGCTGCATCTGGATGTGCGGCTGATAGTCAGCGATGTACGGGACCTGCTTATAGAGCTCCTGAAGGATCTCTTGCGGCCACATGTTCGGATCCTCGGGGAGGTCGACCTCACCCGCGGTCTTTTGGAGAGTCTCTTCAGGGCGGAAGAACAGAGGTTCGTTCATCATGGCACTTGAATTATGGCAAACAGACTGGCTTGAACCGAAGGGACCTTAGTCAGGAGCACAACACCGCCCACCGTATCAGTAGGAGCGATCTGATTGGTACCGTCGTCCAGTCCTGTGTTGAACAACGACCGAATGTCGTCGCCAGTAACGCTCAATTGATCGTCTTGAAAAGAAAAGACGAAGGCCGGACCCGCACTAGCCTCCGCCGCCAACTCCGCCGCTAGACGAATGGCAGGGATCTTTACGCGGAGAGCGGCATCTATGCTGAGACGGAGTAGACCCAGTTGAACCGACAGCGACCCGGCTATCCCAGCAGCCAACCCCAGCTCCAATCCTATCCGTACGCTAGGCGGAGTAACGGTAAGTGCTGCGGTGAACGCCGCCTGCAGTTGAGCAACCAAAGAAAGTAGTACCGTAATACCAAGAGAAGGCAGACCTACTTGTAATGACAAATTGGCCTGAGCCGTCAGAGCAGCGTTGAGGCGCGCAGACAGATCAGCAGAGAACGGAGTCACGCCAGTACTAAGCAGCGCGTCTATCTGCGCCCCTAGGGGATTGATGACCCCCAGAGCTGCGGCGAGACCCACATTGATCTCACCGAGCGTAGCGCTCTTTTGACTGCTCAAGGGCATCAGGCACCAGTTCCGCTAGGAGCAAATACCGTAGGAGATCCAGTAACCACGACTCCCTGAAGAACCGTACCGGTAACAATGGTACCCGTAAAGGGCACGGGTGAACCACCCACCTGCGCAGTACCAATGACGGGAGCGCCGACTACAGTGATCTCTACGATAGACCCCTTGGTCGCTATTGGCGCCGATCCGGCATTCAGCACTATGGCACCGTTACTACTCGTGATGTCTACGCCCTTTTCTGCAGAGAGCTGGATCTTCTTGTCAGCTACTACTCGGAAGAACTTCCGCGTCCCGAGGTCGATGTCGTCGTCAGCATCTATCCACAGCCTCTTCTTGATACGAAGACCTAAGCTGCCCTCCATACGGAGAAATCCATTACCTCCCCGATCGAAATACAACCGTAACTTGGTCGCACTACGTGCCGACGCGTTTGGTTGACCCTCTGCCGCGTCGAATCCCTGAGGTGCTACGGCCACCTCCATTACTACTGGGTCAGTAGTACCAACCTCCAGAGCGTTCTTCATGGAGTTGAGCTTGTCGTCGTCCGCAGGATCTGGGACGGGCTGACGAACCTTTCCCATTGCTATACGAACGTCTGCAGATTCGTCGTTGGCGAACACTCGAAAGGTTTGACGCCACTCGGTCTCTGGGTTGTCATCCAACGCACTAGATGCGATTCCCCAATTGATCGACCCACCCGTATTGTGGTGCTCGTAGTTCTGGCTGATGTCCGTAATGAGATTGCGTAACGGGATGTAGATACGCTGAGCCACTGAGGTGGCGCCAATCTGAAGCACCCCACCTCGATGAAGCACTACGAAGTTTCCGTCCCTGCCACGAAGAATCATGTCTCCGGGCTTTGCTCGAATACGCCCTCCGGCGAACGTATAGGCGTCGGTTCCACCAGGATTCGTCTTTTCGTCATCGGGTGTCGTCTTGCCCTGAGCGGGCATGATGAACCCCAAGACGAAAGGAGGTGGGCCATCACTGTGAATCCCTACGATGCACTTGGAACCCACCTCGGGTACGGCATAGATGCCCTCTCCCCTTGCTGGGTGCACGTAGGGGGAAGCTACCTGAATGTCCGGGAAGAACTTCTGGTCGAACACCGAACGACAATCGATGGTCCAGTTCACGTAGTTGACGTTGACGACGGTGCACTCGTACATACGTACAGGTGCGGCACCCTCCTGGTAGAACGGAGAATCCGCCCTACCGGTGGGTTGAAACGTGTCGTAGGGATCTTGTGGGATCCTACGTGATTGCGCTCCGGGAAGTTCGGGCATCAGTAAGAGTACCTCGGAACACCCTTCAGATGCGGCTTCTTCATGACGTCC
>Ga0180438_10003782_pt1 | contig 22453 bp, 27 predicted proteins | sample SS_ome_12_FD_132455 | JGI IMG/M metagenome (GOLD analysis project Ga0180438, IMG submission 132455) | Hypersaline lake sediment archaeal communities from the Salton Sea, California, USA - SS_3_D_2 metaG | ecosystem: Environmental > Aquatic > Non-marine Saline and Alkaline > Hypersaline >...
GATTTTCGCCCATATCTCGTCTGTCAGAAACCGCCTCCGTGCCATGGATCGCACCTCCATGACAAGAGGCCTTGTTTCTGGCAATCATTCCTATATTCCGGTTATGAAATAGCTTCTAGGCAAGAATTCCCGATCACGCGCGCACAGCGCGCATTTGTCCGCCGGGCGCGACACGTGTGTACAACGTCAACGAATCAGTTGAAGGAGTCCATCAGGACATTGGTCACCAGGCATACCTGGAGCACCAGCGTCTGTGGGAGTGGTGGAAGGAGCCTGCAAACACGTGGTGGGATTACGCTTCAAGCGTAAAAGCACGCGTTGGACCAGGGCAGGCGCACGGGCGGTGCTGTATCTTCGGCTCGACCGTCTCAGCGACCGCTGGCAGCAGCGCTGCAACCTCGTCCGCCAAATCCGTGCCCCCCTCCGCCTTGCTGCCTGACCTAGAAAGATAAGTCACACCCCCTGAGAAAGAAGGCCTTGCGGCATACATCCCCCGCTGCTATAATTCTCACCAGTGCCATACGTCCGAGCCGAGAGGCTCGTTTCGATTGGCCTTCCTGCTCCCGCGATGGGGGCCGCACAAGACCATAGGAAGGAGGATTCCTCCCATTCCCGACTACGAGATTATGTTCATCGTCGATCCGACACTCTCCGACACCGATGTAGAAAACGTCCAGGAGCGTCTTCGCGAGCTGGCGGTGTCCCGCGGGGCTGAGGTAACGAGCCTCGCCGTGTGGGAACGACGGCGGCTGGCCTATCCAATCAAAGGGCGGCGCGATGGGATCTATCTCCTGGCCGAGATCAAGACCGAAGCGCCAGTAGTCAAAGAGCTCGACGAGCAGCTCTCGGTGACGGAGAGCGTTCTACGGCATATGATCATCCGCAAGGATGAAGACTAGCCCTTTGCGGCATTGAAATGCCGATGCACGTCCAAATGATGATGGCGGCTTCTGACCGCCCCGAAAGGAATGGGTCATGATCAACCGCATCGTCCTAGTCGGCCGTCTGACAGCCGACCCCGAGCTACGGTATACGCCGAGCGGGGTGCCGGTTGCAAACTTCCGAATCGCCGTTGACCGATCTTTCACCAATGCCGCTGGCGAACGTGAGACGGATTTCATCAACATAGTGGCCTGGAGACAGAGAGCCGAGTTCGCTGCAAATTATCTTGGCAAAGGTCGTTTAGTTGCCATCGACGGCCGGCTTCAGATAAGGCAGTGGACCACACAGGATGGACAGAAACGGTCTACCTCCGAGGTTGTAGCCGACGAGGTTCGTGGTTTGGATCGCCCGAAGGAGGGCGGCGCCTCGACCCCGGATGATGATCGTATCGCCGCCGAGCCGACAGAAGTCGGCGAAGATGACAGTGAGGTCTGGGCTGACGAGTAAATGCGATTCGGCCGCGCGGCTGGATCTGAACGCTGTGTTCGAAAGGAAAAGAGATGTCTGAGACTCAGGAAAAGGACCAGAGTCCCAATTCAGAGACTACAGATGCACGTGCGAGATATGAGAGAAGGCCATCTGAAGGCGACGAAAGGCCGCGGCGGGATGCACGCGGTGGACGAGGCCGCGATCGTGGCGACAGAGGTCGACGCGGCGGCGGGCGGTTCCGGCGGCCGCGGCGCAAGGTCTGCGCGTTTTGCGTCGACAAAGTGACCCAAATTGATTACAAGAACCACCAACGGCTTCGGGAATTCGTATCTGACCGCGGCAAGATACTAAAGAGTAGGATGACCGGCACCTGCATCAAACATCAACGAAAGCTCTCGGTTGCGATCAAGCGCGCGAGGCAAGTCGCGCTGCTGCCATTCGTTTCCCAATAAGAAGTGACCGAATAGCGGCGAAGGGAAGGGGGATGAGGCAAATGCCGACGAGTGCCGATTCGAAAGGCACGCGGGTCACTCTCGATGAACCCGCCTCATATGCAATCCTTGACGCTCGAGGAATGTTTGGTTTCGCAAAGGACTTTCAAAGCCAACTCCAGGAAGCGGCGCAAGTCGGGCGTACCTTTGCGCCACCGAAAAGCTTCCGGAACCCCAAGCTCATCATGCTCTCAGGAATGGGGGGATCCGCTGTCGCCGGTGATTTCCTCGCTCGACTGTGCGAAGATCGCATCGGCGCACCTCTCGTTGTCAACCGCAGCTATCAGATACCGAATTGCGTTGGCAGGGACACGCTATTCATTGCATCGAGCCATTCGGGAAACACCGAGGAAACCCTTGCGGCGACTTCGGCGGCTTTGCGCCGCGGCGCTAAGATCTTATGTATCTCTACAAACGGCAAGCTCCGGGATTTAGCTAGGCGACACGGCCCCCCTCGAGTCGCGTTGCTGGAGATCCCACAAACCAATCCGCCGATGCCTCCCCGAGCGGCTCTCGCATATTCGCTGATCCCACTCGTACGAGCGTTGGAGACGCTCGGCCTCTATCCGGGGGCAGGTCGGCACATTGCGGAAAGCATCTCCCTAATCGGGCATCTCTACGATCGAATCGGGCCCGATGTGGCGACTCAGCACAATCAGGCGAAGCAGCTTGCCCAGTCCTTGCGGGGCACGATTCCATGGGTGCAAGGGACCGTCGGCATCATGGCCGCCGCCGCCTACCGATGGCGGACGCAGTTCAACGAGAACAGCAAGATGCTGGCCTATTCGAGCGAATATCCAGAACTCAACCACAACGAAGTAATCGGATGGGAGCGAGCCGAACATATTAAAACCGATATCGGGGTCGTGATGCTTCGGAGCTCGCACGACCACTGGCGCGTACGGGCGCGCGTAGACATCACGAAGAAGAAATTCGTCAAGCCCAAGGCGTCCAGCCACCTAATCGACGCCGAGGGGCATTCTCCTTTGGCTCAACTTCTATGGACCGTATATCTGGGGGATTTCACGAGCCTCTACCTGGCCATGCTGAATGGCGTAGATCCGGGGTCGATTGCCTCAATCGATACATTGAAAGGCGATTTGAAGAAATTGCAGCGGCCGAAGAAGTAGCTGTACCCCCAACGAATATGGTATTGTGAAACGACAGTCCCGGGGCAACTGTCTATCACCTTAGACTCGTGGAGGGATGACTATGGTGGGCAGAGGTGGACGTGGGCGGCGACGCGATATCTATGAGGGATTGCCCTCCGACGCGCAGTATAAAAAAACCGCACACAAGAGGGCTATCCAGGGAACCATCCGAAGATGGCTCTTTCGACTTTTCGTATTGGCTGCGATTGGCTTGGCCGCGTGGCTATGGGGCGAGGATCTTCTTCGCGCTGTTCGTGTGGAAACGCAACAGCGCGAAGAGGAGTTCCGACGAGGGGCAAGCCACATCGAGGAGGGGCGGGATAGGCGTAGCGGGGTCGACTGGATAGAGGGCGAGTAGCAATCTATTTGGGGACTGGATAAGCTCACTCGTATACCAAAATCAGTCGAACCGCGCGCTAACCGGCTGAGCCGGTAGGCCCGCTTTGCGATCAGCGAGGAGTATGCCTACCGGGTTTGAATTCGAGATTCCATCCGGACGAGCGAGCAAGCAGTGGCGAAGATCCAAGTCGGAGCAACGGATAACATAATGGAGACCCTGCAGGGACTTGCCCACCCAGGGCTCCTATTGGTTTCACTGGACAAAACCGGGGAACCCAATGCTATGACTATTGGATGGGGGTCTGTCGGCATCTACTGGGGCAAGCCCATATTCGTGGTTCCGGTCCGGAAATCCCGATACACCTATCGGTGCATCAACCAGACAATGGATTTCACAGTGAACATCCTCCCGCGGAAGCTCGCAGACGTCGCCGCATTTTGCGGAACCGTCTCGGGACGAGACCACGACAAGTTCGCCGAAGCGAACTTGTCCGCGGCGCCAAGCCTGAGCGTAAAGTCACCGATTATCGAAGAATGCGTGCTTCACTACGAATGCAAGGTCATACATTTCAACGAACTTGAGCCCAAGACCTTACCTTCAGAGTTGCTTGGACGCGCTTACGCTGATCGAGACTATCACCGCTTCTTCTTTGGGGAAATCGTCGCAGTCCGGGCCGAGGAGAATCTCCGGCGGCGGCTGTGAGACAAGATGAGAGGCAAACCCAAAGGCCCGGCGAGGTTTCGGGCGCTCATCTCGGGCCGGGTGCAGATGGTTGGATTCCGCGCTTTTGCCGAGCATCGCGCGGGTGCCCACGGCGTGACGGGGTACGTGCGAAATCTGCCGGGCGGAGAAGTCGAAGTGGTGGCTGAGGGCAACCGACAATGTCTCGAAAATTTCCTTGCAGACTTACGACGAGGCCCCAGCGGTGCCGTGGTTCGCGACCTGATGGTGAGCTGGGAATCCGCGCGGGGTGAATTCGAAGATTTCTCGGTGCGGTACGGGTTGCGGTGACATAGACGAGGGGGAGGAGGACGAGATGGTGGAGATCGTGGCGATTTGCGGAAGCCCTCGGCGCAATGGCAATACGGCCACCCTCATCGAAGCGCTGCTGGACGGCGCGCGGGGCGCGGGGGCGAAGACAACGCGTTTCGATCCGGCGCACATGCATATAGAGGATTGCACGGCTGGCGACGAATGCCTCGTCAGTGCTGAAGCAAGCTGTCGGATCGAAGACGACATGCAAGAGATCTATGCCTCGCTCGGTCGGGCGCAAGGTTGGGTATTTGGGACACCGGTATACCACGCGCATATATCGGGCACGCTGAAACGCGTCATTGATCGCATGTACGCCTTCTACACGAACGAGGGTGGACAATGGCGCCTCGGTCTGGAAGGACGACGCTGCGGAGCCGTAGTCGCCGTCCAGGCGGAGGCAGAGCCGGAAACGCCAAAACGTGTAACAGAATACCTAGAATACATACTGAACGCATACAACGCGGATCCCGTCGGTTATCTGGCCGAGCCTAGCCTGGTGGGGCCAAACGACGCGGCCAAGCGGCCGGAATTGCTCGCCCGGGCAAGAGAACTCGGACGCGAGCTTGCCGAACAGGCCAAGTCCCTATGAATTGCAGGCCCCCCTCCGCGTGCGCACGAGTGCTCCACTCGGAATATTCTCCAGACACGACACAGCCTGATATAGCGAGGTTCACTTGGGAGGCCGAAAAGTGAGCGATCAAGGGAGATCTCTGCTGAATAGACTACTCACCAGTTACCCGGCACTCGCCGACTGTAGCGAAGATCTCGAGAGTGCGAAAAATGTTCTCCAAAAGACTTTTGAAACCGGCCACAAGCTTCTGCTCTGCGGCAATGGCGGCAGCGCAGCGGATTGCGAGCACATAGCAGGAGAGCTGCTGAAGGGCTTTGAGCGGAAGCGCCCGTTGCAGACAGAACTTCGGAGCAAGTTAGCGGCTCAGGGATCGGAGGGTGCTTTGCTGAGCGAGAGGCTTCAAAGGGGTCTTCCTGCTATCTCGCTGGTGGGACATATAAGTTTCTCGACGGCCTTCGCTAATGATGTCGAGCCTGGTCTCGCATTCGCGCAACTTGTAGCCGCTATAGGTAAACCAAGAGATGCACTGCTTGCGATCAGCACCTCGGGAAATGCTAGAAACGTCCTTCTTGCGGCGCAGACCGCGCGTGCTTGTGAATTGGCTGTTGTCGGCCTGACCGGTCGCGATGGCGGCCAACTAGCGAAGTTGTGCGATGCCTGCGTCGCTGTGCCCGGCGAGAGGACCCCCGATATACAGGAGCTTCATATTCCCGTCTACCACTACCTCTGTCGATCCCTTGAGCAACACTTCTTCTCGGAATAGGCAGGTTGAGCCGGCGCGTCCAGCACTCGTGAGCAAATCCGGCATCCATACCCAATCCCAGCATGAAAGGAAGCGATAAGTATGGCCAAGGACACCCAGTCCCATGCGCAGGGCCGCCGCCCAGCCATGTTGAAAGAGATCCATGAGGAACCCGGGCGCATCGAGGTCCTGATCGAGAAAGAGATGAAGGGGCTTGAAGCAGCGGTGGCGCACCTTCGAGAAACACCGCCCCCACTCATTCTCGTCGCCGGACGCGGGACCTCCGACAATGCCGCCACCTACGGCCGATACCTTTTCGAACACTTCCTCGGCATTCCCGTTTCGGGGGCTGCGCTTTCACTATTTACGTTATATCCGGCGCCGATGCACCTCAAAGGCGCCTTGGCCATCGGCGTCTCCCAATCGGGCGAAAGCCCTGATGTCGTCCGGGCCCTACGGGAGGCGCGTCGAGCCGGTGCGTTCACACTCGCCATAACAAATGCTCGGAAATCGTCGCTCTCCCGAGCTGCCGACCATACAGTGTTTCTCCACGCGCGGAAAGAGCATTCAGTGGCCGCAACGAAAACCTATGTGGCCGAGCTCGTCTCCATGTCGATAATCTGCCGGAGCCTTGGAGGCGGACTGCAGTCGAAGGAGATCAAACGGATTCCCGAGCTGATCCGGGCGGCTCTATCGTGCGAGGCAAAGATCGCAGATATCGCCCCGTACTATCGCTACGCGCCTCGAGTTCTCTGTTTGGCGCGTGGGTTCAACTACGCGACAGTGCGTGAAATCGCCCTGAAGCTCATGGAGACTTGCTACATCGGGGCCACGGGAATGTCGGGAGCGGACTTTCTTCACGGGCCGATCGCCTTTGTTGAAAAAGATACACCCGTGCTCATGTTCGCAGCACAAGGGCCGACCTATGCGTTCATGGTCGATCTGGCCAAGAGACTGAACGCGCAGGATGTCGATGTGCTCGCCTTCACAGATGACGACGCGATCCTTCGACATTGCGCCCTCGGCGTCAAGCTTCCAATCAAAGTGGGTGAGGGACTGAGTCCCATCCCATTCGCCACGATGGGACAGCTTCTTTCCTGTCATCTAGCGCTCGTCCGCGGGCTGACCCCGGATGCCCCGCGGCGGCTAAAAAAAATCACGCGAACCCTCTAAAGCAATAATAGGAGCGTCGACATGAGAAAGATACTGTTCCCGAACATCGTAATGCTGACCCTTATTGCGCTCGGACTAGTGAGTGCGTGGAGCGAGGATAAACCTAAATCAGAGGAGATCGAGTTGCAGCCCCCCACAGCAGAAGAAATCAGCAGCGCCAAAACCGCCGGCAAGGTCCGAGTCATCCTCGAGACCGAGAAAGGATCGATCACACTGGAGCTCGACGGTGCGGCCGCACCGATCACAGTCGCGAATTTCCTCAACTTGATTCGCGCAGGCTTCTACGATGGCATGCCCTTCCACCGAGTTGAACCGGGCTTCGTCATCCAGGCCGGTGACCCTCGATTTGTAGAGAAAGTCGACGTGGCATACACGATTTCGGACGAACGATCTCCGATCAAACATACTCGCGGGACGATCGCTATGGCCAGAGCGTATAGTGGCGGGAAGATGGTCCCGAACTCGGCGAACACCCAGTTCTACATTTGTCTAGACGACACACCTCATCTCGATCGTCTCGGTTTCACAGCCTTCGGCAAGATCGTCCAAGGGGTCACCGTGATCGATCGTATTCGAATTGGAGACAAAATTCGCACTGCAAAACTTCTCAAATCCAACTAGGCTGCATGATCGAAGCCTTCAGCGAGCCTTCACGATTTCTTCATTCTTTGAGGGTATCGTCTTGCCAGTGACATCGAGTGGAGATTCGCGTGCTGAAGTCTATGAACAAGGTCCTCTGCTGGCTTCCTTTTTGCATTCTTGTGTTTGTCCTTGGCTCGGCTACCGCCGAGCCGCCTTCGCCAAGCCTCACACCGGATGAGCTGCTGACCGTTCAACTTATCAACGCGGAAAGAGTGGAGCGGAAGCTTGAGCCGCTGCACCTCGACCCCATCCTCGTCGAGGTCGCCCGCCAGCATAGCGAGGATATGGCAACGCGGGCTTACTTCGACCACCTCGCGCCAGCGCCTCAACCGAAGACTCCAATGGACCGCTACGCCGTTGCGATCGGCCGGAAACCGGAAATAGTCGTGGGGGAGAACATCGGACATTCTGCTGAGCCAGTCATGGGCATAATCCACGAATACATGATGGATAGTCCCGAGCATCGCGCCAATATCCTGGACGCGGAATACGTAAGCGTGGGTGTGGGAATCTACATGCTCAACGACGGACGCGTCTGGCTGACAGAAATGTTCCGGGGGGAACGCAGAGGCGAACGCGCTGACGAGCGGGATACAACCCGCTCGTCAGCCGCCGGGTGATCTCATTCTCTCCTCGAAGCTACGGAGTGCAAACAACGGTTCGCGGCGTGCTCCTCCAACCGCCAACGGCAACGGTGTTCGAGTCGTTGTGCTTTCTCCAACACGCTTGAGCGCACTGGTTCGCACGCATGTTCTCCGCCATCTGGCTCATCCAGAGTGCCTTCATATCCGCAGCGGAACCCGTCTCGCCTCTACCCATACGTGACCAGCACGTTTCCCAGCATTGTCTGTCCCCCTCGTGTGCCTTCATACTCGCGAACTTCTTGTTGTAGTTGTCCATCAGTATGGAGCACGTCATCGTACACCGGTCCACCTCGCTCGCCTGCCCCTTTCCGTACTCGGCGTAGAGCGCTCCAGCGATTAGGAGAGTAAAAACAACAGCAACGAATATCCCGAGTAGACGCTTGGACACAATGGAAACCTCCTTCCCGGCGAAGTATCGCCACAGAACCTTAGCACGAGCATCTTCGCGCTACTGTCCAGAAGCCAATACAGTTCCTTATTATTGTGCTATTGGGCCACCAATGAAAATCCCGCGGAAAAATCTGCCTACAAAACAACTGTATCGGGGCGGCATCGATATTCGGCCCATTCCAACGAAGCAGGGGGCTCTGAGGAGCAACTATGAGCCGACTAACAGGATCCTCAAAAGCGAGTAATGGGGGGGCTGAATCGCCCCCCACGAGATTTCTCCGCTCGGCATATCCATGCCGAGCGTTGCTATAAATACAAGAAACCCCATATTATCGCGGTCGCACCGTGAGTGCACAACGGGCTGAGGAGCGGCATATGCCGCTCCTCAGCAATTTGTAACACCCGCCTGCGCGCCTTCAGCAGTTGCCGTCATTTGAGGTAGATATTGTACGGACAGGTGGCGCAATCCCGGTTCGGACAGGGCGTCGGCTTTCCGCATCCAGTCACGACAGCCGGCTTCTCTTGGGGGGTTCCTCCAGAGCCGTTCTGGAAGGTCCCCTCCTGACTTTGATCGGTGTTTCCAGGAGTCGCCGGGATGTCTTGGGCTTCAGTTGCAACTGCCTTCGGCGCATCTGGAGCCGCCGACCTGATGTCAACCGTAGGTGACACAACCGGCGACACGGCCGCTTCATCCTTCGGCGCGGCCCTCTCCCCCATCGCCACGAAGAAAGCGAAGCCCGCCAGAAGCACAACAATGCCTACCAGCGGCAGAGATCGTCTCGTCATCGGGTCCACCTCCTCACTATCTGAAGTTTACCCGCATTTCCAGACGACGGTGGTCGGCCCGCATTCCCCCTTTTATCTCCACCGCTGTTGCCGTTTCGTCCAATCGCAGTCTAGCGCACCAGGATGTCCGCCCGAGAAAACCGTTTATCTTCCACCCTCACCTCCACCGCAGGAAAGCCCGGTGAGGTCGACAATATCTCCGGCCCGTCTGAAGTAGCGATGATCGTATCCTCAGACTTCGTTCCCGTGATCGAGGGGTTCCAGGCAAAGGCCTGATTTGGCTCCACGAAGCTTTCTGTCTCTATCGTCGCGCGGTACTCACGGGGAACATAGCCAGTGGGGCCGCCCTGGTGATGGAGCTTCCATTCGTCGTCGAAACCGTGCGCCTCGTAGGCGGCGAGCCCAGCCTTGAAAATATCTCCCACGCGCGTTCCAGTCCTAGTGTTGGCGATGAATGTCGCATCGACGCGCACAACAGCGTCGTGCTTTTGTCGAAGCTCCTCCGTCAGGGCGCCGAAGCTGACCATTCGAGTCGCAGAGCATATCATGCCATGGCGTCTCCCGCCGGCGACGAGCATCACAGTCCTTTCGATTTTCCGCTCGGTGGGAATCGGATGGCGGTAATTGGGAATTCGATCATCAGCAGCGACGAGAAGGACTATTGGCGTTATTCCTCGAGCAAGCTGATGTCCAGAGAGCAAGGCCGCCGCATCGAACTCAGTCATCCCCGGTTTGACCTCCGCACAAGCATCGGCAAACGCCGCACCAACGTCGGCGCCCAGAGAGCGATAGCGCTCCACTTCCGCAGGCGTGAGCGAAAATCGCAGCCGAGCAATCTCACTGGGAGCCGGGGTAACGCCTGAAATGCCGATGTCCGAAACAACCCTCTGACGAGGAGCAACCTCTGCCACAGCGGATGCTAGGTCATGATCCACCCAAAAATTCACATGATCCCCAAAACCTTGGCCGTCAAGTTCCTCTTCAAGCAAGCGAGCCCGCTCGATGTTGTTCGTTATGAGCGTTTTGCGGTCTCGATAGACAAGAAGCGCACCAACACCAGTTTCCGAAACAAGGCCGACGTGAGAGTCGCCACCGCCCGTAAACCACGCGAAGTTCCCCACGCTTGCCAGCAACATGGCGTCGTAGCCGCCTCGATCCAGATAGTCGTTCACGCGCCGCTGTTTCTCAATCAGCTCGATCCTATCGGACACTGAAACTCTCCGCCATCAAATCAACCGGTCAACCGATGCACATCCAGACGAATGCTCCGGCGAGTCTTTCCGCTTGTCTTTACGCTTTCGTTGATCCGATATCCCACAACCCAGATGATCTTATCGCCGGAGAGGACGAGCGGGACGCGATCCCGATCAGACCTCGACACCTTGGCATTCACGAAGAAGTCCTGAAGCTTCACCGTCCCCTTCATCCCAAGGGGGCGGAATCGATCTCCGCGGCGTCTGGTTCGAACAGTCAACGGGATATCGATCTTCGATACATCGACCAGGGCCGACATCGGGTTAGGCGGGGGGGTTTTCGCACGAGAGCGCCTCGCCCGCAACTCGATGCCAAGCTCTCTGATCGTGATCTCTCCGGGAACGGACAGCGTCCATTCCTGCGTCGAGACATCCTTCCCGGAAGGTGTTGGTGCGATAACGACTTCCCCGTAAGTGCGTTCAGCGCGAAGCCCCCCCGGAAGCTCGATGGTAGCGCCGGTTCTACCGGAAACAGCCAGGTGTACCAGGGCGTCGATGCGCTCCAGGCCAATATCCAACTCATCGCCTTTCACCCGAGCGACGGCTGCGCGCAGCACCCTGCGCTGCAAAGCCGGCGCCAGCGCTCCAAAGAGGCTCAATATAATCCCAACTTCCCCCGGCCGCTGCGACGCAACGCCGCGCAGGGCATTGTCAGCTTGCTCGGCCATGAATTCGTCTTCCGCGCGCATAATCGCTGCAAGGCGGGCCAGATTCGTGGCTACGGCCGGTTGGATTTTCTGAAGCGCAGGCAAAGCCTCGTGGCGGATGCGGTTGCGCGTGAAGGTTGAATCGAAATTTGAACGATCGACGCGGAAACTGATTCGATGGTGTTTGCAGTAATTCTCCACATGGGACCTCGAAATGCTGATGAGCGGTCGAACGAGCCTTCCGCGAACCGGGTGAATGCCGGCGAGGCCTCGCGGGCCCGTTCCTCGGAGAAGGTTGAGCAGGATCGTTTCCGCCTGATCGTCAGCGGTATGTCCTGTGGCTATGCGGTTGGCGCGATACCGATTGGCAATCGACTCCAGCCACTGATATCTTACCTCGCGTGCAGCCGCCTCGAGCGATAGTCCATGAGTCTCCGCGTAATTCGGCACATCGGCCCTGTGGCGACTAAATGGAATCCCGAGGCTCTGCGCAAGCGTGGCGGCGGCTCTAGCGTCGGCATCGGCGTCAGTCCCCCGAATGCCGTGGTGGACATGCGCCGCCCGCAAGCGGAATCGGAACTTCGTCCTCAAGCTGTCCAGCACGTGGAGCAGTGCGGCGGAATCGGGGCCGCCTGAAACGGCAACCAGAACGAGATCTCCGGCCGCGATCATCCCATGAGATTCTATCGTTGCCTGAACCTGATCGAGGAAGGCGGCGGCACTATCTCGCGAAGAGGAATTCGGGGATACGCCACCCTTCTTCGACAAAGAGTCCTGCGTTTCTGGCATCTTGCTCATTGAACGCCTCTACCGCGTCGCGTCCCGTCCCATACAAAGCAAACGGAACCGGATCGCGCGCATGGGTCTTTGTGGAAATTCGGGTATAGTGGTCGGCGAGAATCATAATCCGGCTACCGGGAAGGCGTTGAATGCACTCGAACAAGGGCGCCACGATGTAGCGATCGATTTGTTCGAGCGCCCACACTTTGCGTTCTGGACTTCCCTGATGGCTCGCTTCGTCCGGCGCCTCAACATGGACGCACAAGAAGCCATATTGCTCGAGCGCTTCGACTGCGGCCGCCGCCTTGGCCGAAAAGTCGGTCTCCAGATTCCCAGTGGCGCCGGCGACATGGGGGGTAGCGAGGCCGGCGCACCTTCCTACACCCCGGACAAGATCGACAGCGGCAATAACGATGCCCGGTGTGCCGCGCAACAGCGAAAACGCCGGCAGCTCACAAGGGTGCCCTTGCCCCCAGAGCCAGATCATATTAGCGGGGTTCTGACCCTCGTCTCGGCGGCGTTTGTTGATATCGTGGGAGTCCAAAATTTCGAGCGAGTCGAACATCAATCGCCGAAGCTTATCCGCTCCATTCCCCTTCGGCAAATGCGGCTCAATCGGCTGCCCGATAATATCGTGCGGTGGAGTGGTATCGACGTCGGCGCTGCCCCCTCTCCACGCCATGATGTGGCGGTAGCTGATCCCTGGATAGAACTGAACTTGGGGCGTCGACAGTTTTTCGTTGACCAGCTCGACCAGCACATGGGCGTCCACGGTGGCTATTTCGCCTGCGGAATAGTCCACCAGAGTGACGCCATCGGAAGTGACGAGATTGCAGCGAAAAGCAATATCTTCGCTGTTGAGCGGCACCTGGAGACTGGCCGCCTCCAGCGGCGCCCTTCCAGTGTGATAGCGCCTGGGGTCATAGCCGAGAATAGACAACGTTGCTACATCGCTGCCTGGTTCCATGTCATCGGGTATCGTCTTGGCGAGACCGCAGATGCCGTCGCGCGCAATGGCGTCCGAGTGGGGCAGGCGAGCGGCTTGAAGCGGCGTCTGCCCCCCAAGCTCGGCTTGAGGGTCATCTGCCGCGCCATCCATGATGACGACAACGTGCTTCGCCGGAACTGATTGAGTGATGTCCCCCATTCCGTGAGGAGTATAGCAGAGCGGGGTAACCTGGGTCAAAGGGCAGCTTCAAGCGCGCAACTTCACCGCTATAGTCTCAACGAGCGCTTGCTTGTAGTTAAAAGTTACCGGCCGGTGCACCCTGAAATAAGACGAGCGAGTCTGTGAAGGGCACGGCCGCGGTGGCTGATGGCATGCTTCTCTCGAGGGGCGAGCTCGGCCATGGTGCGGGTATTGCCCTCGGGGATGAAGATAGGATCATAGCCAAAGCCGCCCGATCCTGAGGGCTCGCCGGCGATATGGCCTTCGCAGGTTCCTTCGGCGACGATGACGGTTCCGCCGGGGTCGGCGTAGGCGGCGGCGCAGCGAAAACGAGCGGTGCGCTCGTTGAGCGGAGTTCCCGCAAGAAGCTTGAGGACCTTTCGATAGCGGTCTTCGTCGGTGGCGCCTTCACCGGCGTACCGGGCAGAGAGAATCCCTGGCTGGCCGTCGAGGGCATCGATTTCGAGCCCGGAGTCGTCGGCAACCGTGGGCAGGCCGGTGGCAGCGGCTGCGTATTTGGCCTTGAGCACGGCATTCTCGGCGAAGGTGGCTCCGGTTTCCGGGGGGAGGTCGACGTCCGAGAAGTCGGCCAGCGAAACAACTTCGAGGTTGAGGGCTTCTTCGGTGAGAATTTGAGCGATTTCGGAGGCCTTGGCACGATTCTTGCTGGCGACGAGGATGCGGAGGATGCTCACGGCTTGATTCCGATTTCCCCGAGGGCTTTGTGTTGGGCGGATGTGAGTTGTCGGATGCCCTCGGTCGCAAGGTCGAGCATGGCGTCGAGCCTCTGCCGATCGAAGGGCAGCCCCTCGGCCGTTCCTTGGACTTCGACGAGTTTGCCGCTGCCGGTCATGACGACGTTCATGTCGACGGATGCCGTGCTGTCTTCGGTGTAGTTGAGATCGATGACTGTATCACCGGATACAACGCCTACGCTGATGGCGGCGACGGAGTCGAAGATGGGAAGCTTCGCAAAGGCGCCTTGGTCTTTAAGTCCGTTGAGGGCCTCCATGAGTGCGACATAGGCGCCGGTTACGGCGGCGGTGCGGGTGCCGCCGTCGGCTTGAATGACATCGCAATCGAGAGTAACAGAGCGCTCTCCCATAGAGTCGAGGTCGACGACGGCTCGAAGCGAGCGCCCGATGAGCCGTTGAATCTCGGCAGTCCGGCCGCTCGATTGAATGCGGGAGCGGGATGTCCGCTCGGAGCCGGCGCGGGGAAGCATGCTGTACTCGGCGGTGACCCAACCGCGCTGACTGCCGGCGAGGAAGCGCGGAACTTCGTTGAGTACTGAGGCAGTACAGATAACGACGGTGTCGCCCATCTCGACCAGGCAAGATCCCTCAGCGTATTTGCTGTAGCCGGTGCTGATGGAGAGCGGCCGAATTTCGTTGTTGGCGCGGCCGTCTGGCCTGGGCATTGGCTTCTCCTGAACTCCTTTGGTGTTCGATGCCGTAGTCCGCCGCATCTCCAACGGGGAGAATCTTCCTGCTGGCAGGCGTGCGCTCCTGCCGTTTCGCTTGTACGAATGCCGCTAAAGCTTCTTGGAGACAGGCTCAAGCGCAAGCCGGGCATATGGGGGAAGCGGATCGCCGATGAGCGGGCGAGCGTAGTCGATAAAGGCGGGCGTGACGTCGTTGCCGTCGGCATTGATGTATTCGTCCGGCACTGGACGCTCGGCGTTGGCGACGTCTTCGAGGTCGGCGAGGCCCGTTTCACAGCGATAGGGATCCGTGCTCACACGCTCGAGGGTAATCATTTTGTCGCTGACACCTTCGCAGGCTCGACGAACGGCCGCTTCGCCAACCATCTTAGCTTCGCTGACATCGACATCGGACTGGGCGATGGCGAAGGAGCGCTGAATGGTTCCGGCTTTGTCGAAGCGGGCTTTGATGCTCAGTTTCTCGGCGATGAGGTTGACGAGGTAGTCGCCGACGCCACCGAGCTGCTTGTGTCCGAATGAATCGGTCCCGATCGCATGTTTGAAGGAAACGAGGGGTTGGCCGGAGGTATCCCGGAGCCCCTCGCAAACGGCGATAACACAGCCACGACCTTTGGCGACTTGCTGTTCGACATCGGAGAGGAATTTTTCCTCGTCGAAAACGCGCTCCGGAAGATAGATGAGATGCGGCGGGTCTCCAGGCTCGACACGGGCAAGGGCCGTAGCGGCGGTGATCCAGCCGGCGTTACGGCCCATGGTTTCGACGATCTTGACGGTGTCGACGGTGTGAAGCGCGAGCGTGTCGAGACCGGCCCCTTGTGTGGCGAGGGCATTGAAGCGCGCAACGCTCCCATATCCGGGGCAGTGATCCGTGTAGCCGAGGTCATTGTCGACGGTCTTGGGAATCCCGATAACGCGCATGTCCCAGCCGGCTTCGGCGGCCAGGCGGCCGACTTTATGGGTGGTATCGGCTGAGTCATTGCCGCCGATGTAGAACCAGTAGCGGATGTCGTATGCCTTGAGTCGCGCGAGGAGAGCCTCATAGTCGTCGTCGGTGAGCTTCTTACGACAAGAGCCGAGGGCAGCCGATGGTGTGTAGGGAAGCAAAGAGATAACCTCGTCCGACTCGGATCGAAGGTCAGCGATGGTCTGCTTGAGGATGCCTTCGACGCCATTGATGGCCCCGTAGATATCCTTGATTTCGGAGTGCTTCTTCGCTTCCTCAATCACACCGGCAAGGCTGGCGTTGATGACAGCGGTCGGTCCGCCGGACTGACCGACGATCGCGTTTCCGGTGAGTGGCATCGGGCGATTCTCCTGTTTAGCGGGTGAGCCAACGCGTAAGGGCATCGAAGTGGTGACCCCGGCTTGCCATGAGACGGTCGAGGGCACCCTCAGGCTCCTGTCCCTCTCGGACAACGACGTTGACGGCGAGGGCAAAGGAGAGCGGATCATCATCGCCGGGGAAAAGGACGCTACGTCCTATGAGACCGCCTCGGACATTCGTACGAGCGCGAACAGCATCGGAAAACTGATTCAGCATCGGGGTGGGGTCTTCACCGACCCCGCCGGCCACGACGAGTAGAGGCAGACTTGTGCTTCGAGCGACACGCTCAAAACCGTCGATATAGGGCACTTCGAGCCAGAGCCCGCGGGATGAATCGCCGATGGCAGAGGCGACTCCAATGACCCGGGCGATATCCGGCACGGTGCGCCGAAGGCGAAGGCGTCCGTCGACTCGCGTGACTGGGACGGGCTCGACGAAGATGGGCAGCCCGCGCTCGTTACAGCCCCTGACAGCTTGGGCGCAGTACTCGATAGTGCGGTTGGTGAGTTCGGGCTCTTCGGGACAGACGCGGACGACGACCTTGCCCCCGTCGAGTCCAAGGTCTTCGAGGGAATCGGGCGTGAAGCAGGTGAGGCGGTCATCTGTTTCCCAGGCCGAGCCGGCGAGGCCGGAGCGGTTCATGGAGCCGAGGATGACGCGCTGATCGAGGAAACTGGGGCCTCCTCCCTCGCGGATTAGGGCGTTCACAATGAGAAGGTCCTCGATGATATCGGTGGTGGCGATGATGCCATCGATCCCCGTGGTGGTCAGGATTCGAAGGACGCGGCCGAGATACTGATGTCGGTCGCCCATAGCGATGGGGTTTTCGCCGACGGCTGTGAGCATTCGAGCGGGATGGTCGGCGGCGAGAAGGACGAGTCGACCTTGAGGGGCAAGGTCGGCTCGACGCTGGCGACGGGCCGCCTCTTGAAGAATCAGCTGAGGCCGACGGATGCGGACCTCGGTGATGCGGTCGAAGATCGACATCGGGAAAAACGCTGAGAGATCGAAGACGTAATCTTCGATGCTATACGAGATCATTTTAGAAGTCCCTCCGGGCAAGCGTAATTCAGGGGAATCCATCCCCTGGTGCATTCATTCAGGACGCGTCCAAGAGCGCCGGCGTATAGCGGAGCTTCCGGCAACGCCACATGAATATCGAGGATTGCTGTCTCTGCTACCGGGCGCGTGACGTCCATTTTCGCCATCTCCGATACTCCCGCGTGCCCGAGGTCAGGCACTGCGGTCCAGGGGCTGCACAGACAAGAAACCGCTGCGCCCCGCCCTACCCCGCCAGCAGAAAAGAATTCGGCAAGGCCGAAGGAAACTCCTCGTTCAGACACTCCGATGGATGTCGGCTATTCATCCTATAGAGTTTCTTATAATTTATAGTAACGCTCGGCACATCCAGGCCGAGCGAATAAATCCCGCGGGTGAACAACCGGTGATTCGTTTCCCCCGCCTCCCCTTTCGCGCGCCCTTGAGGGTTCTGACGGTGACTACGCCCGCATCAAACTTTCCCACCGAGCCAGCCCATAGGGCTCCCCAGAGCCCCCTGTTTCCTTAGAATAGACGAATACCGATGCTGCCGCACAGGTTTATTGCATAATACAAGATGCTCTATGATGCCAAGTCCAGGCTTCAGCCGCCGACGCTTCGCCCCCGACTCTCGGGCTATGAAATAGCCTCTGAAATTTATTATTGCCTGCTCATCAATCAAGCATTCAGCGAAAACCTTTCGACTATGGAATAACCGACCTAGAGGGGCGATCGAATCCAGTGCGAGGAGGCTATCTCGTTGGTCTGTCCAGTCTGCGAACACGCGCTTGAAAAAGCTGGGGACTGGTGCACCCAGTGCGGCGCCTATCTAGGGCTTCTCAAACGACATCCTCAGCGCATCGCGTACTGTGTGTGCCTATCCATTCTCTTGGGAATCGCCCTCTTCATCGCGCTCGCCTACCAGGTGTTCGGCCCTACGATCGAGGGGATGGGACCCTCAGGTCCGGGGCCATGGTTCTGGTGGGGCTTCTGGCTTGCCACCTTCTTCCTGGCCTTCGGCCTCACCGCTCGACGACACCTTGCCGTAACTTTTCGAAGAATGCTCGGAAACCTCTAAACCACTAGAGATCATTTCATAACCTCTACAAAGGCATCTATGGGTCAACTGGGCCGTTTTGGCCTAGGTTATGAAATAGCTTCTACCCACATCCGCAACAACAGACGGGGCTCGCTTCTCCGGCGAACCCCGTCGCCTTTCCATCGGCCCTGACGGTCCTATCCTGACTTCGGAAGCATCGCCGCCTCCGTCGAGCCTTCTCTCGCCAGTTTCGCTTGCTGATTGAGCGCCCGGACCATCCACCTTGGCCCACCATGCTGCGCAAACTGCACGGCCGCCTCGTCGAATAACTTAAGCGCCGCCTCGAACTCCCCCAATCGCCTCCGCAGCTCCCCTACCAGATACGTCATCACCGCCCGTTCCTTCTCCTCCAATTCACCCCCCAGAATCGCTTGCTCCAAGTACCGTGCCGCTTCGAACTGATAGTCCTCCACGACATCATCGGCGCTCTCGATCTGTGCCACCCACGACGCCGCCAGATAGTACTCCGCCAATTGCAACGCACTTTGCTCGCGCCGTCGAGCGTGGCACAGCGCCGCCACCTCATATCGAGCATAGTCCGTGTCCGGCATATGCTCGGTCGCCCGCGCCAGTCCGCCTGATAAAACCCAGCGAGTCACCTCGTCATCGGCCTGGGATGGATGAAACCCGCGTCCGTCTGCCGTAAACCCACACGTTGGGCATGTGTGCAGAAGAAGTGGCAGCGGATTGAACCCAACGGGTTGCGGGCACAAATCCGACCCCCGCCCAGTCACCGCATAGGCCCGCGGCTCCTCACGCTGAAACCGCTCACCACACACCCAACAATCGAGCTCGATCTCTCGTGTTGCACCCATCACAAGCTCACTTCTGCCCTTAGGCGACTGCGTTCGCTCCCTGCGGGCATGCCCATATAAGAGGAGTCTTTTAGGGGCTCTCGCCCATTTGCATTCCGTCTTCGGCAGAAGCCCTAGACGCCTGAGGCGACTTGCATTCCACCGGAACCCGAATCACGACATTGTCCGATACTCTCCCGGCTCCCGCCAGCCTCGCCGCCCCAGCCACCCTCGAATATCCTCCCGCGCCCCCACCGTTCCCACCGCTACAAGACAATACTCCCCCTCACGAAGCTCTTCCTGTCCTACCACCGGCGCGCCGAGCACCATACCCCCGATCTTCGTCGGCGCAATGTCGACGTATTGCAGAATCTTCAGGCCGGCTCGCTTCAGATGCTTCCCCAATGCCCGACCTTCCTTGCCGGCACCCCATACTTGCACGATGTCTCGCCCGCGCAGATGCAACTCCTTGAGGAAGTGCACCTTGCACGCCCGAAACTTCGTCTTCGCATACCGGGCGTGCGCCCGCGTCACTCTGTCGGGGCGGTCCCGCCAGCGGTGAATCACCTCCGTCACCTTCGCAAACTCCCACCCGGCTCCGTACATCCGCAGACAGAGGTCATAGTCCTCCGGCCACTCCATCTCCCTGTAGCCGCCCGCCTCCTCGACCGCCGCCCGCCGCATCATCACACTCGGGTGGGCGAGTGGATGTTCCACAAACATGTCACGCACGATCTCTTCGTGCGTGAGGACCGAGTTGAGCCAGCGCTCGTACCGCCGCATCCCCGCGCGCATCGTCTCCCGCGGAAAAAACTCGATGAGCCCACCTACCATCCCCAGACGCGGCCGCTTGCGCATCATCTCGACCTGCCACTCCAGCCGCCTCGGGTGCATGAGGTCGTCGGAGTCCATACGGGCGATGAGCTCCCCCCGCGACTCATTCACCGCGCGCTGCGGCGCGACCACGAGCCCTTGGTGTTCCTGCCACACGACGCGCACGCGGGAGTCACGGCGCGCCCACGAATCAAGAAGGGTTGGCGTCTCGTCCTCGGAGCCGTCGTCCACTACAACGACCTCGAAGTCGGAGAACGTTTGAGCCAAGACGCTCTCCATCGCCTCGTCGAGATAGCGCGCGGCGTTCCAACACGGCATGATGACCGACACGAGCGGAGCAGCCATGCTTTAGCCTTGTCGCGGGCGGGGTTTCGCTCTTTCCCCAGGCGTGTCTCGCTCCAGCGGATGAAGTCCGCCTTACCCTTCGGGCGAGGAAAAACTCAGCGAGGCAATCCGATATCTGCGCGCACCCGACGGCGTCTGGACCTCGACCTCGTCGGAAACGCTCTTCCCCATGAGCGCCCGGCCCACAGGGGAGTCGGGGGTGACGCACACATCTTCCGGATGGGAGTTGCCGGAGACTCCAACGCGGAAACAGACGGACTCCATCGTTTCGAGGTCAACGGCGGTGACGACACTGCCCACCGTCACACATGAATCCGCGCCCGGCTCCACCAACTGAGCCCGGCCGAGCAGGAGGTTGAGGTCTGCGATACGGCCCTCCAGTATCCCGTGCGCGCGCCTGGCCTCGTCCAACTCGGCATTCTCCGAGTAGTCCCCAAAGGAAAGCGCCTTGGCCAAGTCCGCTCGCGACTTGCGCCGGCCCTCTGTCTTCAGGTGTTCTAGCTCACTCCGCAGCCGCTCCAACTCCTCGGCCGTCATCGGGATGGAATCCGTCACCTCAAGACCTCCTCAGTTGTGGTACGCACAGGCAGTGATTTCTACGAGCAAAGGTTAGCGACCTGTTGTCGCTCAAAGAGCCGCGAGCCGTGCCCCCCAAGTGTTCGGTCTTTTGGGAGCTTGCTCCCGAAAGGACGCGAAACAGCAACGGCAATATGCCCGGCATTATTATGCCGGGCGAAGTCGCTAAGCGGGGGAAACGACTGGCGAGGGCCCGCGGACGAAACCATGTTGTCTCGAAGCCGTTGGGAGGGGGAAGAATCGAAGGGGGAGGGTGTCCCTCCCCCTTCGAAGCACATTTACCCTACCGAACACGTTAATCAGGGCCCCCCTTCCACTCGCTTCTGGCGTCCTGACGAGACTTGTACCGTTGCTGTCATGCCCTATAGAAGCGAAGCATCCCGCCTTTTCTTGACAACCACAAACGGCAACAGCAACGACAGGACGACTCTTCTTCCCTTCAACATCCATCCCCGACAACATACAAGGGCAGGAGCATTCATAGTTTATTATTGTCAGGCTTAGAGCCCGCATCCTGCTACGGACGTGCCCTGAGCACCCTCAAGGACGCGGGTGCTCAGGGCACGCGTATTGCTACCCAGACGTAGCCTCCGGCACCGGCTCGTCCCGCCACGCGTCCGGAGGAATCTTCGGATTGTGCCACTCCGGGCCGATCGCCTCCACCACGCGCTCCAACTCGGCCTCAGACATCCGAGACCGAATCCTGCGAGCCGAGACTAGCACGAACGAGCCTGACTGTCCGTCAACTAAGGCGAGACAGCTACGAAAGCGCCCCCACATCCCGCAGCAGCGCCTTCACCGCCTGGTAGGCGGGGCTGTCGTCGCCGACGTCGGTCAGGGCGCGGCCGTTGACATCGAGTTCGCGCAGCTCTGGGTCTTCGGGGATCGCACGCGGTTCCGGGAGCCCCCGCTCTTCGGCCGCCGCTTTGAGGGGTTCCGGTATGCCGTTGGCCACTCGCGTGAAAGCAAAAGCTGTCTTGCCAACCTTGGTGTCTAGCTCCTGCACCAATTCGAGGACGCGCTTCACGGTGTCGAGGCTGCGGACGCTTGGGTCCGACAGCAAGATGAGCACTTCCAAATCTCCGGCCGTGCGTCGGCTCAGGTGCTCCAACCCGGCCTCACAGTCCACCACCACGTAACGGTATTGCTTGCCAAGTTGATCGACGCAGGCACGAAGGATCGAGTTCGCGAAGCAATAGCAGCCCGGCCCCTCCGGCCGGCCCATAGCGAGCAGGTCGAAGCCCTTCGCCTCGACGAGGGCCTGCTGAATCCGCAGTTCGAGGAACTGCGCCTTGGCCATCCCGCCGGGGAGTTGGGCCGCTCGGTCGAGCCCCGCCTCCCGCACATCGCCGACGGTTTCCTCGGCATTCAGTCCCAGCGCAGTGTCCAAGTTCAGGTTTGGGTCCGCGTCGACCGCGAGCACCGCTCCTTTACTGGCCTCCACCAGCGCGCGCACGACCAGCGCCGCCACCGTCGTCTTCCCGACTCCGCCCTTGCCCGTCACCGCAATCACATCTGCCATCTTACGACCTCACTCACAGCGGATGCTCATCCCCGCGGGAAACCCAGTCTAAGGAGCATCCACCAACACGTTTATGCCATAGCCCTAAAGGGGTTCCTTAGGCTCCTCCCGATGCAGACTGAGCATCTCGCGAATCTTCCGTATGAGCACTTCGGGCGGGGCCGGCTTATCGATGAACGCATCGACGGGAAGATACGTTTCGTCTGGAGCAAAACGATACGGTGGTCGTTTCACATCGTGCACTGCAGTCAACATGAGGATTGGCAACTCGCGCAAACTAAGTTCTTCTCGAA
>Ga0180438_10003784_pt1 | contig 22447 bp, 40 predicted proteins | sample SS_ome_12_FD_132455 | JGI IMG/M metagenome (GOLD analysis project Ga0180438, IMG submission 132455) | Hypersaline lake sediment archaeal communities from the Salton Sea, California, USA - SS_3_D_2 metaG | ecosystem: Environmental > Aquatic > Non-marine Saline and Alkaline > Hypersaline >...
GCATCCTCGTCCGTCGCGAACTCCTGTCCCGTCGCGGCCTCCATGGCCTCGAGGTCGAGCCAGGACACGGTCCAGGCGTCGGCGTAGGCGGGGAAGCCGGGGTAGTCCCACGTCCTGGGCTCGGCGGGCTGCACGTCGCCCTCCACGCCCAGGGCGCCCCCGAGCAGCTCGGCCTCGGCCCACGTCACCGGAGCACCTCGCCGCGGCACGCCCGGCGGGCGGCCTCCTTCCGGCGGTCCCGGAAGCGACGGGCCCGGCCCCGCGTCGCGGCGGCCATACCGTGCCCGCGGCGCTTCAGGCCCTCGGCGGCCTTGGACTTCGGATTCTCTTTCTGCATGGCTCAGGACTTCCGGCGACCGATGGCCGCGATGCGGGCGAACTCGGGGAAGGTGGGCAGGAGCGCCTCGGCCTCCTCGCGGGTCTCGATGCCCTCGGCGAAGGTGACCCAGCCGCCGCGGCCCCAGGTCCCGTTCGACTGGACGGGGCGAGCGCGGTCGAAGCCCTCGATGCTAAAGGTCCAGTCGAAGCGCGGGTCGAGGTCGGTGGTGCTGTTCTTCATGACGCTGGTACTATACCCGGTTCACGCCGAAAGGCAAGTGGAATCCATGGAATCCTTCAGGCGCTCCAGCGGGATGAAGTGGGCGGGCGTGCTCGCGCATCGGTGAGCGGCGACAGCGAGGACGGTCACGAAGACCCGGCCGTCCTGCTCGATGCGGTCCGAGACCTCGACCTCGATGGGCCCGCCGTCCAGGAAGAAGGTGCGGCGGATGACGGGCTGGTGCCCGCACGGAAGCGGCTCCCCGATGGGGCGCCAGATAAGTGATTCTATCTTCATGGCTCAGGCGTCAAGGGAAAGGTCGCGGAGGGCGCGCTTCGCGGCGCGGCGGTCCTTGCGGTTCGCGGCCTTGGCGTAGGGGCCGAAGGACTCGCGGAACCAGCGCTTGACCTCGACGGGATCGTCCCCGTGGCGGGAGGCGAGGCGGGCGGCGCGGGCGGAGTCGACGTTGTTGGCGGTGATCTTCATGACGCTGGTACTATACCCGGTTCACGCGAAAAAGCAAGCGGGGGAGCCGGTTTCTTTTCGGCGTCCCCCGTTGGGATCAGGCGGCGCCGAGGACGTCGGCGGCCAGGCGCCAGCGGAGGTGGCGAACGTCCTCGTCCTGCTCGTACTGGTCGAGGCGGCGGCCCAGGAGGGCGACGCGGCCCTCGGCGCGGGTGCGGGCGACGTCGCGGCCCAGCCAGTAGTCGGCGGCGGTGCGCTCGGCGGCGAGGTCGATCTGCTGGTCGAGGCGGTTGTATTGCTTGGCGGTGATCTTCATGACGCTGACACTATACCCGCTCCACGCGAAAAGGCAAACGGAATCCCCGGAATCCGGGGAGAAAAAGGTGGGGCCCGGCAACGCACCGGGCCCCCGTCACGAAGCCCCCGGGCCGCGGGCCCGGGTTGTTCATCAGAAGAGGAGGGTCAGGAGGCCCTTCAGCTCTTCGGCAAGCTGCTCGTCGCCGTTGACCACCAGCTCCCCCTTGCGGAAGCACGCGGTCGCGCGAAGCTCGCCGCGCTGGACCTTGGCCTTGTCGATCCAGTCGCTATAGCTGACCTCGTAGGCGTCCGACAGGTCAGTAAGGTAGGAGGCGATGCCGCGGGTGGCGAGGGTGTCGAGGAGGGCGGCGCTGCTGTTGGTGGTGCTGTTCTTCATGACGCTGACAGTATAGCGGGGTGACGCGAAAAGGCAAACGGGGGAGCCGGTTTCTTTCCGGCGTCCCCCTTCGGGATCAGCGGATGACGCTCCAGACCTGGACGCCGTTCCCGGCCTCGAAGCTGCTCGGGACGAGCCAGCGAAGCTCCTCCTCAAGCTCGACCTCGCCGGTCCAGCGGCTGACCTCCTCGCGGACGCGGACGCCGTACTGCGTCCCCCACTCGGTGACCTTGACCTCCATGACCTCGCCCACGCGGGCGGGATCCATGGGGCGGTCGATGCTGCGGACGAGGGTGCCGACGTGGATGTTGCTGCTGTTCTTCATGACGCCACACTATACCCGCCCCACGCGAAAAGGCAAATAGAATCCACTAGATTCTGCGGACGCGGTTCTCTGTCACCACGGCCGGGACCTCGTGGGCCCGATGGGCGTGGCGTCGCAGCAGACCCGGTCTTCGGGTCGACGATCCTCACACCTTCGCCTCCAGGATCGCGCGGGCGGCCACCAGGGCCTCGCGCCCAGGGCCGGGCCTCGACAGGGCCGCGGCCAGCTCCAGGCCCCGCAGGGCCTCGAACAGGATCCCGCGGGGCGGCGCGCCCTTCCAGGCGGCCAGCCACGCGCGGGCCTTCTCGGGGGAGTTGACGTCCATCAGCGCACCGTCCGCCAGCCGCGGCCGCGGGACTCGCCCAGGGCGCCGAGGATGACGCCCTCCGGGCTCGCCACCGTCTCGATCTCGAAGACCTCGACGTCCAGCTCGGGGCGCATGGAGCGCTTCGCCAGGGGCTTCGCGTCGCCCTTCACGGTGAAGGCGACGGTGTAGCCCGTGCGCTCGGACCGGGCGAGGCCCAGGACCCCGTCGTAGGCGAAGACCCGGAGGCTCGCCTCCTCGATGCGAGCGGACTCGAAGAGGTAGCACCCGTGGAGGTCGACGGAGGTCGGGGCGTCGAGGAGGTCGTTCAGGCGCTGGTTCTGGTCGGTGTTCTTCATGACGCTGGTACTATACCCGACTCACGCGAAAAGGCAAGTGGGATCCCCGGATTTCTCCGGGGATCCTGCGTCTCGGATCAGGCCTGCGCGGCGAGGTGCATCCCGAGGACCTCGCGGGCCAGCTCCAGGTGGTCGGCGATCTGGCCGCGCTCGCGCTCGATCTTCGTGACGAAGTTCGGCGTGGCGCCCTGGGCGCGGATCCCGCGGAGGGAGCGGGCGACGCTGTCGCGGGTGTGGCTGCCGCGGATCGTGCCGCGGTGGGCGGCCCGGACTTCGCGGCGCAGGCCCCGGATCTCCAGGGCAGCGAGGCGGTCGGCGTCGCCGAGCAGCTCGCCCATGCTGGCGACGGTCTGCTCGCACCACTCGATCGCGCGGTCGATCGTCATGCGCGGGGTCAGGCCCGAGCCCTGGCATCCGCCGACGTCGTAGCCCCAGCCGGGACGCTGGTAGCCGTGGCGCGAGAGGCGGCCCTGGGCGTTCAGCTTGAAGCCCGAGCGGCCGCAGCACCAGCAGACCCCGCGGGTGTCGCCGACGTGGTCGACGTACTGGAGCGGGTCGCCCTTGGCCGCGTCTCGGACCTTCGTGTCGTCGACCTTCTTCGCGGCCGGGACCACCGGGGCGTCGCCCAGCTCCTTCCGGGCGGCCTTGATCTCGCGGGCCCAGTTGCCCAGGCCGACGCGGTCGTAGGCGGCGAGCGCGGCCTTGCTGATCTGGTGCGGGGCAAGGGCGTACTCGTTCCAGGCGAGGCCCGCGTCCTTCGCGGCGCCGTTCAGGAGGCCCAGCTCGACTTCGAGGCCGCGGCCCGCTTCCTTCTTCGCGACCTTCGTGGTGAAGCCCTGGGCGATGGCGGCGCGGACGTCGGAGATGCTGTTCGTTCTCTTCATGACGCTGACAGTATAGCGGCTCCTCGCGAAAAGGCAAGCGGGGGAGCCGGTTTCTTTTCGGCGTCCCCCGTTGGGATCAGACGTCCTCGCGGTTGCGGGTGTGCAGGATCAGGTTCAGGCCGGACAGGCGGGCGAAGCCGTCGTCGCCGATGGAGATGGCCCGGTCGCGGTACTCCATGGAGTCTGTCATGCCGTCGAAGCTCGCGCCCTCGAACGGGCGGGTCACCGCGTCGACCTCGTCGAGGCTCGGGCCGCCGGTCCACTCGACGTGGACGTTACCGTAGGCGGTGCCGCGGCTCATGCGGACGGAGAACTTCACTCCGGGGAAGCTCGCGCGCAGCTGCTTGCGGAGGAGGGCGGCGGACTCTTTCGTGCTCAGGTAGTTCTTCATGACGCTGGTACTATACCCGGTCCACGCGAAAAGGCAAACCGATTTCACGGATTGGCAAGAGAAAAGCCCCGACCCCCTCGCGGGAGCCGGGGCCCTCCTTCAATCTCCGCTCTTCTCAGAACGGGACGTTCTCGTCGTCGAGGCTTCTCCGGCCGTCCTGGCCGGTCTTGGGCTTCGGCAGGAAGCTGAAGCCCCTGGCCTGCACGAAGAGCTTCGTGCGCTCCTGGCCCTCGCGGTCGGTCCACTTCTCCCAGACCAGCTCGCAGTCCGGCAGGAGGCACGGAGAGCCCTTCTCGTGGTGGCGGGCGAATGCCTCGCCCCGCGCGCCCCAGAGCTGCACGTCGACGAAGACGGGCTCGTCGACCCACTCCTGCCCGCGCTTGACCCGGCGGTTCAGCGCCAGGCCGAAGAGGGCCACCGGGGTCTCGTTGCGGCCGACACGCTTTATCTCGACGTCTCGCGTCAGGTAGCCGCCCAGGGCGACCTTGTTCAGGGAGTAGCTCATCCGCGCGCCACCCCCAGGAGGATACCCTGAATCACTCCCACCAGCCGCGCGTCCGCGGCCTCGGCCTGAAGGGTCGCGTCGAGCCCTGCCTTGAGAGCAATCGCGTTACGCTCCGCGACGAGAGCCCGCTGGAAACCAGGCTGCCCGGCGAGGGTAGACAGGTGAGCGCCGCGCTCTGCGGTGTACCGCACCAGCTCGTCGGCGTCCACGGAGATGTCGGCGCGAGTCTCGCGGAGTGCGGCTCGCAGAAGGTCGTCGAAGTCGGGATCCATTGTTCAGTCCAGTTCCTGGAGTTCGTGAAGTGCGTCGCGAAACCTGTCGAGCAGCTCGCGTCGCGAGACTGCCACCCCCTCGGAGATGACTCCGTCGAGGATCTGCTGGTCAATGCCCGCGACAGCGGCGACCTCTAGCGGGAGCCACTCGATCTGGCGGATCTCCACGCGGATGCCGCGCCGGAGCTTGTCGCCCACGTCGTCGAGCACCTCGGCGGTGACGGCGACCTCCGTGGGCGCGTACTCGATGTCCGAGCGGACCTCGGGCCAGGCGGCCACCACGGCCGGGAGCAGGACGCGGTCTTGCACGCGGTTCGCGGCGCAGCTCGCGAGCGTCAGCACGACGAGCAGGACGGTGGCGAGGCGGCTCACGACTGGCCCCCTGCGGCCTCGCGCTGGGCGGCCATGGCCCGCTCCTGCGCGGCCACCTGCTGGGCGATGGCGCCCTGGCCTCGGCGCTCCTGGGAGTCGGCGAAACCCTGGAAGCCGATGTAAGCGAGGAAGGGAGAGACGATGGTCGTCAGCTCGGCCACGGTCAGCTCGGGGATCCCGAGCTTGAGCGCGACTTCGGTCACGACGGCGAGGAGTGCGGTGGTGAACTTCTTCGAGTCCAGCAGTTCGCGGATGACGTTCATGCGAAGATCAGGTAGGCCACCAGGGCCCAGAAGGGAAGGACAATCGCGAGCCCGACGACGAGCCCACTGGCGAAAGGTTCAGGACCACGATGCATCGCGGATGCTCGTGGCGAGGCGACGGAGGTCGAGCAGGCTGCCCGAGTTGTCGACGACTGTCGCTTGGACGCCGACATGCGAGAGGTCGATGTATCTGCGCGAATCGTTCGCGAAGTCGCATCCGTCCCGGTGGAGGTGGAAGAGCCGGACGCGCTCGGGGCCGAAGCGGTCCACCAGCACCTCGGCCTCGGCGACGAAGCCGGAGTCCGGGACGATGACGTGGTGCTCCATGCCAGGGCGCAGCGCGCGGATCAGCTCGGCGAAGCGCTCGCCGTAGTAGGCTGGCCCCCAGAGCTGCTTCCCGAATCCCTCACTCATCTGAATGTATGCTTGGCGCGGCGACACTCCGAGGAATCCCGGCACGTCATAGATGTCTTTCACGTCCTCGAAGGCGTCCGCGGGCAGCGGCTTGCCCGTCGGACCGAAGAGACCGAGCGCGGCGTGCGTCGCGACCTTCAACGGGTCGGCGAAGGATAAAATCATGTCGCCGCTGGCCTCGTCGCAAAGAAGCCTAGCGAGCGTGTCCTTCCCCGAGCGGGGCGGACCGTTGAGCAGGGTGACGTGGACCATCAGAACTTCGGGGGCATCTGCTCGACGAGCAGGGAACGGACGTCGGGCTTCTGCCAGCCCTTGGGCTTGATCCACTTCCCGCCGTCGGGGGCGGGCCGCTTCTTCATGTTGGCCGAGAAGATCGCCCGCCAGATCGGGGCGAGCTGGACGCCCATCCCGACGATGGTCCCGAGGACCACCACGATGACGTCGACGGACTCCTGGACGATGGAGGACATGCAGCGGTCGCGCATGGCCGTCCGCAGCTCCAGCACCTCCTCGTCGAATAGGCGGGCGCGCAGGGCCCACCAGTCGTCGTCCTCGGGCAGGCCCGGGACGTCGGCCGTGCGGTGGCCGAAGTGCTCGTGCATGTCGTGCATGTCCGCCTGCCACTCCAGCTCCCGAGCCTTCTTCGCGCACTCGATCAGGAGCGCGCGCTGGGTGAATGTGCGGCTCACGTTGGCCGCGTCCATCAGGGTCTCGCTCAGGCGTTCCATCAGGCGTCCACGACGTGGGGGAGGAGGGCGTCGCGCTCGACGGCGAACTGAATGTCCAGCTCGATCAGCGGAAGATATACCAGGGCGCCGTCCAGTTCGTCCAGGACGTCGACCAGGAAGTCGCCGGGCTGGCGGCCGTGGAGCGCAATCGCAACAGCATCGAGGCTGTCGACAGTAAAGGTGGCGAGGGTGTCGAGGTCGAAGAGTCGGTACATGGCGTGGTTTGGCGGGGCGGCACCATTGCCGCACCCATGGTATCGGCCGTCCCCCGGTCGAGCTGGAGCGCTGGCCTTGTTCTTTCGTGGTTTCTCAGAAAGAGGAGTCGGCCTCGATCTCGGCCATAATCTTCGCGGCAAGCGCATCCACGCGAGCGGCGGCCTCGGGGTTGCGCTCGCGCTGAAGCGCGACGGCGGAGCGGCGGATCCGGCGGGGCTGCTCGGTGCCGCAGCAGCGGCAGCGCCAGACGGGCGAGCCGTCCTCGGAGGTCGCGCGGTCGTGGACGTTGGTCCAGTTCTCGTTCGCGGGGCAGCAGCTCTGGCAGGTCTTGCGGGCGGTGTTCTTCATGACGCTGACAGGATACCCGCCTCACGCGAAAAGGCAAACGGGGGAGCCGGTTTCTTTCCGGCGTCCCCCTCCGAGATCAGACCCCGAGCTGCCCGGCCAGGCCGAGGTCGATCAGGCGGGCCCAGACCTCCATGGCGTGCCAGGCGCTCGCCAGGTCGTCGGCCTCCATCTCGAAGCTGAAGCTCATGACGCGGCAGGTGCCGTCGGCCAGCTCCTCCAGGACGTAGCCGCCCCAGGCGTCGTCGCCTTCTCCGGTCTCGCGGCTCCACCACTCGCCGTCGGGCTGCTGCTTCCACTCGAAGACAGGTCGGTCGTTCATGCCGACCTTGCGGTCGAGGGCGAGGGAAAGGATGGCGGAGGCGCTGGTGTACGTTTCGGTGATCTTCATGACGCCACCATACTACCCGCCTCACGCGAAAAGGCAAACGGGAGGCATCGCTTTTCTGCGAGAGTCTCAGGCCGGGAAGATGATCTCGTCCACCAGGCCCCACTCCAGGGCCTGCTCCGCGCCGAAGAACGTGTCCGTGCCCGTCATGCGCCGGAGCCAGAAGCGGTGGTCCTTCCGCGCGCTGTAGCGCGCCAGGAGCCGGGCATAGGTCTCCGTCATGCGGCGGCCCCACGTCACGTTGGCCTCGACGTGGTCGAGCGTGCCGTCCGCCTCCTCCAGGCTGATCGAGTGCAGCATCCAGACGGTGTTCGGCATCGTCGTGCGCTGGCCCGGGGCCCCGCAGGCGACGATGAGCGGCGCGGCCGACTGGCACCGGCCCACGGCGCAGGTGCGGACGATGCGCGGCGAAGCGGCGATCAGGTCGTGCAGGCCGAACGCCAGCTCCACGTCACCGCCGGGCGAGCAGACGAGCAGGTCCAGCGCGGAGCTTCCGACGACGAGCTGCTGCGCGAGCTGCGCGAAGCGCTCCTCGGTGATCTCGCCGTTCAGGAATAGCTTCACTCGTCCAGCCAGTTCCGCCGCCAGTCGGGCATCTCCCCCGAACGGTCGTCCGTCAGGTGCAGGCCCTCGAACGTGCAGAAGCCGTCGTTCGTCACCACCGGGTACTGCTGCACGCGGCCCGTGCGCGGGTGGAGGAAGGCGATGCCGAATCCCTTCTGCCAGCCGCTGTTCCGCTTCTTGAAGAGGTAGGCTTTGCCCGCGCGCTCCGTGCAGCCCATGGGCGTCGACATCCAGGAGTGCGCGCCCATGGACTCGGAGGTGGAGTAGGCCATGCCCGCGCGGTGGACGTGGCCGCTCTGGCCCGAGCGGCCCGCGGAGCGCAGCTCCTGGAGGTAGGGGGTCTGGCCGAGGCTCGTGCCGTGGTAGACGGTGTAGAACCCATGGAAGAGCGTGCCCGGCAGGTCGTCCTCCTGATCCTTCGGCGAGGCGATGGTGCCCTGCTGCGCGAGCTTGATGCCCAGGTCATCGACGCCCGCGAGCTTGTCGAATCGCATGGTGGGGAGGCCCGACAGGGCGGGCGCGACCTGGGCCAGGTACATGGCGAGCCGGTCGAGGCCGTGGTTCCCGGAGCCCCATACGATGTCGGCGTCGGGCGCGATGGCCCGGAGCTGCTCGAACATGGTGCGGGCGAACTCGAACTCCAGCTCCAGGGACACCGACCAGCCTGGGATCTTGGGGTGGCGCGAGATCGCCGCGCCCTCCAGGATGTCGCCGTTCAGGTAGATGACGTCCGGGTCCAGGTGCTCGACGGCGCGCTTGAAGCAGTACCAGGTGAACGGGTCCAGGAACGTGGAGTGCGTGTCGCTGATCGACAGGATCAGCTCCACGTCCTTCGCCTCGCGGTCGCTCGGGTCGTAGCGGTGCGGGTGCATGAACCGCTCCTGGTAGCGGGCGGCGTGCTCGCGGCGCGACTGCTCCGCGCGGGCGCTCTTCCACCTGCGGGTGCCGATCTTGTCGACCAGGCCCGCGACCTCCTTCGCGTGCTCGAACGTGCCGAACTGCCGCTCGACGTGCTCGATGTACCAGGAGCCCATGCGCTTGTAGCGCTTGCGGGTCAGCGTGCGGTCACGCCAGCCTCGCGGGTTCAGCTCCTCATCCTCGGCGACGCGGATCATGTCCGCGACCAGCTCCTCCACGGTGGGCTCGCCCTCGCGCTTCGCGTTCCGCTCCCGCTCCGCCTCGGCGGACTCGCGGGCCTTGCGGTCCTGGTAGCGGCGGCGCTCCGCCTCGTTCAGGCGGACGCTGTCGGGTGCTGCGAGCCACTTGTCGTAGCCGGTCTCTTCGTCACTCATGGATGGGTGCCAGGTCGGCGATGCCCAGGCAGGCGTGGAGGTGGTTGTACGCGGTGGAGTTCGCGCGGATGCCGTAGGTCGGGGCCAGGTAGGTCCGGTGGAACCTGTTCAGGCTCAGGACCACCTTGCCGGACTGGACGTCCTCGACGAAGCGCACGAAGTCGGCTGCGGCCTTCGGGTTCGAGCAGATCGAGCAGCGCGTGCCCGGTCGTTTCGGGCCCGTGGTGCTGGCCCATTCGTCGTAGTTCATCCGATCGTGGCCTGGAGCATGGCGGCTGCGGCGAAGCCACCGAGGAAGATAGCGAACGGCGGGATGCTGGTGATGATGTCCTCCATGGTACTGGAAAGATCGGCAGGATGGTGGTCGAGAATGAAGGGCCGAAGCCGGTTTCCCGGCTCCGTCCCAGGTTGGGATCAGGCGGTCTTCAGCTCCCACCCGCGGGCGCGGAGGTTGCGATAGGTCTCGCGGGCCTCCTCGATGCCGTCGACGTCGGCGGACTCGCCCATGTAGTCGTCGGCGTACCACAGCTCGACGGTGCCGTCGGTGCGGGGGACGAAGCGGACGTAGTCGCCGTTCGGGCTGACGAGGGTGTAGTGCTGCGCGGTGTTCTTCATGACGCTGACAGTATAGCGCCCTCACGCGAAAAGGCAAATGGAATCCCCGGGATTCCCGAGGATTCCTTCCGTCCCGGATCAGCGCACTCTCAGGCCGTGGTTCAGGGACAGGCCGGTCAGCTCGCGGGCGAAGTCCCGCAGGATCTCGCTGCGCCCATCGTAGGGCGCAGCGTTCAGGCGGCCCAGCAGCTCCTCGATCTCGCCGTCTTCGAGCTGGACCACCAGGAGGTCCCGGTGGAGCGAGCGGTAGCGCCAGCCACCGGAGGGCGTGGTGCGTCGGCTTGTGAGCTGCTCGGTGTAAACGCGAGTCTCGCGGCAGCCTTCGACGGTCGCCTGGTAGGCGTACCTCGCCGGGTGGTGCGTCTTCCGGGCGTACTCTCCGGCGTGCTGCCAGGTGACCCGGACATGGTGCCCGCCCATGCCGAGGCTATCATCGTAGGTCACCTCGAAGTCGATGCCGCTCACAACCTTATCCCAGGAGTCGGCCGTCCTCATGATGATCTGGGCGTAACGCCCGACGTCGCCTTCGCGGGGCAGCTCGGTGTTCAGGTAGGCGTGGGTTCTCGTTTCGGTGGTGTTCTTCATGACGCTCACAGTATAGCGCCCTTCCGCGGAAAAGCAAGTCGCGGTGCCAGTTTCTTTTCCGTCGCGTCCACGGCGTGGGACAGGAGCCCCGGCAAGCAGCGAATGACGGTCGGTGTCTCGCTCGGGAAAAATCCCGCCGCGACGATCTTCCCGCCGAGATGAATCTCCGCGGATCTCCGGTCGACGATGTAGGCGCGCAGCTCCCCGAGGTGCTCGGGAATCCGCGGACGGACCTCGGCCAGGGCGGCCACGATCTCCTCCTGGATTCGAGCCGTGGTGCTCATGCGAGCACCTTGGCGAGGGCCATCTCGGCGGCCCTGATGTTCAGGAGGTTGGCCGCGGCCTCGGCGCGGCGGGAGAGGTCGTCGTCGCCCAGCCAGGAGGCCAGCTCGGACCTCTCCTCCAGGTCGCCGATCAGCGTGTCGTCGACCTCCAGGCCGCCGAGGGAGAGCACCGTGCGCGCGGCGCGGATGGTGGAGCGGATTTGTTTGCGGAGCGTTTGCAGGTCGTTCTTCATGACGCTGGTACTATACCGCCTTGCCGCAGAAAGGCAAACGGGGGAGCCGGTTTCTTTTCGGCGTCCCCCGTTTGGATCAGTCCACCTTGACGGGAAGAGCCATCATGCCACCGTCTGGGCTGATGCTCAGAGTGATGAGGCCGCGCTTCTCCAGCGCCCGGAGAGTGGACGCGGGCACGTTGATCTGCCAGCCGCGGTCATCGACATCGTGACCGGCGAACATGCCTCCGCGCTTGGTGACAAGGTCGAGGATCTGCTGCATCTTCGGGGTGAGTTCGGTGTTCTTCATGACGCTGGTACTATACCCGCTCCACGCGAGAAAGCAAGTCAGCCGTCCGGCTTTTCCGCGAGCGCCTCCAAACGAGACCGGACCACGTCCTCCAGGTCGATGCCCAGCTCCTCGCGGTTCTCCACCAGCGCGGCCGCCCAGAGCAGGAAGCGGAAGCCGCGCGGGTCGACCATGAACTGGCGCTCATGCTTCGAGCCGTCGCCACCCTCGACGTGGACGGTGGCGAGCTGGAGCCCAGCCTCCTTCGCGGCGGCCCGCATCTCCCGGCTGTAGGTCACCCGGCTCTTCTGCTTCGACTCCTCGGCCATCAGAAGGGCTCCTCGACCTTCTGCTGCTCGGGCGCGACGGCCTCCCACTCGTAGGGACCGCCGTGCGTCTCGTCGAACAGGGCCCGCAGCTCGGCGAGCTTCGGCAGCACGAAGCAGTTCGGCCGCGGCGTGGTGCGCTCCTCGCCGGACTGCGGATGGACCGGCGGCAGGTCGACCTGGTCGAGCCCACTCGCCTGGCGATAGGCGACGTTGCCCTTAGTGGCCTTCGCCAGGAAGCGGCGCATCGCCGTCACGGAGATCCGGTCGCCGTAGGGCACGGCCATATTGTAGTCGTACACGAGGGACCCGGTCGGGATCAGCGCCCCGTCGGCCAGGCTGGCGTCGTCGATCGCCCCGACCTGGAGCGCGTCGAAGAACCACTTCGCCTCGGGGGAGAACGAGTGAGCCTTCTGGTCCTGGAGCGCGGCCGTGCGCGGGCGGGAGCGCGGGTCGAACTTCGCGACGGGTCGCGTCATCAGCATGTGCAGCAGCGTCTCGTAGCCGCCGCTGCTCAGCTCGCGCGCGATGTCGGCGAAGTAGCTGCCGTCCTGGATGTGCGCGCCGCCGACGTCGAGCACGACGAAGCGCCGGTCGTCGATGCCGGTGGGCACCACCCAGTCGTCGTTAGAGGCGAGGATCAGGTGCAGGTAGTTCCGCTCCACCGCGGCGTCCACGCCCTTGGCCTCCACGATCAGGTTCTCCTCGGTCACCATGGTCTTCAGCATGGACTCGTGGCGCCGGTCGTGGGCCGCGATGGCCTCGTCCGCGAACAGCAGCACGCAGTCCCGCAGGTGCGCGTTGAAGGAGCCCACCAGGTGCTTCGCGTCGGTCACCTGCTTGAAGTGCTGGCCGAAGAGCTTCCCGAAGTGCTTCGCGAAGGAGCCCTTGCCCGCGCCCTGCGAGCCACGCAGCACGATGGCGGTATGCCCAGGCTGGTCGGGCTTCTGCACGGCGAGCGCCATCCAGTCGAGCAGGTACTCGAAGACCTCCTCGTTCCCGGAGCAGATGTTCTCGCGGACGTGGGCCAGGTACTTCTCGCACGAGCCGCCGGGCAGCGCGTTCACGGCCCAGCCGCGCCAGATGTTGTAGACGTCGGAGGCGGTCTCCTTCCCCGGCTCGAAGACGATCGAGCGGAAGCTCCGGCGCTGCGGGTGGTCGAGCCACCACTTGCCTGCGGGCACCAGCTTCGAGTTCTCTCCGTCGCCGACCTCGACCTTGCGGTTGCTGTAGAACTGGCGGAAGTCGGACGGCGACTGGTACACCAGCGCGCTCGTGTCCGGGTCCTCGTAGACCACGCGGCAGCGGCCGCCGCCCGTGTTCTGAACGACGGCATAGCGGCCGTTCAGCTCCATCAGCACCGGGTCGACGGCGAACTCGTGGGCCCGCTCGATCTGGCGCTTGGCGTAGCGCTCGGGGCGGCCGTTCGTCCCGTCCAGGACGGACTCGGAGATCGCCCAGTCGGCGTCGGTGATGAGCGAGTAGATCATGTCGTCCGACACGCCCGCGCGCACCAGCTCGCAGACGACGTACCAGAGCGCGCCGCTGCGGCCCTCGTCGGCCCAGCGGTCGGGCTCGTCGGGGTGGAAGCCCTGGGCGATGACCGTCTTACAGAAGTCGTTCACGGTGTTGGGCAGCTCGTCCAGCGACATGATGCGCCGAACGTTCTCGTCGACCTTGACCGTCGAGCCGGTCGACAGGCGCTGTCCCTTGGGCAGCGCGGTCTGGAGCTGCGGCGCCTTCGTGAAGGTGGACAGCGGGTAGCTCGCTCCGTTCATGTCGACGATCGTCGAGAGCGCGGCCGTGCGGCCCTTCTTCAGCTTGCGCTTGTCGGGCCAGTTCACGGTGCCCGGCAGGCGCGCGATCCGGTCGACGTTGTGGCACGAGTCGGCGCCGAACAGCAGTTCGAGCTGGAGGTTGTAGAGCTTCGCCTCCTCGTAGCGGGCCTCGTCGCCCTCGATCTCGAAGGGCTCGTCCAGGCGCCAGAAGCCCCAGAAGCCTCCGCCCGAGTCGACGATCGCCGAGGGCGCGGGCACGCCCTCGGGGAGGTTCGTCGTCAGCAGGCCCATCAGGCGCTTGCGCTCGGCCTCGAAGTCCTCGCCCGTGCGCGGGTCGAGGTCGACGTGGAGGAACGACATGCGGGCGATGTCCGTTCGCAGCGCCTTCTTCGCCATGTCGCGGCTCGGCGGGTTGACGCTGAAGTAGACGTTCAGGTCGGCCTCAGCCGCCTTCTCCAGGAAGGTGTGGACCTCGTCCTCCTGCCCCGCGCGGAAGGTTCCGTGCAGGTCGCCCACTCCTCCGCCCACCTTGATGGTGTTCAGCAGCCAGCGCTCGTCCGGGTGGACGAAGCGCAGCCAGCGGACGGACTCTTCATGGCGGGGCTCGATCATCGGCTTTTCACCTCGGACCAGTAGTCGATGAGGCGCTGCGGGTCCTGCTGTCCGCGCTCCATTTGCGTCAGCCACCAGGGCGACACGTCGAGCGCCTTGGCGAGAGCCGTGCGGCTCATGCCCTCGCGGCGGCGAAGGATGACCGCGGCCTCGTTCGGGGCGAGCTTCCCGATCTTGACGGCGGGCACGTCGCCCTCGCCGTTCTCGGCCTGGCGGTAGGCCCAGGTGGTGATGTCGAAGTAGTCGGCGGCCTGGGCTTGGTTCAGGTCGGCGCGGCGGCGCCAGATCAGGAGGCGCTCGTGCCTCGCGAGGTCAGACGTTGCAAGCATGGGAGTAGGTCGGTGGTAAGGGTGCGGTGGTTGAAGACCTGGATGGCGGCCGCCCGAAGGTCGGACTCCGTGGCCTCGCCGATAAGCGTAGCCGCCTGGTCTCCGAAGAGCAACAGGTACTCCGAAGAGACCTGGAGGAGAAGCAAAGAGAGCCCGCCCTTCTCCATTCGGCGGGTGAGCCAGACTCGCTGCTGCGGCGTGAAGTGCGGCAGGCGGACTGGTGTGGTCGGGCGCTTCGGCCAGGCGTCGAGCTTCTTCAGCTCGACCCATCCGCCGATGAACTCGATGTCCGGGGTTCCGGGCAGGCACGGGTTCTCCACGCGCATCGCGTCCAGCGGATGCAGCAGCTTGCGGATCTTCCGGGCGAGCGTTGACTCCTTCGTCATCAAAAATCTAACTGCTACGGATGCACCTCGTCGACATAGACGTTCGCTTCGTGGAGCATCAGGCCCGATGCCTGGAAGTCGCAGCCCCAGCGGGCGAGCATCTCCTCCGTGGGCGGAGGGAACACCACGCGCGCGATGCCCGCCTGGATCAGGAGCTTCGTGCAGGAGGAGCAGGGCGGGTGCGTCAAGTACGCGGTCGCCTCCGCCGTGGGCACGGTCGCCGACAGCAGGGCGTTCGCCTCGGCGTGGACGACGAGCTGGAGCTTCATCTCCCGGTCCATGTAGCGCTCGCGGGTGTCGGTCACTCCACGAGGGAAGCCGTTGTATCCCGTCGCGATGACTCGGCGGTCATCGTCGACAAGGATGCAGCCGACCTTCGTCGACGGATCCTTCGACCACTCGGCGACGTGCGCCGCGAGACGCAGGAAGCGCCTGTCCCACTTGTCGTTCATCGGTCCCTCTTCATCAGCATGACGTCGTCCCTCTTGGCGAGGCGGTCGAAATCCCTGTCGCGTCGGCGGCGATCGGTGTAGGTGCGGAAGCGCTCCCAGCGCTCCGGCGGCAGCGGGCATCATGTCGGTCCCTTCGCGCCAGGCTCGTAGATACCGGGCCGCCGCTTCCAGTCGATCATGTAGCGATTCACGAGACCTGGCCCATCAGCTCCTGGTGGCCCCAGTTGTCGCCCCACTCCAGGTCGACGACCATGGGCACGCGAAACTCCATGGCGTCCCTCATGATCTCGCCCAGCTCGCGGGCCTCGGCCTCGGAGTGGACGGTCTCCACGACCTCGTCGTGGACCTGGAGCTGGAGCTGGTGCCCGGCCGCGTCGGCGTCGATCATGGCCTGGCGCATCTGGTCCGCGGCAGAGCCCTGGATGATCCGGTTCAGGGCCTTGTGGGTGAAGTCGAAGCCGCGGCCGTAGCGCGAGACGGGGAAGCGGCAGCGTCGGCCGCCCCAGGTGCGGATGAAGCCCATCCGCTCGGCCTTGCGCTGCGTCCGCTTCGACAGGTCGCGGACGTAGGGGACGGCCTCGTGGTAGGCGTTGAGCAGCTCCATGGCCTCGGGCCCAGCGCCGAGGTAGGTGATGGTGCGGCCGCCCTTCTGGAAGCTCTTGACCTCGGTAGGGTAGCCCAGCGACTCGGCCAGCTTGCCTTGACCCATGCCGTAGGCGAGGCCCAGGCCGATCGTCTTCGCGGGCTTCCGCTTGACGCCCATGATGTCCGCGACGGCCTGGTGGTAGTCGGTGAACGGGTCGTCCCGGTAGCGCTGCGCCATCTCCTTCCCGCCGGGGGCGTCGATCTCCTCGGCGTAGTGGCAGGTGATGCGCGGCTCCTGGGAGCTGTAGTCCGCGGACAGGAGCTTGCCGCCCTCGTCCGGCTTGTAGATCGCGCGCCACGCCGGGCCGATCTCCGGGTCCCGGGCGGGCTGGTTCTGGAGGTTCGGGTCCGAGCAGGACAGGCGGCCGAACTTCGCGCCGCTCGCGTCGTCCGAGCCCTCGGAGCTGCCGACCATCTGGCGGAATGTCGCGTGGATCCGGCCATTGATCTGGTGGGCGAGGATCGACTCCACGAAGGTCGTGCGGACCTTGTTCCACTTCTTCGCCTGGACGATCGCCCGGCAGACGTCGTCGTCCTGATCCGCCAGCCAGTCGGACTTGACGGAGGGCTGGCCCTCGGGGAACTTCTCGGTCGGGTCCGTGCGCTCCAGCTTCAGGCCGCGCTCGGTCAGCACCTCCGCCCAGGTGGCGGTGCGGTTCGTGTCGGACTCGTCGACCCGGCGCCCAGTCAGGGTGCTGATCCGGTGGAGGGCGGAGCGTTCCCGATTCTGGGCATCCTCCTTCACGCGGGCGAGCTGGTCGAAGTCGACGAGCACGCCGCGGCGGCGCATCTTCGCCAGGACCGGCAGGAGCTTCGACTCGCGGTCCCAGACCTCGTGGAGATCCTGGTCGTCCAGGTGGCGCTCCAGGCGCCTCAGGAGCGCGAGCGGGGCCTCCACGTCGCCCTCGCCGTAGGGCCCGACGAACTCCGGCGGGAGCTGCCAGAGGCCGCCCTTCGGGTGGACGCCCCAGGCGGCGGCGGCCTGCTCCAGGAGGGACTCGTCCTTCCCGGGGATGCCCTCGCGGGCGCAGACGTTCGCGAGGCTGTAGCTGCGCTCCAGCTCGCTCACGAGCGAGGCGGCGACCATGGTGTCCCGGAACCACGCGGCCTCACGGTAGACCACGCCGTCCTCGGCGAGCCAGTCCAGGTCGTAGCTCAGGTTGTGCCCGACGATGGTTCCCCGGAAGGCTCGGGCCTGATCCCGCAGGTACGCCAGGGCCTTCCCGGGATCGAGGTTGATCCCGTTCCCGTGGCGAATGGGCAGATAGTAGGACGGCCCGTCCTCGATGGCGAAGCCCACCCCGACCATCTCGCTGCCAGCGCGGCGGACGCCGGGCCCGAGCGTGAGGAGCTGCGGGTCCTTCGTCTCGACGTCGACGCAGACCCGGCCGTGCTTCGGCCAGGCGGGAAGCTCCCCGAGCTTGGGGAGCTTCCAGTCGGTGTGGGGAGATCGGGGCGGGAGGTTCATTGCGATCAGATGGCCCAGTCGGGCTCGCAGGCGTAGATGCGGGACATCTGGGCGTCGACCATGGCCTCGTAGAGGGCCTCCTCGTCGATGCCGGGATCCTCGTCGACCTCGTTCTCTTCGGTCCAGCCCAGGCTCTTGAGGCGGCGCCACTCGGCGCGGGCCCGCTCGCGGGGGACGAGGCGCTGGTCGGTGAGGCGAGCGCCCTCGAAGGTGTGGGTGCTGACGTCAGGGCCGCCCGCGTCGGTGACCTGGTAGGAGTCGCCGAGGCCGTTGGTGAGCGCGTGTTGCTTGATTTCGTTCTCCATGACGCTGACAGGATACCAGGCCAGGCGCAGGAAAGCAAACGCTGGACTCGCTTTTCTGCGAGCGTCTCAACCGGGGAACGTGTCCGGGTGCCGGGTCCAGACGTGCGTCTGCACGAACTCCTCCAGCTCCGGGGGCATCTCGCTCATCGTCAGCTCGGCGATGGCGGCGCCGTAGGGTGCGGCGGCGTTCGCGTTGCCCAGGGCGATCTGGTCCTTGCACCAGAGGATGAACTCGACCCGGTCGAGGCTGACGAGCCAGAGCCGTTCGTCCGCCGTCAGGAGGGAGACGTAGTCGGCCTCCAGCCGCTCCAGGGTCAGGCGCTCCAGCCGGTCCAGGCGCTTGCCGATCTCGCCGTCGAGCCGCTTCGCCGGGTGCGGCATGTCGCCCGTGAAGCGCTCGCCGAGGTCGTGCGTCAGCACGGCCTTCAGCAGCTCGGGTCGCGGGTTCGGGTGGAGGACGAGCAGGAGCAGGGCCATGTCGAAGGAGTGCTTCCCCACGCTGTAGCTCCCGTGGTGCGGGAGGGTGTGGGCACGCTCGACGTGGCCCGCCTCGCGGAGCAGGCTCAGGCGCTCGGCCGGGGTCAGCTCGTGCATTCCGCCTCCATGATCGCCTGGCGCCAGTCCTGGGCGACGATGTCCGTGGCGATGGCCCGCCGGGCGTCCGGGTCCTCGACGTCCTGGAGGCGGAAGGCCGGGGCCAGCACTCCGGCCAGCCAGGGGTCCTGGTACTCGCCCTGGCCCTTCTGCTGGATCAGGGTCTCCAGCTCGCGGCGCCACCGGCCCACGGGGATCGAGACCATCGGGACCTTGGCCGAGACCTGGCCGCGGGAGTAGCGGTCCTGCGCCGGGTCGGCAAGGTCTTCGTCGGCGATCTCCTCGCCGGTCCAGGTGGTGACGAAGGTGCAGAACAGGAGCCCAGGGGCGACGTTGATCTCGGCGGCGAGGTACTCATGGACCATGGCGAAGATCGTCAGGTCGTGCTCGGCGATGTTCCAGGAGCGGGAGAACGTCGTGGTCTGGAGCAGGCCGTCGACGTCGATGCGGCTCGCGACGGTGTGGCCGTTGAGCATGACGACGCCCTCGCCTTCGCGGTACTGCGCCAGCGCCTCGCGGGGGATGGCCGCCACGATCGTCGTCGCGACCTCGACCAGCAGGCGGCTCGGTTGCTTGTGCCGGAAGCTCGCGCACTCCGCGGGCGAGGTCATCGCGACGCAGGCGGGGATGGGGAGGGTGCAGAACTCGCCGTGGCCGTGGCCGTGGAGAGTTTGGGCGAGCGCCGCCTCGGCGGCGTCGACGTTGCGGACGAGCAATGTCTTCATCAGAAATCCACCAGGTGCATGAAGTGAAGGGAGGCGGGGCCGATCTGGATGACGGCGGTGCGGAGGCCGACCTCGGAATGGAAGCCCACGCCGATAAACCACTTCCGCAGGTCAAAGGCGACGGCCACCGCCCATCCGTCGCTGTTCTTCAGGAGGTAGTCCTTCACGAGAGGCGGGAGATGTCGCGGTTCGTCGGGCGGATCAGGGTCGAGTCCTTGACCCTCAGCACCAGCACGGTCACGCGGCTGTCCTCCTTCAGCGAGGAGCCCTCCTCGAACCTCGACTGGAGGTGCAGCATCATGCCGCTGAAGGTGCGCTGTAGCGGGTCGTGCGCCAGCTCCAGGGCGAGCGCGGGCACTGACGCCAGCGCGCCGATCCAGACGTCGAGGACCTCACCGAAGGCGAGATCCTGGTCCCGGGAGTCGACCAGCTTCACTTCGAGGCCGGTCTTCATGTCCATGCTCCCCGGGAGCACGGTGGCGACTCTACCGGCCAGGCCGGTCGGGTTGTGGATCTGGATGACGGGGGCGGGCATGGGCGAAGGGTAGGGTGGGGCGGAAGTCGCCGAGGGCGACGATCAGGAGGACGGGTCCTCCGGTGAAGGTGCAGCCGCCATCCGACCAGCGTCGGATGCAGGCGTGCGCGGCGAAGCGAGCGACCTGGTGGTCGTACATGCCCAGCCGCTTGAAGTCTGCGGGGCTCTGCACGTTTCGGCAAGAGGGACAGACGAAAAGCCAACGGTCGGTCTCAGGTCCGAACCGCCTCCAGCCTTCCGCCTGCCACTCGGCCAGGGTGGGCTCCCAGGTTACTCGCATTGCTGGCGGCCGGTCTCCGGGTCGATGCGGCAGGAGGCGCCCTCCTGGTGCTTCTCCTCCTTCAGGATGCCCATGCGCTTGCCGCCGGAGTTGAAGGTGGTCAGGCCCTTGCAGCCCGACCGCCAGGCATCCAGGTAGAGCTGTTTGAACTCGTCCCAGGGCATGTCCGGGGAGACGTTGCAGGTCTTCGAGACGGCGCTGTCCATGAAGCGCTGGGCCACGGCCAGGACGGCGACGTGCTCCTGGGCGGTGACCTGCGCCGCGCTCCTGGGCTCGACGCCCCAGCGGGCCCATCCGTAGTCCTCGACGACGTGCTCCTCCGGGCCGTCGAACGTCTGGATCGTCCTGCGGGTCGAGACGGAGAAGACCGGCTCGATGCCGCTCGACACGTTGTCCGCGGTCAGGCTGATGGTTCCCGTGGGAGCGATGGAAAGCAGGTGGCTGTTTCGGAGACCCTTCTCCGCGATGACGGCGCGCACGCCATTGGGCAGGCTCCTGCCGAAGCCGGAGTTTAGCCAGAGCTTCGCGTCGAACATGGGGAACGCGCCGCGCTCCTCGGCCAGGTACGCGCTCGCCCGGTAAGCCTCGTCTCGCAGTACGGCCAGGATGTCCGCGAGAAGGCCGCAGAACGATTCGGAGCCGTAGGGGTGGCCCAGGGCCTCGATAGCGTTGGCGACCCCGGTCACGCCCAGGCCCATGCGGCGCTTCTCGTGGGCCTCCTGCTTTTGCTCAGGCAGCGGGTAGTCGCTGACGTCGATGACGCGGTCCATCGCACGGACGACGCGAGGGATATCCTCGCGGAACTGGTTCCAGTCGAAGCCTCGGCGGTTGCCGGTTCCGAAGGCATCGCCCGCGTCCTCAACGATGTAGCGCGTCAGGTTGAACGAGCCCAGCAGGCAGGCGCCGTGCGGAGGCAGGGGCTGCTCACCGCAGGGGTTCGTCGCGGCGATGTGCTCGCAGTAGCCCAGCGGGTTCATTCCGTTGATGCGGTCGATGAAGAGCACGCCGGGCTCGGCCCAATCCCAGGTGCTCCTCATGATCTTCTCCCAGAGCGCGCGGGCGTCGATGGTGTCGAACACCTCCCCGCCCCAGCGCAGGTCGAAGGTGCGGCCGAAGGACACCGCCTGCATGAACTCGTCGGTGACGGCGATGCTGATATTGAAGCCGGTCAGCTTGCCGCTGTTCTGCTTGGCGTGGATGAACTCCTCGATGTCCGGGTGGTCGACTCGAAGCACGCCCATCTGGGCGCCGCGCCGATGGCCCGCGGACTGCACGGTCTGGCAGATGGCGTCGAAGATGCCCATGAACGCGAGCGGGCCCGAGGACTTCGAGTCTAGCTTGCGGATGCGGGCGCCGCGCGGGCGCAGCGTGGAGAAGTCGTATCCGATGCCACCGCCCATCCGCATGGTGGTCGCGGCCGATGTCGCCACGCCCATGATCGACTGCTGGCCCTCCACGAAGGAGTCCTCGATCGTCGCGGAGACGAAGCAGTTGTAGGCGGTGACGGACTTCGGGCTACCGACTGCGGCCTGGATGCGGCCTCCGGGAAGAAAGCGCATCTCGCGGAGGACCTCGCGGAACGCGCGGAACTCGTCCTTCGACTCGGTCAGCGCGGCGGCGATGCGGTTCGTGGACTCCAGGAAGGACTCGCCCTTGGCGCGGTACTTCTCGGCGTGGATGAACTCGGAGACGGGGTTGGTCGGGCCTTGCATGGGATCAGCGGATAATCGCGACCTCTTCGGCCGCTCTCGTAACTGCCGTGTAGCGCCAGGAGCGGCGCATACTGGAGGGGAACTTGTGGGCTTCGTCGATGATGCAGACGCGGGGCCACTCGGAGCCCTGTGCTCGGTGAACGGTGATGGCGTAGGCGAAGTCGAAGCACTGGGCCTCGCGCAGCTCGAAGTACGGGATCTCCTCTCCTCGGAACGGGTGCGCGTGCGCTTCGCAGCGCAGCATCGTACCATCCTCGACCGACTCCAGGCAGAAGAGAATCCGATCCGCCCCATCGTCGAACGCCTCTCGAACGATCCATTGGCTCCCGTTCAGGAGGCCCAGCTCGTGGTCGTTCCGGGTGCAGATCAGCCGCTCGCCCACGTTGGGCACGGTGCCGGTGTAGCAGTGGAACGCGCGGAGCTTGTCGATGGACCGCCGCCGGGTGGCGTTCGTGCCCACGATGATCTGGTCGAACGCGGCCACCTGCTCGATACCCATGCCGCCGCGCTCGTAGATCGGGCCGCCGCCGTAGTCGCCGGTCTCGCGCAGCGAGGTCGCCATCCGCAGGACCGGGGACTCGGCCGCCTGCCGGTGGATCTCCGTCAGCAGGACGTCAGGCTCGGCCGAGATCAGCTCGGGCTCGTCCTTCACGGGCGGGAGCTGGGCCGGGTCGCCCAGGCAGAGGATCGGCACCTTGAACTTCCGCAGGTCGTCGGCGATCTGCTTCCCGACCATCGACACCTCGTCGAGGATCAGCAGGTCCGAGCGCGTCAGGTCGGAGGTCAGGTTGAGCGTGAAGCTCGGGCGGGAGTGGTTGTCCTCCTCCTCCGCGAGCTGGCGCTCCAGCTCCTGGCGCTCGGGGCCGGGCTCGGCCTCGCGGACCTGGCGGCGCAGGTCCCGCAGCCGCTGGGCGGACTTGACCTTCGGCAGGTAGATCAGCGAGTGGATCGTTCTTGCATTCGCGCAGCCCTTGGACTGCGCGAATGCAAGAACGA
>Ga0180438_10003785_pt1 | contig 22444 bp, 18 predicted proteins | sample SS_ome_12_FD_132455 | JGI IMG/M metagenome (GOLD analysis project Ga0180438, IMG submission 132455) | Hypersaline lake sediment archaeal communities from the Salton Sea, California, USA - SS_3_D_2 metaG | ecosystem: Environmental > Aquatic > Non-marine Saline and Alkaline > Hypersaline >...
GGCAGCGCGGACCCTGGGAGGTTGGCGGTTGATCGGGGTGACCCTCTACTGCACCATGGAACCCTGTCCCATGTGCGCCGGGGCCATAGTCCAGGCCCGGTTGCCGCGTCTGGTCTACGCTGTGGAGGATCCCAAAGCCGGGGCCGCCGGTTCGGTGGTGGACCTGCTGTGCAACGAGCGGCTGAACCATCGGGTGGAGGTTATCGCGGGGGTACTGGCTGAGGAAGCGGAAGAGCTGACGCAAGAGTTTTTTCAGCGTTTGCGAATATAAGATGATGTTCGATTCGGAGGGATGCGAGAGTGGACGATCCGGCGCGTCTCGAAAACGCGTGTGCAGAAATGCACCGTGGGTTCGAATCCCACTCCCTCCGCCATTAGAAAGGCCATCAATAACCGATGGCCTTTTACTTTACCCCGCACTTCTTCAGGTTCTCTTGATTGCGCGGATGAACAGATAGCTCTTCAACCCGGTTCAGCAACCGTTGGATGGTATCGGAATCTGACGCTTTAGTTACTCCCTTGAACTCCGGTGGGTTGCCATGAGTTGGGCATATTTGATAGCATTGAGCAGGCTTTTGGGATTAGCCTTTCCAGTGCCAGCCTTGCCGAAGGCTGTACCGTGATCCACCGATGTCCTGATGATGGGTAGACCCAGTGTGATGTTGACACCGCCCCAAAAATCAACGATCTTTGCAGCGATGTGACCCTGATCGTGATACTGGGCAATGGTAGCGTCAAACTCCTTGCGTTCTAGCATACGCACAAAGACGCTATCCGGTGGCAGGGGCCTGTCGTACACGTTTATACCCTCGGAACGCGCCCTGTCAATCGCTGGTTGAATCTGTTCGATCTCTTCCATACCGAACAAGCCTCCCTCGCCACTGTGAGGGTTCAGACCCGCTACTGCTAGTCGAGGAGCAGCGATACCCATTTGCTGAAGACCCTGATGCGTCAATCGAATGACGTCCAAAATGCGCTCGGTCGTGCAACGCTCAATCGCCTGTCTGAGCGAACAATGTGTACTGACATGTGTCACGCGAAAATCCTCCGTTGCCAGCATCATGGTCACCTTTTCGCTTCCTGTCCTGAGGGCGAGTATCTCCGTATGACCGTCGTAGTTATACCCTGCCAAGTTTAACGATTCCTTGTTGATTGGCGACGTCACAACGCCGTTGACTTGGCCGTCGAGAGCAAGATCAATGGCACAAGTTATATACTCATAGGCTGCCCTACCAGCACTAGCCTGTACCCGGCCCATCTCCAGCCGGTCAAGATCTACGTTTTTCAGGTCCAGCACGTCCAGGGTACCAGGTTCGCAGCACGCCTGCTGGATATGCTCAATGGATCGCACATGATATGGCTGCCCTATGATAGCAAAGGCCCTTTCCATCGTCTTTGCATCCCCCACGCACACAATTCTGGCTATCTCCCGAACCGCATTTAAACTCACAACTTTGGCCACGATCTCCGCGCCAGAGCCTGCCGGATCTCCCATTGTGACTGCCAATAGAGGTTTGTGACCGCTAGTCATGTTGTCTTCTCCTTCAGCTTCTGCTCAAGGCTTTGGTTCATTTCCACCAAGGATATCCACGATCCTGATCAGTGAGTCTGCGTGTCCAAAGCCGCCTGCCTTGGTCACGACCGGCAAGCCTGACGCTACTCTGCCAACCAGTCTCCCCCACGGTATACCAACCTGGAGTTCACCCCAGATTCGCACTGCCATCGCCTCGAGAGTCTGACAGACTGCGCTTGCAGTTGCTCCCCCTGTAAGTACAAGCCCTGCCAGCTCAAACTCCTGACAAACTCGTAAAGCCAATTTTCCCAAAATTACGTCCAGTGCACGCCGATGACTAGTTTGTCTGATTTCCTCAAGGGGCGTACGAATGACCAGTGATCTACCTTCAGACAAGGCTTCTGCGATGGCCTGCCACTGTTCGTCACCTCTGTCATTCATCGCCACAGCAACCTCGATGATGGCTAGGCCTCGCTCTGAGACCACTCTGTGTACTTGAGCCCGTGTCTTTGGATGACGGCTGCCAGCGACGACAAGAACGGGGGCCGGGCTACCTTGCAGTGCAGGCTCCGGTTCGATGCGTTGCGATCCAACCAGTTCCCTGACCCATGCCCGCGCCAGTCCCAGAGCGCCGCAAGGGAGATAATGACCCGCCACGACCGCTTGGCTGATGGTCACAAGATCAGAATCATCACAAGCATCCACGGTGATTATTTGAGTTGGAGCATTGGAAATAGCCTTGGTCAAGACATTGGCCCCCGCTCTCACGGTTTTGAGATGGAGGTGGGTTACCGGTAGGCCCAGCAAGCTGGCCATGTCCGATGTCACCGCTGGCCAAGACGGGTCATGGGCAAAGTCACTTTGGTGAAGCAACACATCTTCGACCCAAAGTTGCCCATCGCGAACCCTTCGCCCTGCCTCGATCACTACTGGGCAAACTACGGCTTTTTCTACGCCGCTCACCCTGAGCACAGCCTCGATCTCGGGTCCAACGTGACCGCGCATCGTTGAGTCAATCTTCTTGAAGACGAGTCTCCCTCGCAATCGCTCGGCGGCTTTAGCCGCTTGTTGACGAGCCGTAGCTACATCCGCGTCTCGGCTATTCGTACTGATGACCTGTACTTGTACAGGCAGAGCGTATCTCGGAGAGAGGAGCAATGCTGTCTCAAGCCCAGATCTGACAAATTGCACCCCGGTGTCTAGAGCACCGGTCAGATCATCGGCGATGATACCCAATCGGCTCATTTCTACCACCGGATCAGTTAAGGCAAAAGTCAGGATGGTTTCCTATGCTGTGAAAGGGGAGCACAGATATCACAGCATTCCCCCTATACTCCACGGACTGAACTCGGCTTCACCCACGCCCTGAGCCTCGCTCTTGGAGGGTTGGCCTGAAGCCACTGCGACGACCAAATCGAGCAACTCGGTGGCCACTTCCTCCATGTCCACCCCATCCAGTACTTTACCAGCGTTCAGGTCCATATCGTCCATCATGCGCTCGTAGATGGCTGAGTTGCTGCTGATCTTGATACTGGGCGCTGGCTTGAAGCCAAAGACCGAGCCGCGCCCGGTGGTGAAGAGCACCAGATTGCAACCCCCAGCTACCTGTCCAGTCACCGAGACCGGATCGTAGCCCGGTGAATTCATAAATGTGAAGCCCCGAGCCGTGACCGGTTCGGCATAGTCGTAGACACCCATGAGAGGGGTGCGGCCTGCCTTGGCCACTGCGCCCAACGATTTCTCATAGATGGTCGTCAGTCCGCCGGCTTCGTTGCCCACACTGCGGTTGTTGTCTACTTCGATGCCCATCCTTTGAGCGTACTGTTCCCACCAACGCACCTGCGCCACCAGTTTCTGGCCGACCTCCGGGCTGATGGCACGACGGGTGAGCAGGTGCTCGGCACCGTAGATCTCTGGCGTCTCAGCCAGTACGACAGTGCCGCCCTGCCGCACCACTTCATCGGCCACCAGTCCCACCACCGGATTGGCTGTCACACCAGACCAGCCGTCGCTGCCGCCGCACTGCAAGGCCAGCGTCAACTCGGAGATAGGCTGGGGTGTGCGTTGGGCGGCGTTGACCACCGGCAGCAGTTTTTCGAGGGCCGCAATGCCAGCCTCTACCGTCTTGCGGATGCCTCCGAGATCCTGGATCACCAGGCTCTGGGGACATGGCGATAGAACCCCGCTGCTGCACAGGTCATAGTTTTCCACCAGATCGGCCGCCTGGTTGGTTTCGCAGCCCAGCCCCACGATGATATAGGCACCGACATTGGGATGACGGGCCATACCGGCCAAGGTGCGTTGGAGCAGCATGTAATCCGGGCCACCGATCCGAAGGGAGCAGCGTGACGAATGGATCAACGGGATCACGCCGTCCACATTGGGAAAGGCTGCCAGCCGCTCCGGCGTGAAGTAGTGAGCGATTTCGCGGCTGGTGTGGGCCGAGCAGTTGATGGTGGAAATAACGGCCATGTAGTTACGGGTACCCACCCGTCCGTCCGCTCGCTTGTACCCCGCAAAGGTACGGCGGTCACTCTCCGACACCAAAGTCACCGGCTGCACATTCACACCGAAGGCGTGTTCCCGGGCAAAATCCTGTATGCCTAGGTTATGGGTGTGTACGTGCTCGCCGGGCAGAATAGTCTGGCTGGCAAAACCGATCGCCTGGCCGTAGCGCCGCACTGTTTCACCAACTCTAATTTCCCTCAGAGCTACTTTGTGGCCTCTGGGGATGAGCTGGCGCACCGCCACTCGGGTGTGGGGGTGTGTCTCGGCCCCCAGGGCCAGGGTGGTGCCCACCTGCAGGTTGATTTTGGCGATGGCCACATTGTCCCGGGGATGGAGGCGCACGGCCACCTCTCGGAGCTGCACAGCAGCAGAGGGAGAGGATGCAACGAAATTGGTGTTTCCAGCGTCCATTTGTCCCTCGCTCACCCGGCCGCTGACCACCGGGGGCACTGTCCGCGAGCGATGACCACAGCCACTCCGTCAAAGCTTGTCCCCGTTTCGATGGCGGCTCGAATGTCCTCGCCGTGGTCCAGGTTAACCACGCGCACCAACCCAGCGCCAGTCTCGCGGGCCAACGCAACCAGGTCCACCGCACGCCGGGGCCTTCCCCGGGCGTCCACCTGGCTGGCTGGGTGAGGTTGCCCGCCCGAGAGTGCGGTCGTGCCGTTATCGAGGATCAGCACCAGCATCTTCGCCCCGACCCGCGTCGCGTCCAACAGCCCGCTGAAGCCGGAATGCAAAAAGGCCGAATCCCCACACAGCGCGACGACCCGTTTTCCCATGTCGCTCTTTGACCCCTCGATGGACTCCCTTCGATTACCCTTTTGACTTTGCTCAGGGCAGGCGGGACGGCGCTGGCTCAGAGCGATCCCGGCCGCCATCCCAATGCTCGAGCCCAGGCTGATCTTGGCATCCAGCAGCTCGTAGGGCGGCAACTGGGCGCGGACCAGGCAGCCCAGATCGCCGACGACGATGAACTCGTCGCGCCCCCCCAATTGGGCGATGACCTCGACCAGCGCGTCAAAGGTGGGGATATAGGGGCAGCCATCGCAGAGAGGTTCCCGGCTGGGCATGTCCCGGCCGCTCTCCCCTTCTGTGGGCAGAGACAGGCGGGGCAGGAAACGGTTCAGCGCGGCCGCGATGTGGGGAGCAAACAACTCTCCAGCGCGGTCTACGTGGCCGGTGTCACGGCCGTAGACAGGCAAGGTCAGTCCGGCCCTTTGCGCGGTCGCCCGCACAGCCCTTTCGACCAAAGGGGCGGTTTCCTCTAAGACGAGGACTGACTTCACCGTCTGCAAAAAGGCTGTCACCCGGTCTACGGGCAAAGGGTAGAAGGTCCCCAACCGCAGGATACGTAGCCCAGGTGGAACGGTGCCGCCCAGCAGGTCTGAGAGTTTCTGATAGGTGAACCCGGCCGCAACCACCCCCTGTGGCCCGTCCCCTTCCAACCCGTTGAACGGCGAGTCCTCAAAGCGGGCCTGGACCGCGTCCAGCCGCTGATGCAGGCGGCGATGGTAGGATACGACGTTGATAGGCAGCACCACCCAGCGCATGAATTCATGCTGATAGGAGGGAGGTGCCAGACTTCGGAAGTCTTCTGAGACTTCCAAAGTCTGGATTTCCTCTTCGGCAAGGACGAGCGCGCGGGTGACGCGCACGATGACGGGCAGACCCATTCCCTCTGACAGTTGGAACGCCTGGCGCATTGCTGCTTGCGCATCGGACACGGAAGTGGGTTCGAGCACGGGAAGTTCGGCCGCCAGGCCCAGTGCTCGGCTGTCCTGCTCGTTTTGTGAGCCCCAACTGCCGGGGTCATCGCCTACGAGAATAACAAATCCGGCGTTGCAGCCGGAAAGATTGAAGGTCATCAACGGGTCGAGCGCGATGTTGAGCCCCACGCTTTTCACGCACAGGAGCGAGCGCGTCCCACCCAGGGAACCGCCGAAGGCCATCTCGATAGCGACCTTTTCGTTGCTGGTCCACTCAACTTGGACCTCGTCGGGTGAGGTCAGTTGGAGGATCGCATTGACGACGGCCGTGGCTGGCGCGCCTGGGTAGCCGGTCACCAAAAAAACGCCAGCCTCGATAGCGCCACGGGCCAGGGCATAAGCTCCGGAAACCCCTTCGTTCATATATCCTCCTCTGAGTCTTACAAGCTCATATCGTCATGCGCCATACGGAATTGAGCCATCCTCAATCCTGCTAAGTGCAGATCTACCTCTAAACTATAGGGAGCAACCGATGACATTGTACCAAATATTACGGTGTGGTTCAAGTTACATTGACGCTTCTATTATACACAAGATGGCGCTTGTAGTCAAGCAAAAACACATAGAATTTGCACGAACTCCTTGACAAACGAGCGAAATTTTGATATAATATTGATGCCGATGCTTATGATCAACCAGATTCGCGCATAAGCAAGCGGCGCCACAGGTCACGAAAGAGAGGCTGAACTGAAGTCTTCAAAGATGGAAGATAGACCAAGTTCGTATCTACCTTGTGCGGGTGGCCGCAGACGGCAGCCAGCGATGGGCAGTGATCGAGAATGAGCGAGTGTGCTGATAGGATGCTGTCTTCGTGCAGTTCCTACTGGAAGACAAATTATAAGGGGAAATGAAAATTGAAGGAATTTAAGGGAGTAATACCACCTACGCTTACGTTATTTGCCAAAAGCGGGGAAGTTGATGAGGATCTCCACAGAGAGTACATTGAGTTTCTGATTCAAGGTGGTGTTCATGGTTTGTTCGCCTGTGGCACGTTTGGAACGGGAATCATGATGTCCCCTGAGCAACACAAGAAAGCCGTAGAAATGACTGTTGACCAGGCAAAGGGGAGGGCAGACGTCATTGCTCACGTGGGCACTGTTAGCACCGATCGCAGCATTGTATTAGCTCGTAATGCAGAGGAAGTAGGCGCTGATGCGGTATCGTCGTTGCCGCCTTTCTATTACAAGCATACCAGTGAGGCCATTGTAGCTCACTATGCCGCGTTGGTAAAAAATGTGAGTATACCCGTCCTTACCTATAACAACCCCACGACAACGGGCGTTTCTATAACGCCGGATATGGCGGTAGAACTTGTTCGAGTTGGTGTTAAGGGGATGAAAGACACAGGCCCAGTAGAAAACTTCTATCTCATGAAGGAAAGGGTGAAAGCCGCAGGACTGCTGGATGGTTTCCAGTTCATTATCGGGACTGGCGCTCACTGGTTGCCCGCCGCACTGACCGGCACAAAAGCGATGGTCACTGGGTCTGCGAATATGTTCCCCGAAGTAGTGGTTGATATGTATAACACGACAGTTAGCAAAGGAGTGCAAGCCGCCGTTGACCTGGGAATGAAGGTCGTTCGACTACGAGATATTCAGTTAATTGGGGGAAAAATACTGACCACCCTGGCCGTTCTCGAGATGAGGGGGTTGAACGCTGGATATCCCAAAGCGCCATTTCAACCTTTGGACGCCTCAGTCAAGCAGCGCATCCGCAACGCACTGATTGAGGAAGGTATGGGGAGTTATCTAAAAGCTTGAGGTTCACTTGAGACGCCGGATGATCAGTTTATATCGGGCAAGATGAAAATGGACCAGGATCGTGTCTACCTCGTCCGGGTAGCTGTAGACGGTAGCCCGCGATGGGGAGTGATCGAGAATGAGCAGGTGTACGAATTGGACGGCACGCCCTTCACCAATTGGGTGCGCGGGGTTGAAATTGGGCCCCTAGATGGCCTCCAATTGCTGGCCCCAACGGTGCCCTCCAAGATCGTGTGCGTCGGGCGCAACTACCCGGCTCACGCCGCCGAGTGCAGCGTACAGGTGTCCGCCGATCCGCTCTTGTTCCTCAAACCGCCCAGCAGTGTGATCGGACCAGGCGCGCCCATCATTCTGCCCCTACAGTCGGAGCGGGTAGAGCACGAAACGGAATTGGCGGTCATCATCGGACAGCGCTGCTGCGACGTGACGCCGCAGGAGGCGTGGAACTGTGTGTTGGGTGTGACCTGCGGCAACGACGTTAGCGCCCGTGACCTGCAGCGACGCGATGGCCAGTGGACGCGCGCCAAGGGGTTCGACACCTTCTGCCCCCTGGGGCCGTGGCTCGTGACCGGGCTGAGCGAGAAGGCTGTGGCCGACCTAGCGGTCACCTGCCGTGTGAACGGCGAACTCCGCCAAAGCGGGCGCACGAGTGAGATGGTCTTCTCCCCAGCGCAACTCATCGCCTATGCCGCTGGCATCATGACGCTGGAACCGGGTGACGTGATCATGACTGGCACACCGGCCGGTGTGAGTCTACTCCGTCCGGGGGATATGGTAGAAGTCGAGGTGGAGAGCATCGGCGTGCTGCGGAACCCGGTCGCAGAATGATCCCGGAGGACGGCAAAAGTGCAAGACGGACAACTTTTTGCCGCAGAAGGAATGCTCCAAGGAGCGCCTAGCAGAACGACATTCATGGCTATGTCTGCAATGCCGGTGTAATAGTTGTCTGTAGCAGGCCGGTTCATCTTGAAGGAGGACTCACATCTTGGCTGACTTGGTTAACAGACCGCGACACGTGCATATATTGGACATCCTGAGGGAAGAGCCCACGGTCCTGGTACGAGACCTGGCCGAACGGACAAACGTCCATGAGTCAACCATCCGCCGAGACCTGGACGAATTGGAGGCTCAGGGTTTGGTGCGGCGGATTCATGGTGGAGCAATCTTAGAAGACCAGTCACTGATTGAGCCACCGTTTGAGTTAAGGCAGATATCCCACGAAGAGGAAAAAGACCTTGTTGGCCGGGCTGCAGCAGAATTGGTCAGGGATGGTGAGGTCATTTTTATTGATGGCGGCACGACAACTCAGTTTATCGTGCCGTATTTACTTGATAGGAAGGATCTAACTGTAGTAACCTGTGGCCTTAACATAGCTTGTGCTCTTTCTGGCAGCAAGCACATATCAACGATTGTGGTGGGTGGAGAATTGCACGTAGAATCGCAGAGCTTTGCTGGTCCGCTGACCTTAGAAGCTTTACAGATATATGGTATTCGTTGCGACAGGGCCTTTATCGGCGCCGGAGGCGTTTCTGCGGAGCATGGCGTCACTAACCGAATCCTCGATCGAATCCCATTGAAACGCAAGGCAATGGAAATCTCGCATAAAATTGCGGTGGTTGCCGATGGCTCCAAGATGGGTGTAGTCACTTTAGGACGTGTAGCGCCGATAGAGTCGTTCCATCATCTGGTAACGGACAAATCCGCCCCGGAGGGAGAACTGGAGGAGATAGCCGCTCGCGGCGTTGAGATCAAGACGGCGAGTTAAGGAGCTAAAATGACAAACCTAGCCACATTGAGAATCCCCTCGGAAGTGATCTTTGGTAGCGGTTGTGCGGAAACTGTAGGTGAACAGGCGCGTAAACTAGGGGCTAAGCGAGCCCTGGTGATTAGCGACCAGGGTATTCAAAAAGCCGGACTGGTTGACCGGATCGAGAGCTGGCTAAACAAGGCAGGTATCAGCTCAATGTCCTATGTAGACGCTGAAGCTGAGCCTTCGACAGATAGCGTAGCGCCTTGTCTGGACTATGCCCGTCAAGCTGAATGCGATGTCGTCGTAGGGCTTGGCGGGGGAAGTGTGTTGGATACGACCAAAGCCGTAGCCATGCTACTCAAAAACGAAGGGACCGTCGAAGACTACCTGGGGAATGATCTAGTTCAGCGACGAGGCGTTCCCACTATACTGATGCCAACGACGGCCGGGACAGGATCGGAGATAACACCCAACGCACTGTTTTATGTTCCCTCTCGCAGGACAAAGGAAGCAGTGATCAGCCCTTTGATCGTCACACCTGTGGCCATGGTCGATCCAGTTCTCACGCTTTCGGTCCCACCATCGGTGACGGCAGCCACTGGAATGGACGCCCTTTGTCACGCCATTGAGTCTTACACCGGCCTCAACGCTACTCCGCTGTCGGAACTTTTCGCATTGGAGGCGATACGCCTGATCTCGGCCAATCTGCGCCAGGCCGTGATGGATGGCCAAAGTTTGAAGGCGCGTGAAGGCATGGCGTTAGGCAGTCTTTACGCAGCCATATCGCTGGCCAATTCTGGCACCAACGCTGTCCATGCCTTGGCCTATCCATTGCAAGGATTAAATAGGATAACGCACGGCATCGCCAATTCACTCCTGCTACCATACGTGATGGAATTTAACCTGCTTGGCAATTTGGAAAAGTTTGCCAAGGTGGCGGAAATGATGGGACAACCTGTCGGTCATTTGTCGCTACGTGATGCAGCCGGGGAGAGTGCAAGAGCCTGCCGACAGTTGTCCCAGGATGTCGGCATCCCACAACATATGAGTGACATAGGCATTTCAGCCGCGCAGATGGGTGAATTTGTAGGTGGGGCACTCAAAGTTACGCGGCTATTAAAGAATAATCCTTGCCCTATAGGGGCTGAAGATATAGAGAGAATCTATGAGCGCGCGTTGTGATCGTTTAGGGGTGACATTCAATCTGACGGGGATGCCAGGCCCTGCAAGCCTCTATCCACCCACTGGCACCTCTCACATAGGACTGGAGGAAAGGAGGTGAGGAGCCAGGTCATTTGATTTTTTCTTCGCATCGGTACGTTACATTCCTTGCCATGTAACTTCCGTGAACATGGCACACTTCACTCTGAAGGAGGAAGAAAACAATGTTTCGCTCAAGAAAATCGTCTGTACTGTCGCTGTTTCTGGCCGTGATTCTGTTGGTCTGTCTGTTGCCCATGGCCTCGGTGGCTGGCGCAGCTCCCCTGGCCCAGGGTGAGAGCTACACGGTGCAGAAGGACGACAGCCTCTGGGTCGTAGCTGAGAAGTATCTGGGCAACGGTGCAGCCTATCCGGCCATCGTAGAGGCTACCAACGAGAAGGCTGCCGAGGACGCCACCTTTGCCACCATCGTTAATGCCAGCCTGATCCAGCCTGGCTGGAAGCTGTGGATCCCCAGTGCCGAGGAGGCTGCAGCCTTTGTGGAGACCTACGAGGTCCCCACAGGGGAGCAAGTCTTGCGGATCGGTATGACCTACCGTACCGAGGATTGGTCCCCCTTGAGAGGCGGTGGGATGTCAGCTTTCTGGCTCGGTCTGTGGTGGGCGGGCCCGATGTACTTCGACAGCGAGGGCGAACTGCATCCCTACGTGTTCAACGAATGGGATTCCAATGAAGACTTTACCGTTTGGACCTTCAAGATAGACCCTGGCGCCGTCTTCTCGGATGGCAGTCCTATCACGGCTGAGGATGTAGTGGGCACCTGGAATCTATGTGCGCATCCGGCCACCAAGCACCAGCGTGTGGGGCTATTCCTCGCCGGAGTGGAAGGGTATGAAGAGGTTGTCAGCGGCGAAGCCAAGGAAATGCCAGGCTTAGCCGCTACAGACTCAAGCACAGTGGAAATGACCCTGACCGCCCCGGACCCGGTTTTCTACCAGCGGATTGCCACGAACCTCATCGGCCCGGTCAAGATCTCACAAGCGATAGGGCCTGATGGCGAAGAGGTGCCAGAGTGGTGGCATCCCAAGAACAACGTCGTAGTCAGCGGTCCCTTTATGCCGGAATCAATAGATCTGGACAAAGGGGAAGTTGTCTTTGTGCCTAACCCCAACTTCTGGGGCCCAAAACCGAAGTTGGACAAGATCATCCTCATCACGGTCGAAGACGCCCAGACTCAAATAACGATGCTCCAAAATGGCGAACTGGATGCTTCGACCGAGCTCTTCACCCCAACTGTAGTCGAGGATTTAGGAATAGACTTTCTTGCCGGCCCTTTGATCCCCAGATGTCACCAGTTCTGGCTCGATGCCTCACGCGAGCCGACCAACGACATCAATGTGCGTAAGGCGCTGATCATGGCCGTGGACTGGAAGAAGGTCTACGATGCAGCGTTTCCGCAGGGAGGCTTCGGAAAGCCATCAGACCAACTCCTCGTGGCAGTACCGGGCGTGGATCCGGACTATGAGCCCTTCCCCTATGATCCCGAAGGCGCCAAGGAGGCTCTGGCAGCTTCATCTTACGGCAGTGCCGAGAATCTGCCCAAGTTGTTCTTTGTGGGTATCAGTCAACCTTCCCACGAACTATCCGCTCAGTACATTGCTGAGCAATGGCGGCAGGTTCTGGGGATTGAGCGAGTGGAGATGAAACCTGCCTACGACGACTATTCTGGCCCGGACCAGGAGCGCGTCCAGATCTTCCGCGATGACGTAGGTGCGAGATTCCCAGATACGGTCACCTTCTTGATGGGAGCAATTCACTCCTCAAGCGGCTGCGCTCAAAGCAAGATGGGAGGCTATGCTAACCCTGAGGTTGACCGATTGCTCGGAGAAGCCGCCACAAAAGCATCTGATGATCCGGATCGCATCCGATTGGCTCGGGAGGCTCAGAGACTCTTCCGAGACGATTGGATGTATATCCCCTACGTTAGCCAGACCTTGCCCAAGTACGCTATGCCCTGGGTGAAGGGCTTGGAGAAGAAGAACTTCGATTGGCAGGTCGTTGAACCCTGGAACGTCTATATCGAAAAGTAAACTGGAACTGTTGCACAGGCAAGGGACAGCGGAGGATTCCGCTGTCCCTTGCCAAAGCCCATCTTTCAGTAATTGGTTGATGTAACATCGCTATCTTCTTAAAGGGGTTTTGAATGGGGCGATACATTCTGCGTCGTTTTTTGCGTTGGATCCCATCCACCCTTCTTCTTATTCTGGTCGTATATGCACTGGCTTTCTATGGGGCAGGGGATCCGATTAAACTTATTTTTCTAAGAGCGCCTGGCGACGTTGCCTGGGACCCAGAGCGTATTGAAGCTATTCGGCATGCCGTGGGTCTGGATCGCCCATTTCTAGTGCAGTTTGGCGATTATCTGTGGCATTTGTTGCACGGCGATATGGGCCGCTCTCTGATCACCAATCGTCCCGTCTTTGACGCTATTTCTGCAGCCGCGCCTGTATCATTGCAGCTTGGAGTTGCAGCTACGATCTTAATGGCGGTAGTTGGGATTCCCCTGGGGCTTTTGGCAGCGCTTTACCAAAACTCATGGCTGGATAACACGATTGTCGCTTTTGCTTTGTTCATTTGGGCAGTTCCAGCCTATGTGGCTGGACCCTTGCTGATGGTTCTCCTGGTGCTGGTACTAAAGATTATGGACGTGCCGTATGGCTGGGACGGGCTTTTCAGCACCAAGGCCATCGTGCCGGTGTTGGTCTTGGCTTTCAATCCGCTGGCCCTTGTTATTCGGCAAACCCGATCTGCCGTGCTGGAAGTGTTGGCTGAGGACTATATCCGCACCGCGCGGGCCAAAGGCATTCCCGAACATGTGGTCGTCTTTCGCCACATACTGCGGCCTGTGCTGACGCCTGTTGTGACCCAATTGGGTCTCATTATGATCACAATAATAAATGGCGCAATGCTGGTTGAAACGGTTTTTGGGCTGCCCGGTCTGGGCCGGTTAACCGTCAGGAGTACGATAGATGTGGATTATCCGTTTATCATCGCCATTGCGCTTATCGGGTCGTTTCTGGTGATGGTTTCAAATCTACTCGTTGATATCATTTATCCTGTGCTAGATCCCCGTGCTGGCCAGGCTCAGGCAGGGAGTGAGTAATGAGTAGGCAGGAACCCTTCGCTTTCGAGATTCCAGCCGCAGCGAGCGCCGACTCCCAAGTAGCTTACCGACGATCCAGCTTGTGGCGCGACGCATTTGATCGTCTGGTAGCTAACAGACTTGCCGTAGTGGGTATGATCATCATCCTGTTGTTGTTCTTCACTGCGATAGTTGGTCCGTATATTACTCCGTATGACTTCCTTTCTCAAGATCTGACGGCTCGCAACCAACCTCCATCCGCAGCACACTGGCTGGGAACCGATGACCTGGGTCGCGATGTGCTGAGTCGCGTCATCTATGGAGCACGAACCGCTACTATTGTAGCCTTTTCCGTCACCGGCGTGAGTCTGATTATCGGAATCGCGCTGGGATCTGTGGCGGGCTATGTTGGTGGAAAAGTTGATTCCCTCATCATTTGGTTAACCGACTTTGTGATGTCTATCCCCTCTCTCTTGCTGGCAGTGGTGATCAACCTCTCTTTGAAAACACCCCTCACGTATTGGATGGATGACATGTACTTGGCAACACACAATCCGCTCTTTCGGCAAACAATCTGGGTGGACTTTGCGCTAGTATTTGGTGCGCTGGCCTTGATTCAGTGGCCTTCGTACGCGCGAATCATCCGGGGACAAATCTTGACCATTCGGAATAGAAACTACGTCTTGGCCGCTCGAGCGCTCGGCTTACCCAGGCGTCGTATCTTGGTGCGTTACGTCATTCCTAATGCCCTTGGACCGATCGTGGTGGCCGTCAGTGCGGGACTGGGACAAGCCATGGTTCTTGAGTCGGCTTTCAGTTTCTTGGGCGTGGGGGTGCGCCCGCCCATACCCAGTTGGGGGAATATGATCAGCGACGGCTTGCGTGTGTGGCGCCATTATTCTCACTTGCTGGCAGCTCCTGCGGCAGTATTGGGTATTGTGACAGTTGCCTTTAGCTTCCTGGGTGATGGCCTCAACGATGCACTGAACCCGCGTCAGTGGAAGGAATAAAACCCGTACACGGTGTCCAGTAGCGTTCGTTGAGTGAGGCAACTGTGGCGGGAGGGCTAAATAGGTATGACAGTTCTGTTAGATGTGAGAAACCTGGAAACACGCTTCAAGGTTCGCAAAGGTTATGTGTATGCCGTCAATGGTGTTTCATTTCAACTGCAGGCAGGTGAGACACTTGGAGTAGTGGGCGAAAGCGGCTGCGGGAAGACTGTGACCATGCTCTCCCTATTGCAGCTTTTGCCGCCGGCAGCGCGTATCGTAAACGGGCGGGCGTTGTTCGAGAGTCAAGATCTGCTACAGATGAACAAGCGTCAATTGCGCAAGGTGCGCGGGGCACAGATTGGTATGATTTTTCAGGACCCTATGACATCGCTCAATCCTGTTGTAAACATTGGCCTGCAAATGTCCGAACCGTTGGTATACCATCGAGGGATGAATATGCCCCAGGCTTTGCAGCGGAGCGCCGAGCTACTAGAAATGGCGGGTATCCCAGATGGTCAGGCCCGCTTGCGTGATTATCCCTATCAATTGTCGGGCGGCATGCGCCAGCGAGTGATGATTGCCATGGCGTTGGCTTGTCAGCCGAAAATCCTGATCGCAGACGAACCGACCACAGCCTTGGACGTGACCATCCAGGCCCAGATTGTGGAGCTAGTAAAAGAACTTCGTGACGAACTGGGGACCGCGATTGTTTGGATCACGCACGATCTGGGTGTGATCGCAGGATTGGCCGAGCGGGTGATGGTGATGTATGCCGGCTTTGTGGTGGAGGAGGCTGCTGTGGACGATCTATATGATGACCCCCGCCACCCGTATACTGTCGCACTACTGAATTCGTTACCAAGCGTCAGTGAAACAAAGGGACACCGCTTGGCCTCCATCGGTGGATCACCGCCGGATTTGAGCGCTCGTCCCCATTTTTGCCCCTTTCTCCCCCGCTGCAGATATGCAATAGATAAGTGCCGAACTGAGAATCCTCCCCTTAGGCCTGCACCCGGGGTAGATGACCCCCGGCATCGTATAGCGTGTTGGGCTGATGTTCAGGAGAGGGGTCAAACATGAACAGGTCAAATGGGGCTGTTCTGATCCAGGTGGAGAGCCTTACAAAACATTTTCCTGTCCAGCTGGGCGCTTTTGGGGAGCACGCGGCTACAGTGCACGCATTGGATAGGGTTTCTTTCGATATCCATAAGGGAGAAACCATGGGCTTGGTAGGTGAATCAGGATGTGGCAAATCAACTGCCGGCCTCACGATCTTGCAACTCCATCGGCCTACCGGGGGCAGGGTTTACTATCAAGACATGGATCTGACCCGGTTAAAGGAAAAGCAGTTGCGGCCTATCCGTCAGAAAATGCAAATCATCTTCCAGGATCCATATTCGACGCTGAACCCGCGCATGACGATCGGCGGGGCAATTGCCGAGCCAATTCGTGTGCACAATCTCGCGTCCAAAGGAAGGATTCAAGCGAGAGTTGAAGAGCTGTTGCAGGATGTAGGATTGAACCCGATTTATGTGAATCGTTACCCACACGAGTTTTCTGGGGGCCAGAGACAAAGAATATGCATCGCGCGAGCTTTGGCGTGTGAGCCGGAATTTATCGTATGTGATGAGCCTGTCTCGGCCCTAGATGTATCCATCCAGGCGCAAATTATCAATCTCCTGGAAGATTTACAGGAAAAATACGGCCTCACCTACTTGTTCATAGCACATGACTTGGCGGTCGTAAGGCATATATGTGACCATGTAGCTGTGATGTACTTAGGGCGGTTGGCAGAAATGGCACCCAAGGACAAGTTGTTTGAAAGTCCCTTGCATCCCTACACCCAAGCTTTGCTTTCGGCAGTACCAGTGCCCAATCCAAGGCAAGAACGGAAGCGTCAGCGCATTGTCTTAACCGGTGACGTTCCCAGTGCAATCAATCCGCCGAGCGGATGCCGTTTTCATCCCCGCTGCCCATTGGCCTCTGAACCTTGTGCCGAGGTCTTCCCAGAATGGCGTCAGTTTGAGCCGGGTCATTGGGTGGCTTGTCATATGGATTTTCAGACTTGAAGACGCCGGATCCCGCGCCAAGGAGCAACCACGGTTCAATGCAGGGCTACCGCGCGAGAACCATTGGGTTGGCGCTGGTCGCACACACCGGTTTTGGCCTCTATGTGGTTCTGGTCAAGTATTTGCTCCGCTACTTGCCACCTTTTGGATTACTGGCTGTGGCTTTCGGTATAGCCGTTCCTGTCACCTTTTTTGTCGCACGTCCTGCCTTAGGCTGGAGAGACTTTTGTTGTGCCCAGATATGGTTGCTATTAGGGATCGTGGTGGTTCGCTCAGTCTCCAAGCTGTTGGCTCTTCAGTTTACGCTGGCGACGTACGTGCAGTTGATTGATCTGAGTGTTCCATTCTTCACCCCCATAGTGGCCCGGATGTTGCTTCGAGAGGCAGTGCCTTCCCGGACGCTCGCTGCTCTGGCAGCAATAAGTTTTGGCTCCTTTCTGGTAGTCACAGTAGATCCGTTTGATGTTCAGTTGCCTAATGGCCATTCAGATTTGGTCGGCATAGCTCTTGCTTTGACAACCTCACTGGCGATGGCTCTGGGTGTAGTCTATACGAGATACTTAACTACGAGAAGAAGGCTGAATCCGGCACGTGTGTTTTTCCAACAAATAATGGCGCTGGCGATCACCTATGGTGTGCTATCTGCGCTGACGGGTGAAAGTTGGCAGCCCTTCGCAGCTCTAACGGTTTCGGATTGGATTATCTACGTATTATTTGTACTGGTGGCTATAATAGGCGCAGGCTTAGCCCAGGTCTTGTCAATCTCTCGAATCAACGCGACGCTATTCTCAACTCTTCTTAGCTGGCGACTGATGGTTGCGCTGGGGGCAGGCTGGGCTTTGCTTGGGGAGCGGCTGACTTCAGTCTGGCAAGGCATTGGGGCTGTGGTCGTTATTTTAGCCATTACTTTGTACCTTCAACATCAAGCCACCAGTCATGCCTATATGAAGGTTCAGAAATTGAACGAGTAATTGTACTCCCACTGGCGTGGGGATGAAACCTTGCGCTCAGAAGGAAGCCCCTCCGGGGGCTGGATTTCAGACCGAAGGGCTTTTTAGCGCCGGGGTTCAGCCTGGCACACGGGGGCCGAAACCAACAAGCAATATTATTGCCCCGTCTGGGTCTACCATTTCTTTTCTTATCTCCAGATAGGGGGGACAATTCATTTATCCTGCCCAGTACCGCTCGACGTTCCGCCTTGCTGGAGAGACGGACTGATCGTCAGAGTATCAAAGTATAGGGGGGTCTCAGAACTGTCTTTAGTAAGATCAGTATTATCATAAGGAGATAAAACTACATGAAGGCATAAACTAACGCATATACAAACCAGGAACGAATTTGTGCAAGTAAGAATAGATAGGGAGGTAAAGCTATGTCAAGGAATGGACTAACACCGCAAGAGGTCAAGCCATTGCTAGTTGGAGTAATCAACATTCAGTTCACGCCATTTAAGTCAGCTACGGAGATTGACGAGGAAGCGCTGCGCGACAACACCCGCTTTATGATCGAGGGCGGGATTGTCACGGGCCGGGGTGTGCAGGTCATTGGTGGCTCGAACGGTGAGGGGTTTTCCCTCTCAATGGAGGAGTACAGGCATCTGATAGACATTGTTGTGGATGAAGCAGCCGGGCGGGTGCCGATCTGTGTGGGGTGCGTGCGACCAGCTACCGAGCCTGTCATCGAACTAGCCAAGTACGCTGAAGAAGCTGGTGCCGATGCGGTAATGATTCTTCCCCCTTTTTACTATCCGGATCCCTCCGATGACGTGGTGTACAAGCACTTCAAGGCTATCGCCGATGCCACAAATATAGGCATCATGATTTACAATAACCCAGGAGTGACTGGGAAAGATCTCTCGGTGGAGGCACTTACCCGGTTGGCGGAGATAGACAACATCGTTGCATTGAAAGAAACCACGTCAAATATGTTCCTGTTTCGAGAGATTGTATACAAGTTCGCGGATCGCTTTACCCTCAACGCGAATACCTATAGATGGATGATGCCTCTAGATTACCAGCTCGGCGTGGTTGGCCATAACAATTTCTTTGCCAACATTGATCCTGCCTTTGCACTTCGGATGGAAGATGTAGACATGAGCGGTGAATTTGAGCAAAGTAATGAGCTGTGGACAAGAATGCTTGACTTGTACAAGTTCGTCTTTACAAAGGGCATGTACAAGGCGACGGCTTTCGGCAAGGAGATGGCGCGCATAGCAGGGCAGCCGATGGGAAGCTACGAACGCCTGCCGCTACAAAGACCGAGCGAAGAAGAGCGCATCAAGCTGCGCCAGTTGATGGAGAAGGCTGGGATGGTTGTTAGTTAGCCATGCTAAACTTGGTAATACCAATCTGTTCTTGATGCCTGAGACCCGGTGGCCTGTGTGATCTGGTGAAAGCCGAACATAGTATCGCCGGGTTTCGTCCAATGGGCTAACCGGGGCATATAGGAAACCGTCAGACAGCCAGCAATCGGATATGAAGACAAAAGTATTGGTCCCAGAGCGTGTAGTGGATGAATTGACTCCGCGGATATATGACGTTGCGCCCACGTGCGCAGTCGTGGCCGTCACCAGCGAGGGTGAAGTGCAGGGCCAGCTTGGCGACGCGGAAGTACTCCTGCTGCGCTGGTGGGGTCTGAGCTGTGAGGGGTTCCAGCGAGTGGTGGCGGAGACGTCGAGCCTGCGCTGGATTCACACAATCAGCGCCGGTGTGGATCATGTGCTGTTTCCCTTCCTGGTTGAATCCGACATTCTGCTCACCAGTGCTAGTGGGGTCTACGATGTGCCCATCACCGAGATGGTTCTAGCCTATATGCTGCTGGTGGTCAAGCGGATGCCGGAGTTCTTGGGCCAGCAGATGGCCCACCACTGGCACAGACTAGATCTGCGGGAACTGCGTGGGTTGACCGTTGGCGTTGTGGGATTGGGCAGCATCGGCACGGAAGTGGCCCGGCTGGTGGGGGCCTTCGGGATGCGGGTTGTGGCGACCAAGCGTCACCCAGAACGAGGTGCAGAAGCGGCTGACCTTGTCTTGCCTCCCGAGCGCCTGCATGACCTGCTGGCCCAATCAGATTTCGTCGTCATCACTGCGCCGATCACGCATGAGACACATCATCTTATTGACGCTCAAGCGCTAGCGCAGATGAATCCGGATGCGTGGTTGATCAACATCGCCCGTGGGGCGGTGGTGGACGAAGCCGCGTTGGTCAGAGCGTTGCAGGAGGGATCCATCGGCGGAGCTTGCCTGGACGCCTTCGAGGAGGAGCCACTGCCCGAAGATAGCCCTCTTTGGGACTTGCCCAACGTTATGATCACCCCTCATAACTCTTGGAGTTCCCCGTATCTACAGGAACGGTCAGCCAGACTCTTCCTGGAAAATCTGCGCCGCTACATGGCGGGGGAGCCACTGCTAAACGTGGTGGACAAGAAAGCTGGCTATTAAAAGTCTACCATACTAAACCTGACTGACACCAGCCTGTTATTAAAACAAGACCCGGTGGCCTGAGATGGTGAAAGCTGACCCCAGTGTCCCCGCGTCTCTTTTGATGAGCCATAGTTATTCAGATAAGGTTTTTCGTAGCGTCCCAAAAGAGTTGGATTATGCCAGGATCTATGAATTGCACCCAGCGCGTGAACGCAGTTTTCAATTTCGAGGCTCTAAATAAGGGGTTAGCGCATGGTAAGACAATTGAGTACTGAGCAAATAGAAGCCTTAAAGGCTATAGATACTCCTACTATCTGCAATGCAATAGAAACATTGCAGGTGCGTGGGCGAGTTGAAGGCTTCCTAGGTATGGACATCCGCTGCTTGTTGCCAGATCTGGGCACTATGGTCGGCTATGCCATCACCGTCACCGCCGATTCGACTACACCTGACGTTCCTCGCAGTAGCAATGCGTGGCTCGCTTGGCTGAAAGCGATGGAATCATCTCCCAAGCCGAGTGTTCTTGTTCTCAAAGATATTGGGCCAGAACCGCGAAAGTCAGCACACTTGGGCGAGGTCATGGCAACAATCGCTAAACGGCTCGGTGTCATCGGGGTCGTTGGTGACGGGGGATTGCGTGACATCTTGGAGATTGAACGACTGGGCCTTCACTGCTTCGGACCCGGTTTGGTGCCTTCTCACGGCAATCCGCGCCTCATTGAGGTCAACGTTCCAGTCGAGATAGATGGTGTGCCCATCGAGCCAGGTTATCTTCTCCATGGAGATATCAACGGGGTGACCACCATCCCGCTTTCGATAGCCGACAAAGTTGCTGAGGCGGCTGCCCGTGTGCGTGAGGAAGAGGCGCAATTGATGGAATATATCAATGGACTTGACTTCACCGTTGAAGGCCTTTTCAAGCGCAAGTTCACACATTGAAGCAGGCCCACGCTCTGTCCAAGTGCTGGGGGAAAATGGCCATTCTCCTCCCATCCTGCCCCACAAAAAAGAAGACTCTGGTCAAGAGCCTTCCTCTGTATCTCTGAATTGTGCTTTGCAGTGCTTTTGCAGCCTGGCTGCCTGCCGTTGCCTCGGCCCGGGAAAATAACCGGCCTGCTATCGCCCACCGGGTCTGAATCTCACCTCAGCTACTCGTTCCATCTGCGATTTGCACTTTACACAAAGGGTAGTGTGGGGCAGAGCCTTGAGGCGTGCCGGATCAATCTTCTCTCCGCAACTCTCACATATTCCATAGGCTCCCTTCTCCGCCAGACGGAGGGCTTGCTCAATAGATGCCAGTTTGTTTTCCCACGTCCGTATCAGAGCCACCGTCTTCTCCCGCTCGAAGAGGTCAGGATCGGCTTCCTCTTCATCGGGATCAACTTCGCCCCTCAGATACTCCCTGAGACGATCCAGTTCAACCAGAGTCTCTGTGCGCTCCTTCTCGAGTGTTGCCTTTTCTTTTTCTGTAATCTCTTTAGTTGCTCTCACATTATTACTCCTGCGGTTGATGACATAGCCCATCAGATGTACAAAGGAAGAAGGGATACCGGGCTATGGGAATTGACAGGAGGGCCCTTGCTCAGACGAATCATATATACCACATTTCGGGCATGATGTCAAGGATGCCAGGAAGCCTTTTAGGACAAGGAAGCTGATCCCAAGCCAAGGAAATGTTCCTTTCGTGAGTTTTCGCATTTTTCCTCATGTTTTCACAATATTATGACTTGAGTCATCGATCGTGAGTATCGTCCGAAACGGGGCGTGACTAGACATAAGCTCATCGAAGTGGCCGCAAAAGCCGTCCTTTCCACTCCACTGAGTGCTCTGCCGTAGGTTACCGACACTTTTGAATGATACCCTCTCGATCCCAGTCCTCTTTTCTATTTGGGCCATTTCTGGTATAATAATCCAGCATGGTGACAATCGCTGACCACTGCCTGGCGGCGAGGGAGGTCTGGCAGGGATCAGTAGCGATTCGGACCAAGCCCAGCAATAAAGAAGGAGAGCCTCAAAGAAGAAGATGAGAAAAGCGATCAGCTTTATCCTGGTGTTGTTCGTGCTGGGATTCCCCGGATGGGTTTTGGAGATTGAAGCCCAGGAATCTGTGGTGCGCATCCTCCTATTCCATTCTCCAACCTGCCCTCATTGCGAGATCGTTATCAACGATGTACTGCCTGGTATCCAGGAGAAGTACGGCGATCAGATTGAAATCAAGCTGCTCGACATTAGTGATCCTTACAACCATGGGTTGCTCGTCTCTTTGGAGGATGCAGCAAAAATACCGCCGGAAAGACGCGGCGTCCCCATGATGTTCGTCGGACCTACGATCATGGTAGGAAGCCTCAGCATCGAAGA
>Ga0180438_10003787_pt1 | contig 22438 bp, 23 predicted proteins | sample SS_ome_12_FD_132455 | JGI IMG/M metagenome (GOLD analysis project Ga0180438, IMG submission 132455) | Hypersaline lake sediment archaeal communities from the Salton Sea, California, USA - SS_3_D_2 metaG | ecosystem: Environmental > Aquatic > Non-marine Saline and Alkaline > Hypersaline >...
ATGAGGCCATGAAAGTGGCATGCCAGTGGGGAGACAGGATACCGATTGGGGTTATTTACCAAAACGACCGGTTATCCTTTGAAGACCATTTTCCCGTTTTAGCTCACGGTCCATTGCTTGGGCGATCCCTGGACCGTAAAAAACTGAAAGGGATCATGGAAGGATATGTATAAAGCAGATACCAGGGCTGTTAATGTTTCATTAAATTTGCACACTTTATAGTTTCAGAACAAAAACTGCAAAGCAGGAGTATTGCTATGAAACTGTTTCTTTATGCGCTCTTTATGGTGTTCCTTTTTACCCAAGTGGCCTTTGGAGCCGACAATAAGGTGAGTGAAGATACCCAGACCTGCATTGAATGCCATAGCGCGGCTCATCCCGGGATTGTGGCGGATTGGAAACAGAGCCGAATGGCAAAGGTCACCCCGGCTGAGGCCCTGAAAAAGGCAGCGCTTGAAAGGAGAGTCTCTGTTCAAAAGGTACCGGAAGGACTGTCCAATGTTGTCGTGGGCTGCGCTGAATGCCACACCCTGAACCCTAAAAGCCATGGGGACACCTTTGAACACGAGGGCACTCAAATCCATATTGTAGTCACCCCCAGGGATTGTGCAACCTGTCATTCACGTGAGGTGGAGCAGTACGGCAAAAACCTCATGTCCCATGCCTATGGGAACCTCAACAAAAACCCGGTGTACCACAATCTTGCCGAGACCATTAACGGAGTGCAGGGCTTTCAAGGTATGAAAACGAACCTAAGAAAGCCCGGTTCAGACACAAACGCTGATTCTTGTAATTTTTGCCATGGCACCGAGGTGGGTGTTAAAGGAACAATAACCAGGGATACGGATTTCGGGGAAATGACCATACCTGTTCTGACGGGATGGCCCAACCAGGGGGTAGGCAGGATAAATCCCGATAAGAGCATGGGATCCTGCACCTCATGCCATGCACGACATCAGTTCTCCATTCAGGTTGCACGAATGCCCTACACCTGCTCCGAATGCCACAAGGGGCCTGATGTGCCGGCCTACAAGGTCTATACGGTGAGTAAGCACGGAAATATATTCTCTTCCCTGGGCAATAAATGGAATTTTGATGCAGTTCCCTGGACAGTGGGAAAGGATTTTGCAGCTGCCACCTGTGCTACATGCCACGTGAGCCTTGTGGTCTCGGAAGAGGGCGATGTGGTGGCAAAACGTACGCACCAAATGAACGATCGCCTCCCGTGGAGGATCTTTGGGCTCATTTACGCCCATCCCCACCCTAAGTCACCGGATACCACTATCATTACAAACAAGGCCGGTCTGCCCCTTCCCACTGAGCTGACCGGCGAGTCCGCGGAAAAGTATCTTATAAACACCGGTGAGCAAAAGCAAAGACGTGAGGCCATGGAAAAGATCTGTCTCTCCTGTCACGGAAGCGGGTGGGTCAAGGGACACTTTGCACGCTTTGAAAACACCATTCGGACCACTAATGAGATGACTCGAACGGCCACGAATATCCTTCTCACCGCATGGGAAAAGGGTGCGGCCAAGGGGCTTAACCAGAAAGACAGCATTTTTAATGAGGCCATAGAGAAAAAGTGGGTTGAGCAGTGGCTCTTTTATGCCAACTCCACCCGGTATGCATCTGCCATGTCAGGGGCGGATTATGGTGCTTTTGCCAATGGTCGGTGGTACATGAGTAAAAACATCCAGGAGATGATTGATTGGTTGAAATTTAAGCTGGAGGAGAAGAATTAGGTTCGCTTTGTGGTTACTTGTTTTTCTTGTAAATTGTTATTTCGGAGTTCAGGTGTTTGCGGCTGACCCAAAACCAAAAAGGGCTCAAAATCGTTTAATAAACGAAAAAAGCCCGTATCTCCTGCAACACGCAGAAAATCCAGTGGACTGGTATGCCTGGGGTGAGGAGGCATTCCAGAAAGCGAAAAAAGAGGATAAACCTATATTTCTATCCATTGGCTATGCTACATGCCATTGGTGCCATGTAATGTCACACGAATCCTTTGAAGATGAGGAAATTGCACAGGCTCTCAACGCACATTTTATCGCTATAAAGGTAGATCGCGAGGAACGCCCAGATATTGATAAGATTTACATGTCGGTGTGCCAGACAATGACAGGACGAGGGGGATGGCCTCTTTCCATTTTCATGACACATGAGGGCAAACCTTTTTTTGCAGGAACCTATTTCCCTAAGTCGAGCCGGATGGGAATGCCAGGTTTTATTGATATAATAACAAAGATTGCCTTTTTATGGGAGGGCGATCGTGGTCAGCTTTTAGATGCCAGTGAAAAAATTACCAAACATCTCACCTCAATTTCAGATTCAAGCACATCAGTCGTTGCTCTGGATTTGGAAACCTTAAAAAAGAGCTACAAACAACTTGAGATGGCCTTTGATCCGAATTGGGGCGGCTTTGGCACTGCACCAAAATTCCCAACACCACATCACCTAACCTTTCTTCTGAGATGGCATAATCGGAGCGGCGATTCGAGGGCATTGAAAATGGTGGAAAAGACCTTAGATGCCATGAAAAGAGGCGGCATTTTCGACCAAATAGGGTTTGGTTTTCACCGCTATTCTGTGGACGAACGGTGGCTGATTCCCCACTTTGAAAAGATGCTTTACGATCAGGCCTTGCTGGCTATGGCTTATATAGAAGCGTATCAAGTTACTGGAAACCTGAAATATGCACAGGGAGCCCATGAAATTTTCATGTATGTCGAGCGCGATATGACATCCCCCCATGGTGGATTCTATTCGGCAGAAGATGCTGACAGTGAAGGTATTGAAGGACTTTTTTATCTTTTTACACCCCTTGAAGTTAGGAAACATGTAGGAGAAGAGCAAGGCAACCTTTTTTGTCGCTTCTATGATATCACTGAAAAAGGGAATTTTGAAGAAGGTCGAAGTATTTTACATATGCCCATGGAACTCCAGGTCTTTGCGGAAAAAGAGAGGATGGATGTTAGAAAACTTGAAAAAATCCTTGAGGATGCCAGAAAAAAACTCTTTGCTATCCGCAAAAGACGTATTCATCCCCAAAAAGACGACAAGATCCTGACCTCCTGGAACGGTCTCATGATTGCAGCCTTTGCAAAGGGATACCAGGTGTTTGGCAATCAAGGGTATGCGGATGCTGCCCGGAGAGCTGCTGACTTTATCCTGAAAAACCTAAGAACATTCGATGGCAGACTTCTCCGTCGCTACAGGCAAGGTGATGCAGCCTACCCAGGATACCTGGATGATTATGCCTTTTTGATTGCTGGTCTACTCGATTTATATGAGGCCACCTTTGAGGTTTCCTATCTTAAGGAGGCTATTGAACTAAATGAGGCGATGGTAGATATTTTCTGGGATAAGCAGGGCAGAGGGCTTTTTTTCACCGGGCAAGGAAATGAATCTCTTATTACGCGAAGTAAGGAAGTGTACGATGGTGCACTTCCTTCAGGAAATTCGGTTGCAGCCTTAAACTTTTTGCGCCTGAGCCGCATGACCGGTAATATCAATCTCGAGCAAAGGGCCGAACAATTAATTCGAGCTTTCTCCAAACAGGTTGCTGACCAGCCCATGGCCTATACACAATTACTGATCGCTCTTGATTTCATGATTGGTCCGAGCCAGGAGATTGTCGTTGCTGGAGACCCTTCTCTTACAAATACACAAGCTATGATTCAAACTGTTCAAAGGAGTTTTTTACCCAATAAAGTATTATTACTACGATTGCAAGGGGTGAAGGACAAACAACTTGCTTCTTTATCTCCATTTGTAGAAGCTATGAGCTCGATAAATAATCAACCCACAGTTTATGTGTGCGAGAATTATGCCTGTAAAAAACCCATAAAAGACATGGATGCATTAAAAGCAATCCTTAATTAAATGATTTAATATGGATTTCATCGCTCGGTATTTGTAGTATAAATATAAAACACGAAAAAAGGGAAGATAATGAAAAGAAAACCTATCAACATTGCTATTATTATTGCGGTGTGCCTGGTAGGAGGTTCAATGGTCTTTGCGGAAATGCCGGGCCCGGACACGGATGCATTGTGGCAATATATCACAAAGGATTCTCCGTATACGGATTGGTCTTTCTGGCCTGATCATCAGGGGATGCAGCCGGGCCGCGCACCTCATGGACCGTTACACAAGGTCTATGTGAACAACAGGGCGCTGAACTCAGCAAAACCTCCAGTTCAATATGGTGCTATTCAGGTAAAGGAAAATTATTCTACCTCCAAGGAGCTAAAAGCCATAACCGTAATGTATAAAGTGCTCGGATATAATCCCAAAGATGGAGACTGGTTTTGGGTGAAATATACACCGGAAGGCAAGGCAGACCCTTTTGGTAAACCACAAGGCTGTATTGGCTGCCACGGAACCAGGGCCAACAACGACTTTATCCTGGTCCATGAGTTTAAATAAAAGAGAGTTTTACGAAAGAAACTTGGTATTCTTTTAGTCTCAAAAGTTTTGACATGCTTGGTATACACCCTATCGTTCAATGTTTAGCTATACTGCTAGCTTCATATGTATTCTTTCTCGGGCTACAGCGCTTTCGTTTTCTTCATCTTCATCATACAACCGTTTTTCATTGGAGGCAACATGTGGCGTTAGGAGAAATAGCTCTCGGGGTATTGCTGGCTGGTATGGTAGGGGGTATTGTCATAGTGTATATTACCTGGCATGGGCTTTTTATAACTGGTATTCATGGTAAGGTCGCACTGGTCATGGCTCCCCTTATTATCTTTGGACTTATATCCGGTCTGTACATGAACCATGCAAAAAGGAAACGAAGGATCCTTCCCTTTGTCCATAGTCTGAATAATCTCGTTGTTTTAATAATGGCTATAAGCCAAATTATAAGTGGCTCGTGGGTCTACAAAGTATTCGTATTAGGAGGCTGAATACCCATCATAAATAACACAAAGAGCGGATGCCATCTTTTTTGAGGAAAGGATTGGGTATTTCTCGAAGTCCTCTGGTGTTTTTATGAAGGAAAAAAGAACAAATCAATATAAGGAGGGTAATAATGGAGAAACAAGCATTGGTTGATATGTTAAACAGGGATCTTGCTGATGAGCATGCAGCTATCTTACGCTATCTTGTGCATGGGTATATGGAAGGGGAAGATACACCACTTGGTTCAAGCCTCATCTCTATCAGCAGGGAGGAGATGTGGCATATGCACTGGCTGGGGATGATCATAGGAGAGTTGGGAGGAGAGCCTAATTTCACGCCCGCACCCTACCCTCATAATCCGACCAACAGGGCCACTATGCTTCAATCATATGTTGAATATGAAGAGAAATTGATACCTCATTATAACGGAGAAGCGGATACGATAGATAATTCTCATATCAAGCGGGTTCTCCAGAGAGAGGCCTGGGAATCTGCCATCCATGCCAGGAAGTTTCAAAGGAAACTGAGCAAACTAAGCCCTGAGGAAGCAGCGGGACTTCCAGGGGAAGAAAGTGAATTACCAAAAGAATTCTTGGATATATTGCAATCAGAGGTAACTACTAAATATACCGAGATGCTACAGCACATCCGTACTTCCTGGCTCTTCCAAAAAGATGAAAACATAGGCTGGAAGATCATGGACCAGGCAATGGAAAGGATGAAGCAACTGGCCCACTTTGCCGAACCCATTGCAGAGGATGGCGTTTCACCAAAATTTAAGCCTGGACAGATTGAGAAAAATCAGGCCATTGGGATAGCCCTGAAAAAGGCATTAGAGAATGTCCAAGCTGACTGGGATCGGCATATAATATTGAAAGAGAATTCTGAGTTCAAGAAGCATTCGGGTCTCGTTATTAACCTGGATCTCACCATAAAGCAGGAGGAGTATCAAGCCGCAGAACTTAAAGACTGGGGAAAGGATAAGTGAATATCGCAAAGGAGAAATGACATATGAAACGCTTCGGTTGGAAGGTTGTTTTAGGCCTATTTCTGGTTGTATTATCGATAATATTTTATCTTCTTCATTATGCAATATTTAGAGATCCGCATCATATCTTCATCTACTTGATAGGGGATATTGCCTTTGTCTTCATCGAGGTTTTAATGGTTACCCTGATTATACACCGGTTGCTGAGTGAAAGGGAAAAACGATCCAGGTTGGAAAAGTTGACTATGGTCATAGGTGCCTTCTTTAGTGAAGTTGGAACAAGACTCCTCGCTTTTTTTTCCGATTTTGACCCTACATTGGATAACATTAGAAGGCAACTTATTGTAACCAACAATTGGTCCGAGAAAGAATTTTCTAAGATAAGCAAACGGCTTAAAAACTATAATTATGAAATTGAGACTCAAAAGGTCCACTTTAAAGATTTGCGCAGATTCCTTATAGAAAAAAAAGATTTTTTACTGAGGTTATTGGAAAATCCGAATTTATTGGAGCATGAAGCCTTTACAGACCTTCTTCGGGCGGTTTTTCATCTGACTGAGGAATTGATGGCCCGGAAAGATTTTGAAAAGCTGCCGATTTCCGATTTTGACCATCTTGGGGGTGATATAAAAAGAGCATACATTTTGCTTGTCCATCAATGGTTAGATTATATGAAATATTTGAAAAATAATTATCCATATCTTTTTTCTCTTGCCATGAGAACAAATCCCTTTGATCAGGAGGTATCACCAGAAGTAAAATAAATGAGGTATTATATTCGATACCATTTTCGCACCTCCAAGGCATACGTGTCTCGCCATTCTGAGATAATGTGAGCACAAAAACTCAACGAACCTGGTCCCTCTTTTTCTCACAGCGGAGGTCATCTTTATGCAAGCGGTAGTAATCTTGCTGGAATTGAGAAAGGGAAGGATGAATGAGTGAATATTTTCAAGGAGTGAGTGTTTAACGTAAGGATTATGTAAAGAAAATCTTTTTTTTGAAATGCATAAAGCAAAGGTAGAAAGCAATGAACTATATTGCTGTGCGAACAATCTCACCTATCTTTATTCTCATAGGAATGGGGCTGTTTTCAAGAAAAACGGGAGTCTTACAATCTGGTGATGAACGAGTGCTTAGCTCCTATGTATACTATTTTGCCTTACCAGCACTGCTTTTTATCAACTTAGCCGAAACAACTTTTACCAGGGAAACCCTACAATTTATGCTCGCGGGCGTTATTCCTGTTCTCATAGTGATACCCTTTTACTGGATTATTAGAGTTATATGGAGATTCTCAAAAAATACCCTCTATCTGCTCATTTTAAGCACTGTTTTTGGTAGTACAGCCTTCTTTGGTATCCCTTTTATAATGTTTGCCTTTCCCACAGACCAGGGTGAACATCTGGCAATATTATCAGTGGTTTCAATCTCACCGGTGAGTATAACCATAGCTATAACAACCCTGGAACTCTACAAACTTGGAACAACAACTATCTGGAAAGGCCTCCGCAAGGTTGTAACAAAGCTTTCAACAAACCCACTGATACTATCAATTCTATCTGGTATTCTAATAGCCTTTATTGGAATTGAAATCCCTACTCCTCTATCAAAATCTTTGCATATGCTGGGAAGCACAACTACTATCATAGCTATCTTTATGTTGGGGGTTTTTCTCTATGGAAGAAGGTATACAAATATAACAAAAGCCCTTACATTAAGTTTACTAAGGATAATAATCTTACCAATTGTAGCGCTTCTCATCACAAGAATGTTTAATCTCTCCACTATAGAAAGGACAATCCTGGTCCTTATGCATAGTGTACCAGTTGCTATTTCTATGATTATCCTCAGCGAACGGTACGGATTTTTTAAGGATATAATTGCCTCTCTCATCTTAATTTCTTCAATTGGAGCGGCAGTATATTTAAACGTGTGGCTTTGGGTATTAGGGTATGGTTTGTAAACGTTAAAACAGGAGGGAAAAATGAGAGTACGAGATTTTATGAGTACGAATGTGGTAAGCGTTGATGAAAATACATTAATTGATGATGCCAGAAAAATAATGGAGGCCCATAAGATCAGAAGGCTGCTGGTGATGAAAAAGAATAAGCTGGTAGGCCTTGTCACCAAGCACATGCTTTTAGAGGCAGCGCCTTCACCAGCTACATCTTTGAGCATCCACGAATTGCACTATCTTCTGGCCAAAATGACTGTTAAAGATATCATGGTCAAAAACCCCTTTACTATCTCCCCTGATATGCCTGCTGAAGAAGCACTGCAATTAGGCCAAGAAAAAGGCTATGGTGCCTTTCCAGTAGTAGAAAACGATAGACTTGTTGGTGTTATTACCGAGTCAGATATTGTGAGAATGATAACACGGGTTTTGGGGGTAAAAGAAAAGGGCAAGAGGATTGGTATAAGAACTTCTAACAAGTTTGGTAATATGACAAAAATCATGCAAATCCTCGATAAGAATAAAACGGTGGTGTTAAGCATGATGACTCTCCCCCCTGAGGAGTGGGAAAAGGATTGGCTGGTAATGTTACGATTAAAGAGTGAAGATGCTGGCCCGATAGCCATGGAGTTAGGATCTGCTGGTTTCAATGTTACCTATGTGGGGTAGATTTTTCCTCATCCGATAATAAGCTTAAAGATAGTAATCGGTGATAGTGAAGGTATCGAATAGTTAAAAGTGATGGCATAAGAAAGGGGGTACCATGAAAGGTTTTGAGTATGAAATTACAAAGCACCCATCGGAAGCCTTCAAGCAAATCATTTACTTTTGTACAGAAACCGGACAATGTAGCTTGGATGAAGTTCCGGGTGATCAGACAGCAATCCTCGCCAGCATGTTAAATGAAAAGGGGAAACAAGGCTGGGAGTTGGTGCAGATCTCTTTTGGTAAAGAAGGCTTGATGGCGTTTTGGAAGCGGGAGATTAAGGGCACCCGAGAGAAAAAGAAAATGTAGCAATAATCGGGTTAGACTTAAACGTAAAATCAGAGAGAACATTTAACAAAAAATATAAATAAGGAGGGAGAATCATGCCTGAGTTCGGATCACCATTTTCTGGTCTGGCCCATGATAGAAAACTCACCCACGAGGAATTGGTGCGGGCGATACGATTTCTAGTTGCCGCTGAGTATGAAGCGGTCCAGCTTTATATGCAATTGGCAGAATCAATCGATAATGAGTTGGCCATAGAGGTACTGAAGGACATAGCAGATGAAGAACGAGTCCACGCTGGTGAATTTCTTAGACTTCTAAGGCACCTGGAGCCTAACGAAGAGAAGTTCTATGTGGAAGGGGCTGAAGAGGTAGAGGAGTTTATCAATAAAATCAAAAGGGATTAGTTGCAAAGGGTTGGCCTGTGAGAAGAAAGGCTGGAATTAATCGAGGCATATATCACCAGTACGGTTTGCACTGATCACGAGACAGGTTTCAGCTTTAAAACTGATGCACCTGGAGGTAGTAGTACCACAAAAAAGACGCACCTTTGTCTTGTATCTATTTAATTAACATGATTAATACACTATAGAATTCTTGCAACTGAGCTTTAAGAAGGGAGGTTTTGGTAATGGAAAAACACCACAAATTCTCAATCTGGTATGTCCTGATCGCTATCTGGATCGTATTCATCCTCCACAACCTGCTCAGCCAGATGTTTGCAATAGAGCGTGTCCCCTACAGTGAATTTGTGAAGGCCCTTCAGGATGGAAAGGTAATAGAGGTAGCGGTTGCCCAGGATCGTATCCAGGGCAAGATGAAGGTCTCCCAAGATGGCCAAGAAGTGGAAAAAGCCTTTTCCACAGTCAGGGTAGATCCTGAACTATCTGAGCTTCTAGAGAAATATAACGTGACCTTCAAGGGGGTTGCTGAGAGTAACTTCTTGAAAAGCCTCGCATCCTGGATTTTTCCCGTCGTTCTCTTTGTTGGCATCTGGTATCTTATGATGCGACGGTTTTCTGCCCAACAAGGAAGCTTCATGACCCTGGGTCGAAAAAAGGCGAGGGTCTATATGGAAGACGAGGTCGGGGTGACATTCGAGGATGCAGCCGGCGTGGATGAGTCCAAAGAAGAGCTCGTTGAGGTGATTGAATTCCTCAAGTCGCCTGAAAAATTTACCAGGCTGGGTGGAAAACTTCCGAAAGGTATCTTGCTCGTTGGTCCTCCAGGAACTGGAAAGACGCTTTTGGCCAAGGCCGTTGCTGGGGAAAGCGGGGTGCCTTTTTTCAACATGAGCGGCTCAGAATTCGTTGAGCTCTTTGTGGGAATGGGCGCAGCACGGGTGCGCGATCTTTTCGCCCAGGCAAAAGAAAAGGCCCCTTGTATCATATTTATTGACGAACTCGACGCTCTGGGCAAGGCGCGAGGTGTGGGTATGGCCGGAGGCCACGATGAAAGAGAGCAAACCTTAAACCAGCTCCTGGTTGAAATGGATGGCTTTGATCCTAACATAGGAGTCATCCTCATGGCAGCAACCAATAGACCGGAGATCCTTGACCCAGCGTTACTAAGACCAGGTCGGTTTGACCGTCACATCCTTGTCGATAGACCTGACAAGAAGGGTCGTGTAGAAATTCTCCAGGTCCACTTGAAAGGGATTACAGTAAGCAAAGATGTTGACGTGGAAACCGTCGCCGGCATGACCCCAGGGTTTGTGGGGGCTGACCTCGCCAACCTAGTGAATGAAGCTGCACTTTTGGCCGTACGCCGTGATAAGAAAAAGGTGGGGATGGCCGAGTTTCAGGAAGCCGTTGAACGAATTGTTGCCGGGCTCGAAAAGAAAAACCGCCTCATTAATGAAAAGGAACGAGAGATCGTAGCCTATCATGAAGTAGGTCATGCCCTGGTTGCCCTTTCCCTGCCGGGCACCGATCCAGTCCGAAAAATCTCGATTATACCCAGAGGCGTTGCAGCGCTTGGCTATACCATGCAGGTACCAACTGAAGACCGCTTTTTGATGAGTAAAAGCGAACTGTTAAACAAAATTGCCGTAGCATTGGGAGGAAGAGCAGCCGAGGAGATACACTTTAAGGATGTTTCAACCGGTGCACACAATGATCTTTCCAGGGCAACTGACATTGCCAGGAGCATGGTCAAGGAATATGGTATGAGTCCTCACTTAGGCCATATTTATTTTGCCAAAGAACGTCAAAAACAATTCCCCGATATGGGTTTGCCTGCGGCAAAGGACTACAGCGAACAGACAGCGCAGGTTATCGATAAAGAAATCAAGACAATCTTGGACTCTCAATATGAAGTAGCAAAGGGGATCCTTACCAAGCACAAAAAAGTTTTGGAAAAGGGAGCTACGCTTGTTCTAAAAGAGGAAAACATCGAAGGAGACCGATTGAAGAAGCTGCTTAGTACTGATAAAAAAGCCTAATAGTGTGAGCTTTGTTCGCTTCGCTCACCCCCACTGTTACATGGGAGAAAGAGGTTGTATAGTATAATAATACATGGTGGTCAGTTTTATATTCGTAATCAATAAAAGGAGGCTGTCTATGGAAGAAGAGTTAAAGATAGGCTGTGCAAGGCCAACGGGAGGCCCTGTTGGTGAAACAGTTGAATTAGAGGAAGTTAAACCTGAAAGTTTAGTAAAGGAGGTCACTGCTATGATAAAGGTTGGGAAAAAGGCGCCCGATTTCTCGGCACCAGGGTACCACAAGGGTAAGTTTATCTCGGTGAAGCTATCTGATTATATGGGTAAATGGGTTGTGCTATGCTTTTACCCTGGCGATTTCACCTTTGTGTGAGCAACGGAGATTTCGGCAGTTGCCGAAAAATTTTCCGAATTCCAGAAACTCGGTGTTGAGATACTTTCCATGAGCGTTGATAGTGTTTTTGTCCACAAGATGTGGGATGAAAATGAACTCTCTAAGATGGTAAAAGGTGGTATTCCTTTCCCAATGCTCTCCGATGCAGGAGGGAAGGTCGGAACCATATATGGTATTTATGATGAGGATGCAGGGGTTGAAACCAGAGGAAGATTTATAATCGATCCTGATGGCGTAGTGCAGGGATACGAGGTGCTCACCCCTCCTGTAGGAAGAAATGTGAGTGAATCCCTACGGCAAATCCAGGCATTCCAACTTGTGCGAAACAGCAAGGGCTCAGAGGCAACACCCTCCGGGTGGAAACCAGGCAAAATGACCCTGAAACCAGGCCCGGATCTGGTAGGAAAAGTCTGGGAGGTATGGAAAACAGAAATGGCTTTTGATTAAGCGAAATAGATTATCTTGGATGTGAATATACTTGGGATTCTTCGGAAAAAGTACCCTTAACGCAATCTCGTAAGTGATAGATGCAGAAAGCTATATAAAGCCATTGGATAGAAGATATGCACAATGGCAGTGTAGAATAATGTGCGCCGTAGATTACAAGCAATTCAAAAAGGAGGTATTGATATGGATTTGAGTAAATTTAGTGAAAACACGCTCCTTGTGGCAGCACTAAAAAGCGAGATAGACAGCAAAGAGATTTATCAACATACAGCGAATAGGGTAAATAATGCACTGCTAAAAGATAAACTCACCTTCCTCGCCTCTGAAGAAGTAAAACATCGAAACATCATTGAGGGGATCTATAAAGATAAATTTCCTACCGAAGAATTACAAATCCCCGAAAAATCGCCCGTTCCACTACCAGAATTAATAATTACTGATGAGATGATGCCTATTAGTGAAGTGTTTTTAATGGCCATGAACGCAGAGAAAGCATCATTTGATTTTTATAATGAACTGGCAAGGTTGTATGATAGCAATCCCAAACTAAAGAAGACCATAGAGTACGTAGCAACAATGGAAATGGGCCATTATAAACTTATCGAAATAGAAAAAGATAACATAAAAAAATTTGAAGATTTTGATATCTATTTGCCAATGATTCATGTAGGAGTTTAACAAGTTATATATGTGAAATTTTTCAACCTTTCGAAATTAACAACAATTTTTGAAGCGTCTATTTTTTACCTCATAATGGGGTTCTATTTACAAATATGCTCACATTATTAAACACATTAGGAAAAACTGTTGAGAGATTTCGACCAGTCGATGAAAAGGTTATAAATATATTTACATGTGGTCCATCAGTCTACCAAAGATCTCATATTGGAAACTTCAGGACATTTTTGTTTGAAGACATAGTGGTTAGATACTTAGAATATTTAGGCTACACTGTCAAAAGAGGAATGAATTTTACAGACATCGAGGACAAAGCCCTTAGGGAGGCAAAAAAAAGACAACAAAGCGTAGCCCACCTTACAGAGGAAAATATCAGGAAGTTTATAGAGGAAATAGATTTTTTAAGGATGAAGATACCGGATTACCTTCCTAAGGCCTCTGATGCCATTGATCAAGTCGTAGAGATTATCAGCCGCCTCCTCGATCTCAAGGTTGCATACTGGAACCGAGGAAATGTTTACTTCGAACCGCTAAAATTCCCTGGATTTGGAGAGATTTATGGGCTGGACATGACCAGATGGCCATCAAAAAAGAGGCGTTTCCATCGGGATACATATCCAGGAATGCGCTGGAACCTGGGGGATTTTATCCTCTGGCATGGATATAAAAAAGCCGATACAGTTTACTGGGATACATCTATTGGAAAAGGGAGACCTTCGTGGAATATTCAGGATCCAAGCATGGTCTTCAAATACTTTAATGAAACCCTTTCCATTTACTGTGGCGGGGTTGACAATCTTTTTCGACACCATGACTACACACGAGCAATCCTTGAATCAATATGGACATATCCTATGGCGAGATACTGGCTCCATTGCCAGCACCTTTATGTAAATGGCCAGAAGATGTCAAAGAGCAAAGGGAATATATATTATATCGACACATTTCTGGAACAAGGATACGAGATTCAAGAGATTAGGTTCTTTCTTATATATTGCCACTATCGTCAAAAGCTTAATTATTCAGATGAAAACATGCGTTCAGTGGTCGAAAAGTTGAAAAAATTCAAAAGAATTGTGCGCACTATAGAAAAAAAGATAGCTCAAAGGACAAATCCTGATACAAGAGTTGCCCAAAGACTCAAACAGAGTTTTGAAGAGAAAATGGACAACGACCTGGATGTAAAGGCAGCCTTCAACGAGTTGTATGAAGCATTATCCACAATTAATGTTACAACGCTGGGGCTCAGTGAAGCCTCAGGAATCATACATGCTCTACGGAGAATTGATGGTGTCCTGAAGGTTATCTTTTAGTAAATGCTCGGAATCACCCCTCAATCCTTTTATGGAAAACTGAAAAAATATGGCATTGAAATGTCATGTAATAATTGCTTTGGTTTGGACGAAAATAATACATATAAGTCTAAAATTAGACTGTAACATAACATACTGAAATAAATGTATAATATTAGATCCATTCCCTTTGCTTATGTCTGAATTTAGACATTCTTACAACTCCTTTGAGTGATGAGCTGCTGAGAGAAGTCAGAGAGAATTTTTTTAAAGCCACCTAAGGTAAGTCCTTAAGTGGTTTTTTTTATTAGATTTTATGGAATGAATACTCCTCTGCCATCAAAACTTACAATGTTTGGCATTATAATTGCCTAAATAAATTCAAGTAAAGGATTTATGATTATCGAGAGCAGGGATTATTGTTTTCCAGTCCCTATTGCTCCTATTTATAACAGAGCAAAATATTTTTTCGCTCAGATGAGATGGAAACGGGATAGAAAATTGATAAACGTATAAAAATATTGATAGAGCGCCTGGCAGGAAAAGACATAGAAATCAGTAATATTCCCAATTCTATCATACATCTGATTAACCCTTAAGATAAAATATAATAGGCCTTTACAGGAGTAAGATATGGATCAAAAAGCCAACCCAATACCCGAACCAGGAGAAAGAAATATTTGTTGTCCATACTATAATGATTGCTTAGATTATGCGGTTAGCGGTTCCTGGCAGGCCTGGAACTGCTTGCAATGCCCATATAAATTGATAAAGGAGTCAATTGCTGAATACGTGCTTGATAGAACAGACTCATTCTATGACTTGCCACTAAATGTGAGAGGAAAAATCTGGAGCGATGAATTTGATTAAAAATAACTAATAGGTATGTGACATTTCCCTTCTCTCCCTTGGCCATCGCCACTAATCACAATCTCCTGTGATTCAATTCTTCTATGGAGCAGGGTGAATAGTCATGTATTCACATTTCTCTATTAACTTGGGACGGCTTGAGTTTTAATCAGCATTGGATTAAAATGAATATACTATAGCCTCATGTTGAGGCCACCGCTGTATTCTGCACGGCCGAACCTGAGGTTTTAACCTTTTAAGGCTTCGGCATCCTCCATTGTTTGTGAGGGCAAATGGGTGATACAGCCAAAACACTCATTACATTAGGCATATTGCTCCTTCTCGGTCTTGCAACTGATGCGATTGGCCGGCGGACCCGGCTGCCACGCGTAACATTGCTTCTGATATTTGGCTTTGTAATCGGCCCAGCAGGCTTAGATTTCTTATCTCCAAACGAAGAAAAATGGTTTTCTATTATCACGGACATGGCACTGATCATGATTGGATTCCTTTTGGGAGAAAAATTTACCCTCCCCTTGCTTCGTCAGCATGGAAAATTAGTGCTCTGGATCTCCGTGGCCGAAGTTGTTGTAACAACATTAGTGGTGCTCATTGGGCTTCTCCTTATTGGTTTACCGCTGGGTATGGCCTTGCTGCTCGCAGGTATCGCTACTGCTACTGATCCAGCCGCAATTACCGATGTTGTTCGCGAAACACACGCAGATGGTGTGTTCACTCGTGCCATGCTGGGTATCGTCGCAGTTGATGACGCGTGGGGCCTCATTGTATTCAGTTGTATGCTCACTATAGCTCAGTCATTCAGTGGACAAGGTGCTACTATAGGGCCCCTGCTTACTGGAGCCTGGGAACTCGGCGGTGCCCTCCTTGTGGGTATTGTCTTAGGCATCCCAATGGCCTATGTAACCGGTCGGATTAGACCAGGAGAACCAAGCCTGGTTGAGGCGTTGGGCGTAATCTTTCTCTGTGGAGGAATTGCTATCTGGCTGAAGGTTTCATTTCTATTTACTTCAATGGTTTTGGGATGTGTTGTTGCAAATCTGGCTCGCCACCATATACGTCCATTCCATGCCATTGAAGGCATCGAATGGCCCTTTATGATACTATTTTTTGTGTTAGCCGGTGCTTCGCTTCAGTTCGAAACCCTTTTTCAAATAGGCTTTATTGGATCCGCCTACATCATTTTTCGAATTATTGGGCGCCTGCTCGGTGGCTGGACAGGAGGTGCTATAACTCACGCAAAGCCATTGATGCGCCGATGGATGGGAATAGTGCTGATGCCCCAGGCAGGTGTTGCCTTGGGCATGGCACTCGTTACAATTGAGCATCGCCCTGACCTCGGTGAAATAATTCTCCCTGTTGTCATAGCCTCAACTGTACTGTTCGAGCTAATTGGTCCCGTCCTGACACGGATTGGACTAATTCATGTGGGCGAAGTTCGTCATGATAGAAAAGTGAAGAGGGACTAATTAATTGTAATGAAGCTTAAGGATTTCACCAAGCACTGTGCATGGGAATGATAGCTTTGGGGAATGATTGAAAAAGCCTGGTTGAAAAAAGAGGCCTACATTTAACAAGAAAATTATTAAATGTAAAATTACTCATGGGCACAAAAGATAACCACAGCAAACAAAATCAGGAAATGGTGATCTTAAAAAATGCAGTTGAAAACACAAATGAGGCATTTGTAACCATAGACGAAAACCATACGGTCTTATTTTTTAACAGGGCAGCAGAAGAGATTTTTGGTTACAGCCGAAAAGAGGTTATTGGACGTGATCTTAATGTCATTATGTTACCCAGTTGTAGCAAAAACCACCGCCAGGCGGTAACGCGCTATGTAAAAACCAGAATACCAGGACGCATCGGACACGAAACAGAAATGGTAGCCAGCAGGAGGAACGGTACTACCTTTCCTGCATCCATTTCATTTTCTGTCACAGAGGTAAACGGAAGGCTTTTCTTTACAGGCATTGTAAGGGATATGACTGAAAAAAAGGCGCTGCAGGAACAAATCATCCGTTCGGAGCGGCTTTCTGCCCTTGGCCAACTGGCCGCAGAGATAACGCATGAGATCAAGAACCCGCTGATGCTAATTGGTGGCTTTGCCCAACAGTTGATCCGAGTTATTGACGATGAGAAACATCTCCAAAAACTGAATGTCATCACTGACGAGGTTGCACGGCTGGAAAAACTGCTAACAGATCTGAGGGAATTTCATTTGCCAAAAGCCCTTGCCTCTGAAAAGGTAGATCTCAAGGAGCTTTTTCAGGAGATTTATTTTATGGTAAAGGATGACTGCGAAAAGAAGAATATCCGAACTGAGTTAAAAATAGACGATAAGGCCTTCCTGGTGGCTGGCGACAGGTACAGTTTGAAACAGGTGTTTTTAAATCTGTTTAAAAACTCTATGGATGCTATGGAACATGGAGGAGTCCTCTCAATTCAGACCGGTTTGATCGGCGGCCAGGTGGAAATCACCGTGGCCGATGAAGGATGCGGAATCGCTGAACAAGATAAAGAGAAAATCTTTTCCCCATTTTTTACCACGAAAAAACATGGAACAGGCTTAGGCCTCTGTATCTCAAAAAGGATTATCGAAGAGCATGCAGACGGATCCTTATCTATGAAGAGCAAGGAAGGTAAGGGAACATCTTTTAAGGTAAGCTTGCCTGTTTATCATGAAACTCCCTCAGAGGCAGCAAGGATGGAATAGATATGACCTCATTTAAGGATACAGAAAATAATAATACCACAAATACAAATATTGGAGAAAAATTTCAGCAGGAAACCAAATACGATCCTGATAAACCAATGGGCTATGCCCTCGACTGGAGCCGTCGCCCCAAATCCTATAAGAACCACGAGTCTCCCCTGGCTTATATTCCTCTGTCTGATCCTGGTATGAAATCAAGGGCAAACCTCTGGCAACTCCTTCGAGACAGAAGATCGAGGAGGGAGTATGATGCCGGACGAAACCTTAAAGAAAATCTTCTTTCCGCCCTTCTTTGGGCAACGCAGGGTGTAACTGCGAAATATGGAGAATTTCTTTTCAGAACAGCGCCTTCTGCTGGAGGACTCTATCCAGTGGAGACCTATCTGTTTTTAAGGGCAGTTGAAGGGCTTGAACCTGGCATCTATCACTTCAGAGCCCATGTATTTGACCTTGAGCTCCTGAAAAAAGGCGACTATTCAAAGGAACTTACCGACGCTGCGCTTGGTCAGATGATAGTAATGGGGGCACAGGTAACGTTTATCTGGTCTGCTGTGGTGGAACGGTCAAGATGGAAATATCGCCAGAGGGCTTATCGGTATATCTACCTTGACGCAGGCCATATAGCACAAAACCTCTACCTGGCTGCTGAAGCCCTCGGGCTTGGCGCATGTGCAATAGGGGCACTTTTTGACGATAGGATAAACAGTATTATAGGGCTAGACGGAATTGAAGAAACTGTCATCTATATGGCCACAGTGGGTTGGCCTCAAAGGCATGAATAGTCTGATTAGCTCTACATTGACTATGTAATCATAGGAAAGGCATAAGAAATGTACATAAAATGTTGGGGTTCGAGGGGCTCAATTCCAGTTTCCGGAAGGGAGTATGTAAAATACGGCGGTGATACCACCTGTATTGAAATCAGGACAAAAGACGATAAAATCATTATAGTGGATGCAGGTACTGGAATTCGGGAGCTTGGGGACCAGCTCCTCAAAGAGGAACGATATAGCTATGATATAATCTTTACACATGCACATTGGGACCATCTCATGGGATTTCCTTTTTTCAAGCCCCTTTATCTTGAGCAAACTGACATTAGGCTGCAGGGATGCCCTTTTGCCCAGAAGTACGTTGAAACCATGATCTCTACGGTTATGTCTCCACCAAACTTTCCTGTAAGATATACTGACATAAAGGCCAACATTTACTTTGAACCTGTATGTCCCGAACGCTTCGAGATCGGCGCTGTCTCTATCATACCGATCCCTCTGAGTCACCCAAATCAGGGAAGGGGGTATAAATTTATTGAAGATGAAAAGACATTCGTCTTTCTCACAGACAATGAATTGGATTTTATTCACCCGGGTGGCCTTTCATTTAAGGCCTATCAAGAGTTTTCAGCCGATGTAGAGCTTCTTTTGCATGACGCTGAGTATACCAAAGAGGAATATGAATTCACTGAGCAGTGGGGACACTCTACCTATACTAACGCATTAAAGCTTGCCATAAATGCAAAAGTCAAACAGCTCGGCCTGTTTCATTTGAACCAGGACAGAACAGATCAAGACGTAGATGGAATAGTGGATACGTGTCAGCAAATCATTGCCGAAATAGATTCTCATTTGAAATGTTTCGCAGTTGGCGCTGATATGACTTTCACATTGTAGAAGAAGGAAAAAAATTGACAGGCCTGCTTTTAGCCGTAAGAAATTTTAAGATATAGTATCCCGGTGAGCATACTATAGGGTAAATAAGAAAAGAGCAGAGAAAAATTAAATAAAAAAATGCTCTGTGATGTAAGAGGGGCTTGAGTCACCCATAAGGGGAAGATAGTATGCAGGAAGCAACGATTCTCAACGACTACCGCATTATTGCTATGGTTGGTCTGTCACCGGATCCGAACCGACCGAGCCACAGAGTAGCAAAATATCTCATCAACCACGGTTACAAGGTAATTCCGGTCAATCCGGATGCCCAAGAGATACTCGGTACAAGGAGCTACTCTGATATGAGCTCTATTCCCGAACCTGTAGAGATAGTAGATATATTCAGAAGATCAGAAGAGGTGATGCCTATTGTGGATGAGGCAATCAAGATCGGGGCTAAGGTCGTGTGGATGCAAGAAGGAGTTATTCATGAGGAAGCGGCATTGAAGGCTAAAGATGCAGGTCTCCTAGTGGTCATGGATCGTTGTATGCTTAAGGAGCATAAGCGAATCAATAAAAAGCACGATTGATTATTCCTTAATAGTATCTGACTCCGACGCTGCCTCTCGGCCATGAGCCTGTCGAGAGTCCCTCGGCCGTGAGCTCGGAGCCGAATGGCCTCCAGATCGAACGACTCGAGGCCGAATGGCACTTCAGAATCATTCATGTATTGGGGCATATAAGAAAAAAGATGTCTCCATGCTCTATTCCATAGGTAGTTTATGAAAAGAAGACAGCGTTTTGTATAGACGAAGATTATTTTACAAGGCAATCCATCAACCCAAAAAGAGGAGGTATGGCAATGAAGGTAAAAGTCATCTTTTACAGCATGTATGGTCATGTCTATAGAATGGCTGAGGCTATTGGTGAAGGGGCTCAGAATGTTGATGGTTCAGATGTCAAACTGCTGCAAGTTCAGGAGCTAATTCCCGATGATGTATTAGAGAAGGCAGGGGCTAAAAAAGCCCGCAAAGCCTTTGCTCATGTTCCTGTAGCCAAGGCTGAGGATCTAGTTGATGCTGATGCCATTATCTTTGGCACACCAACACGTTTTGGTAATATGTGTGCCCAGATGCGCAATTTCCTCGACCAAACCGGAGGGCTATGGGCAGAAGGCGCTCTCATCGGCAAAGTAGGCAGCGTCTTCACATCAACTGCCACTCAACATGGTGGGCAAGAAACAACTATTATCAGCTTTCATACTACCCTGCTTCATCACGGGATGATTATAGTGGGGCTTCCGTATTCCGAGACTCGTCAGATGACATTGGATGAGATAACTGGTGGCAGTCCATACGGTGCTACAACCATTGCTGGATCCGATGGTAGCCGTATGCCAAGTAAAAACGAGTTAGCTATGGCCCGCTTCCAGGGACGCCATGTAGCTGCCATTGCCAAAAAACTGTCCGCAAAATGAAAAAATGGATCATCACAATTCAATACAATCAGACTCATAGATTTCAAATTATTGTCCTCGACCGCTATGGAGCAATACGTCCTTTCTCAACGAACATACATGGCCTTTCAGCCACAATAAAGGATGAAAGCAGTTGATTGATCAAATGCTTGATTGGTTGAGCAGGAAAAAACGTAACGTTAGGCACGTTCATACAAAATACAATGATTCATCGTCATAAAGAGGATTTTGGACCAACACGACTCTTGGTGGACAATATACAGCTATTACCCACAGGTCGGGCGCTCGATGTGGCTATGGGTACAGGACGGAACGCTGTGTATCTTGCTAAAAAAGGTTTTGATGTTGAAGGGATTGATATATCACCCGAAGCTGTGAGCAGAGCCCTTGACCAGGCAAGGGAGGCAGGAGTTACTCTCAAGGCCCGTGTAGCTGATCTGGAGATTAACTATCATATTGAGAAAAGTGCTTACGACGTGATTATCTGCTTCAATTACCTGCAGCGTTCCCTTATCACACAGATCAAAAATGGGCTACGCGAAGGAGGCATAGTAGTATATGAAACCTTTACCGTTGACCAAGCCCAGTTTGGTAAACCAAAGAACCCAGATTATCTGCTTAAATATAATGAGCTTCTTGCATTATTTCGTGATTTCCGGTGCCTTTACTATCGCGAGGGAATTGTAGAAGAGAGAAAAGCTCTCGCGAGCATTATAGCCAAAAAGGTATACACAAAATAATTTGTTTGATTTTGATTTGATTTGATAAGAACTTGCTTTTTAGAACTCTGACTATATATCATAGACATGAAGAAAAAACTCCTACACAGCCAGAATTCGACTTTTAATGCACCGTGCGGAAGCACGGGGTTATTTACTTATTTATGGATGTCCCTTTTTTTCACTTGGTTTCCGGTTCAGTGATTCGTAAATCAGATAAGTCTATTTTGAGTATCTTTCCACACCAACCATATGTGCTCGTCATCATGTTTTTCTCCTCTGTCCTCGCCAGACAGATTTAACCACAAAGGGTTCAAGTCGTGTCACGGAATACCCCTGCCGCTGTCTCCGACGACAACGAAGGGTGCCCAGAAAAGAGGATGGGCATAGGTCGCGACTATCTTACCGGTAGCATCGTCCTGTAAGCCCGGCCCGTCAAGAACGTCCAGTATGGATTTTCTAAGGAGCCTGGCCCGCGGAAGCGTAGGGTTCTCCCTCTGGTATCTGAAAAGTCCAGTTGTCAGCTTCTTGGCTGAGGTCGTCTCCACCGGCCACATGCTCACCAGGATTGCCCTGGCCCCGGCATAAAAGAATGCTCGGCCCAAGCCTGACACAGCCTCGGCCCCCGCCCCTTCAGCAGCACCTGTATTGCAGGCTGAAAGCACAACCCAGTCCGCATCAAGTTTCAATTGGAAGATTTCTTCCATGGTCAAAAGGCCGTCTTCCTTTCCGCCAGTAACTGATGGTGAGGAAAGAGCCAGGGCTGGCTGATTCAAACCATCCAGATCACCTGGCACAAGAGCGTGTGTGGCGAAAGCTATCACCCGCCGATCAGAAAGCTCCATAGTTTTGAGCCGGTGCTCCGATGCCTTTTCGCCCAAACAAACGTCTCGAGCCAGATCAGCATCTAACGCCTTG
>Ga0180438_10003788_pt1 | contig 22433 bp, 19 predicted proteins | sample SS_ome_12_FD_132455 | JGI IMG/M metagenome (GOLD analysis project Ga0180438, IMG submission 132455) | Hypersaline lake sediment archaeal communities from the Salton Sea, California, USA - SS_3_D_2 metaG | ecosystem: Environmental > Aquatic > Non-marine Saline and Alkaline > Hypersaline >...
AAATGTTTCAGAACAAAACATTTTAGACTGGGCAAAAAAGAATATGGGGTTTGAGAAATATCCTCGAGTTATTGAATTTATTGACGAGATTCCGAAAACTATGGTAGGAAAAGTATTCCATCTCGAATTGAAAAAATTAGAACAAGAAAAAAAAAAGTAATTCAATTCCCTTATATTTCCTAAACCATTTTCTTCTATTTTATTAATTAATTAGGAGATAAAGTATTTTTCCTTATGATTAATTAACCATATTTATTTTAACTCAGTTTTTTATATTATTCTTGTATTATGAAGGAAGCAATTTTTGGTGCAGGATGTTTTTGGGGTGTTGAATCAAAGTTTAGAACTGTGAAAGGAGTGATTGATACTGAAGTTGGATATACAGGAGGAACTACCGCTAATCCTACTTACAAAGACGTATGCACGGATAAAACAGGACATGCAGAAGTAGTTAAGGTTACTTATGATCCATCTATTGTATCCTATGAAGAACTTTTAGAATTTTTCTGGGGTATACATAATCCTACCACACCTAATCGTCAAGGATGGGATGTTGGAACTCAATATAGATCTGCAGTATTTTATCTTGATGAAGAACAACGATTAGCTGCTAAAACCTTAAAAGACATAATAGATAAATCAGGAAAATATAAGAAACCTATAGTTACTGAAATAGTTCCTGCAATGGAATTCTATAGAGCGGAAGAGTATCATCAAAGATACCATGAAAAAAATAAGAGATCATCTTGTACTTTCTAAAAATTTCATTATTTTAAGCTTTGAAGCTTCAAAACTAATTTTTCTCGGTGTCGTTCCCAGACTTTATCTACTGTTTTTCTTATTATTAGTTTTGTGATTTTTTTAACTACAAAGCGATTCATGCGAGGACCAAGTTTACTATACACCTTTTCGGCGATTAAAGTTTTGAAAAGTTCCTCTAATGACCCTCCTTTAGAAACTTTATCTATAAATAAGGCAAAAGCCTTTTCCACTTTATCATCTATTTTTTTCCTTAATTCTGGAGCAAGTTCATCCATAGGATTCCCCTATAAATTTATTTGTTCACCTAATTAACTATATTTATTATGATATCAAAGAACTAGTATAAAAAATTAGGTAAATCATAACCACTTAATAACTACCCTTAATTTATGAAATAACTTACATTATCCTATGCTTAATCATCGATTGATAAATCCTCCTCGGGAGCCGAAAAAATTTGTAGAAAAAGCAGTAGTATTTTTACGTAAACATGCCAAAGGTAAAAAAGTATTTTGCGCACTCTCGGGAGGAATTGATAGTGCTACAACGTACTTGTTGTTAAAAGAGGCAAATATCGATATGATTCCGGTGTTTATCGATCATGGTCTTATGCGAATTATTAGAGGGATAGAAGAACGAGAGTATATTAGGAAACTATTTCCTGATATCAAAATCATCGACATTAGAGATTCGTTTCTTCCTCAGATTTTTGGAGAGGAGGATGCCGAGGTTAAGCGAAAATTATTCAAAGATGCGTACTCAGATACCATAAGTAAGGTAATAGAAGAAGAACGTTGTAATTTATTAGCTGATGGTACTATTTTACCTGATATTGAAGAGAGCTTTGGAGTTAAAATATCAGATTTAAGAGAGACCATGTCTATAGAAGAGGAGCTTGAATTAAAAGAACGAAATTTTCGCGGTTTTGTAAAAAGTCAACATAATTTAGAAATAGAGTATGATGTTGAGGCTACAATACAGCCTGTTGCAAGTCTTACTAAAGCAGAGGTAAGAAAGATGTTAGAATTTTTCAAAATGCCATCAGAATTGGTTTATCGGAAAGCTTTTCCAGGTCCAGCTCTTTCGGCACGAATAATCGGCCCCGTTACGTCAGATAACTTAAAATTTGAAAAGAAGGTTCATGATATTGTTGAATCAACCATAGATGATTATTATTTGGAAAATTACGGAAAAACTATGATTATTAACGATAAAGGAGAACAAGAACCATTTCAAGCATTTGCCGCAATAACAACTGATGTTCTTTTAAGGAGGGTAACCGGAATAATTGACGGGAAAAGGACTTATGAAGTTCCTTTATCTGTTAAAGGAGAATGGGATTTCGAAAAACTGACTAGATTTGCATCTCAAATAAAAGGATATTCAAGAGTATTATATGAACTTCATGAAAGCCATAAAGGTATTTATGACGTGATAATTAGATCCATCAATAGCGTGGATGCCCGAACTGCGAGCGTGACCAACTTAACTATTGAATTAATTGAAGATTTGAAATATAAACTGCTTGAAATCCCTGATACGAAAAACATTTACTGGGATATCACCCCTAAACCCCCAGCTACTATAGAATATGTATGAATTTTAAGGTTTATAAATATCAGAACAATTATATATTCCATATATAATGCGATATTTAGATTGAAAAAAGTACAATAGATTAAGCTCTAATCAATAAGAGTGGTTTATATTATTATTATTATGCATATTAATATTTACATAAATGTAAAAATCCCATTGTGGCTCTTTTATTTGTTATAAATGTTAAAAGAAACAAATTTTAATTTTAAACCTACCCTTTATTAATTAATTCATGGTGAATATTATGGCTAAGGTAACTGTTATTTCTACAAAAGATCGCATTTATGGGGTAAATAAATCATTCGAGTTATTAGGGATTAATTCTATTAAAAATAAGCATGTGATCATTAAACCAAATTTTAATACTGCGGACCCTCCTCCTGCTTCAAGCTCAATGGAAACAGTAAAGCAAATTATTTTAAATCTAAAAGAAGCGGGGGCAAAATCTATTACAATCGCAGAACGAAGCGGACCCGCTGACACTCATGAAACTTTTAAAAAAAAGGGACTCTACTCTCTTGGAGAGGAGTTAGATGTAAAGATAGTGGATTTAACCGCGTTATCTAAAGATGATTTTGTCCAAAAAAACCCAGAAGGAAATCATTGGAAAAACGGATTCCTCTTTCCTAAAATATACGATACTGCAGAATGCATTATTGAAACTTGTTGCTTAAAAACACATATGTATGGAGGACATTTTACATTATCTCTCAAAAACGCCGTTGCATTAGTACCAAAAAAGTTTATGGGTGAATTACATTCTTCTAAATATCAAAGAGAAATGATTACGGAGATTAATAGCGTATTCGCACCGGATCTCATTATTATGGATGGAATCCTTTGTTTTGTTGATGGAGGACCAATGGATGGCACTTTAAAAGAATCGAATGTATTTGTTGCAGGTATCGATAGGATAGCGGTTGATGCGGTTGGGGTCGCAATCCTCCGAATTTTAGGCACAACTCTCGAAGTAAGCAATGGTCCTATCTTTCAACAACCACAAATAAAAAGAGCAGTAGAATTAGGGATAGGCATCTCATCACCACGTGATATTGAATTTTTAACTGATTCCGGTGCATCTGAAAGACTGGTTTCTCAAATTAAAGAAAAATTATCGTTGTAAATTAAGATAATAATGAGTTTATTAGATGAATTTTCTGTTGCGGCAATTGTTTATCATAATGAAGACTATTTATTATTAAAATACGGACTTGGACATTGGGAATTTGTTAAAGGGCATAAAGAAAAAGACGAGACAGATAAACAAACCATATTTCGAGAATTAAAAGAAGAAACATGTATTATGGATGCGATGGTTATTAGTGGCTTCAAGGAAAATTATGATTATATTTTTACAAAAAACCATAAAAAGGTCCATAAATTTGTCACTTGTTATCTTATACAATCTAACACTAAACAAGTAACATTAAGTTATGAACACGTAGATTTTGCATGGCTTCCTTTTCAAAAAGCATTTAAACGTTTAACTTATAACAATGCTAAGAAGTTACTGCAAAAAGCTCATAATTTTCGAGAATCTCCATTAGCACCGTTTCTTTAATTGATCCATAGAATTCCTCCGTCGGTATATAAAGTATAAATGAAAATATATTTATTGGATTTGATTTGGAGTATATAACTTCAGAGTAAATGATAGATTTAACAAAAAAAGAATAATCCACGCAAATATTCCAATATAATACCCAAATTCTAATATTGTATTGTATTGTTGTAATGCATATACAAAGATTTTGACGTGATTTGAAATCCCCATAGTTGACCCAGCAGTCCCAATTAAAAATCCAAAAAATATTCTATTTGCTATTAATTGAAAATAACCAAAAAATATGAGAAATATTCCAAGAACTCCACTGTAGAAGGAGTAAACGAGCCCAATATCTGTTTTAAAACCAATAAAGGTTACATACGGCAAAAAGAGAGCGATGAATACCGAAAATATAAGAATTAAAAGAAAAAGTTTAATTGAACTTAGCCAAAAATATTCCCTATTTTGATCTTTTACAAAAGCTCGTACGGTAAAGATTGGAATTAATGCTAAAATTATCGCTGTAGTTAAAGGGAAATTTAATAGTGTTAAAATCCTTCCAGGAGCGATAGGTAAAATGAATAATACTGGAAAAAGCTCTTGATAAATAAAAAAAATTAGCAAAAGAAAAAAGATATAATATATAATTTTAATTGTTTTAGGTTTCATAGCATTTTCTCGGATTTCCTTAGTATTACAATGTTTATGAAAGCAATTTATTATTTTAAACCTTTCTTTTTAATATTAGAATTAACAGGTTATGCATTAGGAAAAATATTGAATAAAATTGCATTGGTTTTAAGATCAATATTCTAAAGATAGTTTAATTCATTTTTGTTCTTATTTTTAGTCTTAATATAAATTAAATTGCGAAAAACCTGGATTTGAATTGGTAGAATTAAATTATGATGATCACTATTTTATCTGCAAATAGAAATTAAATATAGATATCATATTAATAAGGTTCTTAGATGCAAGAAAATGAAACTATATATCGAGAGTTACAAAAACATCTCGATAAAATGCCTATTGGCTTTCCCTCTTCAGAAGATGGTTCTGATTTGAAGGTGCTGAAGGCTTTTTTTACTCCTGAGGAAGCGAAAATGGCTATGTATCTCAATTTTAATCCTGTTTCTCTGAATAGAATTTACTCTCAGATTAAAAAGATGGGATTAACTCTTGAGGAAACAAAAGGAAAATTGGAATCCATGGTAGAAAAAAGGATTATCTTTAAAGAAGTAAATCCCAAAACAAACCAAATATCCTATGGAAATTTGCCTTATGCAATTGGATTTTTTGAGACCCATGTTAACCACTTATCTAAAGAAATGGCACAAGCAAGTGAAGAATATGGAAAACGGTTTATTAGAGAGTTTTTAGGCGAAGATACGGGCATCCCACAGATGCGTACTGTTCCTATTAAAACTGCTATTTCTCATGAGAATACTATTATGGATTATGATAATGCACGAAAAATTCTTGAGGGTGTAGATGGCCCTTATGCAGTTGCACCATGTGTATGCGTTCAATCTAAAGAATTAATTGGAATTAAATGTAAACATAATATGCTAGAACGATGTATGGTTAATAGCCAAAATTACCTGGATCGTGGAGATGCTCGGGAGATCACAAAAGCAGAAGCATTTGAGATTTTGAACAAAGCGGAAGAGAGCGGACTTGTAATTCAACCAGGAAATGCAAAAAGTTCAGGAGGGTTCTGTTTATGCTGTGGTTGTTGTTGTGGTATTCTTTCTCACGCTAAGAAGCTTGAAAACCCTGCTCGATTATTTGCCTCCAACTATTATGCTGAAATTGATGAGCAACAATGCACTGGATGTAGTACTTGTTCAAATTGTTGTCCAATGGATGCTATAATCACGGGGGATGTCTCAATCATTAATAAAGAGCGATGTATAGGATGTGGAGTATGTGTATCGAAATGTCCTTCGAAAGCAATCCAACTAAAAAATAAAGAACACAGCATAATTCCCCCTGAAAATTCAATCGACTTAATGATTAAGATTGCAAGAAATAAAAAGAAACTTAGGTAAAGATTAGTTATTTGAATAAATTGGAATATGTTAGAATGTAATTTTTAAAAATTGAATAGTTTGCCATCAAATAATTAATACCCATAACAATACTTGGCTTTTTTTTTATAATATATAAAAAAAATCTTTTTGATAACAAACACTTTTAGTATAACAAACTATTAAGGTAATATAACATGGGAGACTTAACACAAGATGAAATAAGCAAGTTACCAACACAATTCGATAGCGTTCCATATAGCACTTTCTTTAAAGTATGGTATGCTCTGCAAAAAGCTATTCCACATGAGCAAAAAGGAGATTTTTTTACTAAAATTGGGAGATCTATAGGAAATGAATTCGATGATGAAGGAATAGAAACGATTGATGCTTTCCTTGAAAGATTACAACTATTTTTGGAGAAAGAATGGGCTATTACCGACAATGCTAAAGTTGATTTTAAAAGAGATTCGGAAGGAAAAGTCGTAAAATTATTAGCTAAGCAAGATTCTTGTAAGATGTGTTATGCTAATACGTACTATAGGCTTCATGATAATGGAAGTCCTTCCTGCATGTTTCCTCAGGTTATTATGGGCATTTTGAATAAAGTAAGAAGAAAATTTGGATTTAAAAATTTAAGATTTGAGGGTGTCCAGAAAGGTAGAGTCGGAGAGTGTGCAATGACCTGGAATATCAGATAAGTAAACTAAAATCTAAGTTTAGAGCCACTTTACTATTTATAATTTTGGATTCGCATCTGTATAGACTTAAAATCTATACAGTATTACTCATTGATTCTTCCGATATCTTTAAAACTTTCTAGCCAATATTGAGAATGGCTCAAGAATTTAGACAAAATTTTCTCCTGGAAAATGTTTGAGAAAAGTGTTTCAAAAATTAATTTTTCAATCATTACCACAACTCTAATGTCCTTTTGCCCTTAAGTAGGGGTTAGAATTAATATTTCCGATTGAGAATCGTATCGAAATGACCATCAAATGATGCAATCCAATCTGCTTTGAGCTCTTGATACAAATAAATCAATGAAGCGTCAGTAAAACTCAGCAATCGTTTGGAATTAATAAAGTTTTTACATATTTCTACGATCTTATCAATATCTTGAGCAGTTATTTGCATCACCTGAAAGAAGCTATCTGCTCCAATAAATAGTTCTATATACTTCTCTAAAAAAGAAATATTTCCATGGGAACGCTTAATAGCTAGCGTTAGAGTTTCATTCATTGTCAGATAATTCGTAAAGTATAAAGAAGATTCTTTTTCAAATATATCTAATATTTCATAAGCTCTCTCGTGGTATTTGTCTTTCTTAGATCTTAACGCAAATAAGAAATTGGTATCTAAAATCACAATCATATATAATACCCGTCCTTTTTTACCTGGTTCGTTCTTAAGATTCATAAATTAGCTCGTCATCAGATGTACCTATATGATAAAGAATCGCGTCACTCGCACTTTTTTTGAGCCTTTCGCGGAACTCCTTTGTAAGTTTCGGTTTCTCAATGGTCTCAATAAAAAATTCGTCTATTCTCTTATATGCAAATTCGATACTTTTATCTAAGACTTCTTGCTGTGATACTTTTTTCCCCAATTTCAAAGTTAATTCTGCTTGCAACCTTTCAAGCAAACTTTTATTGTTCAATTTTACATTTGCCATATTATTAGTAGACTTTTCTACTTATTATACTTTTCTACATAATTCTGTATCTCTAGCTAATATCTTCATAAATTAACAAGACAAAACAGAGCTAATAATAGAAATTTATCAGATTTCTCTCGAATTCTAAATATAATCAAACCTGTCCCAATTCTAATAACAATTTCATTAATACTAACGTTAACAATAGGATTGGTTATTTGGTTTAATTTGTCTTTAATAATTAGGCGCATAGTACCTTCAGTGCTTTTATTGGTTATGTATTACTTATTTAGAGATACAACCTCTCCGAAAACTGAACCAAATAAATTCTTGAACGTTAAAAAACTAGAACCGAGATAAAAATTATAAAGGAATTATAGCATATTATAATTGGGAGGAGACCTATGGAAAAAAATTATGTAATATATAAAGGTAAGAAAATATTTGTTAAAAGAGGCTGTCTTGAGCTCTCTCATAGGGATATTAAGGATATATCCGAAATTAATAACCTCGAAAATTTAGTAGATTTGGAGCTCTTGGATCTCCACGGAAATTCTATTTCCGAAATCAAAAATCTGAATAATCTGATCAATTTAAGGCGGTTGGTTTTATGGGATAATAATATTCGGGAAATTAAGGGGTTAGAAAATTTGATAAATTTAGAGAGTTTAGAGCTGGGATTTTATATGGATTGGAAGGTTGCTGGAAACAAAATAACGGAGAAATTCGGATTCAGGCCTATGGATTAGATAATCTTATTGATGATGAGCAACTGTTCTTTTACTGGACTATAAGGCATGGGAACAAAGTATGGAAAATTAGTGATGAACGATATCAATATCATTCTGCAATTACATTTTATTGTACTCAAACCACTACGTATCAAGGAGAAGTTCGTGTAGTGGACCCAGAAGGTAATGAGATGGTCGCCACGTTTAAAATTCATTCGGTTATTGACAGTACATTGGATGGAGTGGATGATATAACCGAAGAAATGTTGAAACTGTCCGATGGTCAATCGGATACCGATGGAGATGGCCTTACAGATACGTATGAAATGGCTGTGAGTAATACTTCGTATCTTGATCCAGATACGGACGGAGATTTATTATGGGATGGTCAATCGGTAAACGGGACTATTGGTGAGCTCGCGGTATCCACCGATCCCCTCGATTGGGATTCGGATGATGACTTTTTATCCGATGGAAGTGAATATTTTGGATGGAATATTACTGTGGTCTATTTTGAAAATAGCAGTACATTTCAGGTGACGTCAGATTCATTAGACAACGATACCGATAATGATGGATTAAGCGATTATGACGAGTATTATGCTGGTTCTCACCCGCGGCAAGCTGATACAGATAATGATGACCTAACAGACGACGTTGATCCTTTCCCGACTAAATGGGACGGAGATGAAGATTTATTGAGTGATTATGAAGAAATTTTACGCGGTACTGACTATAATAATACTGATTCGGATCAAGATGGGCTCAAGGATGGAGAGGAAGTATATGGATGGGGAATTGGGTTCTTTACTAATCCCCTGGATGCCGATTCGGACCATGATCACGTATCGGATTCAGCGGAGATTAAGAATTACTTAGTTAAATTGCAAGATGAAGGATTTGACGACTTAGATAAAAAGGTTAATCTTTCACAACCGGTATCATTACATTTTCCCCATCACTTTGAACAAGCATCCGCAGCCCAAATTTCCTTTGGAATTAGTTTTGGTGAGTTCGGAGAGAATGCAACGGATTCATATGGCGTAGAAGATGGAGAAGTTCCAGATATGTATGTTATTATTACAAAGAAGGATGATGGTACTCTTCTCGCGAACTTCTCCACTAATGGAACTAGATATTTCAGTCAAGTTATAGACATTACCCCCATTATGAATAACATTTCTCTTGGTTACGATTATTTCGGGGACTATGAAATAGGGCTCGGAATTAAGGGAGGATCAGGGAGAGATGGTGTCTTTCCCGCAACATATAGTTTTGAAAACGATGAAGATGAATCTACTCCCAATGGATGGACGATTACTCCAGATTCAGGCATGTATGGAAAGATTATTAGTGAAAAAATTGGACATCATAAAGTATTAGAGATGTACGACTCTGGATCATCTGGTGACGTTAATTATGAACAGATGTGGAGTTACAACTTTCGAGGGACAATTGAATCATGGTGGTACACCTCAGATGCGACTGGGGGCTTTTCAATGCAGGTCATGTCGGGAGGCGCAACCTATTGCATTCGGCTATATCTTTATGAAGATTACTTTAAACTCTATACACCATCAGGATGGGTGTACATAAGAACTGCTACAGATAATACTTGGTATCATGTAAGGATTGATTATGAAACGGGTACCGGAGGGTATCAAGGACTTTCTGCGGATACCTTTTATGTCTATATCAACGATACCAGATATGGTCCTTATAGCTTTTATACTGCAGTATGGTCTATTGATCATATTCAAGGCTGGACTGCAGGTAGTTTGAGTATCGCATATTATTCCTATTTGGATGCAGTAGGGTATTCATGGGATAACGGATATGACATAGGAGATAACATACAAGATACTTTAGTAAATTATAGATTTCTCGAATCTGGAAATTATTTTGCAACCTATAGCTTTGAAAATGAAGAGGATAATACCGTGGGTACTGATATTGATTTTATTGATGAGTATTATCCATGTTATAACTCGTATGCTAAAATTGTGTCAGAATTTAGCGGGCATGCAAAGGTTGTTGATTTATATGACGCATATTCAAGTAATTACCCAATTTTCTATCATTACTTTGATAATTCTCAAACAAGTGGAACCATGGAGTTCTGGTGGCGAACTAACAATGCATTTAAACAGTCTACTGTTGCGCTCTATTCAGGAGGATCAATTGGACAACGATTAATGATCGACTATTTTAAACTTAAATATTATGATGGTAGTTGGCATGATATATGTGACATTTTCTCTGATGCGTGGTATCATATTCGAGTAGATTTTGAATGTGGTGCTGGTCAATATGAGGGATTATCAGCGGATACATTTTATGTGTATGTGAATGGAGTGAAATATGGACCTTATTCGTTCCAAGCAGATATGACTAGTTTCGATAGGGTGAGATTTTGGACTTCAAGTTCGCAATACTTTTATCATGCGTATTTTGACGCGTTTGGATTTACGTGGGATCCGAATTATTATATTGGAAAAAATAGGGTAGATCAACTAAAAGCAGGGTGTTATCTTGATTATTTTGAATTGGAATTCTGTCGTTATCTCGATCCTTTAGATTCCGATACGGATGACGATGGAATTCTAGATGGTGTAGAGATGGGTATTTTGGTTGAGGGCACTGATCTTATTGATTTTAATGAAATTTATGTAGCGAATGAGATAAATAAGACTCCCGTATCCCATTGGATATTAGAGGAAGGAACCGGTACAATAGTTGAAGATTATATTGGTTCTAAAGATGGAACTATTTATGGTGCAACTTGGGACACAGGAATTCAAAGTGATTATTGCCTCCGATTCGATGGGACAAATGATTATGTGGAGCTTCCAAGTGTGAACCCAACGGACCAAATTACAGTAAGTGCTTGGGTAAAATCCGATTCATCGTCACATTATGGTAATAGCGTGTGGCAGTTTGTAAGCAAATACAGCGCCTACATCTTGGGAACTACGGGCTCTAATAGTAAAGAAGTGTCCTTCTTAATCTATGGAAATGGCGTGGGTTGGGATTACGGATGTACCTACACGGTGCCTGACCCCCAGAACTGGCATTTATTTGCGGGAACGTATAATAGTACTTCTGGAGAAACAAAATTATATGTTGACGGGGAGTTGAAAGATACCGAATCTGGGCTTTCTCCCAGCACACTTATTAATAGTGACTCTGGACCACTTAATCTCGGTAGAAGAGAGGCTCATGCTGACCCACAATGGTTTGATGGGTGCATTGATGATGTCCAAATCTATGATATGTGTCTAAATGCCAATGAGATCAAACAATTATTTAAATCAGGACATAATGTAGAATTAGTTGCAATAGGTAACTATTCTGCAACTTACTCTTTTGAGGATGAGGCTGATGGTACGAGTGGAACCAATATTGATTTTGTAGATTATGATGGTACTCAGACAGGAGGGACTGTAAGCATTGTAGGTGAGTATAAGTACCATAATAAAGTGTTGCGGATTGAAGATAATCATGATGGAAGTGATTCTTATATTAAGAATTATTTCGATTATGGACGAAATAATGGAACAATAGAAGGATGGTTTGCCTCCGATGATACGGATAAGTATACAATTATATACCTATTTAATGAGATTGGGCAACTATGCACCAGCTTTCATATCTATGGCGGAAATTTTCGATATTGGGATGCTCAATGGGGAACGCATGTAATTAGAACAGGTGCTGAGGATAATGTATGGTATCATTGGAAGATTGTATTTAATTGTTCCACAGATACTTATGACTTATATATCGATGGGCAACTTGAAGCCTCCTCCATCGCTTTCATGAATAGTGCCACCACCTTAAATTCGATGAATTTCAATAGTGGTGGCAGTCATACGGGGTATAACTTATATTTTGATGCAATTGGTTACTGTTGGTATACGGAGAATCATTCCTACTATTGGGAAGGTATGAATTACGAAGAACAGCTACCGAACATTTCTGATATTGGTCATTATCCTGCTACATACAGTTTTGAAGAAGATACGGTGGGGGGTCACCCTGTTGGATGGATTATCAGTGAAGGGAGTTATACAGATATACAAGTAGAAGAAGAAGTCGGAGGTCATAAAAACGTGATTTCTGTTAGAGATTGGGGCACTTCCTCATGTTATGCTGAACAAACGTTCTCTTCTGGTCAGTCCCATGGAACTATTGAGTGGTGGTTTAGATCCGCAGGTACTTCAGGTTATCGCGTTCAGGATGTACGATTTGGATGGAGTTCATTAACGGATTCTTACACTACATTTAGAATTGTGTTTTATACTAATTATATGTATGTACAACATGGGGGTGGTACTACGGTTGTATTCTATTTTTCACCGAACACCTGGTATCATTTAAAGTTTACATGGGATAGTACTAGTGGCGGTTATGATGGAAATGGGGAAAATCAATGTACTTTCTATGTGGATGGTGAGGACAAAGGAACATTTAATTTTTGGAACCATCACGATACGATAGATAAACTTCATGTTCAAACTTGGGGAGGTTCATGTACCACAGATGAAAAGATTTATCATGATGCTTTTGGGCACTCTTGGGATCCAAATTATGAAATTGGTGACAATCTTAATAGCGATTTTCCTGAATTAACAGATATGAATGAATATTATTTAGAAATTCCTCAAATAGGTGAGGTTTCTGATGCGGAATTAGATATAAAAATTGAATCGTTGTGTATTCCTGAAGGAAGTGGTCAACTGTTCGCCCAGCTTATTAAAGAAGAGATAAATCTTACAAAGTCGGATATAATTCTTCTCCAAGATTATATTTCGTTTGATTCCTCCCAGATTTTTGTCTATTCAAAGCTTATCGATTTGAGTGCCTATTGCACTTCAGGAGAGGTTTATAGTACCTATAAATTACAATTGCAGCTATTTAGCACTGCTGCTTCAGACATTTTTAATCTTTTGAAATTTGAAATCGAGACCGATACATTTGTAGTTGCTGAATTTGGCGATACAGAAGCGTGGGTAACTAACCCTGCTGCTAATGATACTGATGGAGATACAATTTCCGATTATGATGAGATCTTTGGATGGACATATGATTCTCAAACCTTTTATACCAATCCGTTAAGTGTTGATACTGATGCAGATGATTGTTGGGACAACGTTGACCGAGAGCCATTGAAGGATCTTATGCTCGAAATAAAACCAGATTATGGTGAAGTTGATATATATGAATCACTTAGTCGTACACCATTGCTACAAATAGTTATTAACATGTCATTTGTAATTCCTGATTATTCAATCATTACACCGTGTATTTTAGCTACGCAACAAGATGGGTATTATGATAATTTTTATCACCGCGCTGATTTTACTGAGTTAACATATTATGTCAATTTGGACGATAATATTGACGCCTATGAAGAGGGAGAAGTAATGATACCCCTACGCTTGTATTTGGTAAAGCGCCACTTAGGGGAAAATGATGAAGTTTTGGCAGATAGTTATGTAGGGGGTATTTGGTATGACACAACTAGTTCTTCACCACAAAACCTTTGGACGGTATTTCAAAATAATTGGGTATATGTCGACTTTACATTGGTCGCGATTGAACGTGCTAACGTCTTTGCGGTTTATAACATCAATTCCACCTTTACAGGAAGATATCATGATAGAGCTCAAAGATATACCATAATCCAGATGCAAATTCCGGATGATGATCATTATCTCGGCTCCGAGAGTTTCTTGGAAGAAGAAATTGGGGCTAATAGTACTACTATAGACTTTATTGATATGGACAATTCCGCAGAGGAAAGTTGTGCCATGATCGTTGAGGATTTCGAGTCGCATACTAATGTATTGCGAGTAGAAGAAGGAGATCAAGACCATACCGACATCACCCATAATTTTGGTACAAATCGAGCAGATGGAACTATTGAGTGGTGGTGGTGTAGTAGTGATGTATCTAATGGAGAGCTTCACTTCATCTTGAAAGATCAGACCTACGATGCAATTTGGGTTTCGATAAGAAATGGTTATATTCAATATAGAGATTCCTCAGGATATCATAATGTGTTTGGAGTATCGAATAATCAGTGGTATCGCATGAAGATAGTCTTTTATTGCAAAGTTGGTCAATATGGAATTTATTTGTATGATATTTATGTTGACGGCACATTGCGAAAAGAGGACTCTGCGTTTTATACCAATCGGGATGATGTTGATAAATTACAGATAAAAACTGGAGGGGGAACCCTCTTTGGCTATTTCGACGCGTTCGGATATTCTTGGGACAATGGGTATTCTGTTGGGGATAATGCTAATACCTATAGCGTGTCAGGAACTCCATTTGAACACGGGATGAATGTGATTGTCATTCCTACCGAGTCATTCACTCATACCTTATTAAACGGGTATCTTGAGAACGATGAATTAGATCAAACGCCTTTATACCATCCTGATCCCCACATATTTGAATTCGTGGCAATCGGGCGCAATGGTCAGTCCGGAGACGCAAATTCCGATGTTGATTTCCACTTCTACCGCCGAAATATCTCACCAAGCGACGCGATGGAAGTCTTAGAACTTTTATTATATGGGTTACTAAATGAAACGCATAATGAAGAGAACGCCGTAAAACTACATGATTATGCGTGTACCAAGATCAATGGCACTAAGGCTACGGATTTGAACTTACCGTTCTCTGTGTTAGGATTTGTAACTTGGTTCAATCCGTATTCTAATTCTCAGATGGGAGGTGAGCCCGTAGTTTCGGGTGGATTTGACCTTTGGCTCTGGCTTCTGTGCTTGTTCGTACCCTACGCCGCACAAATGCTACACAGTCAAATGGCTATGACTGGGGGACAATTTTATAAGTATCTTGCGGGATTTGCAACTGATATCATCATGAAAATACTCTCACCTCTAGGAGATTTACTATGGTTAATTGCGAGGGCAGCTTTGTTAGTATTTGTATATATATGCCTAGCTTTTGAATTCTTCTTTATTTCTCTAGAGATTTTGACGCTTGGAATACCACTTCTAATAATGAGTCAATTCTCTGATTTTGGGGTTAATTTAGGTCTTAAATTCAGTTTTGAATACGGTCTAGATATACTTGCTGGATACTTGTTATTAGAGAATTCAAACAACGACATTTCGATTCAAAAATTCATTGTTTGGAACTATTGGGATTATTTTGATCTATATATACCTTGGATCGTCAGCAAAACATTACTAGGGGATGCCATTATAAGCGAAGAAAGAGAAGACATTTTTGGGAATACAGAGACCGTAGAAGGAGACCCTTACGATAATCCGATTTCTGAAATTCAAGCTCAACCAATATTATTTAACAATACCTATGTGCAGTTGAGCACAAACGAGTACGCATTTAGAGTAACATACAAGGATGTAAACTTTAACTCTCCAGATCAGAATTATGGCGTTAGATTGCATTTAATCGCGCCTAATGGTACCGCTTTCGAGTATATTGGAATGAATTGCGAGGAATCGTCTCCTGATTACACTTCCGCTTTGGGAGTTAATTTTAGTGTAACAGTTGATATGTCAATACACAATACTGGCTTATGGCATTATTATTTCTCAACCAAAGATGGAAACGACGGTAATATGACTGTATTCCCTAACAATGGATACTTTATCGGTCCAACTACGGTTAATACCACCTATTTCTTATTCCAAGAGAGAGTGACAACAAGTTCATTCTATTTTGAAACTGAAGGGTGGGCTAATGAAGATTTTAACTTCTATGTTAGTTGGTGGGATATGGTGGAATACACAGCACCAGAAAATGTTTATTTGTGTTTAGTTCCTGCAAATAATACTTTGGATACTGGAGTTTCAAAGACCTCTGGTATACAAAGGTTCTTAATGCAGCCTGTTAGCGGTAATCCTAATTATTCAAATCCTGTAGAGTACAAAAAAGTGCTAAATTTTGATGCGTTGGGTTATGAGAGAGCGCAACTTGGATATTTTTCATATTATTTTGAAGCAAAGGTTATCAACGGTAATTTCACTTATGGATTTGATTATAATGAAGAAGGTATAATTCATTTCAATATTTTGGTCAAAACAATCAATAGTCCGAGTCTAAAAGTAGACTTTAAAAAAATAGGTGTATCTTCTAACCTTCCAGATGTTATTACAGATAACAGCTTTTTAGAATTTAAAGCAACTTATATTGATAGTTCCTGTACTGAGCCAGAGAATATAAGTATTTCATTTACTAATCTATACACTCATGAAGTAGTTAAGTATAATATGACAAAATATTATTCTTCATTAGAGGGTGATGAACATAGATATTATATGTATGTCAAGGGTTCAAGTTTAGAGTGTGGTTCTTGGGATGTAGATCTAGAAATCATAGGTATTCAGAGTGATGTAGAAACGTATAGCCAAAGTTTTGCTCTAGGTCAAACTGTTGTTACTGTTTTAGGAGATGTGCTAGCAGGTATGAATATTTTTAGTACAACAATAAATTTTCTAGGATTTTTACCTATGATGGGCCATATAGCTTCATTGTTAATGGTAATAGCTGGTAATTCTCCAGCCTCAGGAATTCATGGGAAGACATTAATTCTTGCAGGGAATGTTCTGGCTATAACAACTACCATTGTTGCTTTAACATTTGCAATAACTCAGTTTATATTAATGGTTCAGAACATCGAAGAGGATTTACCAAGGTTGATCGGTTTTGCTATAGGTTGTATGTTTATATTTGTGTTTTACGGATTAGCCGCTACAGCTTTTAAGAAAGATAAACCTTGCGAATGGATTAGTCCTCAAGTTACTATCGAGAAACTTCTAAACATGAGATTTATATTTACGAAGGGATTGTCTTCTATATTATTATTGGTATCTATTGCTTCAATTTTACTAGGATTATTTTTCCCAAATGTTGCATGGGGTTTAATATCTGGCTTTGCATCAGCTGGCTTTAGCATTGTACGGAACTCATTAGGGTTATTGGCGATGTCATTGATGCTAGGGATTATATTAGGGTTTCTAAGTTGGTTTAATACAGGGAAAAAGGGGACTCCTGGTGCTGCAATGGGGCTGCTAAATCCAGTCAATGTTAAGACAATAAAGTGGTCGATGATTATCTATAGTAGCGCTTTATTCGTTTTAGCCATTGCAGCGTTTACTGCAATTGGGTTTTACGTAGTAAATAATATTTGAGGTGAAAAAAGATGAAAAAAAAAGAAAAAAAAAATTTAACTTTCTTAGTTTGTTTGTTACTTGCCATGTTAATCATTTTTATCCCTTCTAATGGGGAAGCATGGTACAATGGTAACTATGCGTTAACTGCAGAAAAATGGCTGGCAGATTATAACAGTCATACATACAAATATTATGGAACTCATGATACAATTGCTCATAAAGTATGGGACCTAACGATCGCTGATCCTTTAGATGGTTGGCTTACAGTTGATAATCGTCCTTTTGCAACTCAGAGAACCTTTGCTTATTTTATGTTGGGTACAGAGGTGCCAGACTATGGCACCTACGATTTTGAAGTAGTTTCAGATCTAGAGTGTGGTGGTATATATTTAAGTAAGGAATTGTGTGGTTTTGTGTCCTCACATGAGTGTTATATCAGTAGTACTGGTGCTTTACTTTCTAAAGGAGCTGTCCAGGGTACTAGGACTGCTTGTAGTCGTGCATTATTTTACCTAAAAATGGGATTTTGCGAAGCGGCGGCTTATTCAATGGGAGCTATGATGCATTACATTAGTGATGTTGTTTGCTTCCCCCATGTTTTAATCTCTATGTATGGTGATGATCGTCATAAATCTTATGAGGCTCATATTCAAGCGCTAACTAGCAAACCTTATAAACTTAATCCTAACTTCAGATTAAATACGCATGGTTGGATTTCAAGTATGTCCCTATATCCTGAGGAATGTACTATTAATGCAGCTAAGGATACTTATTTCGGATCATTCGCTCCGCAACAAAAGACAGCAAACTGGATGAAAGATTTTTGGTTTGGTCAACTTCCAATTAGCTTTGAAAACGATTTTATGCAAACAGTCGAGATTAATCTAAATACAGGAGTGTATTATGGTGCTAAAGCTATACAGTGGATTAGAAGTCAACTTCCTAATGGAATTGACTGCAGGTGTAAACAAGATGCAGCGAGTGCTGAAGCTTGGCGAAAAACTACGGCTGAAGCATTAGCTGATCTGCTTGAAACTTCAGTACAACAAGTAGAGTGGATGGTTGGATTTTTTCTAGTTGGAAAAATGATGGCAGTTTTTTCACTGGTGATGGTTAGTAAGGAAGAAGTAGCCTCGTCTACTAAACAAATTCCAATAATCATAAAAGTGTTTCGTAGATGATAGAAAAATTATTTAACTTTTTTTTTATTTTTATAGAAAAGATTTTAAAGGTGAAAAAAACGATTAATTTAAAATCGAAGATGTTTTGGTTATCATTATTGTTAGTTTCTATTTTAGTATTATTATTGTTTTTTGTACTATTAGTATACCCAAACTTAGTTTTGAGTATTCCGACTGAGGGAAGTGGTTGCCCTTATTGTAATTATAAATTGGTTTTATTAATATTGAATGAGGTGAAATTATGACTAGTAAAGGCAGAGATAATTTATATACCTTTAGAAAGGGCAATTTCCTCAAATTTATCAGGAAATATAACCTCAGCGGTGATGGTACTGAAGTGAATCCTTATATAATCCCTGTGGAGGTATCATTGCCAGAAAATCTTTATGTAAAAAATGTAAAACTATTTTTGCTATTCGAAGGTTATCACTTTACTAGTCTTACGTTTAGGTGGTGTAGGAATATCACATTTAGAAACTGCTCATTTAATTTTCTTGCAGTGTACCAAACTAATGATCTAAAATTTTACTCCTGTTCCATTACTCATTTAAACCTTTCTGGAGCAGCTTTTAATTTGTTTGAGGATTGTAGGATAGAAAACGTAGCAAATTTAAGCTCCGCTGGAAATATATTTAAAAGCACCACCTTGGATGAGAATACTGTGCAAGGTGCATTAATGGGCAAGCTCGATTTAGGCGTTTTTGTCAAATTGATCAATTACCTTCTTATATTTTTACTTGTTTCATTATTATCGACTCTTGCCATATCCCTGCTCGGCTCACTTGATTGGGGCTATGTCATTGCAGTAGGGATCGGCTTGGTGTTGTTTATTGTGGTACGTCAACTTTTAATGCGGGCCAGTAAGTCCTCTCAAGAGATTGGGCCTAACCAAATTATTCAATGAGGGAGGTTAGCCTAAAAAAAATATAATTTAGTAAATGTAGTGAGTCTGTATATTAAAAAAGCATTTTAAATTAATATTTTTATAAGTAAAAGTCTTAGAAAATTATGAGAGTTAAAGAAAAATGAACTATGTTATGGTTAGGGGAGAAAAATATGTTGTCCGTACACATCAGGGGATTGACTCTAGTCTTTACTTGCCCCATAAGGATATCGAAAGTATTTTGGAAATTGAAAATCTCGATTATTTAACCGAACTTAGCTCGCTATGTCTTCGGAGTAATAAAATCAAAGAAATTTCTGGTTTGGAGGCTTTAGTTAACTTGAGAGAGCTAGATTTGAGTCTTAATCAAATATCCGTCATTAAAGGGTTAGAATCTCTTCAAAATTTGGAGATGCTAAATCTAGAAGTAAATCAAATCTCGAAAATTGAGGGTCTTAAAACATTAGAAAATCTTAAATTCTTAAATCTCTCCTGTAATAGTATCTCTGAGTTAATTGGATTGGAATCTCTCTGGAAATTACATTTTCTTGATTTATCTGGCAATAAAATAAAAGACATTACTAATATCGCTCATAATAAATTTATAGAAAGGTTAATACTTGGAAAAAATCGAATAGAAAACATAAAACCTATTGAAGATTGTTTTCTTTTAAGATCTCTTGATTTAAGGTTCAATAAAATTACAAAAATTAACTTAAACTTTGAAGAAGTGAGTGAGCTAGAGCAACTACTTTTGCTTGGAAACCCAATTGAAACTATCCAAAATCCCGAACAATTATATAATATCTTTGATTTGGAACTTGATTATAATTCTCTCCCCGATTCTTTAAAAACTATATTAAAAAATAAGTTTTACCCTGAATGGTAATTGTGTTAAAATGAAAAAAAATATTTCCTCATTGCTTAGTATCGTTGTTTTAATTTCAGGATTATTAGTTCCAATTTTGTTACCTTATAGCTATTCAGGAATTGATAATACCGTGCGTAGTATTAAGTTCCCTAATGATTTCATTGAATATGATATCAACTCAACTGAACCTTGGTTTAAATATTCTTATTTTATCAAAAATTTGAACTTGTTTCCACTTGATTTGCATTTGCAAGCATCTATCGCAATTCAGTATTATCCAGAATACGAAAATAACACTACACAATCTATCATCTTCTCTGACTCGTCGCAGTTTTTTCCTATTAGCGCTGATCAATCTTTTTTCATCTATATCAACGCTACCACTGAGAAATTTAATGTACCTACACTTCAGAATATATTCGATACAATTAATGCTTCTAAACCATTTTCCTACCTCCTTAGCGCTCATTTTCAAGGCAATTATCTTAATAACCTTATAAACTTTCAAGTCAGCTTTTCTTCTCTTAATGTCTCAGATTTAGAATTCCATTTTTAATAATGGAGGCTGTGGGAAAATTGGATATAAATATGTTTAGGACTCAAAGATTTAGATTTTTATTACTTTTTAGTTCAGTTAGCTTCACATGTATCATTTTGCCTTTGATAATTTTTTTCCAGCTCAGCATTTTGTTAGGTAGCTCAATTAATTTCCGAGCCTATATGATTAAAGCTAATTTTATTTTTCTACCCATTATCATCGTCGGAATTGTTATTTTAAGCTTCGTTATCCTTATGACTTTTTATCAACCCTATATGTACTCCCGACTTATGTTATCCCTTCTCTCAGAGTCCGCCTATATTGCTCAGATAATTATAATGTCTCTCTTGTTTGATGTGTATTTTGATTATGGCGCTTTATTCGTGCGTATTGATCTGTCCCGCTTGTATTTATTTCTGATTATTATTCCCGCTCTCTTGATAGTAAGACAGCTCTATAACTTCTTTTATTCTCATAAAGATTATATCAGCAAATATCATGTTCTCCGGATCATCCAAAAGGCGAAGGGGATTTCTAATCAGCGCTCCCTCCGGAAATTCATTTCTAACGATTCTGCGATACCTAATGACCAAAAATCTGCCCTTCTAAAGAATCTTTCTCAAGTTCTAACAGCAATAGAAACAGAGCAGCCTCCATTATTGGAACAGATTCAAGGTAAGTTTAAAATAACTCAACACGGCTTTCAGATGATCAATTATTTCGATAAACGTTATAGTCAAGAAGACATCATTACTCCTAAACCAGGCGTAGAGAAAGTCCCGCTACAATATTGGACCGAAGAGGAGCTTCGTAGGCTCCAAGAGTCCGATGATAATGCCTAATTTAGCTCTGAGCATCCTTAATAACGAAAGCTTGAGTCCACAATTTTACATTACTGGACTGAAGAAGACCTTCAAAAGTTAAAGAATTCTCGCTCAGTGGCATAGGGTATTATTTAATAGTTAAACCCCTGTAATCGGGGTGAAACCATATTTTTAAAAAAAATCAATAATACATTGTTTCCACTTTGGTTTGTTACCCAATTTTATATTTTTTTTTCTAATTAAATGAAATATTAGAGTATAAGCCTGGTATACCTTATGTTTTAATAGACTATTAGTTTAATAGTTCTCCTTTTTATTGAACTTTTGCATAAAATTTCGAATCATAAATGATCGAAAAGTTGAAGAAAGTCGAAATTCGCTATCATATTAGTATAATATTCGTCAATCAAATAATTTTTCTAGTTTTCTTGCTTAAGACCGATCGCTTAATTTGATAATTTTGATCATCAACTTTTTAGGTTTTGACATATGGGATTGGTATCCCAGAGATTTATTTGATCACAATCTAACATAAAATGATCGTATTTAAATAGTCTAGTTTCTTCTAGTAACTTGGTGATGAAAAAAATGACTCAAACAAATTTTACAAACGGCATGGTAGATAAGGCAGAAGA
>Ga0180438_10003789_pt1 | contig 22426 bp, 14 predicted proteins | sample SS_ome_12_FD_132455 | JGI IMG/M metagenome (GOLD analysis project Ga0180438, IMG submission 132455) | Hypersaline lake sediment archaeal communities from the Salton Sea, California, USA - SS_3_D_2 metaG | ecosystem: Environmental > Aquatic > Non-marine Saline and Alkaline > Hypersaline >...
TCAGGTTTTTAAAGAGACGTTGTCAAAGAACGAAAAAAATAACTTGAAATCTATGAATAAAGCAGCGTAAATTCAACACACCTCATCGGAGGCAACTGTCAGGTGAATACTGTCTCTGTACAACTTTTAGTGTACTCGCAGTTCACTTATCTGAAAATTGATTTGAAATCTTTGAATTCTATTTTATTAAGTAAACTCTGCGTATAGATTCCATATAAGACAAAGCTGTCCTTTTACTACTATTACTCAATAAATCCTATATGAAATGGATTTAATTTTTTTACCTTTAATTCCATACATATCGTGATCGTAGTTTATTATGCCATGATCTTTCAAGAAAATTATCGTGCTGAAGCCTACCAACGACAATACCTACATCAATTCCTAATTCATCGGCAAAACGAATCATATCATTTGGATAAAATGATCCTCGATTTACAAAGAGATCGTACTCCTTCTGAGGGATTAAAGTATCAGAGGCAAAACGATCTGCGTCCTCTTCTTGTTTTTGGCACTCAGGACTATAATCATCAACTTCAAGAAAAACAGATTGGCGGTTGTGTAAAAGAAGATGACCAACTTCATGAAATATACTAAACCAGAAGATATCCGCCCAACTCCCTCTGATAGTCATCATTAACACAGCCTTATCTTTGCCCAACCAAAATGTAGCCCCATGTGCATATGTTTTTGGGAGATGTTGACATAATATTAGGGCTACACCAGCATTTCGAAGATTTGTTTTTAATTCTTTTTCGAAACACTTTGGGTCTTCTTTGGTCATAAGGCGCATTGTTGGTAATAGTTGTTCAAGATTATTTTTATTAAATGTAGAACAATCCATATTTTGTGCTTCTATCTCACCAATACGCAACCATGCTGCAACTGACTCAGGAGATCTTTGAGAATTTTCTTTTTTACCACATCGAAAAGCAATCTGGTATCTATTTAAATTTTTGATATTATGTAGAGATGTCACACCAAAATATCTTTGCAATTCAATCACTTTTTCAATTGGCCTTGTCCTCTTTTTAACGTAACCCAGTTTCACCAGTTCGTTATAGCAATATTTCGTTACCAATTTTGTTTCTTCATAGAGCCGTTCTTTTTCACTTTCTTCTTGTAAACGGGCTAAAGTAAGTCGATACTCAGTCTCCAGACCCGTCCAAATGTGAGCCGGTACACCGACCACTTTCTCGAGTTGCAGAGCAGTATCGGGCGTAATGGATTTCTCACCTTTGAAAATAGCACTCAATTTCGGTGCAGGCCTGTTCATTCGGCGAGCTAGTTCGTCTTTAGACATTCCCAACTCTAAAACCACTTCTTCCAAATATTCGCCGGGCGGGATTGCTAAATTGGATTGTATGTTACCTTTAGTTTTCATAATGTCTCGATACCTCCTCTATCCTCGCAATTTCAAGCTTATCTCCCTCCAAGGTAAAGATTAAACGATAATAATCTGTTAATCTTACAGCCCATTGTCCCTTTCTGTCTTGTTTAAGAGGATGGCATTTCAATGCTGGCAACTGGCATAACTCATTAATATTTTTTACTTGTTTCATAATATCAATACGCTGGACATATTTACGCGCAACAGTTTTTCCATAGGACTTTTCTGCTTCCATGTAATTTGTATATTGCTTTTTAAGTTTTCTCGTCCGAAACCAAATTTGCAAAAAATAACCTCTTTGTGCACTATATTTTCTTTACCCCTTAGGTAAACTAATATATATATTTATTTCACAATTGTCAAGTATTAAATTTACCTTCAAGGTAAAGGGGATTTTCAATGAATTATTTATACAAGTCGAAAACGATGAGCATAAACCTCATCTGGTTTCTTACTCTTGTTCAATCTCTTGACTGGCTCAATGAAATCTTCTGCTTTATTAAAACCATGTTCTCTGTAGTATTTTGTCCCAATTTCCTCAAGTTTACCCTGTATGCATTAATATATTTCGATTATCAAACCTGTGTATTTTTGTTTATAATAACTACACATAACAATCTTATACTATCCCAATGGTTTGGGCGAGATTCTTGTTGTCATGGCGATCTTCCCGTCCCTGATGCCTTCTACAAGATTTGGATAGTTGAAAAAGATGCGTCTCATGTAAACACATTCTGAAATAATTTAAAGTACGAAAGACTAAAAAAAATTAAAGACTGATAATAAATATTAGTTAATTTTTATAGACGGAAAATAGATATTAGTCATCCTGCCCCCGATGAGCTGTCTCTTCTTCATCCACCCAATCAGGCTCTTCATAGATCATGCCCTTTCGGCCGGGTACCTTTCGCATCGGCCCTGGTTTATATAATTCGCATGATTTAGGGCCATAGCAGAAGGTCTCAAAACGATACTGTTTTTTTGTGGGATTCCAATGATCAACGATGATTTCAACAGGCATCTTGCACCCCCAGATGCAACCCATGCAGGACTTATCATAGGTAATTGAAGCAAGCCTTCTATGGCCCCTTTCGCGATAGACTTGAAGATCAGGTGGTATGCCCAACCATGGAGGGGGTGTGAGGTTCATTCTTTTAGGTTGTGATTGTACTTTTAATTTGCTGACTCTGTAGAATTCAGCTATCTCCTTACGAGAATCGACTACAGACATGCACTCACCACTTACTTCTTTGCTGACTTGAAATTGATGCTTTGCATGTGTTCCTTTTCCAACAGCCACTATAAATCCCCGCTCATCATTTCCGATCGATCCATGTATGCTAAGTACATAACCAAGATAATTATGGTGTCGTTCATCAAATGACCGTACGAGCCGGATTCGAGGTTGGATGGAGGTTATGACGCCCTCAAAATATATTTTTGGTGTCATTATATTTCCATCGCTCTTTTCAGCACCTCCCTCAACTTCTTCCCAGCCTTAAAATGTGTTTTCCTCCTGGCAGGAACAAAGATGGTCTCGCCAGTCTTTGGATTCCTTGCTCTAGGTTTTGCCTTTGCCCTTTTTACTTCAAAAACACCAAAGTCTCTGATCTCGATGCGGATTTCTGGATCTGCCTCCATCATAAACTCACGAAGTGCTGTGAAAAGGGCATCAGCGATTTTTGATGTGTTGTAGATTTTTACGCCAGTCAGTTTCGCTGTTCGCTTGGCGACGTCGTGTTTGGTGATGGTTGGGATTTTGGTCATACGATCCTTATATTATACTCTTGGCTCCGGCAAAACAACAGAAATAGCCAGTAAATCCATCGGTAAAAAAGGCCTTATCTTGGTTTGTCCCTCTCGAATGACCCGACTAACATTTTGAAATGATTCCGATAATTCTGTTGACTTAAGATTAGCGATTTCTTTCATTTTTTGATCAATAGAGGAAAAATGCTTCATGCCAACGCCCAGCCAATATTTCTTATCACTTTCATTCACATTCGATGTCGGATTTATGTGATCGAATAAATGTTTGGCTTCATTCAGCCCCATCCAATCCTCATTACCAACCTCTCCTTTAAAGCCGACAACAACACACTCTTCAGCAATCGAAACCTCCTGGTTGTCTCCCATTTCAATGAGGTATCTTGGTCGCAGAATTAAAAATATCAGAACGACATGCACATCCTTTGACCTAATCACACTGCAACGAGCTGATATGGAGCGATCTCCTTCAGGATGAAAAGCTGTACTGAACACATATTCTGAAAGCGCATTTACCAATGTATGATTTCGTGTAATATGAATCAATCCTTCTCTATCCGGCTGATCAAATACAATATTCCGGCGATTGAGAGTTTTAATTTTATCTTGTAAAACTCTCGGTAAACTTGATACATCGATCACCCAGCTTCCATTTTGTTTTGCTAATGGGCAATTCAGCCTCTGCATTGATGTACGAACAAAACGCTCAACAATATCCGGACTTCCAAGGACTGAATCGCATGCTTCTAATTCTTTGGCCACTTCGCCAGGTTTAATACTATGCTGGGCAAATAGGGTACGGCTTCTACGCTCATGATCTGCAGCTCTATCCCATTTGCGATGCACTTCTTCGACTGGGGGCAGATGATCAAACAATCCCAATTGGTCTCCACGATCTCCTCTCATAAATAATGCATGAAATACGGCTTCCATCACGCTTTCGCTGTCCGTAGGTATTGGCACGGTTATTCCTAATGTTTCATGTATTTTTTTGGCCTTCCTCAAGAGTACATTTAGAACTGCTCCATCGATGGGATTATCAGCACCATAAAGAATCACAGCCTTAACAATCGATGCCCTCTGTCCAAACCGATCAACTCGACCTTCTCGCTGTTCAAGCCGATTCGGATTCCAGGGTAAATCATAATGCAACACAGCATTGAAGTCTTCCTGGAGGTTAATACCTTCACTCATACAATCAGTTGCGACTAGTACTCGAACATTTGATCCAGCTAACTCTTTAATCTGAATTTCTCTTTCTTCTTCCGTCAAGGCCCCCGTAATCGAGAGAACGTGAATACTCTTAAATTCCTTTTTTAATCGATTTCTGATCTCCCCTGCAACATAATCTGCCGTCGCAATAAATCGGCAGAATATAATTGGCTTGAATCCCTGTTTTAAAAATCCCCGAATTTCATCCGTCGCCTTCTGAATTTTAGTATCATTTGCTCCCTTAATCGCTTCTGCATCCCGTGCAAACTTGATAAGTTTTTTAGCTTCTGTTTCTGTATATTCTATACTCTCATCGCGAATAACATGTGACGGGACAACATCTGTGGTCGTGTCTGAATCTGTAGGATCGTATACATCGGCTGTATAATCAATCTCCTCTTCGAGGGCTCTATCTCTTAACCGCTCTAATCGTGCCTTCAGGGCAGCCTGTGCTGCGAGCGGACTGGACATGACACAGCGCAGCAGAGCCAATGCAGCCCAGTGTCTCACTCTTTTTCGTGTTATGTTCATACCTGTATCCACTACGACCATTTCTCGGGCAAAATCAAAAACTTCCATGAACAGTTTCTTATAATCTTGAGAAAGAGCATATGAAACTTCGATTGGATCTCTTTTAGGGAATTTCGTCTCCGTTCCCATCCATTGCTCAACATCCCTGCGACTTCTTTGAATGAAATGATTCGCTAACTTTTTTCTTTCATCTTTCTCGATAGTTGATAAATCCAATCGTCCGAAATTCAGACTGATAAATCCAAGCAACGATAAAAACGTCTCTTCGATCCCACTGTGAGGAGTCGCCGTCACGAGAATGAGATTCTTATCTTCTTCACTGGCAAGATCATGGATCAGTTCATGACGTTGTTGTTTTGTCACCGATTGCCCGGCCGGTCTTGAACAACCATGCGCTTCATCGACTATCACGAGATCAGGGGCATGAACGAGAAATGCATCTCTTCGTCTCTGCGACTTGATAAAATCGATGCTCAGAACCAGGTACTTATAGTATTCGAATACACTGAGGTTGGGCCGGGGTAAATCCCTTTCCAAACGGGCCAAGGTATTCGTCCGAACTATTTTTGCATCGATATGAAATTTCTGAGATAATTCTCTCTGCCACTGATCGCACAGATAGGGAGGGCAAAGGACAGCCAGTCGTGAAACATCCCCTCGATCCAACAATTCTCGAGCCACGAGTCCGGCCTCAATGGTCTTACCAATCCCCACATCATCGGCAATCAACATACGAACTGGATTCAGGCGCAGAGCCATGAGTAACGGGACTAATTGATAAGGCCGTGGTCGAAAAGAAAGGTATCCGAAGGAGCGAAAAGGGCTCGCTCCACGCCGAAGCAACAAGCACGTTGCATCTCTCAATAAACGCGCGGATTCAAAATCTCCGAGATCACTCTCATTAGGTAATGGAAATCGAGCGCCATTGAGTTTACTTCCATCAATTGGGGAATAAAGGCTACATATGTCCTCTTCATGCCCAGTCAACGGTCTTAAGGATATCACATCCTTCTCGGAAGCGGGCATGACCACCCATTCCCTACCCCTGAATTCAACCAATGACCCTACAGGATATGTACTCATTCTACGACAACTCCAAAAACATCTTGATGATCTTTGATTTGTTCACGTAAATCTCGATCGTATCGAATCTCCACGACACGAAAACCAGATTGCCTTAATTTACTTCTGATCTGCTCATCCTTCTCCTTTTGAACGGGTTCATCATGGATAGATCCATCACAAAAGATACATATAAATCCATCATGATAAAAGAAATCTGGTCGAGAGTAATAATCCTTTAATTCATACTGCGCCTCATCAGGGAGTCGCCTTCGCTCTCGGTATAAAAAATCAAGAAAATCTTGTTCTAATTGAGATCTTGAATCCGTTTGCCTTCGTAAATTCTCATAATGTTCTTCATACGATAGGTTTTGATGCCCCTTCAGTGTCTTACTATTCAGTAGGCCTGACAACAACTCCTTTGCGATATAACGATCGAGCTCATTGTGATCCCATTGATTGCGATACGAAAGTAGGCACAAATAGCAGGCCCTCGCACACTCGTCGGGAGATTTTAAATCTTCACCAGTTCTCCAATCAAAATGACAGATTTCCATGGCTTTCTTTGCGATTCGATTCAAAGCATCGGATTCTTCAACCAATCTTTGAAGAACTCCGACACCTCCCTCGGCCGCTTCCCAGAATAAAATGCTTCGTTCATCATCTTTACCAATGCGTTCAGTAGCAATTTCACTTTCATCAATCTGGTATTCAGCACACATGCCCGAATGGATGGCATGCTGTAAATTGATTATTCCTTTTTCATCTAAGGGTTTGTTCTGACTTGCTTTGATGAGTATGATATTTCGTGTATCTCTAACGAACGGATACACATTGTTGACGATATTCTGTTGCCCCATTTCAAGAGCGGTATCATCGTAATCTTCAGGCTCTTTATCCCATATTCCCAAAATCAAATCCAGTCGGTACCCTTCATCCTCACGTTTCTTCCATCTACGATTGATGCGCCAAAGATCTGCAGCTGGTCCAAAGCACAATTCGAGTAATGGGATGCCTTCTTCATTCAATACTTGAGCACGTATTCTCTGGTCTTCTCCCTCCTTCCTCGCAAAACGAAAATGCGTCGTGACTTCATAACCCTTTCGAAGACGTTCCTCTTCATTGGAATCGATTCGCTGCCAGCGATGCGTGACCACAGTAGACATCTCAAACAGATGACCCATATACTCACTGGAATTGGCATCCAGTGCCGTTCGGCATTGCTGACAAACATCACACTTTGATTCATCCCCACTGTGAAAGGCACCGCAGAGTTTACACAGTTTGACCTGATAAAACCGAGAATGAGCATCTGCCGGCGGCAGCAGACTTCGAATGACTCGATACTTCTGTCCTTCATGATACAAAATGTTTCGGGGACCATAATCCGATAATGCAATAAAACGTGACCTGCTCAAATATGTGCCCCTATCACCACTCGGGATGTAGGCTCTTACAGGGATTCTCGGGAAATTATACCCTGGTAAGAATCCTTCGCTCGCCAAATAGCGATAGGGATAGAAATCCGAATCATCCCGGCTATCGACATCATTGCATAATAAATCTTTCTGACGTCGAGCCTCCCTCTCTAACCGTTCGATCCGTCGGATCTCATCACGATTTAAGCCTAACTGATGCTGCTCTTGAAGCTTTGTATGGGCCTCTTTGAGTTGTTTATCCGCAGTGAGGTACAGTTCTCGCCAACGGTCGAATGCTTCATCGAACCGTTTGGATGCAGCTCGAATTGTCGACTCCAACCATTCATCCATGTACCAGTTAGCTTGATCCAATTCAGATTTACACTGATCTAAAACATCCCTGCATGCTTCTATGCACTTTCGAATCTGATCCTCAGACATATTGATATTATGAAGTATGTTTTCATGTATCGGAAGGTCACCCTGAGACAAATCAAGAATTTCCCGAACCGAATTCTTCAGGGACATCCCAACAAAGGCCAGCCATATGGCTTGGATATGGGATTGGATAAGTTCTTCGTTCGATAAATCCATCCGTGGTGGTACGACCACTCCTGACACCATATCCGGCTGACGCTGGAAAAAATATTGATCATGTCCACTGTAAGTAGAACAATAGGACGTAACAAATGCAGATTGCCCGGCCCGTCCCGCGCGGCCGCTTCGCTGAGCATAATTGGCGGGCGTGGGTGGAACATTCCTCATGTTTACAGAGATAAGATCCCGGATGTCAATACCCAGTTCCATCGTTGGCGTGCAGAAGAGACACGAAAGTTTACCCTCACCAAACTTCTGTTCTCTTTCCTCACGGATATCCTTCCGTGTTTGACCGGTATGTTCTCCACATCGAAAATAGATCAGTCGAGTAGCCGTCTCCTTATAAAAATCAGTAAAGAATACATTAACCTCTTTTTGAAGCTCTTCATCGTCTGCTGATTGTAATCGCTTGCTCCTCAGGGGATCCGATAAACTAGGTCGACCGTTTCCGCGCCACCATTGGATAGTATTTACGCAGAGTCTCACACGAAAGTCATCGTTACGCGACTCAATTTCGAGATAGCCCGAATCCCGAAGAAGCTCGACAAGACTCCTGAGCAGGCTTACATAGGAATCCGTATCAAGACGTTCTTGGAGAAATGGCCAAGTCCGGCGTGATCGTAGGTACCTACCTATAAGACTAATCGCCGAAAGGCTGTATCGCCCCTGGAGGCTATTGCCCCATCGGAACCATTCGGCCTCTTCCAGCTTTTCTTCATCATCAAACTTCCAATCCTCGTTCAGCGTCTGATTGACTTGTCTTTTCAAGGAATCATGATGTTGTCCTTGTAAACAATGAGCATCTATAGCAAGGGATCGCCGGAAATGATCGAGTAAGGAATGAATGATTCTGTAACGGATTCCAACATTCGCTTGTTCCAGGATTTCATTTCCCTGCCAGTGATTTGCGTCTTCACAGAATTCTTTCAGCCCATCGTATTCAATCTTAAGCAGGCCGCATTGTTCGAGATTCGGTTGAATGATACGCCATCCACGTCTCAGATCCCGATATATTGCATACTCTAAATAAGCTGTGAATGCTTCACGATTACGCCTGGGCAATGCTCCCATCGTGCCCGGATTTCTTGCGTAGAGTTCCGGCGGAAGGTCAAATACTTCGAACACCGTGGATGCAATATTTCGATAATCCAAGAATCCATCCTCCGGAAGGGCTCGATAAATTGCATTCCGCAGCAGGCCTACTTTCACAAAATCGTTGAAATGCCCTGCCTGTAAAGAAGCATCCTGAACATTATCCATGAAACTCAACAGCTTCCTGGCTTCTGTATCGACATCCGTTTCGTACATTAACTGGTGAACTGTACTGATACCCAACAGCGTGGTTGCTGTACTCCTGCCCTCACTGGATAATCGGCTGAGTTTACGGTATTCGCTCGTCCTTTTATCATAGACCGCACCGCATGAGGGACAAATGAGAAGCGGTTTCCTGATGAACCAGCCAAATACCGCTTGACCAATGCCTTCATCTGAAACGCTACCATCTGGGGAGACAAATTTCCTTTGAGGCAGGAACGGTCTGTACCGCGATTCTATCGTCCGTGACGTCTGTGTTGTACGAAACCAATTATCGGGTAACTCTCCAATTCGTTCCTCATCCCATAAGGGATCATCCTCATTGTCTATCAGAAAATATCCTTCGACTCTTTTTGAACCGGACCGCTCTTCTCCTTCCCTGGAAGTAACCGGTTCCATCCTACCTTTATCCTCTAAGAGAACAACCTGATAATATTCCTGTCCACACTCACGGCAAAACATCAAAGGATATAAAAAACGCTCCTTACCTTCTTTCTCGGATGTGAAACGTTGACCGCTTAGAGTCAGCTTTCTTTCTTCAATCGATTCGAGTGTCGCATAAACAGCATCCCCTTGAGATATAAATTGATGAACACGCACAGCGAAAACCGGAGTGCCATCCGGATGCTTGAGACCGCTGCCTGCTTGAAGATATCCTTGGATAAGACTCAGACATTGGTTCTCATCTTTCCCAGTTTGCTCGGATAATGTACTCGCACCTTTAGACAACGTAATGGGATTTTTTCTTCTGAGAGCGCCTTCCCTACTCTCAATACCGAAGGTCCTTTCAATCCATGCTGCGATTGGATTCCGTACAAAATCATCATAGGTCTGGGGGATGTCTTTTACGAATGCTTCACGCAGTGTATCGGCTGTTATTTCTTCAGAATACTGTATCGATGTCTTCAACCGTTCGTCAATGACATTATTCTCTGGAACCTGCACACCAAATATTTTAGTGGCTACTTCAGCAACCGCTTTTCGTTCTTCACCTAGGGACCCTCCTGCTACCATTGTTGCACTTGTCCCTATACAGAGTAAATCCTTATTCCCACATCGCTGCCGGATCCTCCGAATAAGCATGGCAATGTCAGCGCCTCGTCGCCCAGTGTAGGTGTGAAGTTCATCCAGAACGAAATACTCTAAATTGGTCAATGTTTGATCGACAAATACCCGTTCTTCGGGCCGCGACATCATGAGCTCCAGCATCACGTAATTCGTCAGAAGGATATGAGGCGGTTTTTTTTGAAGACTTTGTCTGGTATCACGATCTTCCTGGCCGGTATAACGGGCACATCTAATGATTCCTCTGTCGTCCACAAGGTTATTCAATAATTCATGAATTGCTTTTTCTTGGGAATTGATGAGAGCATTCATGGGATAAACAATCAATGCCCGCACCTGATGGGGATCAGGATCATGAGATAGAATGTGATTGATAATCGGGATGAGATATGTGAGACTCTTACCGGATCCCGTACCAGTGGTTAGGATATAGTGCTCATTTCTTATTGCTGTTCGGATAGCTTGTTCTTGATGATGATATAGATGGAAAGATTCTCCCTTCTCAGAACGAAAAATCTCCTTACAGAGTGGATGAAGGTCCCCCGCATCAACCATCTCGGATACAGTTTTTCCCATTTCGTAGGAAGGGCTGAGTTGAATCAAAGGATCAGGCCAGAGAACGCCTTTTTCAAATTCATCGTGGACAAAATCTCGTATTCGATCATCTTGTATGTGTAAGAAACTCTCTACGTAATTTTGATAATCATTGATCACATTGTTTCGTAATTGAAAGACATCCATCTCAGTTCACTCCGTGTGTGGCAAATATAATATTGCTTATTTCCGAGGTCGAGACCAGTTACAATATCGATGTGTAAGTCTTGCATTCTCAGGTATCGTTTTTCCCCCTAGCCAATATTGTTTATTGTGATCAACAGCAGCATCATCGATATGATTGATTTTCTGCCCACAAATCGCACATGTTGTATTCATATCGAACAGATTTTTCTTCAATTTTAAATTAAACAAACGTGGTTCTTTTTGGCCAATTCCAATAATGTCTTGAAGAGTCATACGCCATAAATCGAAACGTTTCGTTACAGCCTGTAAACTACTCGTTGAAAGTTCAATGGAATCAATGAATTCTTGATTACTCACCATTATATCAATAAATGCTTCCCTTATTGCATCTAAATTTTGGTAAACAGTATTTTTATCCTCTCTGGCAAAGGAATACATTAGAATGTCATAAAGGGACGTATTGAACTTTTTCGGTTCCCATCTTCCGTCTGGATTTTTTTCATCTCCTCTGTAGTATCTCTTGAAAGCATGTTCGGCAAGTAGTGATTTAACAATTGATACTGTGTTCTTAAATGCTTTTCTTAATTCATTTCCATCAGTCGCTTTGATAGATTGATAGTTCTCCATTTCATCATTCAGAAATTTTCTCATAGGTGGTTTATAATTTAGATATGTTGCATGATAGAATGCAGCAAACCGAAGAACAAGCCCTACATCTTTCATGCGTCTATCAGGTCCTTTTAAACCAAGGAGAGATCGAAAATCGGAATCATTAGCCAATTCTTTAAGCAAGTCGTTATAGGGGCCGCGATAAACACAATTGCGAAGTTCCTGGTCGTTTAGTGCAACAGCGCCGGTATTTAAGCGTTCAAAAATCTCAAATTTTAAATTTTCTTCTGATTCCTTTCGGAATGTAATTGTTCGGATTTCATAATATCTAATTTTGTCTTGTACATTTTCATCCAGTTCTTGAAATTTTTTATTATTGAATTCTTTAAAAACTTTTAATCCTGAGAGTCTAAAATCCTTGCCATCCGGCAATTTCCCATCTAAAAAAGAAAAAAATGATGTAAGCCGTTGCTGACCGTCAATAACATGTTCAACACCGTCATTCTGTTCTGATAGATAGATAACAGGAAGGGGGATATCTAATAGAATTGACTCAATTAACCGGCTTGCTTTGGCTTTATCCCAAACAAACTGTCTTTGAAAATCAGGCTGGACGATAAGCTTACCCCGTTTATATCTTCCATATAATGATTCGATTTCAGGATCACCCTGTTTGGTAAATATTGTTCGTTGTTTCTCTTCAATATCCAGATCCTCATCGTCCTCAAGCGGAATCTCGAATTCTATTTCATTCATCTCTTGAATTTCTGACATTATTTGTACCCCTTTTTTCTGAGAATTGGATAAATTTCTCTATTTGATTTTCTTGATTTAATACTTTTTGGTATTCGAGGAATTCAAAATCATTATCAATCCAATCTTCCATTTTACTTTCTTCAGTAAACAAATTCTTTTGCTTCAGGCCACATATTTGTTTTAATCGGTCTGTCATGTCATCTTGTATATGAGGATTCACAATTACTGCTTGTGCGTCAGGCCGTATTTTACTAACAATTAAATTAGCCATGGCATCTGCTTGAGGCAAGCTGTAGCCAAGAAAATACACTACATCTGCTTTTTCAATTGCAGCCTCTGCAGCATGAAATAATTTAAGTTCCCATCGTTTCTCAAATGTTTTCATAAAGGTAGGGAATAATGCATGTCGGTTGATCAAAGTTTCTGAATACGTTATGTCATATCTACCCTCAATCTCTAATCCTTCAAAGAAAGGGGATTGATTATAAGGATTTCCAGCAATGATTGAAACCTTCTCCTCCGAATCAAGCATCCCTGGTCGTAGCCAGTTAATGGAACCGTGTAATTTATAAACAAGTACTTTTGTTTTCCATTCTGGCTTCTGGATCAAGGTCTCATTCTCGGCTATCTCACCTATACCATAACCATCGATCGGATGCCATAGTTTTCTACGCCATAAAGCCTGTTCCATTAGAATATCATAATTAAATGTAATGATTGTGTCTTCTGGTTCAATACGTTTAGTAAACTTATCAAGCCGCTCCCAATCAATGTCCAACTTATGTGGAAGAAATAATTCCAGGATGTTATGAATAATAAAAGTACGAGCTTCCTCTAAATCGTGTGGGTAAAATCCTTTTAAATATGGGACAGGGCAACCCCGTAAGTCAACACCTATACCTCTTGGAATAAAAGCCCTCTCGATATTCAAATCGATGATTGTACAAAGAAATTCAGCATTCATCGGATAAATGATTGGATCCTCAGAAATTCTCTTGATTCTTTTACCATTGGATTGAAGTCGATCCATTAATGGGTAGGTTTGTTTCTGTAGATAATGGATGAGTTTTAAAAAACTTTCAATATGCTGCTTATGTGCATGTTTTGCTATGTCCCTTTCTTCCTTTGCCTTTAAATACATCTTAGTAAAGAATTCATCTGTTACCGGGGCATTTGCTAAACCTTTAGAAAATCCAGCACCTATGATAAATACTTTGTTCTTTTTGAAACTGATGCGACTCATCATCAAATTTCCGATTTTATATAGCCTAAGCGCTGTGATTCTATAAATCCCTGTTCGATTTCATTATCACTAAATTTCTTTCCTTTTATTAACTTAAAGAATGCGACTAATTGATCATAATCGGAATCTGGATTCTTAATAAAAACATATACCAATGTTGATAATAGTTCCATCTGTCTAACAGATCTATCAGAAAGATCATCTATGATTTTCAAAATATCTTTTTGATAGTTAGCCAGTTTTATGTTTTTACCTAATTTGTCCAATTCATCAGAACCCTTGTCCGTCAGCTCAATCCGTATATCGTGTATATCAATTCCTTCTTCAATTTGTATGAAACCATATTTTTGCTGGTCCTTCAATGTGTTTTCTATATTTCGATCATATGGACCATAATGATGGATCTCCCAATTATATCTAATTTTCATTCTTGTATAATGTTGAATAAAAAATAGCAACTTGAATAGTTGTGTCTTATGGAGTTGATGAGTATTTGCCGCACATAGAATGATTGCATACTGACGATACAAATCCAACTCCTCTTTCGACAAGATTTCAGGGACAGCTTTCCTCACTCTGACCTGCTCTTTTTCAAACAACCGATCCCAAGCCTCTAACACCAACCGCCGCGTCCGGTATTCCCCATATTTTTTAATCTCTTTTTCTTTGAGAACACGAAACGTCTCCCCCGGAAAATCAGGTCCATACACATCTTGAGGATCCAAGATGTAGCGTAGTTCGTCTCGGTCTAAACCATACAGCTCTGAGTAAAATGCATCCAATTCAGCCTGGATTAAAGCACGACGGTCATCATTCCAGATAAATGGTTCTCCAGTATAACCAATATCACAGGCAAATGATTGAATATCACATGATGTGAATATTAATTCCGTGACTCTTTTTAAAATAAAATCTACTTGGCTGGAATCGTATTTCTTAAAATGAAAAACAGGAATCTGTTTTAAAATAAAATAACTTAATGAAGTACCACCAATCTTTTGTCTGGCTAAATAGTCATAAATCAAGCTATTAAAGTTTGCTAATAAGCATAATATGTACTTTACTGGTATTTTTTCTTCCAATAAAACAATCGGTGCTTTATGGCCAATGCCAGCAAACGGAACAATCGTAAAAACAGCGCTTCTTTCAAGTTTCGCACTCGTGACATCTCTAAATACAATAAACCATTTTTTATTCCACTTTTCAGCTATACGGTTTTCAACCTCTTTTCTATAAACCCAATATCGTGGCTTTATAAAATATTCTCGGTCCATATGATATTTGATAGGGAGTTCAGGTAATCCTCTGCCTCCTTTCCCCGTCATAACACCTTTATGTTCATAAGATGCGAATCTATGGTCATAGTGCCAGAATAACTTGGCTTCATATAAGGGTACTCTGTCCATCGCAGGTGATTGATAAAATAACTGACTATCATTGGCCATATCAAACATGCGTAAAAATGATATGCCCCATGGATTCTTACCCGTCTTTTCATTTACTAGCACTGGTACTCTTTCATAAATTTTTTTTGTTAAATCCAAATCAACTCTTGTCCGAAAGACAGGACAATTATTAGTATTTGGATTAAACAATTTTATTTCAGCTTGTGATATTCTAAAAAATCTCATTTGTTGATTTAATTGTTCAAAGCGTCTTAAATAAAATGCGAACTCAGGTGAATCTGACAGCTTATTTGAACCATTAATAACGAACATGCAAAAACGTACAACATTCGCAACTGCCGGGAAAATAAAATCTTCATTCTCAAATCCAATTAGCTTTATTAAAGCTTTATTTTTTATAATTGTTGAAAAAAAGTTCTTCAATGTATCATCAGTCGCAATACCGGTTTGGATTATCAAACCCATATATCCGTTTAAATTTATTAATGTGCTACCAAGCTCTGAAAAAACCGCATATGTGTTAATGTCCCCAACGGAAGTTAAGGCAAATCTGCCGCTTTGCCGAATAAATCGACTGTCAGATTCTGCTTGATGTTTGGCACCCTGGAATCTGTTATACAGTGTGGGATTCTTCTCTTTTAAGGATTCAATCAATCGACTACGTGCTGCTTTATTTGGAGCATTAGCAATTTTAGGATCAAATGTAGAAAAGAACTCTTTTTCCTGCAGTTTAATCCGTTCCCATGGAGGATTCCCCAACACCACATCAAATCCACCCTTTTCCATCACATCCGGAAACTCCAACGGCCAATGAAAGAATTTATACTCCCCTGACATAGCATTGGCTTTGCCGATAAGCGGACCATAGGCTGTTCGCGTTTCGAGATAGGTTATCAACGTTTCATGGGTGGGTATAGCCGGATCTTTCATATCTTTTAAAGGATAGAAAAAAGCCAACGTCCAGATATTGCAAGCCGTCCAGTCGCTGTACCACTGAGGATTATTTTGACGCATTCTCTCGAAAAGCTCCGCCTTCTTCTTAACCTGTTCAGAATCATCATCAGGGATATTTCCAAACTCTTCAAAATGTTTGGCGAACACATGGCTCTCTTCTTCAATCGCTTCTTCAAACTTCAGCGAAAACTGGGCGGATTCCCTTTCCAGTTTATTCCGTTTTCGAATTTGTTTGGCAACCTCCTTGTCATCGCCTGTCACCGGCTTAAACGCATCATCGGGAATTCCCTCCTGAAGCACCTTCAAATCCATCACACCGATCAAGCTGTTCCCGCATCGAATCCGATGATCTAAAAAGGTTAGCGGCTTATTTTTGTTATGTCCTTCCAGCCATAGAGCCACCTTGCACAAATCCACTGCCAGCGGATTCAAATCAACACCATAAATGCAGTGCTGAATCACCTCTCGTACGGCTTGACGAAATTCAGTCGGTGTCGGCTCCTCCTCACCGGTTCGAACCTTAGCCAGTTCCTTTCCAATTCTCCTGGCCGCTGCTAAAAGAAAATGACCAGAACCTGCTGCAGGATCACAGACACGAAGATCGAGCAGGGCTTTTTCTTTGTCCTCCTTCGTTTTCACTTCCTTCAATCGATCTTCCATCACCGGCACCAAAGCGCTCTTAATCAGCTCCTGCACTAGTTCTGGCCGAGTATAGTAAGAGCCTGTTGACTTCCGCTCTGTTCCAAAAACCAGGTCGAATTCTATCCTCCCGTCTTTATCTCGAAAAACTGGATGAAAATCCAGCAGACTTTCATAGACAGAACCGAGCTCCTCCACATCCAAGTACGCATAATTGATTCGGCGAATGACTTTATCTTCTTTGAACAAAGAAAGCTGGGCAAATCCATGAAGAAAGGCCACGTTGAGTAGGCAGGCATTCTCAAGGTTAGGCATCGCCAGAGGGCCAAATAGATCCCCGTTGAGAGAGGCAATACCCATTTTTTGACCTTCACTCTCGTGACAGTAGAGTCGGAAAGTCTGTTTAACACCTTCCCAGAGGTCCCAGTATCTGTCTTCTGTATTTAGCGGTCTTTCGACCTTCTCCCGGAATCGTGTGATACTGTAATGATTATAATACACATGATAGAGATGATCGTTTTCCACATCCGGTCCGACGAGTCTCCGCTCTTCGGAAACCATCAGAAAAAGAAATCGATAGATCAGCCGCAGCAATTGACGGTAATACGAATCCGGCGTTAATTCTTCGTTCTTTATCTTACTACGAAGTTCCTCATTGGAAGGATGGTTGAGAAAACCATTCCCAAAAATCTTTAGGGCAGCTTCTACGCCATCACGCAGCTTATCTCTTACTCGACCCCCGGACTCGATACTCTGTTGATAATAATTCTCCAGCAAACATTCATGAGCAGAATCCACATCTCTCGACCATCGGCTCCTGTGGATGAGCCTGAAAAACATCTGAAATTCGGAGAATTGCTCTCCTTCTAACATTTGTTCCAGATCGAATTCCAGATATGTGGGCCTACTGAGGCGCTCCGAATCGCGAAGGATACGAAAAATGCGCCCATTAGTCACGACAGCCCAAAGATGATCTGTTCGGTTCAAGTATTCCTGTACCAAAGCATGGGGAGATAATCGCGGTCGCCCGGAGGGAGGCTTTTTATCGATCTCATTATTAGCTCCCTCGATGTGAATCGGAAATCCAGCTTCATCCTCTCCCGCCCTGTGTGAGATAAAATAAGACTGCCCTCCGACCTGGGAGGCAGCTCGCATAAACGCCAGCTTATCAAATCCCAAGGAGCGAAGCAGGGGAAGGATCCATTGTTCGCGTGTGACAGTGGCACCCGTGTCTGTAATTTTAATGCGATTCATGCCCCTTTGAAAAGCAGCCCAATATGCTCTGGCATCGGACCAGCAGGCAGCAATTTCGTCGGTTAAACGTACATTACCTTGCAACCCAAAATCATCAATTTTCTGACCCGGAGCATCTCCAACGTATATTTGAGTCAGGAGATCTGCTGAAATGAGGGAGCCTTCGGAATGGATGGTTGTGAAATTCATAAATTAATAAATGTCTGCCTTTTTAAATAATTGAATCGTTCGGAGGGTATCGTCCGTGAAATATGTTTTCTTATCTTTACTCATGGAAGCAATTTCTTTTAACAGTCCCCTAAAATCCCACAAAATGATTTTTGCCTTATCGGCCTGTGTCTTGGCCTCATCGGTCCATCCCCAGCTCACGATGATCTTTTTGTAATTTCCTGGGCAAAATCCATACTTGCTTAATTCCTTTTTGACCTCATCGGCACCAAATTTTCGTTCGATAAAATATCCAACAGTTCTTCTCTGCTTAGCCTGTTGCACCCTTATTTTTAGCTGTTTCGCTGAATATGTATGTGCAGTGAGTTTTGAATATCCACCAGATATCGATACTCCTGATTCAACATGATATCGATTTATTTCTCCACTTGCTAAGTGTTCAACAGCGAGTAGATCAATCTCGTACTGTCTGGCGCATTTGATATTTGGAATCGTAAACCAGCCTTTCACATACCGGCAATAAGACTCAACGATTTTTTCTGTGGTTTCCATATCACTATATGATTGTTAAGATAATTTTATCCCATCCACCACCACCCTCATCGCCACACAATCATCTTCATTATAATCCAGAATCCTCTGTTTTATCTCCTCATCCCCACTCTCCACCCATCTATGATACCACTCCACAGAGGCAGTAATAGAGAACATATCCGGTGTGGGCATTACACGTAATTGTAACGCATGGAAGCTGTGATGAATTCACTTATCTTAATGCACAATAGATGTAAATAAAAAGCCGAGCTTAATCCACGCACATTAAACCTGAGGCTCGGCATAAAATATCATCCTTAAGGACTGCAAAACAGCTCCGCTTTAACCTGCCACACGCCTCTCCCCTGAGACTAACAGTGATCATCAGAGCTATCAACCTTATAATAACTGAATTAAAATAATTTTTGGCCCAATTCATATTAAAATAAAACATAATTGTCTATAATTCAAGAAAAAAAGAAAAAAATCAGGGAGAAAAGCCTCCCTATTCACATATCTTCTTTGTCTTGCTATAACTCCCTAACAAGAAATTGATAGCATCACTTTCTGTCTTGCAAATCTCTTGATCACATGTTGGGCAGGTAAATTCATATTCAATACTTTCATCTTCAAGGTGTTTTCTATTATATTCAATGTCGCCATCAAAGAAAAAATATGAGTAGTGCCGCGTTTCTGTCATCACACAATGGAGTTATTCTATTTCATTGCTGCAGTATGGACATGTCACCATTTTAATCACCTCCTGAGGAAGAGGGCATTACCCTCTCCTCCTCTACAACCACACCACCGTTATCCCTGGCTTTTCGGGTCTTGTCTTTCAATGCACGCTGTGTCCAGGTGAATGCCTTTTCTGCTCTTGCCTCAAACAATGCACAAGCTGCTGGTGTTAAGTCTACGATCTGCGGCATTTCTGTCATGACATCTTTAATACACTGCTTCATGGTCTCGATGGTGTGATCCCTGTGCAATGCTCTGAGGATTTCCAACTCCTGCTCTGTCAGACTGAGCGTCTTCCAGACTCCATTGTACATGAAGTTCTGGCTTATTGTGGGTGCTTTTTCCATCTGCACCACCTCCTGTTTCGTTTTTACAAATTAGAGGATTCACCCAAAAAGTGTCCCTCACGTCTCAGGGATACTTTTCTAAAATTCTACATTATCGAGTCACAGCTCTTGCTGTGCGCGCGTAAGAATTTGGGAGTGTTCGACTTCTTATGCTTTAAGGGTCTGAACTGGCTGGCACCCGTAAAGGCCCGACCCGCGATCTTGCTGCAAGTTTCACGTCTGACTATAGTTCTTATGAAATCATCGATGCTCATCTGCCTAATCATACTTTCAAGGGGAAAAGCTTAAGTTGGGTCGACTGCGCCTAATGAGCAGAACGAACAAATTCGCCAGCTTTTCAGTTGTCACTTCGGATTGAATGATGATGATATTATAAAAGAAGAAAGCGGGGAATTCTTCCCTTTATTCATTTATCTGGTGTCTGTCTCTTGCTCTTTTAAGGGCCTGTTGAAATGCCTCGGTGAGCCAATGCTCATGGTTCTCTACGAGAGCTTCAAATTCGGTGATGATGGCATCCATCAAGTTACTCACGCCTTCTTCGAAAACGGGTCTGCTCAGGCACTGATTCATCATGTTCCTTATGTGGATCCTGTATGCTTCTGCCAGTTTCTTTACCTCTTTATCTGTGTATTTGGCTTTCAAGCCTTTCTTTTTTATGTCTTTTGTTTTCATCTGTATCACCTCTGTGAAATTTTTTTTAAATCAGAGGATTCACCTAAAAAGGTGCTCCTCGTATTAAAGGAGCACCTTTGTGAATTCGCGAATTTGAGGCGGTCAGCCTCTTATGCTTTTCTGCTGAAAGCGAAAAGCTTAAGTTGGGCTGACTGCTTGAGCAGAGCCGCAAAATTCACCGTATTATTTTTAAGTGAAAGCATGTGATTGTTGGAGCGTTCTAATGACAGCTGCGGTTCCCGCGAAAGCGGGTGTACGGATACACTACGTCAGTGAGTTTTTTGTATTCAGCTATAGTGTTTTCATCACTGGCTGATGATTTCGTTTATTTCATTGATTCGTGACAACACGGTCTTGTGTGCTTCATTATTATCTTCACTATATTATTTTCTCTGCAGTAACTTATTTTCCTCATTCTAAAGTGACGTCTTGTGATGGCACTTTTAATGTTACCTTATTTCTCTTTTCAGATTCATATTCGATTATTCTTCCTTGCCTTTTTTTATTTCCTCTCCTTCTCACCTTTCTCTTTTTTCTTTTCCCTTTTCTCTTCCTTCTTTCTTTTCTTTTTCTTCTTCTTTTTCCCTCTTTTTGTTTATGATTCTCCTTTTTATTTCACGACAGAATCAAAAGATATTACTGTATTTCTTGAATTTAACTGCAGAATTAAAAAATCTATTTGTTTTTTATAGATTTATGTAAAAATCATTATTTTCCATAAATACAGAACATTTTATTCATTTTTATAGTTCCCGAAAAAATTAATCATTCGTCTATTCGAAATGCTCCAGTACTTTTTTAGGCAGTAGCTATTTCAAGGAATCTATCAGATTCGAACATCTCCCATCCTTATTCGATTTAATATCAGTGCAAAAAATTTCAATAAAAAGACCTCCATGAGAATTGTATCTTTCGGAGGCAAGAAAGTGTGCCATATATGTGCCAAATTTATTTCAAAAATGGTCAAAAAATTTAAAAAAATATGAAAATATTTCAAAAACCCCATTGTCTGTGGACACACCAATCTCTTTAATTATAAATAATTATGAAAACATTACTTAAAAAAGATCTGGTGGATAAAAACGAAGAACTTATTAAGAGTCAGTTGCTCTGCCAATTGAGCTATAGGCGCTTATTTTCAACCGTTGGGGTACGGTTGTCGTAAAAAGCGGTTAAATTTACATTTTAAAACGCAATTTGTCAAGGTTTAAATGAACCGGTTTATTTTTAGTAATGATATTTTTAACTGTTCAGTATTTTCATCAAGATTTTCTTGACCTTCTTCATGGTAAATGGTTTATACAATACTTCGCTCACATCGAACTCCTCGTCCAGGGAAGAGAGATATTGATACGCATCACCGGCGGATAAACCGGTGATCATCAATATCTTCTGTTCCGGCTTGAAGTCCTTCATTTCCTTGGCAAGATGAAATCCATCCTTGCCCGGCATGTGGACATCCAGAATCACAAGGTCGAAATGCTCTTCCTGGAATCGATCCAGCGCTACTTCCCATTTATCAAAAACCTCGGGATCATACCCCAACTGGTCGAGGAAACGTTCGAATACAGATAGGACTTCCACCTCATCATCCACGACAAGAATTTTCTTCATGACGGTCTCCCCATCGTTTCGGACAATGCAATAAAATAAAACCCTCAACTTTAAAGAGCAAGGGCTAAGGTTGGTGAGGGTGTTGGGGATCGAACCCAAGACCCACGGTTTAAATGGTCGTTTTTTTTGCTAGCCAAGGTATTGATTTTATTACACACATTTAAAATTAAGGATAGGAAAAAAGACAGGTTTTTCATGATTAAATTTACGAAATGGCAGTTAAGAATGCAATAAAAAACACCTGTGTCATCAACTTACAAAAAGGGGCTTATGGAAAGCAGCAGCAGTATTAAATTCATACAGACTTCGGACAGACTTCGTATCCTCGCATCTGATTATCAGAATTTAATTCATTGAGATTAAATACGATTATCCTATTTTCACTTTCACAGGCA
>Ga0180438_10003792_pt1 | contig 22418 bp, 18 predicted proteins | sample SS_ome_12_FD_132455 | JGI IMG/M metagenome (GOLD analysis project Ga0180438, IMG submission 132455) | Hypersaline lake sediment archaeal communities from the Salton Sea, California, USA - SS_3_D_2 metaG | ecosystem: Environmental > Aquatic > Non-marine Saline and Alkaline > Hypersaline >...
ATAAAACGAAAAGTTTAAAGAGTTTAATCTATGAGATTGTTCAATAAACCTCTGGATGAACAATCGAGAAAAAGGATATGCACCTTTTTAAACTCAATTGTTCAATTTTTAAATTATATAACACTACATCAATAAATAGAATTCATAAATAAAAAGTTCTTTTTTAAAAAATAAAGAATAATATTAGATCAAAAATATAAATAATATAATTTTATGACTTTAAATTCATACGAGAAATTAAGGGAATTCCTTGATCAATTTCCAATAGGATTTCGTAAAACTAAATCTGGTGTTGAGATTAAGATTTTAAAGCGTCTCTTTACCGAAGAAGAAGCGGAACTAACTACATTCTTAACTATTCGACCAGAACGCGCGCGAACTATTGCAAGAAGAACTAATAAAAGCTTATCTGAAATAGAAGAAAAGCTGGAATTAATGGCTAAGAAAGGACTTATTTTCCGAACCCATAGAGAAAATCAAACTCTTTATAACGCAGCTCCATTTATGATTGGGTTGTATGAATATTCTGTTAAAAAAATTGATAAAGAATTAGCTCAGCTCTTTAAAGAATACTACCATACCGCAGGACTCGAAGAGATCGGAGCAAGCAATATTCCTGGCTTTAAGGTAATTCCTTTAGAAGAGACCATTCAGTCGGATACTACATTATATCCTTATCAAATGCTCAAAGAATCAATAAAGCACGCGAGGAAAATCGCCGTCACTGATTGCGTTTGTAGAAAAGAAAGTCAGCTATTAGGAGAAGGGTGTAACCACCCTTTGGAGACTTGTTTAAGTTTTGGAGTCGCAGCGGAATATTATATAGAAAATGGATTGGGTCGGGAAATAACATCCGAAGAGGCAATTCAAATAATTAAAGAAACGGATGAGGCTGGTTTAGTGCATGCGGGAGCTAATTCAAAACATCTTTCAAACATTTGTAATTGTTGCCCTTGTTGCTGTGTTTCAATGAAAGGTATGACTCAATATGGTCTTAATAAAGAAAAGTTTATGAATGCGATATTTGAATCAATAATAGACAGAGACCTTTGTATTGCTTGTGGGAGTTGTGTAGAAAGGTGCCCTGTAAATGCGATATCTTTAAATGAAGTTGCTGAAGTAGACCGGAATTTATGCCTTGGATGTGGTCTATGCTCAAATGTTTGCCCAGAAGAAGCGATTCATTTAAAACCTAGAAAGGATCTTGAGGAACCTTTCGACAGGGTTCTAGATATGGGTATTGCTATTCTTGAGGGAAAACGAAAAACTTCAAGAGATTAATAATCTTAATTTTATATGGAGATAAATTAATTATTTTTTATTTTAAAAACGGAAGTAACTTTTTATATTGTAATAACGTTATATATGAACTTTAAAATAAAATCTAAAAATAAGAAAAAAAGAGAGTTTTTATAATCAATTAACTTAATTCATTGTTTTTGATTTTTTCTTTTAAACCCAGAAGCGCATTAAACCATGCTTTTTGAAAATATTCACGAGCTTTTTGCCAATCTGAACCGTTTCTCCACCCTGTATGGAATAAATGAATAATAGTTTTCTTTGGGCTATTGTTATGAGAAAAAAATACAATTACATGAGTGAGAGGATCAACAAAATTCATCAACGATTTGAATTCCACTGGTCCTTTCCATTCAAATGATATAAATTTATTCGTTTCAATTCCAGTAATTTTGCAGCCTATTGTACTATCATTTTCTGGATGCTCTGATGCCCAGAAGAGTTCATATTTACCCCCAACTGTCGGTTCTACATTAGCTTTCACTGTCAGCCAATTCTCTAATAGTTCATTATTCGTAAACATTGAAAAAGCGGATTTAACATCACAATCAATTTCTTCCTTAACCAGAATAATATTTTCCATTTTTTTATGCCAATTTAATTATTTATTACTTCTATCAATATTTATATACTTAATTTACTTAAGTAACAAAATGATATAAAGTAACAAGTATTTATAATATTTAAATTAAAAAGTAACTAATTGGTAATAATGTGAGGAATTTGGAATTTTTTGAGGATTTAGAGAATATGAGAAATTGTCCTATCGAAGTTACACTTAATATTATTGGAAAGAAATGGGCGATAAACATTATTAGAGATTTATTTAAAGGTAAAACAAGATTTTCAGAATTTTTAGATTCAAATCCCCAACTTAGTACAAAAATGCTTTCTTTGCGCCTAAAAGAATTACAAAAATCAGATATAATTAAAAAAACGATTAAATCCACCACTCCAGTTATCATTGAATATTGCTTGACTCAACAAGGAAAAAATCTTAATAAAATTCTGTTCCAATTAGCGGAATTTTCTCTTAAAAATTATCCGAATAAAGTATATAATCAAATTTCGAACGCAACAGAAGATGATATTTCTAGTTTAAAGAAGTTTTTTAGGGCAGATGGCATTCATCCAATTTAATATTCTTCTTCTATAATAATAACAGCTTTATCTTTATTAGTTAAAAAGTTGCCTCAGTTATGAAACTATATCCGATTGGGATGACATAATTCTTAGGCTTTTTATTAAAATTGCCATATTATCGAATCTACTGCAAATGAAGGAGATAGGAATGGATGAGCAAATTTATGTAAAAATAAATTGTGATTCGGTATTAAATGACCCAATATTCCCAGATTTATGAATGGATTTTGACAAATTATCTAATATGCTTTTTAAGAATTGAGTTATTTTTAATACTTTTCCGAGTATGAATCATTAAGAATTTTAATAGTATTATTCTACCCAAATTTTTTAAATAGCTTGAAAAGTACTTCTTTTTAATATTACATTAAATTTTGGTGTAAAATTAAGATGTACCATTTAGATGGAACAGATGTATTAAACGAGAAATATTATCGAAAAACATTTTCAGTTTGTCCAGAGTGTCTGAATCGGATTCCTGCAGAGGTCGTTGAAGAGAATAATGAAATCTGGATGAAAAAAACCTGTCCCGACCATGGAGATTATAAAGATAAACTTTCCTCCTCCGCTAAGTATTATAAATGGACTCATTATGCGGTCAAGGATGAAAAAGGTAATGTAATTTGGCAATTTGATAAAGATGGTGAAGCAAATCCCGCAGATTGCGCTCCAGAAGACCCTAGAGGCTGTCCTTATAACTGTGGCTTATGTCCAGAACACAAATCAACATGTTCACTTGCATTAATTGATCTTACTAATCGATGTAATTTCGCGTGTAATTTTTGTTATGCGAATGTAGAAAAAGCGGGTTATTTAATTGAACCTTCTTTGGAGGAAATAGGAAGAATCATGGATCACTTTAGAAATAAACCCATTCCAGCCGTTGCAATCATGTTTACCGGTGGTGAACCCACCGTTAGAAAAGACTTTCCCGAAATTTGTAAAATGGCAAAAGATAGAGGATTTCAAGAAATCATTGTTGCAACAAATGGGTATGGATTTCAGCGTAAGAAGGGAGGTGCCGAATTCGCTCGAAAGTGCCGTGAAATGGGTTTAGATACGTTATACTTCCAATTCGATGGAATAAATGATGTGACTTATGAAAAAACCCGTGGCATTAAGAATTTATTCAGTTATAAGCAGCGTGTAATCGATAACTGCAGAGAAGCTGGATTCGATTCAATTGTACTCGTAGCAACAATAGCAACCGGAGTGACTGATATCGAAATAGGAAACATAGTTCAATATGCAATTGACAATATTGATATAGTAAGAGGTATCACATTTCAACCTGTTTCGTTATGTGGGAGAATTACCGCAGAGGAAATGCAAGATTTAAGGATTACAAATGCCGATGTGATTAAAGAGATCGAGAAGCAAACCGGTGGTAAGATTAGTATGGAAAATGCTTGGTATCCACTAACAACTATTGTGGAACTCGGAAGATTAATTGCATTCTTAGCTGATGTCGAACCTGCAGAGTTTACTTGCCATCCTGACTGTGGATTCGCTACTTACATGGCAATAGACCCAAAGACCCATGAAATGGTTCCAATGATGGAATATTTTGACCCATTAAAAGTTATAAATTTTGCAAATCGATTCTGGGAAAAGATAAAACACAAGGAGAAGCAACCGATAAAATTCTTCGAAAATATCTTAGGTGATTTTGGAAAAACGTTAGATAATGGATTAAACTTTTTAGACAAAACCCAATTAAGAGCACGCTTTTTGCTTGGAGCTCTACAATATGCTCGAAAACCGGGTAAGTTAATGGAAATGTTTGCCCGTCTCTTAGCTAACGGTGATTGGGAAAGTGTAAGCTCTTTTAGTTATGGAACTTTATTAATCTCAAGCATGCACTTCCAAGATGCTTATAACATGGACATTGAAAGGACGAAGCGATGCATAGTTCATTTTGGTGTCGCAATGCCAGATGGGAGCGTGAAAGAAGTATCTTTCTGTACGATGAACACATTACATCGCCCCGAAATTGAGAAATTGGTGGCAAAGAAAATAACGCAAAAGGTTAGAGATGAATTTGATACTTCTGTAGGACAAGCCCGAGAAGATATAGAGCTTGAGACAAACCCTATGGAAGAAATAAAAGTTGAGGAAAAGTGAGGTGAATTAGATGTCATCAGATAATGTGGAAATTAAGGATGGAATGAAAATAAGGAAACTAACGGAATTAAAAACGGGTGCTGAGAAAGAATACGAAGATGCAATGTTAAAACGAGTTGAGTATTTTAAGAAACAGAACGTAAAAAAGAGTGGGTTTAATAATCTCTTAGAAAATACTCTTTTTACCACCTTCTCTTCAATATTAGATCTTAAACTTAATATTGATAAAGCAATTGGCGAAGAGAATTTAAAGAAAGTCCATAAGGCCCTCGATGAGATTTTATTATTCGGATTGTAATTTTTTATTCTTTTCTTTTTATTTTATATATTGTATTATTCTGATTAATTGGCTTTAAGCGTGATTTAGGCTAAATCCATTTAGTGTTGTCTTTTTTTCGTGGAGGGATTCTAAAGTATTTCAGATCTTCCGCAGGGTATCCAATAGTGAAAGCGGCAATTACATGTCCCCTCAACTTTATTAATTTCTTAATGGTTGGATCCACTTGAATTGCTAATTGCGACCAACCGTTCCAACAGGTACCTATCCCAAGAGATTGAGCCGCTAGTCGCCCATAGGTTATTATATTTCCGATATTAAAGCCTTCCATTATCATATTAAATGGGGATGCAACGAATATGACATGAGGGGCATCAAAGTAGATTGGATTTTTAAAATATTTCGATAAGGAGTCAAATTGAGCCCCAAATTGATCTTTAAGAGAGGGATCACTATTCAATGCGTTTCGGACCCTCTTTGATAATTCAGAAAGCATATTGTCATCGGAAATAACATAAAATGTTTCAGATCTCATGTTTGCACCAGTAGGGGCATAGCTCATAGCACTTAAAACCTTTTCCAAGAGTTCTTTCGGAACTTTTTGTGCTTTATATCTCCGGACAGATCTAGTTGCAGCAAGAAAGTTAAATAAGGTATCAAAGGGAATTAAAGAAGGAAGATCATTTATTTTTTCAAAGGTAAATGAGTCTCCGATTCCTTCATGTATGATTGCATCTTCAGGACATTGTGCGATACATTGTCCGCATTTGATGCATCGTTTATCAGAATCTTGGTAAACTATTTTATTCTGTGCCATATCTCTATGATAATGGCGTTCTAATCCCGGACAAGCTCTTAAACAAGCACCACAATCAATGCATTTATCATAATCTATTCCTTTAACTGACATGATTAATGTTGTTAATGAAGAATGCGTTATTAATTAGTAGTTATATTTGATAATCTACTTATTATAGATTTTTAAAATATAAAAGCAACCTTTTTATTGTTAAGAAGTTGCTAAATGTATGGAAGACCTACTATTGGCACTAAATAGGGGATTTAATAATGTCGATTACAGTAAAATTATACGGAACCCTTCGAGAAAAGTTGAGAGAAGAAAAATTAGATTCACCGTTGCCATTAACTTTGGTTATACATAAAAGTAACTATAAAACAGTTTACGATATCATGCAAGAATATAATATAAAGGAAGATGAAGTAAGCCATATATTTGTTAATTCTGCCTATTGTGGACCAGGTAAGGAAGTAAAGAAAGGAGACCGCATTGGGATCTTTCCAAAGAAAATGGCGGTTATATTTGCGGAAATCCCCCATCTAAATTCGATCAAAATAACCGTAAAATTATTTGCAACATTAAGAAAATATGGGCCTGATAAATCTTACTTTGAGGTCCCAGAAGGCAGCACCATCAACACAGTGCTAAAAAAGGTCAATCTTCCGAAAGAAGAGAAGAATCTAATATTGATGGTTAATGGGCTACCTAAATATGAAAAAGATTTTGTGCTTAAACACCACGATACTTTGGCAATATTTCCCCCCTTAGCTGGGGGTTAAACTTTTTCTGTGTTTTCATTTGAGTAAATATTAAGGTTTTTTCTTAATTAAAATTTCAAAAGTTATTTTTACAATAGAATTTTAATTTAGATTATCATGGTATATAATCTATTAACCATTCCTGTGACCCTTTTCTTTATTGGAAATGCGATTTTACATTTATATTATGCGATTAGGTTAAATAGGAAGTATCCTAAAAGACAAAACCTCTATAACTCATTTATTGTATTTTTACTTTGGATTGTCGCAGGTATTGTATATCCTTTATTTTATACTTTAGATGATGAATATATACGATTTCACCAATCACTCTCCTTAAATATTATCTGTATTTATGCACCCTTATTAATTCTCCTGATACTATATTATCAATATAATGCAGTATTAAAATCAAATCCAGAATTACGGAAGCAACGTACAATTGAGAATTTTGATAAGAAGTTTAATGAACTTAATCCAATGGCTACTGATAAAAGATACTCTATCAAAACGGATTTACATAGAAAGGTTTTTCATTTACTTCCACCTCTCATAATAATCATTTTATGGAATTTTGCTATTCATATTTGGGAGGGAATAATAGGTGCAGATGAGGTATGGGGGGTATCTGGGCGAGATTATGGAGTATTTTTAATTATCACAGTTGGATATACTGGTATTTTGCTTTTTGCAGCCATAGATTATGTACGATTGTCGTTTATCTTTGAAAAGAGAACGATATATCACCTTTTTCCAAGTTGCCTTTCAAATATTTTAGCTAGAACAATAAAAAGAAGCGAAGTATATGATTTTGCTAAGCCTGTGGGAATGGTTTTATCATATGTCCCTATATTTTTCCTTCCTTTTGAAGTTTTCGCAGCAGCAGCTTTAATATCTACAATAGGTGATGCTGCTGCATCAACTTTCGGGATTGCCTTTGGTAAACGTCGTTTTCCCAAGAATAGCCATAAAACACTTATAGGGTACATAGCTGGATTTATAACATCTCTTTTTGTGGGTATATTTACCATATGGATATTTAAACAAGAGATTTCAACAATTAAACTCATACTTGTCTCTTTTTCGGGTGCTAGTGTATTTTTGATAATTGATCTTTTAAGTTTAAAGATAGATGATAATATTTTAAATCCAATACTGAGTGCTTCTGCCATGATGTTAGTTTATATTTTAGTATAACTCGCAATTCCTTTTTTTCATATTATTTTTTCCGGGATTTTTTAAAACTATAAATATTGAAAAAAGAAATAATATTGTAGAAATTTTTTCAATTAAATTTAAAAAAATTAAATAAAAGATAGGATCGAATTAAATGTCATTATCGGAACGATCAAAATCCTACTTTAAGTACATGATATTTGTCCTTATGTTAGTCCAAATACTCGATTCTTTTTCAACTATATTTCCTGGAGCAATTCCAACAGCTATAGCAGACGAGTTCTTACCTGGTATTGATGAAAATACTGTTGATTCGATATTAGCATTTGCAAGTGGCATAGTATCGATTGGATTGTATTTTCTTTTTTTCAGTCAATATCTTGCTGATAAGCTGGGTCGAAAATTAATGCTTTCTATATCTGTATTAGGAATGGCGATTGCGTGTTTAGGAATGTTTTTCTCAGCAAATTTTGCCACTTATTATGTATTTGTTTTTGTACTTAATTTCTTTTATAGTAGCGATATTTGGTGGATTTATGTTAATGAAGAGACGAAGTCGAACAAGAGAGCTCTTTATTCTAATTTAGTCCTTATAGTGGGTTTAATTGGAGCTTTTGTAATGGTTATTACGCGGTTTGTTTTTATTACGGAAACTAGCCCAAATTGGCGCGGAATGACCTTTTTTCCAATGCTTCTTGGATTTCCACTTGCTATTTTAATCTACTTTACATTAAAGGAAACGTCCAAATATGAACAAATGAAACAAGATTCAGGAATTCCAAAAAGAAACTTTAAAGAAGATTTAATTTCTATCTTTAAAACGGAGAATAAAAAGCCCTATATAATGTTATTGGTTATTGCTTTTATAAGGGGCACTTCTGGAATCTATATGGTATTATTTGAAAAATATATGTCAAATTATTTACCTCAAACTCAAATTAGCATCGTATTTCTTCTAACGGTATTCATGGTTATTGTTGCCTACCTCATTAACGGCTTATTAGCAGATAGAATAGGCAGAAGACCGTTACTATATTTATGGTCGGCTTTAGCGCCTATTTCTGTTCTTATTTGGGTATTTGCTGGTCCGCAAGGCTCATTCCCACTTGTTCTTCTGGGATATTCTCTTAGTCATATAGCAGTATGGGGTTCTTTAGGTATTGTTAGATTGATAACAATTGAATTATTACCCACTGATCGGAGAGGAACTGGTGTTGGATTTAGAAATCTCATCGGTTCAATCGGGGGTACTGTTGGATTATTATTAAGTGGAGTGGTTATACTTTTTGTAGGACTTGGAATTACCTTTATAATTTTTGTAATGGCTAATTTTATTGTTATACCATTAACCTATTTCTATATTAAGGAGACTAAAGGTGTAGAATTAGCAGAAATAAAGTAAATACAAAAGTTTTTTTTTTATTTATTACTTTTAACAGAAGTTAGAAAAACGCATCCATTTTCTTTATACCTTTAATTTCTTCAAATGATATACCGAGAGCATCCAATACCTGTTCTAATGCTGATTTTAATAATTCACGGTACTTAGCAGTGTCAATGTCTTGGAGTTTAGCTAGTTCTAAAGCTTTAGCACCCCCACTTCCTTTAGTCTTGATAATGCTTATAGTTTCTCCTTTTTGATAGTCCTTTCCAGTTACTTTTTTTAGTTCAATCGCAGCGCCAACATGTTGAGGCATTACTTTATTATAATCAGATAATTTCTTTTGCAAAGCAATATTGATTGCATAATCTTCTAAATTAAACGCATCTGGTTTTCCTATTTTTTTTAATCCTTCTCGAACTAATTCAATAATACGTTGTTTAGCTTGTTTGAATTCCTCGTTATTAGTTATTTCTTTTAGAATTTCTAATAATTCAAAAAAAATTGCTTTGATAAAGTCGGGTGTATTTTTCTTTTTCGCAACTAAACCCTTAATATCAACATATTTAGTATCTTTATATATTCCAACATAATTCTTTTTCCTTTGTGAAAGTGCTAAAAATTGATAGGTCTTTTCTTCCTCTAGATCTAAATCTAACTCTTTTTTACTCCATTCGGAAATATTTTTCATTTGAGTTTTGGAAGGATTCAAGAGAAAAACACTATCAGTATCCCCATACAATACTTTGACTCCAAGTTGCTCTGCTTTATTAATAGTTTGTTTTATCGAATACTGACCAATTCCTGTAGTGCTTTCTGCTACTGGGAGACAAAATAAAGGAAAATTTTGACTACCAAAAACGCCATAGGAACCGTTGATAAATACTTTGAGCGCTTGTTGGATTGTTTCATAATAATTTCGTTGTTTTTCAGTTAACTTTTTATCAGAAGATTTCGGTTTAAAATATTTTACCCTTATATCTCTAAAGAAACCAACCACATAAGTAAAAATACCCATTTTATGGGTGCATATATGATAAGGTGTTCCTTTAACAAGATTATCTAAATCATCTTGATGAGGGCAGAGAACAGTCTCATAGGATAAATTATACTCCTTTATGATGGAGGGGTAAAGCGACGCGAAATCCATGACCACAACATCGAAATGAATGCCAGGGACTGGGGAAATAACATAAGCGCCTTGGAATTTCTCATCATTTGCCTTTGACATCATTAATCCTCCCCTTTTCATTTCGGAAATCTCTGATCTCCTGGGTATAAGAAATTCTTTACGACGATGTTCAAAATAAAAGATATTCTGAATCCAAGTTGAAATTTGGCGTCTAACCATCTCATGTAAAGGCATTTTTGTCATACGGCATAATATAATCATTAAGTTCCATACTAATGAATTATTAAACTTCGTTAACTCAAGAGTAAGTAAAGAATCCTTAAGATTATACCAAGAAAGGATATCATACTCCATTTCATGGATTTCTTCTTCATGTTCATATTTCTTTTTGCCTAATAATGCATCACTAATTGCATTTAAAGAAGCACTTTCATAAGCTCCGCCAAACGCATACCCTGAAATACTTCTATTGAAGAAAAAGTTAAAAATATCGATATGAATTCCAAGCCTAAGATCACATTCTGCTTTTGATAATATACCAAACCCTCTTTTTACATGTATAGGGTTTAAATCTCTCTTGATTTTGAGACTTTCTGCTCTGTGGAACATATAATTAAGATCAAAATTATCTCCATTGAAAGTAATTAGTACAGGGTATTCCCAAATTAATCTAAAAGATTCTATAAGAAGCTCTTTTTCAGATTTAAAGAAATAGAGTTTTGCATCATCAGGAAATTTCTTATGAAGTTTTGTAAATTTAAATCCTTCACGATCGAGCATATATACCAATTTTAATCCATCGGAGCCAACGAAGGATACACTAATAATTTCTTGATTAGCCTGTCGAGGGTCTGGAATTCTAAAATCTCTTTCACCCAAATTAACTTCAATATCCATAGCTAAACGTTTAACATCAGGAATGGGAGTAAGGAAAATATCTATAAATTTATCGGCAAATTCCCTCATTTCTGGAGCTTCATTTTTAAAAATTAAACGCATTTCTTCAGCCATTTTTTTTAAATCATCAGTAGTTTGTTCATAATTAATTTTTTCAAGTTTCCCATTCTTGATCCTATAAATTAACCCTGGAATTAGCTGAGTGTCGAAAATATAGTTTAAATGGTATCTAATATCTGCTTCCCATGCTTTTTTACCATTTTCTCCCAAAATATTTTTAATGTTTATTCCTGAGCCCCCAATGTTAGTAGGAGTCTTACCATAAATTTTTGTCATCGATATTTGGTTATCACTTAACAGATCGAACCTAGTAATTTCTTCAAATCGATTAAAACCATCGTAATCAATAAGTTTTTTAGTATGTTTCGATTTGTTAATTTCTTCAGTGTAAGTTACCGTTTTCAATTCAGAAATCGGGTCTTTACTCAAACAATATGGTTCATGATTAGTAGTATCAAGCCAAATTTTTATCTCATCATTATCTAAATCATAGAACTTACAATATGCTTTATTTTGACCTCCATCATAATCCACATCTAATAATAACCCTCTTTCAAGGTTTTCAACAATATCACCTTTCTTTACTAAATATCGTATATATTTGCTACTTACAGATTCCCTTGAGATTTTGTCAACTTGAATATTATCAGTTTTTAACCCAAATGGTGTAAGATTCTCTTTAAAATATACTTTTGTAGGAGATTTTATGTTAATTGGTTTGGTTTTCTCCTTAATTTCTTCAATTTTATCTTCTTTGACAGTTACTAGTTTTTTTTTAGGGATAGTTCCATCTTCATCTATTATGATATCTTTTCTTGCTACTGATTTAGGTTTTTCACTCACTTTTTTCTTCTCTTCAGCATAAGAAAAAAGTGATTTTTGCTTATCGTCTCCTGGCTTCTTTTTTCTTGGTTTTTTAGAACTTGGCAACTTTAATACCAATTAATTAATTGAAATTTATATTCTATTTAATAGTATTACTGTAAAGATTATAATCCCAACTATTCATTGTTTAATATTTTTAATAATTTTTAAAAGAAAAAAGGTTAGACTGAAATAAATTAATCATTTATTATGTATTGAATAATAAACTTCTTTATTTAGTTCCAGTTGTCATTTTAACATCTCCAATAAGCATAAAAGGAGCAAATATGGAATTATCGCTAGGATTAAGCCATGTAGTCACTTGTTTTAATTCTTTTCCTAACCCTTTAATGTTTTCAAGCATATGAAAATGATTGGAATTGATACGAAGCTCTCTAACTGGCTCTAAAATTTCACCTTTTTTTTTCACAAGAAACATACCATCTTTGGGAATAGATGAAAAGATTCCAGGAGCGGCATAAGATTGATAACGTGTATACCAAGTAGATGTAATTAATAAAGTAGGTTTATCAGATATTTCCATTAATTCTTTTAAAGTGCAATCTCCGGTTGAAAATACAGTATTATGCGGTTTTGGCATAGTTATCCCCGCATTACCAGTTGATTCTTCACCTTTTTTCGAGTAAGAAGTGTTTGTAAAAAATTGATGTAAAATACCATGGTCAATCAGACAAGTGTTTTTTGAAGGGACTAATTCATCATCAAAGGGACAAGATTCTAATCCATAATTTATTGTACCATCATCCCAAACAGAAAAACTTTCATGGGCTATTTTATCTCCTGGTTTTATTGCTGTTAACCAAGCCACTCCTTCTTTCTTTATATAAGAATTCATAGCAATAGCAGCTGTAGGTGCTTGAAGCTCTGTTGAAACCTTTGGATATATAATTATGTTATAAATTCCGGGATTTCCTTTTTTACCACCCTTTGCATTAGTGCATATTTCACCTGCCTCTATCCCCGCAGTTTGTGTATTAAATCCATGATCTAGATGAGTTGAGCATGAAACAGCTTCACCTGTGGAATACATATCATCAGCAAAAGCTCTAATACGAAAATTTAGATTTGATTTCTTATAATTTCCTTTTAATCCTGTATTACTTTCCAAGAAGAAATGACTTGTACCATAAAAGAATGTTCCTGCAACTCTACTTGCTCCTTGCTTTAAGGAATGGTCAGTTGCCTCTTGTACTATATCTACTGCTTGCTCATCAAGCTTTGTAACCTTAGGATCGTATATGTTTTTTTGAATCTCTGAATCATATCGGAAGGGTCCTTCGGGTAGTTTTTTAAAGTTAGTATTTATCTTTAAGATATTTAACAATTTATCGCAATGAGTTAAAGTTTGCTCAATATTTTTATCACTCAAATTATTTATAGTGATTTCTAGAGTTCTTCTTTTTCTGGAGAGGAATAAATCTAGTTTAACCTCATCCCATCTTTTATTAATATCAATTTGACTATTTGAAAATCGAATTTGATGTTCTAACTTAATCAATCCTTTAATTACCCAGTCATTACAAAATGAACTAACTTGCTTTTTTACTTTTTCCATTGAATAATTTAATAATTCTTTTTTGGATATTGAAATATAATCACCTCAAGTTAATCTTACATCTCTTAATCTTATATAAGGCCCTCCAGTCCAAACAGGACATCCTTGACCAGGTTCCGATTTCCCACAAAATGCTCCTTGCCATTCAAGCGTTTCTTTCTTACCTTGAGCATCGATACTGCTGAATAATCCAGGAGAACTTATTTCTAGAGAGGGTTTTAATACTAAATTTTTAGTTATTTCTCCATTTTGAATTAAATAGGCTTCTTGTCCAACATATTTGGATTGTAGCCGTTTATCGTCAATATTCCATTCTGTAAATGACTTCATTAAAATTCCTTGCTTAATGTCTTCAACCATTTCCTCAAAACTAAAATCACCAGGGGCGAAATATGTATTGGCCATTCTTATAAGTGGTTCTCTATCAAAAGAAATTGCTCTAGCTGCAGCATTACTATTTATATCGAACAAAGAAGCAGTTTCTCTATTATGGAGCATTTCATTAAATATTCCATCTTTAATTAGTTCTCTCCTTCTCGCTTTAACCCCTTCATCATCATAAAGGTAAAATCCATAAGAACCCGGAATAGTAGGATCTTCAAACACATTTACACAAGCGTTTCCAATTTTGAATCCAATTTCATGCTCTTTTAAATATGATTCTCCTGCCTGTGCTCCTTCACGCCCTAAAATACGATCTGCTTCATGGGGATGACCACAATTTTCATGAGAGATTATACCAGCTACATCAGGTCCTAAAATAAGATCAATCTCTCCTTTTGGGGGCTCCTTAGCTTCTGTTACAATTTTACTAAGGATTTTAACTTTCTCATGAACTTTTTCTTTTAAATTCCATGATTTTAATTCATTCCAACCTGATGTGGTAGCATAAGTGGTTGTTAATTGTTCGTTCTTACCTCCAGAAGTAACTCCGATAATAATTGGCATAAAAGCTACTCTTGGAACATGACTAGTGATCTTTGAGCCTTCATTCGTTATAAAATATGTATTCCTTTCCTCCGAAATTAACACAAGAATATGAATAAATTCGATAGGGTATTTTTCTTTAAAAATGGATAAAAATTCTTGAAGAAAATCTATGCGCTCTTCAAGTGAGATGTTAATTGGGTTGTCTTTATATTTACTTTGCCAATGTGTTTCATAAGATTTCTCTTCACTAAGTTTAATTGGTGTTTTTCTATTAGAACTACTCCTTTTAGCATTTTTATATGCTTGTATAACGTTATCCTCGATGGATTCTTTCGTAAGAAGATTAGTTGAGGCCATTCCTAATCCCCCATCAACCAATAACCGAAAATTAATCCCGATTTTATGAGCGAAAGCATCAGATGTAAGTTCCATAGGTAGATTCCCAATGTGTAATTTACCATTAAAAAGGGAAATTGTTTCAATAATATTTGATTCTAGTCTTACTTCCGCATAATCGCAGCTTCTTCCGTTTGATTGAGAGAAGTTAAGTGCATAATCAGCTAATTCTTTAAATTCTTTCATTATAAGTCTAAAATGAGTTATTATTATTTAAAATAATAAATAAAGATTTGATGTAACATTTAATAATTTTATCTAGACGATGTAATAAAATAAGAAATTGACAAGAACGTACTTAACAAACTTTTTTATTCTCTGTAATGAGCTTCTTAATTTCTGACAATAGGAGTTGCTTTTCAGCAATAAACCAATTTAATTTACTTTTTTCAGGATGTTCACTATAGATAACTTCTGCGAGTTCCCTTATTTCGCCTTCAGTTGGTTTTATTAGTTCGCCATTCACATCTTCTCGTATTAAGAGGACCAAATTATCTGTTTCTAAAGGTTTGATATCAAATCCATTTTTCACATTCTTGTTGATTGTTACACACAATTCAGCAAGATACCAAAGAGATTTTTCGTAAGGCTCGTCTGTTTTATATCGTTGGTATGCTAGAATTTCTACATCCTCCTTACTAAACAAGTTTGCTTCACAACTCCTTTTTGAAATAATTATACAATATCTAATTATCAAAAAAGATAAGTTAATTTTTAATTATTTGTATCGGTTTTTATAGATATTAATTTTAATATAAACTCTACCTTTTGTATTGATTTGATATTATTATTGGAAAGATCAGTTATTTTCAACCCTGTATTTTGTTAAATACTAATTGAGTTTTCATAGTAGTTACGTGAAATTAACTGAAGTTATCCAAGTCGAATATTCATTAGAATTGTCAAAGTTATGTTCTACTCAATGCTGATGTGAATGGAGCATACAATATCATGAAAAAAACATTCCCAAATGCCATTTTGGTGGATGCGATAGAGATAAACGGACTGATGCCACAAATACTACAACAGAACATGGTTGATAGGATTATTTGAAATAAAATGAGTATATTTTTACTTATTTTAATGGTCTAGCTGTTAAAACCACAAAATTAATAAAAAATTCGCTAGTTTTTTTTTATTATCTTATTAATTTTACAATTATGATTATCTTAAAGTCTGTAGAGAAATAAATCAATATTTTTTTTTCATCTAAATAACCTTAATCTATTTGTAAAAAAAATTTATGATTTGATAGTAATGATCAAAGAGAATCCAAATGAACGTAACATAGAAATTGGTTGCAGTTGTAGAAAGCCTGTGTCATATTCGGAGAACTCTCAAATTACCATTAAACAAAAACATACCTTATTCTTAATTGAGGATCTTAAAAATCATTTCTATAATTAAAACAAGACCTTAAAAATAACAAAATTAAAATTTAATACTTTCCTATTAAAAATTGATCGAAAATTAGATAAAATACGGCCCTTGTGGCTTAGCGGTATAGCGGTAGATTATTATTAATTTCTAAGATTTACTGATACTTGTAATCTACAGGCCGGGGGTTCAAAGATTCATAACATTTTGTTATGGGTTGGAAGTCCCCCCAGGGGCTCTTTTTTTTAGCTTTTAATACAATTTGTACGCAGAATTATTATTCGATTTATGAAAATATGTGTTTTTTATTTGAGTAACTTATAGTTCTAGAACCATAAAACAATTTCTAAGTAGAGAATTAAATTTGCTATTAATATTATAGAAGGTATAATCTTAAATCCAATTTTTGCGAAATCTTTGAAACTTAGCATCACTTTTTTATCTTGTGCAATTTTATGCCACATGATGCCTGCTAATGCTCCAATTAAAGTAAGATTCGCTCCTAAATTACTCCCGATAATTAAACTAAACATATTCCCAAAATTCTCTGCCTGAGACGATATGAACGATTCACTAAGCAGGATTTGAGTAAAGAAGATAGTCATTGGTTGATTATTCATAATGTTGCAAGAAAGTGCTGAAAGAAAACCCATTAATAATATTGAAAGAAATAGATTATTAGTGAAATTTGAAATATTTGATCCTAATAAATCAATCCATCCTGATTGTACGAGAGATTCTACAAGGATGAACATACCTAATGTAAACGGGATAATCTTCCACGGAATTCTATTTTTAAGAACTTTAAAATAATTAATATTAATCGAATTGGTTCTAAAATTAGTTATCTTACGACTAGTTTGATAAATTAATAATAACCCCGAGAAAAATAGAGTAATAATCCAAAGTTCAATACCGAATAATGTTGACAATGATAAACTTATTAAACATAAAATGAGAATAGTAATTCCAAAAATAGCTCCCAATTTATCACGTATTAATGCTTTATGATTTGCATCAAGAGTAAATTCGATCTTTTTTGGAATTTTTTTTCTGAATATAATCCATAATAAAAGTAATGTAAGTAATCCCGCACTGATAGTTGGAAATATAGACCATTTTAAATATCCTAAAAAGGATAACCCATAAGCTTGAGCAACTATAATGTTAGTAGGATTTCCTATATATAGTGCTATACTCCATATATTAGCCGCAAAAAATTGAGCGATAATATAGGGGATGGGATTTATCTTAGTATAATTACAAAAATAAATTATTATAGGAGTTAAGGTAAGAATTACAATATCATTTGATGTAAAAATTGTTAAAATACTACTCAAAAAATATATATAAATAAACAATTTTATCCCTGAATTACCAGCAGATTTGGATATTTTAAATGCAAGGTACTCAAACGCACCTGTTGCATCAATAGAAAGGGATATATATGCTAATGACATAAAAAGGATTAAAATTGTATAAGGTTTAATCGTATTTGTCCCAATAACTCCTAGAATAATTGTATCGATATTTATCGTAAAAGTAAATAAAAGAATTAAAATCCCAATTAAAGGCGTTATAGAATAATCAATTTTAATCGTATACTTTTTTATATGAATCTTATAGGTCTTTTTAAAACTAAATAAGAGAATTAGTATTACAAAACCAAAAACTATGATAGAAGTAATAGATTTAAGCATAATTGTGATAATAAATCCCCTTTATTTTGACTTTATTGCTTTACAGAAATGCTGGTGTACGCATTCAAATTAGGATAATTGATGAGACAATAGGTTTAAAGAATTATTGAAGGAAAATAAAATTTTTTAAAAGGTATATAATAGAAAAAAAAGAGAATTTTAGAGATTTTTCTCGAGTTCATAATCTACTGGGTTAATGGTTCTAAAGAAAGCGAAAGCTAATCCAAGGGTTATCGCACATATTAAACATACAATGAAAAAGATTGGCTCATAAGTAGATATAAACATTGCTGTTAGGCTAAATATTCCCGCGCCGATAAATGTTCCAATATTTTGACCTAAATTTACTAATGATACAATTAAGGCATAGTAAGTACTTTTCAATTTAGGATAATATGATTTCGATAAATCTCCCCTTATAGTTTGGTTAACTACCATTAAAGCATTTTGTATAGCACCGAGAATTATTAAGAATACTATACCAAAAATTAAAATTATACCAGTATCGTTAGTTAAAGCAAAGGGTAAAACTAGAATCAAACAGAATGAGATAAAAAACATATAGACACCAGTTATGGATTTTTTTCGGGATCTGTCACCCATATATCCTGATACAAAAGAACCAATTACTATTCCAATTCCACTAATAAAGTATAGAATATCGCTCCATCCCAGTAAATCTACAGCTGATCCAGTAGTAATGGATAAAATTGTTTCTTGAACATCGATCACTCCGATTCCTATTAAAATTAAATAATTAAAAAATGTCCCTAACATCACTCCCTGAATCGCTCCTAAGAAAGTATAGATGAATACTTTCCAATTTCGCTTCTTAGTGACGATTGTTAATAAATCTTTACCAAAGTCTTTAAGGGAGTCTTTTTCAATGGTTGGTTCTTTAATATAATAAGGAAAAATACTAGATATTATACCTAATATTCCGGTAATAATCCACAAGATGGGCATTAAATCTAAACTCAAAAATATTAGCCCTAATAGTAATCCTCCTGCACCATAACCGAGAAACATTACAGTCCATGTAAAACCTTGAACTCTGGCTAATTTTTCTTTTGGGGTAACATCTAAAATAAGGCCATCCAAAGCTGTATCTGAAAAAGCTGCGCCTAATTGAGTCATAAAATAGTAAATTGCCATCCATCCATAGATTGCTTCACCAGAAGGCATATATATAGCCATTATAAACCACCAAATCCCACCGAAAGTTCCAAAGCTCATTATCCAAGGAAATCGTCTCCCATATTTTTTTGAACCCCATCTATCATTGAATAACCCTACAATCATTTTAATGGCCCACGGTATATTTCCTACTGAATAGATAATTAACCATTTAGCAATATCATAGGTTCCACCTAATTGATGCGCAATAAAAGATGGCCAAACGAGAAAGGGAATCCCTTGAAGGAAACCTTCACATAAATAGTAGAATATGAAAATCAATGTATATGATCGTTTATATTCTATTTGAGAACTCATAAAGATAATTTGCGAAGACCCTTAATAAAAATTACCTATTACTTTTACTTACATTATTGTAGGACGACCTTAATTTTAGATAAAACCAATAAAATTTTTTTTCTTGTTAGGTATTAATAATACAATGAATCGGATAAACCGCGCTATTTTTTGTATAATCGATGACCTCCGATCTTCTTACTTATTTGAATTAATTGAGCAAGGAATCTTGCCAAACTTTAGAAAATTAATTGAGAATGGGATTTCTTCCAGGAATTGCATTACTGATTTTCCCGCAGTAACATATCCGACTCAAGATTCAATGATTACAGGTACTTACACAGGTAACTATTTTAAAGAGCCATGTCATGGAGTTCCTTTATATTATTGGATGGAAAGAGGCGTAGCACCACCCCGTTTAAGAGATTATGGCAGTTATGGTTCTAATCAATGGATACAAATTTATAAAATGAATGAAGATTTAGGTGATAATTGTAGAACTCTTCCAGAATTAATTAAAGATGGAAATAGTGCGAGTATTGTACAATTCATAAATAGAGGAACTACATATCATTTTCCTGAAACAAAAGCTAAGTTAATTATTTATTATTTAATGTTAAATTATTTTCGAAATAGAATAAAGCACGCATTTCAATCAAATCTTGTATCAATAAAAAAGTTAATTGGTTTATTTTCAAAACCAAAAATGTTTTTTGAAACAAAGGAGCCACCATTAATTTCCTTACTTTTATTTTTCACATCAGATGTGTTAATGCATATATATGGTTACGACTCCCAATTTTACAAGTTAAACCTAGTTCATATTGATAAAATGATTGGATTATTAATTAAAAATTTAGAGAAACTGGGATATTTAGATGATACCGCAATAGTGATATCTTCCGATCACGGAAATTATAAAGCACAAAGTATCGGAGATTTAAAGGATTTCTTATCAAGAAATGGACTCACCCATTACTATCCACGAAAGTACACAAAGGGTAATACTAATATAGCAGAATTTGGTGGTATTGGATTTTTTAATTTTAAATCTTATTCTAATTCTAAAAATAATCAATGGATTCATCCTAGCTTAAAAGAACTCAGAGATTATGGTCCAAAAAATGTGAATTTATTAGAAAAGTTGTTTAAAATTAAAGGTGTTCGATTAATGTATTATCGCGATGATGAAAATACGTATCAAAAGGGCAAAATTCATTTGAAGGCAAGGGAGATAAAAACTCATAAAATTATAACTGGAAACATCGAGTATAAAGGAGTAGGGAGGGATTATATGACTAAGTATTATATGGATGAGTCTACAGACGTATTTAATTATGGTAAAGATGAAGAAACTATTAAATTAATAGATGGTAAATTTCATACTATAGATGAGTGGTTAGCAGCAACATACCATCTCGATTTTCCTCTTTATCCGGATTTAATTCCAAGACACTTTAAAAATCCTAGAAGTGCAGATATCATTATAAGTACATGTGGAGAGGTTATTTATAATATAAGTCACGGTAAAAAGAAAAAGGGAACTAAATATACGCATGATATAGGCTTAAGAACTAATAGCGTGGTGCCGTTAATAATAAGTGGGTCAAAAAATATACCTGTGAATGAAATAAATTATTGTAAAACTACAGATATAGTTCCTACATTAGTAAAAATGTTAGGGCTAAAAAGTCATGAAAGTTTAGTAGGAATAAGTTTAGTATAATTATGAAGTGAATGAGGAGTTAAATTCTTGGATGATTTAATAAAAAAAAAGCTTTTAGAGTTAAAAGATAGGATTAGAGTTAAAGTTAGATTCAATGATACAGATGCTATGGGGATAGTGCACTTTAAAAATTATCTTGTATATTTCGATGACGGTTTTGTTAGCTTTATGAATAAAGTTCTAGCTCCAAAGAGAATTGAAGAAACTGTAGCTGAAGGAACTGCATTTGGTGTAAAAAAAATAGATATAATATATGAAGGTTCTGCTCGATTTGGAGATTATATTATTGTAGAAACCCAAATCAACGATATGGGCAACTCCTCATTGACATTCCAGCATAATTTATATCGGGAAGCCGATAATAAGCTCATTGCTAAAGTTGAGTGTGTACGCCTTGCGATGGAAGTAAGATCAAATAAATTGGTAAGCGTTAATGAGTTTTTAAATAAATATTTAAAACTAAATATGGTTTGAGCTATGAAGCGATAATCTTAGGAGCAGGAATGAAGACTTTTCTTAACCCCGTATGGATTAATTGTATTGCATTTTCAGGGCATTGTTGTGCACAAACTCCACAACCAAGACATTTTGTCTCATTAATCTTGGCAATTTCATTACTAAGACTTGATGCTTCGATTGGACAAACTTCAATGCACGTTCCGCACCCAATACAATGTTCTAAATCAATCCGAGCTATATATGAAGTGTATGTATGAGTAGGGGAAGTTCCACTATAAAATCCTTGAAAGTTGCCACAACAACATTTACAACAATTACATATAGCCATTTCCTCTAATTCGGGATTTCCCTTAACATGAAACCCTTTATGTACTAATCCTAGTTTTTCTGCTTCTTTTAAAATTTTTAATGCTTGATTTTTCGTTATTTGGGTTGCAAAATTATGGTCGATAGCAAATTTAGCAGATCTTCCAAAACTTAAGCAATTTTTTAGAGGAGCATTTATTTTACAGGGGTCTTCTAGTAGAGATTTGCGATGTCTACAATAACAGTGAGAAACACCAATAATTTCAAACTTATCCACAATTTTTGTAACATCTTCATAAGGTATAACTTCCTCTTCATTTGGTACTATCTGAGTTTCAATAGGGATAACTCTGTCAATAGGGGGTGCTTGTTTATAGGCATTCATAAAAACCTCATAATTCTTTTGAGTCATCTCTTTTGCATCATTAAAAATTTGTTCCCATAATTTTGCTATCTTTATTTCTTTAGAACCTTTTTCTCCTTTCATTAGCGTAAATTCTAGTAAACCGGGTAAATATCCAACTAATCGATACACTATTAACCCAGAATTCCTACTCGGAATTCC